>ENA-OQDT01000841-OQDT01000841.1-human-gut-metagenome-genome-assembly--contig:-NODE-841-length-19510-cov-3.707579_pt1 | contig 19510 bp, 20 predicted proteins | sample MGYA00242786_ERZ504617 | MGnify/ENA primary metagenome ERZ504617 (study PRJEB26092, sample SAMD00036337) | human gut metagenome | host: Homo sapiens | study: EMG produced TPA metagenomics assembly of...
GACACCGGCATCCAGCAGGGCGGCATTGAAAGCCCCCTGCCGGAAACGATACGCCAGAGCACGCTGGACGCCCTCACGCTTTTGATGAGCGAAGAGGACGCCGATGCGCTCCAGAACGCCTACGGGTTCATATAGATAAAACATTCTATCCATCAACTGCCATTTTTCAGCCGAAGACGCTCCCGGCTCTGCCTGTTGAAAGACAGACATATACTCTTCCCATTCTGCCTGACGAGGCAACGTAGCCATTCTGGCCATGGCCGTATCCCAATCAAAATCGAGAGGAGTTTCCACTATCATAAACAAATTAGTTCCCAGGATATAAATTTCCATTTCCAAAATACCGACTTCACGAATAGCTGCCAATGTTTCCGGCCAAACCTTGCCTTCCGAATGACGCTTTCTATACTCGGCTATCAAGGCCGCATCGTTTTTCAGATTCAACATCTGGCAATAACGTTTTACCGGTCCCTGATATTTCCGAACTTTATATCCTTGCTTTTTGTTTTCCATTATTCTCTTACTTCCCAGCCTAATGCACTAGCTCCCAACACGGCGGCATCAGCATCCTTCAATTCAGAAATCAACAATTTAGTCTTACCTTCGTAAATCTTCAAGATATTATCATCTATAGCTTTACGGATCGGCTTCATGATATAATCACCTGATTTTGCCAATCCACCAAACAGGATAATCGCTTCCGGGCTGGAGAAAGCAATGAAATCCGCCAAAGCCTCACCCAAAATACGTCCTGTATATTCAAAGATATCTTGTGCTAATTTATCCCCTCTTACAGCCGCGTCAAAAACATCTTTAGATACAATATCTTCAGCCGGGATATCTCTTAACAAACTAGGTTCGGGACGGGCAACCAGAAATTCACGTGCCGTGCGTGCCACACCTGTAGCCGAACAATAAGTTTCCAAACAGCCCTTACGACCACAACCACACTGACGTCCGTCACGACGAACGATCACATGTCCCAATTCTCCGGCAAAACCATCGTGTCCGTAAACCAGTTGTCCATTTATTACGATACCACTACCAACACCGGTTCCAAGAGTAATCATAATAAAGTCTTTCATGCCACGAGCCGCACCATAAGTCATTTCACCGATAGCGGCAGCATTAGCATCATTTGTCAAGGCAGTAGGAACACCTATTGCTTCTTCAAACAAAGTAGCCAAGGGAATCACCCCTTTCCAAGGAAGATTCGGAGCAAATTCAATGGTTCCGTTATAGTAGTTTCCATTAGGAGCACCTACACCCATACCTTTAATTTTTTCTACGCCACCGAACGATTCAATCAACGGACGCAATTTTGAACTGACAGCCTCTACATAATCCTCTATCTTAGAAAATGATTGTGTCTTAACTGAATCGGTAGCCAATACGTTACCACGCGAATCTACGATGCCAAAAACTGTATTAGTTCCGCCAATGTCCATACCTACTACGTAGGGTTTTTCCATGCCTGTTACCATGATATATTATTATTTAGGGTTAGTTATTTTGAGCAAATGTACACAATGAGAAAAAAGAGAGCAAATTTTTTTTCAATTATTTCATATAGCATTGCAACTTTTTGTATCTTCGGCACGTCTAACCAGACAAACACAAGTTAAATTCATCGGTAATGATACATTTAGAGAATATCAACAAAACCTATCATAACGGAGCTCCGCTACATGTTTTGAAAGGTATCAACCTCGACATAGAACGAGGTGAGTTTGTTTCCATTATGGGGGCTTCAGGTTCCGGAAAGTCCACTTTATTGAATATTTTAGGCATCTTGGACAATTACGATTCGGGAGAATATTATTTGAACGATGTATTAATCAAGAATCTGAGTGAAACCCGCTCTGCCGAATACAGAAACCGGATGATAGGATTCATCTTTCAGTCTTTCAACCTGATTTCTTTTAAAAATGCGGTAGAAAATGTAGCTCTTCCCCTCTTCTATCAGGGAGTGAGCCGAAAAAAAGGAATCAAATGGCATTAGAATACCTTGACAAACTAGGTCTTAAAGAATGGGCGCATCATATGCCCAATGAATTGTCCGGCGGACAAAAACAACGTGTAGCCATAGCACGTGCCTTGATATCCAAACCGCAAATCATCCTTGCCGATGAACCTACCGGAGCCCTGGACAGCAAAACATCCGTGGAAGTGATGAATATTCTGAAAGAACTGCATAAAAACGAGGGGCTGACAATTGTTGTCGTCACTCATGAAAGTGGAGTAGCGAACCAAACGGACAAAATCATCCATATCAAGGACGGACTGATTGAACGGATTGAAGAAAACATAGACCATAATGCCTCTCCTTTCGGCAAGAACGGATTCATGAAATAACTGACACACATGATTGATCTTATTCAAGAAATATTCGGAACAATAAAGCGCAATAAATTACGCACGTTCCTCACCGGCTTTGCCGTAGCTTGGGGTATCTTCATGCTGATCGTACTGCTGGGGGCAGGCAACGGACTAATCCATGCTTTCGAAAGCTCATCTGCAGATATGGCTATGAATTCCATCAAAGTATTTCCCGGCTGGACTTCCAAAGCATACGACGGATTAAAAGAAGGACGCCGCATTGAACTGGACAATAAAGACTATCGGATAACCGAAACCGATTTTCCCAAAAATGTCATCAGTGTAGGAGCTACCGTACGTCAGAGTAATGTGACTTTAACATATGGACAAGACTATGTATCCACCACATTGGAAGGAGTATACCCTAATCATAAGGATGTAGAAAGAGTAAAACCTGCAGGGGGGCGATTTATCAATGACATCGATATCCGTCAACGGCGAAAAGTAATCATTCTTCATACAAAAACCGCAGAAATGCTCTTTAAAAAAGACGCAGACAAAGCTATCGGAAAATTTGTCAACGCCAATGGAGTAGTATATCAAGTGGTAGGCCTTTTTACCGACAAGGGAAGTTTCCAACCTAACGCCTTCATCCCATTCACCACCTTACAACTCATATATAATAAAGGTGACAAGCTGAACAATTTGATATTTATGACACAAGGACTCGATACAGAAGAAAAAAATGAAATCTTTGAAAAGGAGTACCGCAAAGCTATCGGCGTACACCACCGGTTTACAGCTGATGACAAAGGCGCTATCTGGATGTGGAACCGTTTCACCCAATTCCTGCAACAAGAAAAAGGTATGCGCATTCTGACTATAGCCATTTGGGTAATAGGCATATTCACTTTGCTGAGTGGCATCGTAGGTGTAAGTAATATCATGCTGATCACAGTAAAAGAACGGACCCGTGAATTTGGTATCCGCAAAGCGTTGGGTGCCAAACCTATATCTATCTTATGGCTAATCATAGCCGAAAGCGTAACAATTACCACCTTTTTCGGGTATATAGGAATGGTGGCAGGCATTGCTGCCACGGAATACATGAACACAGTGGCAGGAAACCAAACTGTAGACGCAGGCGTTTTCACCGAAACAGTTTTCCTCAATCCCACAGTAGATATCAGTATAGCCATACAAGCAACCATGACATTGGTGATAGCCGGTACACTGGCAGGTTTCTTTCCTGCCCGCAAGGCCGTCATGATCCGACCAATCGAAGCACTTAGAGCAGATTAAAATTATGAGAATAGATTTAGACAGGTGGGAAGAAATATTCATCACCATTACCAGAAACAAGACACGTAGCCTATTGACCGCTTTTGGTGTTTTTTGGGGCATATTCATGCTGGTTGCCCTTATGGGGGGTGGCCAGGGACTACAAGATATGATGTCGGCCAACTTTAAAGGATTCGCCACCAATTCCGTTTTTTTCGGAAGTAATAAAACCAGTGAAGCCTATAAAGGATTTAGAAAAGGACGTTATTGGGATATGGAGTTTAACGATGTGGAACGTATCCGCCAAGCCGTACCGGAAGTAGAAGTTATCACTCCCAATATCAGCCGATGGGGCTCTACTGCTATTTTCGGAGACAAGAAAAGCTCCTGTGCCGTCAGAGGATTACAGCCTGATTATGAAAAGATAGAAGCTCAAAATATTACAATGGGGCGCTTTATCAATGACGTAGACATACTGGAAAGCCGGAAAGTATGCACCATAGGAAAACGAGTATACGACGAACTGTTTCCCCAAGGAGGAAACCCATGCGGACAATATTTGCGTGTGGATGGTATTTACTATCAGATTGTAGGTGTTAGCTTATCAACCAGTAACATGAATATCAATGCAGGAACAGAGGATAGTGTAACTCTTCCATTTACTACCATGCAAAAAGCATACAATTTTGGAAAGCGCATTGATTTAGTCTGTATTACCGTAAAACCGGGTGTGACCGTTACCAGTATAGCCGACAAAATAGAACAAGTAATCAAGAAAGCGCACTATATCCACCCGGACGACAAACAAGCGGTGATCATGGTCAATGCAGAAGCAATGTTCAGCATGATTGACAATCTGTTCACAGGAATCAAAATTTTGGCATGGATGGTAGGTTTGGGAACATTGCTGGCAGGAGCTATCGGAGTAAGCAATATTATGATGGTTACCGTGAAAGAACGTACAACCGAAATCGGCATCCGCCGAGCCATTGGCGCACGCCCTAAAGATATTCTAAACCAAATTCTTTCTGAAAGCATGGTATTGACAACTTTTGCAGGATTGATGGGAATTAGTTTCGGAGTCTTGATCTTACAAGGGCTGGAAATAGGAACGGCAGCTTCGGGTACAGAGGCTCATTTCCAAATCAGCTTCTGGATGGCCGTCGGGGCCTGCATCTTATTGATGGTCCTAGGTATGCTGGCCGGATTGGCACCGGCTTATCGCGCTATGGCCATCAAACCCATTGAGGCTATAAGAGACGAATAAAGCCGTCCGACGTAACGGATAAAGTTTCCATGCAAGAACAAACAAGAATAAAAAATAATAAAACAAACAGATATGAAAAAGTATGTAAAAATTGCACTATTAGTCATCGTTGCACTGATATTCATCGGAACATTTGTATTTCTCTATCAAAAATCACAACCCAAAGCCAGCGTGTATACTATATTAAACGCAGAAATCACCGATCTGAAAAAGACCACTGTAGCTACCGGAAAAATAGAACCGCGTGACGAGATTCTGATTAAGCCGCAGATTTCAGGTATCATTGACGAGGTATATAAGGAAGCCGGACAAAAAATAAAGAAAGGAGAAGTGATTGCCAAAGTAAAGGTGATCCCCGAACTGGGACAACTAAACTCGGCAGAAAGCCGTGTAAGACTGGCAGAAATCAATGCCAGACAAGGAGAAACGGACTTTGCCCGTATGAAAAAACTGTTCGAAAGCAAACTTATCAGCAGTGAAGAATATGAAAAGAGTGAAGTAGCCGTAAAACAGGCACGTGAAGAATTACAAACAGCCAAAGATAACCTGGAAATAGTCAAAGAAGGTATCACTAAAAACAAGGCTTCATTCAGTAGTACCCTTATCCGATCTACTATTGACGGATTGATTTTGGATGTGCCCGTAAAAGCCGGTAACTCCGTCATAATGAGCAACACATTCAATGACGGAACCACTATCGCCACCGTAGCCAACATGAATGATCTGATTTTCCGAGGCAATATTGATGAAACGGAAGTAGGACGCATACACGAAGGCATGCCGGTAAAAATAACTTTAGGAGCCTTACAAAACATGGAATTTGATGCACAACTAGAATATATCTCTCCTAAAGGTGTAGAAGAAAATGGTGCCAACCAATTTGAGATCAAAGCAGCCATCACAGTCCCCGACAGTATTACCATCCGTTCCGGATATAGCGCAAATGCGGAAATCGTTCTGGCACGTGCCAGCAAGGTACTGGCAGTACCCGAAAGTACTGTTGAGTTTAAAAACGACTCTACTTTTGTATACGTATTGACAGATAGTGTACCTTCACAGAAATTCAGCCGTCGTGCCGTTATTACAGGTATGAGTGACGGTATCCAGATTGAAATAAAGAACGGTCTGAATGTCAATGAAAAAGTACGCGGAGCAGAAAAGAAATAACAGAATATCATTATGAAGAAACAAATCATTATAGCCTTGGCCACCCTGACTGCATTACCGGCCGTTTCCCAAGAAAAATGGGATTTACGTAAATGCATTGATTATGCTATAGAACACAACCTGAGTATCAAGCAACAGGAAGCTGCAAGAGATCAGAATGCAGTGGATTTGAATACTGCTAAATACAGCCGGCTGCCTAATCTGAACGGTAATGTGGGCCAGTCATTTAACTTCGGCCGTGCCTTGCAGGCAGACAATACGTACGGCGACCGTAATACCAAAAACACCAACTTCTCACTCAGTACCAGTATTCCTTTATTTACAGGATTGCGGATACCGAACAACATCGCTCTCAGCAAACTGAACCTGAAAGCAGCTACAGAAGACTTGAACAAGGCCAAAGAAGATATCAGCATTTCTGTCACCTCTGCCTATCTACAAATTCTTTTTAATGAAGAATTGGCAAAAGTAGCTCACAACCAAGTAGAGTTAAGCCGGGAACAGCTGGAATTGAAAGAAGCCTATTTCAAAAATGGGAAAGCATCTGAAGCCGAAGTCTATGAAGCCCGCGCACGCGTCGCACAAGACGAAATGTCAGCAGTACAGGCTGACAATAACTATCAGTTAGCCTTGTTAGAACTGAGCCAGCTGTTGGAACTTCCTACTCCTGACGGATTTGGAGTAGTATCTCCCCGTGTAGAGGATGATTTTACTCTGCTTTCACTTCCCGAAGATATCTATGCACAAGCTGTTCTGAACAAACCAAGTATTAAAGCAGCCCAATTTCGTCTGGAAGGTGCGGCCAAAAATATCCGTATTGCCCAAAGTTCCTGGTATCCGCAATTAAACTTCAGTGCAGGTATAGGAACAAACTACTATAATATTTCAGGAGTAGAAAATGCTTCATTCAGCAGTCAGTGGCATCAAAATTTTAATAAATACCTGCAATTCTCACTCAGCATTCCGTTGTTCAACCGTTTTGACACACGAAATAAAGTAAAGAACGCACGCATCCAGCGCACTGCTTTATCATGGAAGTTGGAAGAAAGCAAAAAAGGCTCTTTTCAAAGAAATACAGCAAGCATACTATAATGCAGTAGCTGCCGAAAGCAAATACAAAAGCAGTAATACAGCTACGGATGCTTCTGAAGCTTCCTTCCGTCTGATGAGCGAAAAATATGCCAATGGTAAAGCCAACGCTACTGAATACAATGAGGCACGTACCAATTGGATGAAAGCCGTTTCGGATATGCTTCAAGCAAAATATGACTATCTGTTCCGTACCAAGATTCTGGATTTCTACAAAGGAGTTCCTCTTACTTTGGAATAAATTATTAAGATTCACCACAGATTTTCACAGTCTATTCATAATCAGATTCTGCGTTGACCTGTGGTGAATCATCATAAAAACGACCTTTACAATTCCGGAAAATTCATTGTGTTTCGGACTCTTATTTATGTCGGCTTTCGTTGTTTTTCAAATCATACTATACCGTACGCATACGCACTGCTGTTCTTTCCTTAGAATTACTTTTATTGCTTCCTCCTGAACGGTCCGAATCTTTCTCTTTCTTACCATTTCCTCTTCTCACATCCCTGCCGGATGGAGTAATACGCCTATTTTCATGACGGTCTTTATCAACCTGTGAGTTCTGTCCACGTCGTGAAGGGCGCCCATCATGCTTGTTATTCTGATCCTTCTTCGGTCTGTCCGGCCTTACCTGTGGAACAGACGGACGACGATGATCACCCGACGGCCTGTCAGGATGGATTTGAGGTCTGTTTGGACGAGTCTGAGGAGGAGTGGCCGGGCGATGATGCTCCTTTTGTGGAGGACGAACAGCTATATTGAAATCACGACGACGGTGCATATCATACGTCATTCTATCATGGCGGATACGATAATGGCCATCGTACACATCATGGCGGTAATGGTCACGATAATGGGTCTTATAATAACTGACATTATTGAAATGAGTACGATAATGCCCTCCGCAATAACTAGCATAGTGATGCGGTTTGCCATAGTAGAAAAAATTCACATTATTATATACCAGATAAATACGGAAATGCCATTTGTTCTCATGCGCATAAATGGGACGGTAGAAATGCTCAGTCCTCATAAAACGACGATATTGCGCACTGGAAAGTATCCAACGAAGATCATCATTACGCACATCCAGAAAATCATAGTAACGTTCCAACGCATAATCATAGCCTCTTACCACATCATCCATCAGATAACGGACATTATTGATAAAATCATAATTCACCTCATATACATCATTGTATTGCCGCGGAGTGAGTTTCAGTTCATATGCCATACGGTCGGTAAGGAAACGAGTGTTCTGTCTCATTTTGCTGATACTCATGGCCCCCATTGCGGGAATAGTTATACCTAGCATACAAATCACTATCAGTAATGTAGTCCATCTTTTCATAGCTGTTCCGTTTTTAGTTTGTTAGTTCTATGGCACAAAAATAGGGGAAATCGCTTTCCCCCACAATTGATTTTCCCCATAAGTTCATAGGGCTTTTCCTATATCCGGTAGGGAAAAGCTCCACTAAGTGAGGCGTATCCCCTCAGCTTCCAAAACAACCAGGCGTTTTTTATATAAATCCCCCACCGCTTTCTTGAAAGTTTTCTTACTGACACCAAAAGCATCATAGATATCCTCAGCAGCACTTTTATCATTCAATGGAGTGAAGCCTTCATGATCTTTAATATATTGTAATAACACTTCCGAAAAATCATCCACCTTCTTTGCGCCCAACTTTTGCAGAACCAAATCGATCTTACCATCCTCACGCACCTGCTTTACATAAGCCTTCAGCCTCATACCGGTTTCTAAAGGTTGGAAAATCTCATTATCGTAAAGCAAACCACTGAACTTATTTTCCACAATAGCCTTAAATCCCAAATCTGTTTTCTGCCATATCAGGATATCCACTTCCTGTCCCAGCCGATAGTCGGGATGTTCTTTAGAAAGATAATGCTCCACTTTAGCAGATGCCATAATGCGGTAACTATCTTCGTCTATATGTGCGTGTATTATATACTTTCTCCCTTTCTGCATTTTCATCTTTTGTTCACGGAAAGGTACAAAAAGGTCTTTCATCAATCCCCAATTCAAAAACGCACCAAACTCATTAATCCATGCCACTTCCAAACAGGCAAACTCGTCCACCTGCACCAACGGCTGCAAAGTGGTAGCTATCAGCCTTTCCTCATTGTCAAGATAAAGAAAGACATTCAGCACGTCGCCAGGCTTACAGCCTTCGGGTACATAACGCGTAGGCAATAAAATCTCTCCGTCATCGCCTCCATCTAAATAAACACCAAAATCTACTTCTTTTACAACCTCCAGCTGGTTGTATTTTCCCAGTTTTACGTTCATTAGCTAAATTTTTTCTCAAAGATAGGAAAAAAGCATTATCTTTACTCAGTATTAACCAAGAAAACCCCAATTAGTTATGGATAATTTTATCTTTCACAATCCTACACGCCTCATCTTTGGCAAAGGCATGATTGCCCAATTGTCCCAACAGATACCGGCCGACAAGAGAATCATGATCACTTTCGGAGGTGGCAGTGTAAAAACCAATGGAGTCTATGAACAAGTAATCCAAGCCCTTGAAGGACGTGATTACACGGAGTTTTGGGGAATAGAATCAAATCCCGATATATCTACCTTGAAAAAGGCGATAGAATCAGGCAAAGAAAAAAACATTGACTTCCTGCTGGCAGTAGGTGGCGGCTCAGTTATAGACGGCACCAAGTTGATTTCCGCTGGTATTCCCTACGACGGAGATGCCTGGGAACTGGTTAAAAAAGGCAGTGCACAAAACACGATTCCTTTAGGAACTGTGCTAACCATTCCCGCCACAGGTTCAGAAATGAATAACGGAGCTGTAATTTCATGCCGTGAAACTCATGAAAAATATCCATTTTTCTCCTCCCATCCTGTATTTTCTATCCTAGATCCGACAGTAACTTTCTCACTGCCCGACTATCAGATAGCTTGCGGACTGGCAGACACTTTTGTACATGTCATGGAACAATACATGACCAAAACAAACGAATCTTATCTAATGGACCGCTGGAGCGAAAGCATCCTTCGTACATTGGTACAAATCGCTCCGCAAATCAAAGAAAACAAACAGGACTATCACTTGATGAGTGAATTTATGATGTCCGCCACTATGGCTTTGAACGGTTTTATTGCTATGGGAGTATCCGAAGACTGGGCCACCCACATGATAGGGCATGAGCTGACCGCACTACATGGCATGACACACGGCCAGACCCTGGCGATCGTATTTCCCGGAACTCTACGGACACTGCGCCGATAAAAAACGTGACAAAATACTACAATATGGCGAACGTATCTGGGGGGTTACTTCAGGAGTTCCCAGTGTACGGGTATCGCTAACCATAGGAAAAAACTGAAGAATTCTTTAGAAATTTAGGACTTAAGACTCGCTTGGATGAAGCAGGAATAGGCGATGATACCATTGAAGAAATAGTACGCCGGTTCAATGAGAGAGGCGCAGCATACGGAGAGGACGGTGATGTAACCGGAGAAGTGGCACGCCGGATTCTGCAAAACTGTAAATCGAAAAAAGAAACAACTGATACAGAAGGAACGAGTATGAAAACAGTTATTCTTACTTCTTTCAAAAGTGATGTCCGCGCACACATGTTACAGGATCTTCTAAAAAATGAAGGTATAGAATCCATGTTGCAGGGAGAATATACAGCCCAAGTTTTGGCTTATATTCCGGGAATGGAAATAAAGGTTCTAGTCTTCGAAAAAGATTATGCCCGGGCATTTGAGATCCTGAAAGCCAGTTTTCCCGAGAAAGTATAAGCATAACTTTCTCCTATACCATTCAAACTTTCTCATCCATATCTTGTTATAGGGAGTATTCAAACCTAAACTAAAGATGTACATGAGAAAGTTTTTATTTTTACCTTTACTGGCACTGCTAGCTTCGTGCGGTAAAAACGAGGATTGTGACATTGTCACCCCCCAACCAGAAGATCTGGTATCTCCGGCACTATATGCCACTCTGAGCCAAAGTAGCACAGATCCTTACAATGGTCCATTAGAAGTACTACCTTGTGAAACGAATGGAAGTTTTTATATAGGCAATTATACAGCCAAGGGAAAACAAGTTCCTTTTCCAGCATATTACTTAATCACGAATGGAATAGGAAAATCCCAAAAATATCCTTTAAGGCTTCCTGTAGGTACATACAATGTGATATATTGGGGATATCCCGATTACTTTGGTACAGCAGGTGATGCCTATCTGGCAGATCCCACGCTAATTATAGGCAAAAAACTGAATACAACCAGTTTAGAACTAAGGAAAATACCGGGAGATACGGTATACTACCCGATACATAGCCTTGTATACGGAACACAAAATATAAATATAGGGAAAGATGACCTGCAAGCACATCTTAAACATGCTTCAGCAGCCTTAAGCGTCATAGTGTCTGAAACAAACGGTGATGCTTTCAGTGATGCCATTGATTCAATGTGGATATACATCAGTAATATCCATAGCAACCTGAATTATTTTTCAGCCCGGCCCGAAGGCACTTTCAAAACAATCAGCTTCGGGTTGAAACCCAGCACTAACCGTACAGAATTCAACAATAATTTTGTATCGGTGTTCCCCTCTCAGCCTAATCCTATGTTTCAAATCTTTGTACAGTTAAGTAACGGAACAATAAAGCATTACCAACAAAAACTAACTACACAACTTAATGCCGGGACAAGAACAACAGTCAACCTGAGTATGGACGGTGTACTACTGGAAGAGGGAGATACCGGAGAATTCCAGATAGACAAATGGAAAGAACAGCATGACAGTATTCACATATCATTAAACTGATCTTTGCTCTATTAAATTTTCAAAGAGATCCTGCCATCTACCATGTGAATAGTACGGTCTGTCAAACGAGCCAGATTTTCATCATGAGTAACAATAACAAAAGTTTGACCTAACTTATCACGTAAATCAAAGAACAACTGATGAAGTTCCTCTTTATTGCGAGTATCCAGACTGCCCGACGGCTCATCCGCAAGGATAACCGCCGGGTTGTTTATTAATGCACGCGCTACCGCCACCCGTTGCTTCTCCCCTCCCGACAATTCAGCCGGTTTGTGCGAAGCACGTTCGGACAAGCCCAAAAAAGCTAGCGTTTCTTTGGCTTTCCGCATAGCTTCGGAAGAAGATGTACCTGCTATCAACGCAGGCATCATCACATTCTCTAAAGCTGTAAACTCAGGAAGTAACTGGTGGAACTGGAACACAAAGCCAATCTGCCGGTTACGAAAAGCCGACAACTCTTTTTCCTTCAAACAACTCACTTCTGTACCATTCAGTAAAATAGTACCCGTATCCGCCTTATCCAGCGTTCCCATAATCTGCAATAATGTAGTTTTCCCCGCACCGCTGGGACCCACAATACTTACCACTTCTCCTTTTTCTATCATCAAGTCAATACCTTTCAGTACCTGCAATGTCCCGAAACTCTTCGTTATTCCCTGTAATTCTATCATAATCAAATTCTTCTTATCACATACTCCGCCAGATAACAGCCAAAGACTGCCGGCATATAACTCACGGTTCCGGCAGTAGATTTCTTATTTTTCTCATCATCTACCAATATCACCGCATCCTGATCGGCCTGCTCTGTACTAAATACAACCGGAAGTTTTCGCTTCATCCCCATTTTCTGCAAACGCTTCCGCACGGCTTTGCTTAATCCGCAATGGTAAGTATCCCATAAATCGGCAAAACGAACCTGAGTAATATCCCATTTAGCACCGGCCCCCATACTACTCACAATGGGCAGACGGCGTTGAAGCACATTATATATAAGGTAACATTTAGGAGCTACCGTATCAATGGCATCCACCACAAAATCAAATTTTGCACTGTCCAGCAATTCCGGAATACGCTCATCTTTCAGATACTCCACCAATACAGTCAATTCCAAATCGGGATTAATATCACGGAAACGTTCCGCCAAAATTTCCGCTTTGGGACGTCCCACAGCAGAGTGAAGGGCCGGAAGCTGACGATTAATATTACTGGGCTGCACAATGTCTGCATCCACTATTGTCATACGGCCTACTCCTGCACGACAAATCATCTCGGCAGCATACGCCCCAACTCCACCTAAACCTACCACCAGCACATGAGCGTGACGCAGGCGTTTCATCTTATCTTTTCCCAGCAACAACTCCGTACGTTGCTGCCACTCTATATTAATTTCGTTCATCACCTTTCTTAAACCATTTGTAGAACCATTTTCCTACATTATCATATACTCGTGTTTCCGATTGCCCGCGAGGGTCAGAAAACGAAACAATCTCTTGCGGATCGTCCCCTAACTGATCCGGATACACAATCAACAAACTGTTATTGGCAAAGTACTTGCTGATTTGTGACGGCAGACGTTCAAAAGAAGTCTGATAAGAGATGGAACCTTTACGCGAAGACACAACCACAAACAGATGGTCATAATTCACCTGTCCGGTCAATAAAAGCAGATCATCCCACTCTTCCAATAAAGAAAACTCCGTAAAAGTATTCGCCTCCTGTTTTTCTGTCAGGGCACGCAAATGCTTCAATGTATCTTCCGTAGCAAAGAAATGCACGCGGCATCCCAATTGTTTACCCATACGGCAGAGCTGTGTCATCCATTTCAAGAAACCTTTTTCATATTCCGCCTTATCGGGAACCGCCACCACAATCCGGCGCAACGTATTGACAGGCATCAATAATTTAGCGATCATAATCTGGCGGTTCGTGCCCTTCAACAAGTTTTCCGTCATTGTACCAAAGAAAGAATCCATCAAATTCGTCTTACGATGCAAACCTATTACAATATCCGTTACCGCATATTCTTTCTGCGTATGAATAATACCTTGCGCAATATTCAAATCATAACGCAACACAGCCTTTACAGACGCATCGGCAGCAGCAGCAATCATCGCCGTACGCTCCAAGTTACGCTTGCCTATGAGTTCCTTGGTTTCTGAAGTATTATTATCATTGATCACACTCAGTGCCACCAATGACTCTTTTTGTTTAGGATGCCTCATCATCAAAGCCATGCCTACCAACCCTTCTATGGTTTCAGGATTAGCTACCGGAATCAAGATGCGTTCCTGTTCCTTACCTTCGCTGCCCTCCATCAGATTTTCCTGGGTCACCATTTTGCGTGCGGCACGCTCTGTCACAACAGAACTTATAATACAAGTGAACAAAATCATGACCACCGTACCATTCAAAACATCATCATTCAACAACCGCTCTCCATTTTCCATAATAATACCGTGACCTATCAACACAGCGGCCAAAGTCGCAGCAGCCTGTGCATTGCTTAATCCGAATATCAGGCTGCCCTCCACTTTTTCATGCCATATATCTTCTGGGTTATCCATGCAGCCAGCCACTTACTGAATGTCGCCACTACGGTCATTACAACCGCCACTTTCAGCGCTTCACCTTCCGTAAAAAGGCAACGTACATCAATAATCATTCCCACCCCAATCAAGAAATAGGGAATAAACAGCGCATTACCCACAAACTCCAGCCGGTTCATCAAAGGAGAAACATGAGGAACAAAACGATTCAATACCAGCCCGGCAAGGAAAGCTCCCAAAATACCTTCCATCCCCACCAGTTCCATCAAGCCTCCGCCCAGGAACACCATAGCCAGCACAAATATAAATTGCATCACCGCATCCTCATATGTACGGAAAAACCACCGGCTGATGCGAGGCATTAAAAATATGATAAGTCCGAACAGCAAAACCACCTTGGCAACCAACAGCACCCAAAACAGTCCGCCTACGTCCTCACCTTTATACATACCACCAATAACAGCCAGCACCATCAAAGCCAGCACCACAGTCACCGCCGTACCACCAATAGTGATACTGACCGTCCGTTGCCGCGACAAGCCATACCGACTGATAATAGGATAAGCAATCAAGGTGTGACTGGCATACATACTGGCCAGCAGCACAGAAGTCAGGAATCCATAGTTCAGCATACTCATGCTACTCCATATGCCCAGCCCCATCGGGATGAGGAAAGTAAACATACCAAAGACCAATCCTTTTGTCCTGATTTTTCTTGAAATCGTCCATATCCATCTCAAGACCGGCCAAAAACATAATGTAGTAAAGTCCTACCTTTCCAAACAATTCAAAACTGCTGTCACGCTCCAGAATGTTAAAGCCATACTTGCCTACCACTACCCCGGCAAGTATCATACCAATAATATGCGGAATGCGTAAACGCCCCAAAATCATAGGGGCAAACAGAATGATAATGAGTACCAGGAAGAATATCCAGGTAGGATCTGTGACCGGAAAATGTATGTTAAGGTCGAATAGTTCCATCGTTTTTTTAAGTTTTATACCATAATATCGACAAAATTACGCAAAAAACTTTCATTTTTTACTGATTTATATTCTAAAATGTTCTAAATTTTGCACGCAGAACGTACTTACATGCTGAGAGATAGTTCTAAAGTATTACTAAAATTTTATCTTATAAAACTAAAAAACAAAATGAAAGTAGCAATTGTTGGTGCGAGCGGAGCTGTAGGACAAGAGTTCCTGCGTGTGCTCGATGAAAGGAACTTCCCGTTGGATGAGTTAGTGTTATTCGGTTCTTCACGCAGTGCAGGACGAAAATACACATTCCGCGGTAAACAGATTGAAGTGAAACTCCTTCAGCACAACGATGACTTTAAAGGTGTAGATATCGCTTTCACATCAGCCGGCGCAGGTACCACAAAAGAGTTTTGTGAAACCATTACCAAACATGGTGCCGTACTGATTGACAACTCCAGCGCTTACCGTATGGATGCCGACGTGCCTTTGGTAGTGCCCGAAGTGAATCCGGAAGATGCTTTGAATCGTCCCCGTAACGTGATAGCTAACCCCAACTGTACAACTATCCAGATGGTAGTTGCGCTGAAAGCCATCGAAAATCTTTCACACATAAAACGTGTGCATGTGGCTACTTATCAAGCTGCCAGCGGTGCAGGTGCAGCAGCTATGGATGAATTGTATGAACAATATCGTCAGGTATTGGCTAACGAGCCCGTGACCGTAGAGAAATTCGCTTACCAGTTGGCATTCAACCTGATTCCCCAGATTGATGTATTTACCGACAATGGATATACCAAAGAAGAAATGAAGATGTTCAACGAAACACGCAAGATTATGCACTCCGACATTCAGGTTAGCGCCATGTGTGTACGTGTTCCCGCCCTCCGTTCTCACTCGGAAAGTATCTGGGTAGAAACTGAACGCCCCATTTCTCCTGAAGAAGCCCGTGAAGCCTTTGCCAAAGGGGAAGGCCTGGTACTGATGGACAATCCCGAAAAGAAAGAATATCCGATGCCTTTGTTCCTGGCAGGTAAAGATCCGGTTTACGTAGGTCGTATCCGCAAAGATCTGGCAAACGAAAACGGACTGACTTTCTGGATTGTAGGCGATCAGATTAAGAAAGGTGCGGCATTGAACGCTGTTCAGATTGCCGAATACTTGATCAAAGTAGGAAACGTGAAATAATTTATTAAATAATTTGTCATAATCTTTATCTTTGCGTCAATCATTGGTTTAATGAATTGACCAAGATAAAGATTATATTGTTTCTTACAGTTATTCGCCCGTCAAACTATCCCACAACATTATGCTGAAAGGAAAAACACTTCGGCGGATACCGAAAAAACGAAGTGTTTTATTTATATCCCCGATAAAACAATCTTCTTGTTTCCGTCAAGAGTTCTTCTTAATATAATATAATTAAGCCGTTTTACCCCAACCTTTAAACCATTCCTTACAGACAATGGAACGCGTAGCAAGCGGATAAAAGAACCATTAACCATACCAAGGAAAACGCCATACCCCCCAAAAACATTTCAGCAAATCCCCAAACAATTCACCTGACAGGCCCCCGTCTCGTCCAACCGACATGAATCAAAACACCATAAAAAAAGAGCATTGCAACAAACTGCAATACTCTCTTCTTTCCAATATTCTATGATAGCTATTTTTTAGCATCCAAGGTATCATCAATGCTTTTTCCCGTACCCTTCAACGGGAATATATCAACCAAATTCACATCAAATATCAACGTTGAATATCCGGGAATACCTTCTGTACCATCTTTTCCGTAAGCCAATGGATAAGGAATATAAAGCTTCCATTGGTCACCGGCTTTCATACCACCAAATCCTTTCATCAAGGCCGTACTCCACCCTGCTATCACCGCACCTACCAGAAATTTTCTAGGAGTGGCAGTTTCCGGATCAAGCTCACCCTGATAACTTTGGTCAAAAACCGTACCGTTAATCAATTGACCACGATAATTCACCGCTACCGTATCCGTAGCAATAGGACTCTCAGTACCATCTCCCACTTTCTGAATCTTACAGTAAACATTATCAATGATCTTTCCTGTTTCATTCAATCCCAAAGATGGAAGTTTATAGGAACGGATGATTTTCCATTGCCCTTCTCCATTGCCTCGATTGGCTTCCGCCACTGTAGCAATGGAGTCAATATACCGCTGATTACGCTCTTCCCAGTTTGCATATGGATCTTCTGTCCCATCCGTCTCACTACATGAAACAATGGACAGGGAAGTAACAAACAGCAGACCAATCAGCCAAAGAATACTTTTATTCATAATACATTTATTATTGCAAAGTCTTCAGCAGACTTGTTATACTTACTTTATCGGCAATGATATTGTTCAGTTCCGAAATAGCTACACGCTCCTGCTGCATGGTATCACGATTACGCAAAGTTACACAATTATCCTCCAAAGTCTGGTGGTCTACTGTGATACAATACGGAGTACCGATGGCATCCTGACGACGGTAACGCTTGCCGATGCTGTCTTTCTCATCATACTGGCAGTGGAAATGGAACTTCAAGTCATTCATAATCTCACGCGCCTTCTCGGGCAGGCCGTCTTTCTTCACCAACGGCATCACGGCCAGTTTCACCGGAGCCAGAGCAGCAGGCAATTTCAATACCACACGAGTTTCACCATTCTCCAATGTCTCTTCTGTATAAGCAGCACTCATAATGCTAAGGAACATACGGTCCACACCGATAGATGTTTCAATAACATACGGAGTATAGCTTTCGTTCAATTCCGGATCGAAATACTTGATGCTCTTGCCACTGAACTTCTCGTGCTGACTCAAGTCAAAGTTCGTACGGCTATGAATACCTTCCACTTCCTTGAATCCAAACGGCATCAGGAATTCAATGTCTGTAGCTGCATTGGCATAATGTGCCAGTTTATCGTGATCATGGAAACGGTAATGATCATCACCGAAACCTAATGCCTTATGCCATTTCAAACGAGTTTCTTTCCATTTGGGGAACCACTCCAGCTCAGTACCCGGTTTTACGAAGAACTGCATCTCCATCTGTTCAAACTCACGCATACGGAAAATGAACTGGCGGGCTACGATCTCGTTGCGGAAAGCCTTACCAATCTGGGCGATACCGAAAGGAATCTTCATACGACCGGTCTTCTGTACATTCAGGTAATTGACAAAAATACCCTGCGCTGTTTCCGGACGAAGATAAATCTTCATGGCACCATCGGCAGTAGAACCCATTTCGGTAGAGAACATCAAATTGAACTGACGTACTTCAGTCCAGTTCTTGGTTCCCGAAATAGGACAAACAATCTCTTCATCAATGATAATCTGACGAAGTTCATCCAAATCATTGTCGTTCAAAGCTTTTGAGAACCGTTCATGTAAAGCGTCGCGCTTGGCCTGATGCTCCAGAACACGACCGTTGGTGCTACGAAACTGAGCCTCATCAAAAGCATCACCAAATCTCTTGGCAGCCTTGGCCACTTCTTTGTTTATCTTCTCGTCATATTTGGCAAGCTGGTCTTCAATCAGCACATCGGCACGATAACGTTTTTTAGAATCGCGGTTGTCAATCAGAGGATCATTGAATGCGTCCACATGTCCGGAAGCCTTCCAAATAGTAGGATGCATAAAATAGCAGAATCAATACCTACGATGTTCTCGTGCAGCAGCACCATACTCTGCCACCAATATTGCTTGATATTATTCTTCAACTCCACTCCCATCTGACCGTAATCGTATACAGCGCCCAGTCCGTCATAGATATCACTGGACGGAAATACAAAACCATACTCTTTACAGTGCGATACTAATTTCTTAAAAACACTTCTTGTGCCATTTTCTTTATCTGTTTATTCTTTACACTTTTGTTTGTTTTTTCCTTGTTTTTCAACCTTTAATTAAGGGCGAAATAATATGCAAAGTAAATGATTTTTTTCAATAAAAGTCGTATTTTTTGCGTGCATATCATTCATGAACATTAAGGAATTTAAATATTATATGAGCGACGAATTTTTATTGATAAA
>ENA-OQDT01000842-OQDT01000842.1-human-gut-metagenome-genome-assembly--contig:-NODE-842-length-19507-cov-2.935243_pt1 | contig 19507 bp, 14 predicted proteins | sample MGYA00242786_ERZ504617 | MGnify/ENA primary metagenome ERZ504617 (study PRJEB26092, sample SAMD00036337) | human gut metagenome | host: Homo sapiens | study: EMG produced TPA metagenomics assembly of...
TTATGGCCGCCAACGTCGTCACGGTGAGCGTCATGAAGCACGATGTCACGGCCGCGTATGTGCATGGCATGCCAGGTGGAGCGGGGCGCCCTCTTCGAAGGAGCGTGCCTGCAGGGCCAACGACAGGTTGTTGGCATGGCGTATGCGCCGGCGAATACCGGTATGATGGTCGCGCACATCGCGTGACCCGTTGTGGCAGGGAACCCGATTCTATGGAACCGCCACGAATCGCCTGCGCATCTCGAATGGAGAGTGCCTCCTGGGCCAACGTGGGCACGAACCGCAGGGCCAACGACAGCACCAATGCCGTCTCCTGCGTATGCCAATGCAGTCGCCGCAGCGGTGAGAGCAACGAAGAGAACGCCGCCGTCAGACGGGTGGGGGTTCGTGGTCTCAAGCAGGAGAGCACCTAATATCAACACGATGGCAAAGCGCGTCGTGTAGATGATGGCGACGGACACGCCGCCGGTCGTGATCGGCAGGGGACCGATCCTTACCAACACATCACCGGTATGAACGACACCGATGTTGAGGGCACCCATGACCGCGAACAGGACAAGGAAGCCACGCACCGAACGCAATAGCCTGGTGAAGCCGACACGACTGGCGCCCCAGAGAGCAGCCGTCAGCAGCACACCCACAGCCAACTGGGCCCAGGTGTTCATGGCGAAAGCCGCACACATCACCGTGAGGATGCATACGATCTTCACGCGTGGGTCGAGGCCGGACACCCAGGAGTAACCCGTGTCGGTGGGGGAGAGTACCTCACGCTGGACCTCGGCCGCCGCTATCTGCGTGAGCCCGTCCCTGTTGCTCATTGCCGAACAGGATAACCTGATCGGCCAAACGGTCCACCTGATCGGGGTCATGGCAAATGAGAATGACGGTGACCCCTCTGTGGCGAAGATTCTCCATCAGGCGCTCGATGTGTCTGCTCGCCGAGGTGTCGAGCCCTGCACATGGTTCGTCCAGCACCAGCACCGACGGATCGCAGGCGATGATTCCGGCGATGGCGACCAGCCTCTGCTGGCCGCCTGACAGTTCGAACGGATTCCTGCCGCGTAGGTCAGACACGCCGACGAGGTCCAAAGCCCAATCGACGCGTTCACGCACCTGTGCCGCATCCAAACCCTGGTTGGTTGGACCGAACGCCACATCGTCGGCCACCGTTTCGGCAAATAGCTGGCGTTCGGGATGCTGCATCACAAATCCGAGCACTCGACGCAAGCGTCTGCGCTCGCGTCGTCTCGCTTGCGTCACGTCGATGCCCTCCACCACGATTCGGCCGCCGCGCGGTTTGTCGAGCGCGCACAGCAGACGCGCGAAAGTGGTCTTCCCGGATCCGTTCGGACCCATGATGGCCGTCAGGCATCCGCGTGGAATCCGTAGATTCATATGGCTGAGCACATCCGCCGATTCCCGCTCATAGCGGAACGATACGTCATCGAACACCACAGCGGTTGGTGCCGCCCCGATTATTCCGGCATGCTCGGTGTTGACATGTCGGGCCAGGTATCGAGCTGGGCGAACGTGGTCACACTGGGGGAATGATGGTCGTGTTGCGGCATGTGCTGTGCGCAATCCTCACCGGTGATTCTGCCGTGCTCGATATGCACGATGCGATCGGCATGCCGTAGTTCCTCGGGCAGATGCGAGACAATCACCAAGGTCGTCCCCGATGCCTGGATGCGATCGAGTAGCGCCAGCACCTCGGCGCGCGCCTGCGGGTCGAGCATGGCGGTGGGTTCATCGAGCACTAGCAGACGGCTGTGTATGGCGAGCATGCCGGCGATGGCGATGCGTTGTTGCTCGCCACCGCTCATATGTGTGGGGTCGGCCCCCCATGCTGTGAGCATGTCGACACAGGAAAGTGAGGCATGCACCCTTGCGCCGATCATGTTGGCGGGTACATCGAGGTTCTCCGGGCCGAATGCCACATCGTCGGCGGTCACCGTCGTGACGATCTGATCCTCGGGATTCTGGAACACCGCGCCGATGCCACGTCGTGCACATGCGTACGCATCGGCGTCGGCGCCACCTTCGTCGGTGAACACCGTGTGCCCCAAGAGCGTCACGGAACCTGTGTCGGGCGCGCTGAGTCCGGCCATCACACGTAACAATGTGGATTTCCCCGACCCGTTCGCACCGACGATGCACACGCGTTCGCCGGCGCGAATGCCAAGGTTCACATCGTCGAGCGCCCATGTCTCACCGCCGTCATAGGAGAATCCGACATGCCGCAGCTCGATCTGGAATCCCGAGGCGTTCATCGGGCGATCAGCTTGCAGACCGGGCGATAGCACAGGAAGCTCACGACGCCGTTGATTGCGAATTTGAGCAGATTGAACGGCAGCAGAATCGGCACGATCATCGAGGCGACTTGCTGCATGCTCATGTGCGCGTAGAGCGGGGTGATGAACAGATTGCCTACGATGGCCGCCGCGAGTGCGACGGCGGCGCCGAGGAGGATGCCGGTGAGTGCGCCTGTGCGTGTGGAACGCCTGCGGTAGATGAAGGCGACCGGCAATGAATACCCGAGTGCCACGAGAATCGCCATCACTGCGCCCAGCGGGTTGACGAACAGATGAGGCACGAACCCGAGCACGCTGACTATGACCGCACCCGAGGGGCCGAATGCGAAGCCTGCGAGAATGCAGACGATGCCCGATGGATCGTATTTGAGCCAAGGTGCGGCAGGCATCAACGGAATCTCGATGAAACTGACCGCCATGGCAAGTGCGACGAACAACGCATACATGGCGATGCGCTGCGTGGACCAGCGTCCGCGGTCTGCCGCCCCAGTGGAGTGGCTGCCGGAGACCTGGTTGGGTGAAATCGAATCTGGGTGTGAAAAAACACTCATGCGAGCTCATTTCTTTCATCCGGACTATAACCGTTGGCCCTGGACTCGCACCAGATCCACCGCTTGCGCGGGTTGCGGGCTCCGCATGCGGGCACGGGCCCGTTGCGCTACCGCCAGTAAGGAGTTTCACCTTCCCTGAAATTGCACTACCTATGTATAGTCCACCGCACGGATTTGCCTGCCCATTGTCCACAATATGGGCGATATCGGATGGGACGCGGCCCAGATCGGACGCCTATTTGTTAATGCGATGTATTAGTATGAGTTCGGAATGAATCGCCAGAACGGCAAACGATTGCTTCCCAGTGCATGCCAATTGCGTACCATATAAGGAAAACCAAGCTATCCAGCGTTTTCATGTCCGACAAATACGCCACAATATGGGGTATGAGGCATGCAACGAGTGCACGCCTCGGATTCGAACGGCAAGGGAGATTGCAATGATTGACACTGCACAAGCATTCGGCGTTGACATCGGTGGCTCGGGCATCAAGGCCGCTCCGGTGAATCTGGAGAAGGGCGAATTCGCCGAACCCCGCCTGAAGATCCTCACTCCAGAGCATTCCACTCCCAAGGCTGTGGGAGACATTGTGCGCCAGCAGCTCGAGCATTTCGAAGTGCCCGAGGACGTACCGGTGGGAATTGCGTTCCCGGCCCCGATCAAGCCGGGTAAGAAGCTCGACTTCATGGCGAACCTCGATCAGTCGTGGATTGGTGTGGACGTGACCGAGGTGTTCTCCGAGGCATGCGGCCGTCCTGTCACCGTGGTCAACGACGCGGACGCGGCCGGTCTGGCGGAACAGGCGTTCGGTGCGGCGGCGGGCCAGGATGGGCTTGTCATCGCCACCACCCTCGGCACCGGCATCGGTACCGCCCTGATCTACGATGGCGTGCTCATCCCCAACACCGAGCTCGGCCACATCCAACTGCCGAAGGGCAAGGGCGATGCGGAGAAGTATGCGGCATCCTCGGTCCGTGAGAAACTCGACATGGGCTACAGGAAGTGGGCCAAGCGCCTCACCAAGTACTACGGTCTCATGGAGCTGTACTTCAGCCCCGAGTTGTTCGTGGTCGGCGGTGGTGTGAGCCGCGTCTCCGAGAAGTTCCTGCCGTACATCGACATCAAGACCCCGATTGTCGCCGCCAAGCTGCATAACGAGGCGGGCATCGTGGGTGCCGCCTACTACGCCAACCAGCAGTCGGCCAAGTAGGTCGCATTACATTCATGCAAGACTCGAGGCGCCATGGGATTCCATGGTGCCTCCAGCCGTATTCGCCCCTGTTATGGACGACGCTGGGAGTAGTATTATGCCGTGCGTTTTTCCAGCAGAATCGATGTGAGCCAGCCGAATCCAATCGCCGCATGCGAAGCAGAGGCCAAGGCTCGTGGGGTGGACCTCGACAAACTCAATGACTCGAATCCCACGGCGCACGGCCTTGCGCCGCAATTGCTCCCGCAGGTGTATCGGGCACAGCCACGTGGTCAGATGGAGGCACGGCGTCGCCTTGCCAGGGCAATAGGATGCCCGGATCCGGAGCGACTGTATCTGCTCAGTTCCACATCGCAGGCCTATGCATGGCTCATGATGTTGCTATGTGATCCGGGGGAGGCGGTGCTCGCGCCGAAACCGGGATACCCGCTCATCGAATCGATCGCACGGCTGTGCGGAGTGAAGACGGTGGAATACCAGTTGCAATTCGACGGTTCCTGGTACATGGACATCGCGGCATTGCGGACCATACTGGAACGGGACGGGCAAGCAGGCCGGCACATCCGTGCGCTTATTGTGATCAATCCGAATAATCCGACCGGCCAATACGTCAAACCCAGCGAGCGGGAGCATCTCATCGAACTGTGCCGTGAGTTCGGCATCGCACTCATTGCAGACGAAGTGTTCTTCGACTATGCGTTGGAGCCATTCGAGGGCAATAGGAGATTCGCGGGCGAGCGCCGTGTGCTCACGTTCGCGCTTGATGGTTTTTCGAAGCGTCTCGCCGCGCCGCACGCCAAGGTGGGTTGGATCGAGGTCAGCGGTCCCGACGACGATGTTCGGGAAGCGATGCGCCGGCTCGATGTGATCGCCGATGACTTCCTGCCGATGAGCGAGCTCATCGCCGAACGCATGGACGACATGATTGCCGAACTCGACAGTCAGCATGACCGCGTGCAGGAGCGCATCTCACGGAATCTGGAATCGCTGCACCGGCTGCTCGATGCGGACGACCTGGGCGTGGTGAGCGTGCTCCGTGCCGAAGGGGGATGGAACGTGCTGCTGCGCTTCCCCTCGTTCATCGACGAGAACGAGCTGGTGACGACGATGATTCGCGACAATGCCACGTCCGGCCAGCCCGGCTATTTCTTCGACATGGAAGCCAATGGGTATTTGGCGATATCACTGCTGCCGGTACCGGATCTGTTCGACGCGCATGTGCGTCTGGTGCTCAGTGCCGTACGTCACTGTGTCGAGGAGATCTGACGGTATTTGCTGCGGATGAGCTGTGCATAGTATGCCGATGCACTCGCCGGTTCGCCGTCGAATGCAATCTCGCCCTCGTCCATCACAATGACACGCGTGATGTTGAATTCGTCATTGCGAATGAGATCGACATTATGCGTGGCGAAGACGACCGGCTTGCCACAGGTGAACAGACGGTGCGCGACATGCCGTGAGCTGATCTCATCGAGTCCGCGCATAGGCTCATCCGCGAGCAGCACACCTGGATTGGCGGCATATGCGCGGGCGATGGCGAACAGGTGCAACTGCTCGCCATCGAGTTCGTCGAGCGGGGTGCGCATGTTCGTATCCAACGAGAACTTCGCGAGTGCGTCACCGGCGATCGCAAGACGCTGTACGGTGGTGAGCCGGTATTTCCTGAGCAGCTCATCGATGGATTGCTCGATGCTCACATTGTGCCGCAATCGGTACAAATCCGCCTCACGCTGCACGGTGCCCACAATACGTTGGATCTGCGCCCGGCCGCCATGCGACGCATCGTAGCTCTTGCCATCGGCCTCGACGGTGACCTTCCCGGAACTCGGAGTGAGTGTGCCGTTCATGAGATCGATGAGTGTGGATTTGCCCGCTCCGTTGAGCCCTATGATCGCCGTGTTGCCATTTGAACATGACAGATCGAGTGAGATGTCGCGCACGCCGTATGTCTGGGCGTCATATGCGTATACGGCGTGGTCGAAACCGAACCCGACCTTTTGCGGCGGTGTTACGGGTCTGGTCGTTTTGAACAGCGATGTGAGCAATCCCATGCCGAACATTGTAGTCTGCAAATGTGCGCTTGCGTGCCTATACGCAGAACGAACAGCGGAGGGCGTCCGCATGCCACCTCACGGCAGCAACGTGAACCATGAACGCACGTCGGCGATCTCGAGGGCATGATGTTGATCATGGCGTCATCACGACCGATGACGAACATGGAGGCCAATGCGAGCATGATGGCATACACCAGCACGATGACGAACACCACACGCCATGCGGGATGCCGTCCACAAGCCATGCCATCACCGCCAATGCGCACAGCATGACGAGCCAGGAGAAATCCGCCAGATACCGCCACGCGAACCCACCCACATAGGCATCGAACACGAGCAACACCATGGACAGGGCGAGCATGGATGTCAGCGTGGCATACAGTCTGCCGAGGCGGCGTCTCATGAACGGACGGCGAAGGCCAACAGGGCGAGTGGCATCAGCACGAACAGGCCAGCGGGCGTCGTCTCGGTGAAGAACCAGATGGGCGTCGGCGCGGGCGTAAGCTCAAGCCATGGGAAGTCATTGCCAAAGGTGAGCGGCAGAAACAGGTAGCAGCACAATGCGCGCGGCATCTGCGGGAGCGGTGTGTGGAAGTCGGTCATATTCGCCACAGTGATCTGGTAAGCGTTGCCGAAATCGGTGAACGAGCCGAAACGCATAGCGTTATAGGCAATCACCGGAACCACGATGAGCATGGCGGGTATGATGAGCGCGCACAGGAAACGCAACGCCTGAATGCGAGTGGCGCGTTCCCGCCATGTGGATGCGCTGAACACCGCGCGCACCTGCGGGAAGAACAGGGCAATGGCAAGCAATGCCGTCAATGCGAAGGTGGGACGACAGCCGATGGTGGCGGCGATGCACAGCGCGCCTAATGCCACATGCAGAAGACTCAATGAGGCGGCATCCGCGGAATCGGAACGGCCCAACGTGCATGTGCGTTTTCGCGCGACCGGGGCGCCAAGCCAAAGCCACATTCCCAGGAAGGTCAGGAACAGGCCGGAGGCGAAGGGAATCGAATAGAAATTCGTGCGATGCCAGAAATACAGCAGGTTCGAACCGAGCACGAACGCCAGACAGGAGAGCGCGCAGGTGGCCACGCTCACCTGCACCGGCATGCGTTTGAGCAGGCGGATCACCAGCAAACAGCCAAAGACGGCGGCACCGAACATGAGCAGCAGGTCGGCGCTCGCATTCGGCAACATGAGGCCGCCGGGAACGAACAGCGAGGTGATGGCACGATAGGGCAGGAAGAGCAACAGCGCAGGCAGCACACCGAAATAGGAATACCAATGGCCATCGTGATATGCGTAATCCCAGTAGATGTGCGTCACGCCCTGCTCGAGCAGACGGTCACGCGCAGCCGTGTCGTAGGGATTGCGCAGTTGGGCGAACTGTTCCGGCACGGGAAGGTCGAGCCATGCGTGGCCGTTCATAAGGGCCTGTGCGACATGGTCGTATTGGTCGTAGTCGTAGGAGTATCGGCCCGGAATGTGATAGGCCATCGGTGCGGCCCCGGCGATCTGCCAGTAGATCTGGACAGCCGTATAGCCGGCGAGAGCCAGCGCCCCAATGGTGAATGCGCCGCGTTGCAATCGCGAACTGGTGTCGAGTGGAATGAGCCACAGGCGGCTTCTGGGCGAGAATGCGATGAGCAATGCGGCAAACGCGGCCATGAGCAGCACCTGCGCCCAGTTCCAGCTGAACGGTACGCGTGCGTTGGCGTCAAGCCCCACAATCGGTATGAGGGAATCGGTTGCCTCCTCAATCCACAGGCGCACCGTGTGGTCACCATTAGACTGCGCATGCCGGGTTTCGGAATCCTGGTAGGGCAGGTAGGTGGAGCGAGGGGCATCGACGGCAACGGTCTGCATGCGGCCTCCGTCAAGCCGCACATGCACAAGCTCGCGGTAGAGCTCGTCACGTTGGACTTGGGTCATGGTCGTTCTGGCGAGGGCAATGTCATTCAGCGAGGTCATGAGCACCTGCGCGTAGGGTGATGAGCCATTCGTAGGCGCATCAATATATGCCTTGGTTGCGTCGGTGACCTGCAGCAGGCCATCGCCATGGATTGCGAGACCCGGGCCGAGTGTCACCTGAGGGTCGGCGGCGCTGTTCGACCCCTGTTCGATCAACGATTGTGAGGCGTCTGCAGGCCTCGCGGAGCGTGAGCGCAGGCATGCGAAATTGAATACGAGGCATTCCACGAGCACAATGACGGTTGCGGCGACGAGCGCGGCGATGAACGGATGGGTCCGGCGTGCAGGTGTGTTCACATGCGTCATTCTAACGGCATGCGAGTAACTGCCGTGACCTTGTGCGGGTAATCGGCAGACATATTGCGCCTTGACGTGTAGATTGGAACACATGACAGGCACGAATTCAAACACTTCCGACCCACAGCCACGCAAGCCGGCGCGGTGGCTGAGGAACCTGGGTGTCAATGCGGCCAGATATGCGCGTCAGGTGGAGTCGACGGCGCAGAGCATGTTCGCCGGCGCATTGCCCACGCACAACATGTTCACGCCGACTCCGACGAATCCGCTACTTGGCGTCAAGATGCCGTCAGCGGAGACGATCGTGCTTAATCCGTTGATGCGCCGCCGGTCGTTCTCGGTGGCTGGAACGGGACTGCCATTCGAGCGTGTCGGTTGGGTGCAGATGCCCGGCCTGCGCAGATTCGCCCTCGGCTATTTCACCTCGCATGACCGTTTCTGCACGCTGGCGATGGCCGATGACACCGGCGCCGTGTATATGACCGGCGACCTGTATGCGAACCTCGATGCACGCGAACCGGATTTAGAGCTTGACGTCACCGATTCACTCACGACCGATGACGATTCCCGCTTCGGCGGGACGAAACCGGCACACATCGCCACCGTGGAAGGATCCGCACGGGCACTTGTCGGCGATATCAGGGGGCGTGATGGCAACGGACGCATGGTCTGGCTCGCTCGCTTCCTCAAATCGGCGAATCGGTATACGATCGAAAACGCCCGTGCCGAATTGCCTGCGCGCCTTCGCACGGATCTCGAATACCGCGATCTCATGGCCGTGTGCTTCTTCCATCTCTACCTTGCAGTGTCGGTCAATGGCGGCCTGCAGGGTATGGGGCCGGCAACATCATTTCGAATTTCCGTCGATTCTCACCGCTCGCAGCCATTCGCACCAGCGTGTCACAGACGGACACGGCACGTGCGCACCGCATGCGGGTGAGCGGTCTCGAGGAGTACTTCGCCGACACGATGAGACGCATAGGTGTCATGGGTGACCTGTCCGAATTGGAGGCAGACCATGGCAGTGAACCGCTGTATATGATTGAATCGCCCGTCTCCCATGCGCGTTTCCTCGTATGGGAGAAGCGCATGCCATATGATGCGATGCTTACCAGCCTCAAGCTCGAGGGGGCGGTCAACCGGTTCCTGCTGATCGACAAGTGGCTCGATTACAATGCCGCCCACAGCGAACAGCCGATCGAAGATACCGTGACGTTCAAGCAGGTCGCCCGCATCGACCGTCGTCTGTTGCGCAACCCGTCGCTGTCCGCCCTGCCGCCGACCCATCCTGTGCATATTCTCGACGACCCCGAATGTTTCCGTGTAGACGATTACCTGCATTTCGGCAGGGGCATGTCGCTGTCCGCGTCGCTCGACGCCTCACAGGCCGGCGTTGGCGTTGATGTACGGCATCTCGTCGGCAGCGAATGGATATACCGGCACGCCCTTGCAAATGCAGTCAACGCCCTATGGCTTCCTTTCAGATTCGACACGGATTTCCGTTCGAACCTGCAACAAGGTGAGGTGGCATTCGCCTTCACCTCGGCAAGCCGCACGCTCATGCCCGACGAGCTCATCAACATGCGATCCGGCGCCATGGCCGAACTCGATGAGGCCGAGCGTTCACGGATCAGCGCGGAATACAATCTGCAGATCGGGCTCATCTTCGCCTCCCTCGCATTCGGTGCCAGCGAGCAGATCAGACGCGTCTCGTTGCGCATGGATTCCCTCGGGCTGGAGGAGGCCGTCTACGAACGCGACAATGCCATCAAGACGCTCATGGACAGCGCGATGACGCAAATCTCCGATCTGACGAATCTTGAGGATTTCACCACGCACGCCGGCCAGGGAAGATTCGGCGAACGCGGCAGCGCCCTGTTCTCCGGCTCGGAAGAAACCTCGGGAGTCGGCGACGATGAGCATGATGGGGTTCAGACGCAGGCCATGCAGACCGATGCCGACTTCGACCGCGAATTGCGCGACCTGCTCGAGCACGACGAATCCACGTCGTCCGATGATACGACGACGCATCATGCCGAATCGGAGGACGACACGGTGCAATCCATCCTGAACGTGGATGAGGAATTCGACCGATTGCGCAACAGCAACCCCTCCATAAAACACCTGCTCACCGTCACATTCACGCGTGATGAATTCATCGACTACATGCACGCCAACAGCTGTGCCGACCCGTTCGCCGTATACGACGCGTTCGGCGCGCAATACGATTACGATGGCACCGAAGGATTCCGACCGGTCGAACCAGGCTTCAGCATGGACGACACACGCTTCACCGGCGACGCGGCCTACACGATTCCGGAACGACGCGACAGGCCTCTCGATGCAACAGTGGCGCGATCACTGGGCGCACACAATGTACGCGACCTGTCGATCTCGCGAGAGGAAATGTTCCGGGGCACCCTCGAACTCATTGCGGACACTGCGAAGAACGACGGCCTACGTGCCGACCGGAAGGCCACCTATGCAATGGGCCTGATCGAGCAGTGCGCAGATCCCGAACTGCGCAACCACGCCACCGAGATCACCACCGCAATCATCGACGGCACCCCCATACCGCAGATCACCAGCACCGTGGAGAGAGCACTCGCCGACGCACGCCGTAAATCACAGGAGATGGTGTTCTCCGGTGATGAGGAGGGGGCAATCGCGAACATGGAACGCGTGATCGGCGAACTCGACGAGATGTTCGAATCGGACGGCGTGGTGCCGCGCTACTTCACCTCCTACACCGACCGGGTGGTGTACAACCGGCTGTTCGCCATGCCGGACGAGCGCATCGCCCTCGTGCCCGATGCGCTGTTCCAAGCTCATCTCGACATGGGCGAAGTACTGTTCCGGCTATGACAGGGGCGAGGAGGCGATGGCCCACCTCAATACCTTGGTGAGATACGCGCCCGCCACCGCTGGCGTACACATCCAACAGGCCATACGACTATGCGTCTCTGAGGATTGGAACTCGGTGCGAGCAGCCGCACTGAACGCGCTGCGCGTAGCCTGCGACCCGGTGGATGCCGCCAACGCATACTACTACTACGTCTGCGCCAGCTGGATGAAAGGCGACACCGCCGTCGCAGTGGCGGCCGGCAACCTCGCCACGTCGCTCACCCAGAACCTCGCACCCGCGCAACGTGCCAGGCTCGAACGATTCCGCAACCTCGCCATGGCACAGGGCGAACAGATCGCACAGACCGGTGCCCAGGCCGTCGGAGTCCTGATGCGACATGACGTGCCGGTGTGGCCGCAGGTGGAATGCGCGCAGATTATTCGCGACGCTGCCTTCACCGCCACCAACGAGAAGATCTTCCCCGTGGCACAGGCACTCAACGTGAGCTGGTATGCGCTGCAGGGAGGTAATCTGGGCCCGGGAGGCATGCAGTTCCTGCGCTCGCTGAATGCGTAGGACGATGGTATACGGCGCGTCCGGCACCCTCTCTGGTGCGTAGATGCGTAGGATTGACCAATGGGCCAAGACCGTGGCGTTTCGGATTGGGTAGGATTTGGAGGAATCCGGTTATGGAAGATGCATTGATTGCAGACGAGCAGCTCGACAGGTATCCGATTGGTTCGGATCCGTGGATTGACTCATTGCGTGACATCGACAGTGATGCGATGGAACTTGATGATCTCGACGTGTCGAAGCTCAATGTAGAGCAGGCGGTGCGGCTGTGGTCACGTCTGAGTGCTTGGGTGGAGGGCGATCAGGTGGCCTATTACGTCAAGGACGCCCCGCTTTCCTCCGATGCAGCGTACGATGCGCGCATGAATTGCCTCAAACGACTGGAGTCGGAGTTCCCCCAGCTTGACACGCCTCAGTCACCGACCCATCGGGTAGGTGGCACATTCTCGAACGACTTCACGGCGGTGCGGCACCCCTCCCAGATGATGAGCCTCGATGATGTGTTCTCCTTCGAGGAACTGCGTGCCTGGTACGATGGCGTGCGCAAGGACCTCGAATGGCCGGAAGACAAGCTGTTGCCCATGACCTGCGAGGTGAAGATAGACGGTCTGGCTCTGAATCTCATCTACCGCAACGGAGTTCTGACGCAGGGACTCACCCGTGGTGATGGGGTCACTGGCGAAGACATCACGATGAATGTGCGCACGATACACTCCATCCCCACCAATCTGGATGGCCCGGAGGGCGATATTCCCGATATGGTGGAGATTCGCGGCGAGGTGTTCATGCGGTGGGATGATTTTCACAAGCTCAACGAGGCGAACGAAGATGCGGGCAGACCACCGTTCGCCAATCCACGCAATGCGGCCGCGGGATCGCTACGCCAGAAGGATCCGCGCATCACCGCGCAGCGGCATCTGAGTTTCTATGCACATGGCATCGGCGAACTGGTATGGGGGTCGGGCAAGCCGGTGGATGTGGCCGACGAGGTGAGGAACCAGTCGGATGCCTACACGATGTACCGCAAATGGGGGGTGCCGATTTCGCCCCATAACCGCGAGGTCACCGACTTCGACCAGATTCTCGACATGATCGAATACTACGGCGAGCACCGGGGTGACATCGAGCATGCGCTCGACGGCATTGTGGTCAAAGTGGACGACCTCGCGTTGCAACGCAGACTGGGCAGCACCTCACGCGCGCCGCGTTGGGCCATCGCCTACAAATACCCGCCCGAGGAGGTCAACACCAAGCTCCTCAATATTGTGGTGCAGGTCGGGCGCACGGGCAGAGTCACACCGGTGGCCATACTGAACCCGGTGTATGTGGCCGGATCCACGGTGTCGCGCACCACGCTGCACAATGCATACGAGGTCAAACGCAAAGGCATTCTCATCGGCGATACGGTGGTAGTGCGCAAGGCCGGCGATGTGATCCCCGAACTGGTCGGCCCAGTAATCGCCAAACGCGAAGGGCATGAACAGGACCTACGCGAGTTCGTCATGCCTACACGATGCCCATCCTGTGACACCGTGTTGCGGTATGAGAAGGAGGGAGACAAGGACCTGCGATGCCCGAATTCGGAAAGCTGCCCGGCCCAGCTCGCCGAACGTGTGATCAATCTGGCGGCCCGCAAGGCATTCGACATTGAGCATCTGGGTGACCAAAGCGCGGTGGCGCTGACGAACCCCGAAGACAACAGGCCGGACTCGGTGGAAGCCTACGCCCCCGGCGTGCGTGAGATCGTGGTGGAACCAGGCGAGGAGCCGGCACCGTATCTGGCTCCGAGCGGGCTGGAACTTCCGCCCATCCAGGAGCCCGTACTCACCAGTGAAGCGAATTTGTTCGACCTCGAAGCAAGCGACCTCCGGGATGTCTATGTGTGGCGTGAAGCGCAGATCATCGAAGTGCGCAGGCACGTGGATTCGCATGGCAAGGAGAGGAAGGTGCGCCATCGTCTCGGCGGTTCCGGCCTGTGGCATAGGGAGCCGGCTTTCTGGTCCGGGGTCAAGGATGCCCCGCTGAAGAAGGACGCGAATCGCAAGACGGTGAAGGACTCCGAAGGCAACCCCGAATACGAGGTCAAACCGGATGCCGTGATTGTGGGCCATGGCAGGAATGGGCGGCCGCGCATCGAGGAACCCACCGAGAACACCAGGAAGATGCTCGATGAGATCGAGAAAGCCAAGCATACCGATCTGAGCCGCGTCCTCGTAGCGCTCTCCATTCGCCATGTGGGCCCACCGACCGCATTCACGCTGGCCAAGCACTTTAAGACACTCGATGCGCTGGCCGACGCCAGTGCCGAGGAACTCGAACAGATCGACGGCATAGGCGCGGAGATCGCCGATTCCATTGCGACATTCTTCGAGGAGGCTCGCATGCCGGGCAATTGGCGCGGCCGTGTGCTGGAGGCGTGGAAAGCCGCCGGTGTGGGCATGAGCACGCATGACGAGGGTCTTCCTCAGACGTTGGAAGGCAAGAGCGTGGTGGTCACCGGCACCCTTGAGCATTTCTCCCGCGAATCGGCTAAGGAGGCCATCGAACGCCGTGGCGGCAAGGCCTCCGGATCGGTGAGCAGGAAGACGGATTGGGTGGTCGTCGGAGCCAATCCCGGTTCGAAGGCCACGAAGGCCGAGGAACTGGGCATCCCGATCATCGACGAGCAACAGTTCGACACTTTGCTCGCCACCGGCGACGTGCAATGATTCGGCGTCCGGACAAGGCGATGGCATGTGGGCAGCGCTGCAATTGCACGCTGCCCACATGCCAGTTTGCTATGCCAGAAGACTCTTGGCCAGATGTCCGAAGGTACGACCGAAGTCGTCGTCGCGGAGCGTGCCGTCATCATTGAGCACGGCCGGACGTCCCTCGCTTTCGCCGATCTCACGGATACGCGGGTCGAGCGGCAATTGCGCCATGAGCGGCACCTCATAGTGCAGCGCATCGGTCAACTGGGAACTCACACGAGCTCCGCCTCCCGTGCCGAATATGTCGATCCGTTCGCCTGCATGCTCGAAATAGCTCATGTTCTCCACCACGCCACGCACCCGCATCGGCACCTGAAGTGCGACCAGGCCGGAACGCACGGCGATGGTCCGACGGCGGAGGGCTGTGGGGTCGTGACCACAACGAGCTCGGCGTTCGGCAATGCCTGCGCCACCGAAATCGCCATGTCGCCGGTGGCCGGGGGCGAGATCAAGAATCAGCACAGTCGGGTTCGCCCCACCACACATCGGCCAGAAACTGTTCGAGCGAACGCTGCAGACGGGGGCCTCGCCATAGAATGGCACGGTCGGAACCGGCGAACATGCCAATCGACATGAGTTTGACGCCCCACGCGGTCACCGGCATCAGCATCCCGTTCAGATTCGTGGGCTGGTCGTGGACGCCGAAGAGGCGGGGGAGCGAGAAGCCGTAGATATCGGCGTCGATGGCCGCGGTGTCGTAGCCGAGTGCGGCGAACGTGGCCGCAAGATTGGCGGAGATGGAAGACTTTCCCACGCCACCCTTGCCTGAGGCGATGGCGAAGATGCGCGTTTTCGTACCCGGTTTGCTGAACGGGTTCTCACGACGGGCGGCTTTCAGATCGTTCACCAGCGACTTGAGTTTCTCCTCATCCATCGCGCCGACGACGATCTCGGCGGTGAGCTGCGCCTCGGCATAACTGGTCACGGCCGCCTCGATCTGCCTGCTGATCTCGGCAGACAGCGGGCAGCCAGGCACGGTGAGCTCCACATTGACCCGCACATTGAAGGAATCCAGGCCTGTGGGGCGAACATCGACGCCGCAGATCATACCCAGATCGGTGACCGAGCGGCCAAGCTCAGGGTCGATCACGTGGCTGAGCCGCTCAATGACGGCGGTTTCGATAATCTGCGTCTGATCAGTCATGCCATGCCTTTCTCAACTTCAAAGAAATCGGTGTCACGATCAACGCCCCACTATATTGCATAACCTCCCAACGCGCCAGAGATTGCACAGACATGGTCATTGGCGGCAGAGCCACCGTATGGCGTGCGAATCAGGCACGCTTCGCCTCACTGTCACGAACACGCCAGTGAGCGAACTGAGCCAAGGCTCCGGTGCGGGCGATGGCACGCGACAGCGCGATGCACGCAGCGGCTGCGATCACACCGCCCACCACCGAGGTACCCAAATAGATGGAGACCCGCATCATTCCCCACCCCGGGTTCGTGAACCAGTAGTAGACGCCGCACATCGCTCCGGACAATGCCCCGGACAGCAGCACCACAAGATTGGTCCACACCTTATATGCGAAGAGCGCGAAAGCCAGTTCGGCGCCGAGCCCCTGCATCAGACCTACGATGAGGGAGCCTCCCACGCCCCATTGGTTGCCGAGCGTGAGCTCGAGGAACGCCGCAACCGTTTCGGCATAGAGTGCGGCACCCGGCTTGCGCACGATGACCGCGGCTAAGGGACCTGCGAACAGCCAGAATCCATTGAGCAGTCCCTCGAAGCCGGGTGTGATGTTCTCGAATAATGTGAGTGGTGCCATGCACACCCAGTCCCACATCCAGAACACCACACCGGATGCGACGGCGATCACCGAGGTGACGGTGATGTCGAGAACACGCCACTTGCGCGAGCTTGCTTGTGATGGGTAGATCATATTGTGCCTTTCTGAGATATCGAAAGACACGGGAAATACGACGTCCGTGCGCCGGCATTATCCGGTTCACGTTCATGCGGTCGAAGCGTTCGCTTCATCTCAGCCTGCCAAGCAAGCCCCCGGTGTCTACATCGATCATAGGCACAAGCCCCGAATTTGCAGGGCATGCCCGTCCGCATAACGGAAAAGGTGGGTGCACGTATGCGCACCCACCTTGGAAATGCCAGTATTCGGCGAATCAGATGTGGAAGTAGAGCTCGTACTCAAGCGGAGTAGGCTGCAGGCGAGCCTGATCGATCTCGCCGCGCTTCAGGTCGATCCACGTCTCGATGAGATCCTCGGTGAACACGTCACCGGCCGTCAGGAAGTCATGGTCCTCTTCGAGCGCATCGAGGGCCTCGGCGAGCGAGGACGGCACCTGCTTGATGCCGGCATGCTCCTCCGGAGGAAGCTCGTAGAGATCCTTGTCGACCGGCTCCGGCGGCTCGATGTGGTTGAGAATGCCATCAAGGCCTGCCATGAGCTGTGCGGAGAAGGCGAGGAACGGGTTGCACGACGGATCCGGCGCTCGGAACTCGATGCGCTTGGCGGCAGGCGAGGTGCCTGCGAGCGGGATGCGGATCGCGGCGGAACGGTTGCGGGCGGAGTAGACCAGATTAACCGGCGCCTCGAAGCCCGGAACCAGACGGTGGTAGGAGTTCAGCGACGGGTTGGTGAAGGCGAGCACCGACGAGGAGTGCTTGATCAGCCCGCCAATGTACCAACGGGCCATGTCGGAGAGGCCACCATAGTTCTTCTCATCGTAGAACAGCGGCTTGCCGTCCTTCCACAGGGACTGGTGGCAGTGCATGCCGGTGCCGTTGTCGCCTGCGATCGGCTTGGGCATGAAGGTGGCTGCCTTGCCTGCGAGAGCGGCGGTCTCGTGGATGACGTACTTGTACTTCATGAGGTCATCGCCTGCATGCTGCAGGGAGTTGAAGCGGTAGTTGATCTCCTGCTGGCCTGCGCCGGCGACTTCATGGTGTGCACGTTCGAGGATGAGGCCGACCTTCTGCAGGTTGGCGACCATGTCGTCACGCAGATCCTGGGTGTGGTCGGCCGGTGGAACCGGGAAGTAACCGCGCTTGACACGGTTCTTGAAGCCGATGTTCGGAGTGCCGTCTTCCTCGACGTCCAGTCCGGAATTCCACGGTGCCTCGATGGAGTCGACCTCGTAGAAGGAGCCGCGCATGTCGTTGCCGAAGCGCACCTTGTCGAAGATGAAGAACTCGGCCTCGGGAGCGAACGATGCCGTGTCCGCGACGCCGGTGGACTTGAGGTATGCCTCGGCCTTCGCGGCGACCTGGCGGGGATCACGGGAGTAAGGCTCGTCGGTGAGCGGGTCGACAATCGAGAAGGCGACGTCGAGCGTCTTGTGCTTGCGGAACGGGTCGACGAAGGCGGTCTCGATATCCGGAACGAGCTTCATATCGGATTCGTTGATGGCCTGGAAACCTTCGATGGAGGAGCCATCGAAGGGCATGCCCTCATCGAACGCGTCCTTGAGGAATTCGCTGGCAGGAACCGTGAAGTGCTGCTGAACGCCAATCAGATCGGTGAAGCGCACGGAAACATATTCGATGCCTTCCTGATTGACGAGAGCTTCGGCGTCTGCCTTGGTTTTGAGTGGGGTCACGGGACCGCTCCTTTCACGATGTTGCTTACGTTCCACAAGCATAGGGACTAGCATTTCGCCCACTCGTAATTTGAGTTAACAACATGTTTCATACGTGGACTAACACTTCGAAAACGTTGTGTTTCCAATGGTTTTCAAATAGTGGACACGTGCTGTTCCGTGTCACATTCCAAATCCGTGCCACTCTCGGGGCTCGCCGGTTTTCGGATTCGCATGCCTCACGGAGCCGAAGGCCCAAAAAGAAATCCCGGCCAGATGGCCGGGATCGTCGAATGTGAATGGCTCACCTGCCGCGTATCGCGCGACGGCTCACCTTGTGCGTCTTCATCGGGTCCATGCCCTTGGGAATGCCCATGCCGCTACGGCGCTGCAGTGTATGCAAGCGGTCGTTCAGTGTGATGAGCTGCGGTTTGGAGAGTGCGAAACGATGGCGCGGATGAAGCTTGCGCATGATTGGATTGGTGTAGTTGTTCGGCACGTACGTCTTCTTCTTGAGCACCGTATTGCGCAGATCCTTGAGACGAACCTGCTTGGGACCGTCTCCCACGCAGATGCGGTAGACGGGAATATGCGAACCCGCAGTCACGCCTTTGATCTGCTTTTCCTGGCGGTCCATCGCCTGCATCACGCGACCGTAATTGCCTTCGCCGATCAGGTAGATGCCCTGATACCCGGTGCCGCGCCACACTGCGTCACGGGTACGCGGGTCGACCCACACCGGTTCCTGCGGGAAATCGAATCCGGCGCGCTTCATGTTGCCGAGAATGCTGATCGCGGCACCGGACTTGCCTTCCATCTGCTTGTACCCGACATTGTCGGCACGGCGGGTGAGCACGATCGTGAACAGCAGCAATCCAATCATCACGGCGAGAATCATCAGCGTGATCCACGAGACCCAACCCCAATGGAACACGATGCCGCAGATGATGCCCACGACGATCGGGGCGGCGAACACTGCGCCGGTGATCCATGGCAGCGCCTTGTCCTCGGCTGCCGTGAACTTGTAGATCGTGACGATCTGCTCGAACATTCCGCGTTTCTTTGGCTTCTCAGACTTCTCTTGCTGCGCCATGTATCCCTCTCTAGCTTGTTTCAACACGAATACGGGCAATGTATTTACTGTATCAGCATGCGCTGTCCCAATGTGACGGTTGCGTATCCGGCGAGGGGTCAGCGGGTGTGCAACGGTCGGCCATCGGCTTTGAGCAGCGTTTCCCCGAGCATCTCGCTGAAGGTCGGGTGCGGGTGAATGTTGCGCGCGGCAGCGCTCAATGGAACATCGGTTGCCTATGATCTGCTGTGCCTCGGCGATCAGATCGCTGGCGTCGGGGGAGACGATATGCACGCCGAGCACATGAACGTCATCCGATTGATCT
>ENA-OQDT01000844-OQDT01000844.1-human-gut-metagenome-genome-assembly--contig:-NODE-844-length-19480-cov-2.882912_pt1 | contig 19480 bp, 18 predicted proteins | sample MGYA00242786_ERZ504617 | MGnify/ENA primary metagenome ERZ504617 (study PRJEB26092, sample SAMD00036337) | human gut metagenome | host: Homo sapiens | study: EMG produced TPA metagenomics assembly of...
GATACTGTGTTATCATCTTATCAATCATAATTATTGTTAAAAGATTAAAATATTATGCGAATTTTTGAAGATAAAGTTTTTGAAACGAGATATGGATATTAATGTTTGGTGAATTATAGCAGTAGTTTGATATTAGCACCAATTTTTACTCACTCAAATAAACAAAAATGGTGCTTTTTTATGGTCTTACTTTTTTACATATGTATGCTCCATCCGTGGAACGGTTCCATGACTACGGCAAAAGATTCATCCGGTCTGCTTTAGTAGAATTATAAGAAAAACTTCTGTCTTGCATGAGCCCGTTCCAATACATGCAGATTGCCGTATCCGATGGATTTCAGTTCTACCAGCAGGCTCCTGTATTCTTTTTTCCGTCGCGGGCAGTGTCCCGGAGATGATTCCCTTGTAATCGGCTGCGCCATGCTGTCCCGCATGCATGTAGGATGTGATTGTATTTTCGGATTCGTTCCACGGTATATATGGAAAGAGAGCAATTACCCCGCCTTCCTTGAACCGTCTGAACACTACCTTAATAGGTGTTTCCATATCAGTCTGTTGTCTATCCGTATATAATCTTATCCATTTCCCTATCGGGAAACGTGCATAATTCTTCGTTGGTACAATAGTAACGGATATTCTCGTCCTGTTCGACAGCTTCGTCCAAAAGGTTTCGCATGTCATTTTCCAGTTCATGTCCCAGCTCCTCCACCGATATCGTATAGGTTTCCATGCCGGTCGTAATCTCACGCGACGGGTATGCCTTGCCTTTGTAGAAAATTGTACCGATCTCTATGTCTTCGCCACGCCCGGCCATCCTGTCAAGGTATTCCTTGATAATATCCCCATGACACGGATGCGGTTTACAGAAGCATCCCAGAGTCTTTCCCTGCAACTCATGAACCCTGCGCCTGTATTCCGCATCGTTCACCAGCCTCCTGTAAAAATATTCGCGGAATCCGGCCAGTGTCCCGCCCCGGATCATGTCCTGCTTCAGCCTGAACGGATTACCGAAATACCCGTCTTGCCCTTTACCGGCACGACCGATATACACATCGTATGCCTCCTTACGGATATTCACTACTCTTGTATGTTTTCTGTTATCTGCCATACTCATTTGATTTTTAGTTATGATTCCGTTATGAAAGTGACCTTGTAGGTCTTACATGCTTTCCCGAAAGCGGGATTGGTGTCAAATTCCTTGTATGACTCCCAATCCACCGACATGGTGTAGCCGTTCGGAAAGTTTTCGGCGATGAACTTGGTTATCATTTTCTTGTCCTCATCAGACAGGAACAGTTCCTCCCGGGTGCCGTACTCCAATGCAAAAATCGCCCATTCGGGAATGTTGTCCCAAACGAGCGTCTTGCTGTTATTGCCATTCATAATCCTGCTGTTTATTGCTGTGATACCATAAGCTCTTTGATAATGTCGTCGAGCTCTGTTTCCCACTTGTCCGTTCCGTCAATCAGCGAGGGATAGGTAAGCTGTTTCCACTGCCGGTAATCGAAGAGTTTCATACGCAGCGGATAGTAGTCGAAAAGTTTCCGACCTTCGGAGAATACTCTCAAATGGTTTGTCCCGACTTCCATCAGCCTCAGACCATAACGTCCAATGATTTCGTGGAACCTTTTCATCGGGGTGAAGTTACTTCTGCTCATACCTTTTTATTTTTGAGTTAAACATTTCACGGCTCGTGAGCCGGTATTTTATTTCTTGCCTGCCTCGCTGTCCCGTGCCGGATTGTGCAAGGCTTTCCGGAAAAATACCGCAAGCGGAGCGCGGAAGATTTTTGCGGAAACCCGTAAGGGCTCGGCCTTGCTCAATCCTGACAGGCACGGGGCGACCTTTGCAGGCTGAAATAAAACAGCGGTATCCTATTCCTCCTTCCTGTCGCTGTCTTCTTTGGGTATCAGGTGCTGTAAATCAGGATCGGTCTTGATGCGTTGCATTTCATCTTCAATTATTTGCAGCACGTCCGCCTTGATACGTGAATAGTTACGCTCTATCTGCTGCTGCATGATGTCGTTGCCGTCCGCATCCTTGAACTCGTTGATGACGGGTATCTTCTTGTAGGCTTTCGTTTCCGCCGCTACTTTCTCGTTGTCAACTATGATACGGGCATGGAAAATCTTCTGGTCTATCTCTTCCCCGAAGTTGTCCGCCACACTGCCCACGAATGTGCCCTGCGAGAGGTTGGCTATCTTGGATGCCGGTATCAGCGAGTCCAGCTGCGTGTTGATGGAGGTGGATGTGTCCTGCCTGTTGATGGAGATGGACTGCCGTTGCTGGAGAATCTTGCCGAAACGTTCCGAAGGCTTTGGCCGTTTCCCCGACCACCTGCCCGGAGAAGATATTCCCGACTGTATTTTGGATCACTTTCGCCTCTTTTTCACCGTAGTCACGGGTCAGCTGGGAGAAGTCCTGGAAACCGAGACAGACAGCCACCTTGTTGCTTCGGGCGGTGGCTATCAGGTTATCGATACCACGGAAATAGATGGTCGGAAGCTCGTCTATGATGATGGAACTCTTGAGTTGCCCTTTCTTGTTTACCAGCTTTACAATGCGGCTGTTGTACAGTCCCAATGCCGCCGAATAGATGTTCTGTCTGTCCGGATTATTTCCCACGCAAAGGATTTTCGGGTGTTCGGGATTGTTCAGGTCCAATGTAAAATCATCGCCGGTCATTACCCAGTATAGCTGCGGTGAAATCATCCTTGAAAGCGGGATTTTTGCGCTCGCTATCTGGCCCTGTAACTGGTCCTGTGCGCCTCCTTGCCAGGCATCCATAAAGGGAGAGAGGTAGTTTTCGAGGGACGGGTATGAGGTCAGGATTGTAAATATATCTGCGTACGGTTTATTCAGAAACTCTATTGCGTGAGGGAAGGTACAGTATTTGCCATCCTTGTAAATCCGCAAATACCAGATAATGGCTGCGAGCAGGATAATCGGAGATTCCACAAAGAAGTCACCCTGTTTCTGAATCCAGGTCTTGTTCAGATTCAAGAGTATGGTGTAGGCCGATTCGTAAGCGTCGGATATGTCCGCCATGAATTTCGGGTTGATGGGATTACAGCGGTGGCTGCGTCTCGGGTCATCAAAATTTATCACGTAGAATTCCGGTCTGACCCTGTACTTGTCAATGTTTTTAAGCAGTTCGTTATAGGCAATGACCGAGAGGTCATCAAATTTGTAATCGTACAAATATAAAGCGAATCCCTTGGAAATCATCTGTTTGATGTAGTTGTTCACCACCGCGTAGGACTTCCCACTGCCAGGCGTTCCAAGCACGATGGACGCACGAAAAACGTTTACAACGTTGATCCATCCGTCCCATTCCTTGCCCTGATACACGAACTTGGTCGGCAAATTTACAGAATACTCGTTTTCCATCAAGTGTGTCTCCTGCATGAAACTCTCGTTGGCGGTATTGAACACGTCCTCCATCAGGTTGTGTTTCAGCATACGGCTTATCCATACGCCCGACATCAAAAGAAGGATGTACCCGGCGGTCAGCGTTACCGTGTAAATGGCGGCGTCAACTGTCGGACTGAACGGCAGGTCGAACATCCACCAGTTCATGAAGAACAATACAAGCCCCGAAAGGAAGGCGGTATATATTTTCCGCCAGGTCATCTTCTGGTTTTTCACGCCCTTCGTGCCCAAACATGACAGCGCAAGGAATATGACGGCGAACACTTTTGTCACCAGCAGGTTGCTGAAAAGCCCCGCCGTCCTCTGGAAATTCAGTAGTATCTTATCGACCACTCCGATATTGATACCCGCATCCACGAATGCCCGGTAACAGAACCAATAGACGTGGATGACAACAAACACGATGGATATGGCACGCATGAATTCCATGACCTTTGCCAGTCCTCTCAAATCATCTTCCTGTTGCATAACGATATAATTTTAATGGTGAATGAATATTGTTTTTAGGAGATGCCCCGTGAGCGGCGTTTCTTTTTCTTCTTGTGATACAGCCTGCGTGCAAGAGCCTCTTCCTGCGGGTCGGGACCGTTTGCTTCAAAGTCGAAGATCCCGAAAGCCTGTTCTATGGCACTTTCCATGTCGGAGGAGAATCCGCTTTGCAGACCGGTGTCCGGCATGGGCGCATCCAGATTCGGGATATTGCCCGGATTATTAAAGAGGCGCTCAAAGGCATTTGCCGAGAACTCCTTTCCGAGCCGCGAGCCGTTATAGACCTCCCTGTTCCTGTGGTCGATGAAGGTCGCGCCGTAAATGCGTCCTTCCCCGTTCTCCCGGAACACCACGTCTATTCCCCGGCCGTTCAAGAGGCGGATGAAATCCTCCCGGTTGCCACGGCATCCATGCATGGCGAGTGCAATCTCGTTCCGTATTTTGGGCTGCCGTTTTTTGTTCTTGTATTCACGGGTATTGTAACCAATACGCTTTTCCAGTCCTTCATAACCGAAGCGTTTTCCGATAAGGGAGGACTTGATGGGCGTACATACCGGTTTGCCTGTATTGTCTGTCATGGTATAGACAATGCCGTTGTAAGGTGTTCCTCCAAATTCGCCCCTGACCTGTTTCGCCTCGATGTTGAAGCAGGACAGCAACGCACTATACTCCCCGAATGACTGGAAACGGTAAGTGGAGAACACGCTTTTAAGGATGTTGGAAACCTGTTGCTTTACATCGCCATTCTGATAGTCCGCTTTCTTGAGGTACGGCTCCAACAGTTCCTTGCGTTTGTCCTCCACCTGCTTCAGTCCGAACTTCCGTTCCAGTTCCCGGCAGGCCTCCATCGAGCGGTTCCACTCGTAGGCGTCGTCAATCTTTTCCCCTTTCTCGTTCACACAGGTGGAAACGATATGGATATGCCTGCGGTCTATGTCCTCGTGGATATACACGATGTAGGGCTGGTCGCCGTACCCCATTTTCTGCATATACTCCCTTGCCAAGTCTGCGAACTGGCTGTCGGTCAGCTTGTCGTCCGCCGAAGGGTTGAGCGATATGTGCAGCACCGGCTTCTCCGTGTTCCTGTTGGCAAGCAGGTAGTTCTCGAAAGCCCAGAGCGTGTTCCTCATGACATGCTCCGGATTGCCCGTGACATCGGCAATCATGCGGTTGCCCGAAATGATACGTGCCATGGACTCGTTCACTTTCTGCTGGTTGTAGATGACAGCCCCATAGAGCGACTATTATCGTGGTTGCCTTTATGGGACTGATTGCCTTTGTCATTTATTATACGGGTAAAACCGCTTTTCTTTGGCTGTTATATTCGTTTTCCTGTATCAACCTTGGGGAGACTTGAAAACAAAACAGGAGAAAAACAACGAAGAATAAGTAACTATGTAACTTTATAACGATGATAAAGGCAGAAGACATCTACAAAGTAACCAACAACGGGCTGGATATAATTCTACATTATTATCCGCAAGCCCGGGATTGTGTCGGAACCAACCGCCATTTCAAACGCCGGCCGTCAGAAGACGACGCGTCGGCCTGTATCAAATTGTTCGGTAAGGAAGGTTCCCAGCAGGTTTATAAGGTAACGGATTTCGGCGATACCGGAACGGCTCAAAGCCCTGTCGATATCTGCATGTATGAGGAAGGCCTCCGGTTTAACGAGGCTATCCTTAAACTTGCATCCATGTACAACGTAACCGATGAACTCAACCGTAACGTAAACAAACCGGATATCCGTAAAGTTCCGGCCTCCCAAGATCAGAAAGACGGTACTAAAATTTTCGAGCTTGCCGATCATCTCACCCCGGATCAGTTACGCATACTCGGCCCCCGTGTCACCCAGGAGAACGCCGAGGCCCTGCACTGGTATTCGGCCAAATATATAGGGTATGTAAAAAATCGCGAGGTAACCTATAAATACGCGACTGCGACATACCCTATCTTTATGCGCGAATGTCTGGTAAAACCGGCCGAGGGTGACACGCCCGAAGTGAAGTTCTATAAAATATACGAGCCCCTGAATCCGGACAAGCAGTGGCGTTTTTCCTACACCCCGGAAGGTGTCAAGCCGAAAGACTATATAAACGGCCTTTCCGAACTGAAAGCCTTATACCGGGAATTTTAATTCCAGGGAGGAAGCCGCTTTTAAAAAGAATCCGGCCAATGCGGAAAAGCCCTATAAGGAGCAGAAGCTGCAGGAGGCGTTTATATGTTCCGGAGAGCGCGACGCCCTGTGTGTTAAATCGCTGGGCTTTTCCCCGATCTGGTTTTAATTCGGAGACGTATAAACTTTCCGAACAGGACTATAAAGAGATCATGAAATACGTTGAGGTCCTGTATAACATACCCGATATCGACACGACGGGCAGGGTGAAGGGTACGGAACTTGCATTACGCTTTATCGATATCCATACGATCTGGCTACCGGCCTGGCTTACCACTTACCGGGACCAGCGGGGCAAACCGCGTAAGGACTTCCGGGACTTCATGGAATTAAGAAGCAAGAACGAAGATTTCCGTAACCTTATGACGCTTGCCATGCCCGCCAAATTCTGGTATTCCAAGTTTAACGAGAAATCCCGGCAATGGGATCACAATATAGACGCGGACTGCCTTCACTACTTTTTACGTCTTAACGGTTTCTATTCGCTTCATGATGAAAATTCCAGTTCAACGAAATACATCCGTATTACCGGCAATATCGTAAAACTGATAAAGGCAAAGGATATCCGGAAGTTTATCCGTGAGTGGGCCCAAGAGAGCTTTTTATCCCGCGATATAAGGAATCTTATTCTGAACAGCCCCAAACTGTCAGATACGGCCCTGGACAACTTGCAGGAGATCGAACTGGATTTTACCAATTATACCCATAATACGCAGATGTTCTTCTTTCCCGGTTGCAGCATGGAGGTAAGCGGTACCGGTATAAAGGAGCATCCGGCCAACGGCAGCACATTGTCCCACTACGTTTGGGAAGAAAACGTCCTGAAACACAAAGTCCGTCTAATGGAAGACATGTTTACCATTTCCCGTAAAAAAGACATAGAGGGGAACGATGTTTTTGATATCCGGATCAATGCCGTCCCGTCTAACTTTTTCGGCTATGTAATCAATTCGAGCCGCGTTTACTGGCGTAAGGAACTGGAATATAATTTCGACGACAAGAGCGTGGGGGAAGCGGAATCCTACCGGGAAAAACATAAATTCGATATCGAGGGGGAAGGCCTCACGGCGGAAGAAGTGGCCGAACAGAAAAGGAACCTTATCAACAAGATCTTTACTATCGGCTATATGTTGCACCGTTATAAATCCCCTTCGCGTGCCTGGGCACCACAGGCCATGGATAACAAGATCGGTGAAGACGGTGAATGTAACGGACGTTCGGGCAAATCGTTCATGTTCAAGGCCCTTTCCTACTTTATGAAGACCGTCAAGCTTTCCGGCCGTAATCCCAAGTTAATGGATAACCCGCATGTGTTCGACCAGGTAAACCAGCATACCGACTTTATCCTGGTGGATGATTGCGACCGGTATCTTAATACGGGCCTGTTTTACGATATCATCACGTCAGATATGACCGTGAACCCGAAGAACAATCAGTCGTTTACTATACCTTTCGAGGAATCGGCCAAGCTGGGATTTACTACCAATTACGTACCTATTGATTTTGATCCGTCTACGGAAGCCCGTTTGCTGTACCTGGTATTCTCCGACTACTACCACCAGCGTACGGAAGATAACGACTACCGTGAAACGCGTTCTATCCGGGACGACTTCGGTAAGGATTTGTTTTCTAAGACGTATTCCGAAAGCGAGTGGAACGCCGATATAAATTTCTTCTTGCAGTGTTGCCGTTTTTACCTTTCCCTTTGCGAGGAATCTATAAAATTGCTTCCGCCCATGGAAAACATTATCAGGCGTAAATACAAGGCCGATATGGGAAATAACTTTGAGGATTGGGCGAACTCTTATTTCTCTCCGGACAGCGAACACCTGGACAGCTTTATTGTTCGTGAAAAGGCTTTTGCTGATTACAAAAGCTTTTCCGGTGTGAATAAAATCACGATGCAGCGTTTTACAAAGGCCCTCAAAGGTTTTGTGGCCCTTTGTCCCTACATTGAGGAACTCAACCCGAAGGACCTTTGTAACTCCCAGGGGCGTATTGTACGTAAGGATAACGACGGAAAGGCCGCCGATATGATCTATCTACGTTCATGCGGTACGGCGGAAGCGGCTGCCGGTGGTGGAACGGAACCGACCGATCCGACACTCGTGTTTGTACCTGATGAACGGCCAGAGGAATGAATAACGCGCATTTGAAATTAAACAGCATGTCCGAGTTTACCGCGCTTTGGAACAGCGGCGAGAAGTTCCAGAAATTCGCCGAACAGGTCTACCGCTATCTGGAGCGTATGAAAACCCGGTACCGTCCTGGTGCTGGAACGCTATTCGGGCGAGCAGCTCGAATGGATCACAAAACGGCCTGTGTTTTTTATCTTGGAACGGAAACAACGGCCTGGAGTATGAATTTCAACGAGGACTATACGGCTGTCGTGCACCGTCATGTGGACCCGGACGTAAAGGAATGGATTTTAAGCAGGTGCAAACATCGCGTATAAGACGGACCGAAGCCGGTAAGATACGAAAAAGAGGGACCAGATACGAAAGTGTCGGTCCCTCTTTTCGTATGGAAACAAATGCGCCCGCCCGTCTTTCCTCCCCATACCCCACCATTATTTCATACTAAAATTTAGTAACCTTGTAACCTTTGTTTGCTTGAAAGAAAAAAGTCTGAAAATCAAATAAATAAATAGGAAATAAAGGTTACGAAGTTGCAGTTACAAAACGGTTACGAATTTTTCCGGTTTGTAACACCGGCCTTTTATCTTCTACCGGTAAGCCCGGTTACAAACTGTTTTCCGGCCATTTTTTGTAACGGAAATTAGTAACGTTACTAAGTTGCTAAGATACAGGATTTTACCTTTGTCGGTTGCCCGGTTACGAAATTACAAAAATTTAGTACCGAATTATATTAGCACAGCCTGGCAGAGAAAATGTCGGGTGTGTGGCGGCTGGAAAAGGCATATTATAATTATTCTCCCGGAGTATATTTATCAAAATGACGACTGAAAGCCTACATTTTCCCGTAAATGGCAGACCAACAGCCGATAAAGGAATATCTTTGCCCTTTAAAAAGGAATGTTATTGCTATGATTACCACCCGAATACAGATCGAATCCTACCTGGCCGAGTATGTCCGGGGCAAATATTACGACGAAACGATCGGTACCGTCCGTTTTCCTTCTTCGTCCGATATCTATGTGACTATTTACGATCTCATGGAGAAACGGCCGGTTAATTGTCCGGCTGACCGCGGCAACCTGGAGTTTATGCTGCCTGACCGCCGGGAGGCCAATTTTGCCGGCGGCAAGTCTCCGGAACAGTTCAATTACATTTCCGTACGCGGTACCGCCATTCTTGAAAAAGCGTCTGCGTGCCCTGATGTGGGCCGAGCTGCACGAACTCATGGACGAAAACAAGCACCTGCACGGAATCGAGTTTAAGGAAACCGTTTTTACCTTCCTGAAAAAGTATGATATCTCTTCCATTCAGGAAGACGGGCTGCTGAAAAACTACCAGCGGTGGCGGGATAGTTTCAGGCGTAAGAAGAAAAGGGCGTATAACCGAAAAAAAGTGTAAAAAAGCAAGTTATTTTTTTACCTACCAAGTGTATCTGTTTGTCCTTTTTTGTCCGGTTTTTGGCTGAAAAACGTCCGAAAAATGCTGAATGTTTGATTATCAATACTTTATATCTGTAATTATGTCAAGAAAGTTAATATCCGCCGCCCATAGCCTGCAACTGGTTCCCGTTTACAACATTATCCATTTTGGCGTCGTGCTCTCGAAAGTCGTTATCCGCTCTATCGGAAAACCTGATATTCTTATGATCGTACCGGGAACCTTAAAACCGGGTGACAGCAAAAATGAAGACGTCTATACTAAAAAACATACCTTCAAGCTTGCCGACGTGTCGCAAAATAAGACGCTTTACCTGGAAAACCTGAAAGCGACGCCCTTTGTCGCCCTCTATACTGACGAAACGGGTAATACCCGTGTTTCCGGTTCTCCTGATTACCCGCTTACCTTTTCTTTTGAGATCGGCGGGGGCCTGTATAACTGCACCCTGTCCGGTACGGGGCTGGGTGTTGATGCGTTCCTATAGGTTCCTTTCAGTCCTTCTCTACCTATGATATAGGCGTTTTCTTTGTCGTAAAAAAGAGAACGTGGACAAAATACAGGAGATTTTTACAGCACCTTGGGCAATCGCTGATAATGATTATTACCGGTTGCTTTCTTTACTTGTGCCGTGTGTTGCAGCCGGCAACCTGGATGCGATCGAAAAACGGCTCGACAATAATAAAATAACCGCCTACGCTACTACGCCTTACCTTGCCAACCGGTGGGAACTGGACGATGAGACGCTGCCGGCTGACAGTGTGGCCGTCATTATCCTGGAAGGCACCTTGTATTCCTGGGAGACTTACCGCCTGGAAAAGCAGCTCCGGGATGTTTTCGATAATCCTAAGATTTGCGGTGCGGTCCTGTGGATCAACGGTCCGGGCGGAATGGTTGCGCATGTGGACCTGGCGGCTAAAATGATTGCCGAATCTTCCAAACCTATAGCCACCTACGTGGCCGGTACCATGGGGAGTGCCCATTTCTGGCTGGGAACCGCCGCCGGCAGAACCTTTATCGCTTCCCCTATGTGTGAAGTCGGTTCCGTCGGGATCATGCTTACTTACCAATCCTTTAAGAAATATTTCAAGAAACAGGGCATTGATTACCGGGAAATCTATCCGGATAGTGCCGATCTGAAAAAACTATGAAACCCGCGCGATTGAAAAAGAGAACAACGAAGAGCCTATAAAACAACGTCTGGCAGTCATGCACCGTATTTTCTGTGATGCGATCAGTCGGAATCTGGGTATTGCCTACGATCCGGAACTTCCCCTTTTCCGGGGACAGATATTCACCGGCGACGTAGCCGTGGCAAACGGTTATATAGACCAGTTCGGCACGCTGGAAGACGCTGTAAAGTGGGTACTGGCACAGGCCACCGTCAGAAAAGTAAATGAGATGTATAACATATAGTATTAACTTCAAAATTTTGTATATATGAAATTTAAGAGCTTTTCCGCTCACATTCTGGCCCTGCTGGGTCTGTCGGAATGGAGCAAGGTAGAGGACAAAAACTCTATCACGGTCGAGGAAGTGGCAAAACTGAAAAATTACGGTTTTACCGAAAAATTCCTCACGGACTTTAAAGCGTCCCTCGAAAACGATTTCCAGGACGAATCCGAAGACGGGAACCAGGGAGAGGAAACCGAGGAACCTAAAACTACCGCTTTCCTTCGTGGTTTGTTGGGTGACACTGCGGCACGTCTGACACAAGCGCAGGAACAGCTTGAAGCCTTGCAGACGCAACAGCGTGACGAGAACCGGAACAACACCGCGTTAATTGCCAAGAAGGATGCCGAAATAACAAAGCTTTCCGGTATTATCGCTCAACTTTCGGCCGCTGCGGAAGATGATCCGGGCAAAGGGAAACAACACAACGCCCAGGCGGACGGTAAAGGGAAATTCAATCTCCAGGACGAAAAGCAGCTGGGGGGCTTGCAGGGTGAAATGTTCTCACTGGAGGACCGCCCGTATAACCTTCGCGCTAAAGCTGCGTTAATGGAGGCTGCCGGTTTTGAAATGATCGCTCTTCCGAAAGCAAGTTCCATTGACTACAGCCGTTTGAAGGAGGACCTCGGGGCCTTTTACCGTATTCCCTGGCAGCAGCGTTTGCAGTCGTTTTTAATGGAACTTCCTTCCATTGAAAGTATTTTCCCGCTTGAATCCGGTTATCAGGATTTGGCTACGCTGGTTAATATCTGGCTGGGTGAGTTTTCACAGGCCGGTAATGAGGAATCCGACTTCGATAAGGTGACTAAAGGTTCCTACGAGTTCGACGATGAAACCCTGCGCATGTTCAACGTGATGTTTGCACACCGTTTCAAAAATTTAAAGGCCCTGGAGAAAACTTGGATCGGCACTTTGAACAAGGAAGGTTCAAACCCTATCAAGTGGTCTTTTATCGAGTATATCCTGGCCGAAACCGCCAAAAAGTTGCATAACGAGCGTGAACAACGCCGTATTAACGGAATCCGTAAGGACCCGAATCTGAACGAACCCGGCAAAGCACTTGCTGCAGCTGACGGACTGTATGAGTTCCTGAACAAGAAAGTGAACGGACATACCGATATCAATAACGGAAAGTTCGTTTACCAGATCAAACCGTTCGAGCTGGGAGAACTTACCGAAGCAAACATCGGTGAAAAGGTGTACAAGGGTACTTCCATGATCCCGGCGGTTCTTCGTGACAGCGGTAACCTGGCACTTTATATGCCTTCGCACTTTATTGTATTGTATCATAAATACAATGAACTGCATTACGGGCAGAACCAGGATTACAAGGCTAATATCATGTATGTAAAGGAATATCCGGCGGTGAAGATTATCCCGGTTCCCAATGCTGACAACCACCACCGTATCTTCTGGACGTTTGAAGGCAACATTAAAACCTACGAGGACAAACCGGGTGAAATGACGGCTTTCAACCTGGAGCAGGAAGACTGGAGCCTGAAAGTCTGGAGTAACTGGCGTGAAAGTATCTGGGCTATTGCCGTGGGCTTCAAGTACACCAAGAAAGAAGATATGGACTATAACCGTCAGATGATCTTCTGTAATGAGTATGACCGCCCGGCGTCTTACTTTGTGGACGCTGACAAGGACAAGAACCCGTCGGCCAAGCTTCATACCTCCATTGTTACCGTAGCCAATACAGCCGAATTTGCTATTACTGATATTGAAGATGCGCCGGTAGGTACGGTTATTTCCCTGAAATGCGGAAGCGTGGATAAAGGTGTTAAGATTGAGAAAAGCGGAAACTTTGAACTTATTTCCGACGCCTGGCAGCCCGGTAAAGGGGATGTTATTAAACTGATGAAACGTGCCGACGGTAAATTTATCGAGATCGGCCGCGAAAACGCTTCTTCCGATGCGTTGCAGTTTGCACCGGATGAAACGACACCTTCCTTGCTTGACGGTGAAGTATTCGTTACCGGTGAGAATACAAAGGCAACGGCAATCATTAACTTTACCGATGCGGAAACCGGGGTCGTTTACACGATCTACGGAAGCGGTTCTGAATATGCTTCCACCATTGCAGCCGGCGGAAACTTTGTCTTAACCGAAGCTATGACGCTTTCCGAAGGTAAGTTTATCAAGCTGGCAAAAGCCGCCGACGGTAAATTCTACGAAGTGGCAAGAGGCTAATTTTTAACGGAAGGGGTACTTTATCCCTTCCATTTTATAACCTTATAAATCATTAAGTTATGACATACGTAAAAGCAAGCGTAAGAAGGCCGGCCGGTAATCCCGGTAACGGTATTCAGCCCAAAGATCAGCTCGTAATTTACGACGTTGACGATATTCTTTCCTTTCCGCCGAGAAACGATGCCGGCGTGGTTATCGAAGAGGATATCGTAATGAAGGCGGGACGTTATGCGATCGGTATTTATCTGACACCCGGTACCGCTGAAATCAGTTCCAACAGTGACGGAGAAACGGACGCCGAAGGCTATACGCCTTCCATTAAGTTCAATCATCCCGGTAATGAACAGGAGATTCGCGAGTTTAAGACAAACTGGCTGTCCAAGAAATGTATCGTTGTGCTCCGTTATTGTAGCGGAAAGCCTGCCGATCTGATTGGAACGCCCTGTAACCCGTGTAAGTTATCCGTTTCTTACACCGGTTCCAATGAATCGAATACGAACGAACTTACTTTCACCCAGATCAGCAAGGGGGATGATATCGCCATTTACCGGGGTACCGACACCCTGGAAGAACCGGTGGCCGTAGTGGAAGCCGGGGCCACAGATATAGATTACCAGACGGACGGGCAGTACCAGCTTTCCGCAGGTGCGGCCAAAATAGCCGGTGTTACCGGTGGAAGTCATGGATCGGTAATTACCCTTATGGGATGTTCGGGCGTTGCGCCAACAGTGGAAAAAGGCGGTAATTTCCTTCTGAAAGGCGGTAAGACGTTTACCGCTTCCGAAGGTTCCCAACTGACATTGCGGGCGTTTAACGACGGTTCGGAGGCTATGAAATGGATTGAACAAAGCCGTTATGAGGCGTAAGTAAACGGCTTTCATATCATTCAAAGGGTGACCGGCAGCACATGCCCGGCCACCCTTTGTCCTTTTTGGGGGTAATTGCCTTTTTTTTCTTTGTATCATCAAATTTTATATAGTATGAAACAGGAAATTATTACCTATCTGGCCGGTCCGCGTAACTTTATTCAAGGCGTGGAACTGTACGAGAAATACGGTATCAACCGTATGCTAAAGAAGTCATTTCGCCGGCAGGGAGAAACGGAAACGATGAAGGCCATTCTTTTAGAGGAACTACGGAAGCTGGCCGGGCTTTCCGAACGTGAATTTAAGACGATCCGGCGCAACTCTAAACAGCCGGCCGCGGTAAAAATGGAACCCGCCCGACAGGAACCTCCAAAAATGCCGGTAAAATACAGCGATGATTTGCTGCTGGAACTTGCCGAATCTTTCGGCGTCAGCGTGGAAGAACTCGTTTCGTCCGATTTCCGGGATAAGGTTCTTTCCATGGATGAAAATGCCGACCGTGTGGAAGAGCTGGAAGAGGAACTGGATCAGGCGGAGAAACGATACAAGGCAGCCCCGGAAACCGTAACCAAAATGATACGTTTCCGCGAGAAATTTACTTTCCTGAACTCTCCGGATTGTCCCGACATTCTGAAAATACTTGTTTCCGACATGTTCACCGCATACGGGAAATATAAGGAAGCTTTCGCCCGTCTGGAGGCTACGCCGGATGATGTCAATTCACTTTCTACAGCACAGGAAGCGCAGGCGGTTGTGGAAAACTTCATCGCTAACCGCGAGATGTGGGATGAACTGGAATATTACCGGGAAAACGGAAAGATTCTGGGTAAATGTGAGAAGGTAAAAAGTTTGTCCGTCCGTAAGGGTGTTGAGAACCTTTCGGATATCGACATACAAAAGGCACTGAATAACGCTCGTGCCAACCTTTCAAAGAATAAGGCGAAACTGGAACAGGCCGGGGATGATGAGAAGAAGAAAGCGAGTGCCCTTGCATTGATCCAAAAGTGGGAAACTACACAGAAGGCCATAGAGGAAGAAATCGAGGCGCGAAAAAAAAAGTAATTGAACTTATTGCCAGTCTGACAGGGAAACGGCAACGGATCACAAAGAACCTGGGCCGTTTCTCTCATCCTTGCGACCGCTCGGAGCTGGGGCACCAGCTCAAAATATTAACCCTCCGGATAGAAAAAGAAGAGAGCCGGATTAAACAACTTTCCAATGATAACAAACCTAAGATAGAATGAAGCATTATCACGAAGAAGAAATACCCATAGAGGAAGATTTTAATCCGTGGGATGAGAAAGAAAGAGCAGTATAACTAATAACCCGCACAGAAACGAATAAAAGATGCGTATGAACGATTTAACGGTGGTGGATAGTATTTACCTGGATGCGCAGCAAAAGGAGGATGTACGGCGTTTATCTTCTTTAGGATATTCCCCGAAAGATATAGCCGTTTCCCTGGGGCTTTCTCTGGAGGATGCCGGGCTTTTTGTCCAGGATGCGGAAACGGTAGGAACTTCTGTTAACTTCCTGATCCGGGAAGGGATTCTGGTAGCACGTGCCGCTCCTGAAATAAAACTCCATGAAGCGGCGGAAGGCGGAAACGTGGAAGCTATAAAACAGCTGGAGGCCGTACGGAAAAGACACACTTTCGAACGTTTAATCGAACAAATGGATGACGACGAATTTAATTAAGCCCTCACGAATAGACTTTGACAAGGTAGATATTAACCAGATTCAAAGGATTCTTTCTACCGGTACGTTGGAAGCCCTCGCACCCGATGAAAGAGAATATTATAGCCTTATGGAAATGGTACGGGGACTTCGTGCCCGTATGCGTATAAATGGTAAGTTGGTGACAAAGGCCGGTATCATCCGCCTTTTGAAGTCGGAACCTTACGGGCTTTCGGACTGGATGGCCCGCCAGGTGTACGCCGACAGTCTCAATTTCTTTTATACGCAGGATAACGTACGCCCGCAGGCTTTCGCTAATCTGTATGCTGAAAAGGCCGAAAATTGGGCGAATACTGTTTTTCTTATGGGAAATGTGAAGGAGGCTAAGAACCTGCTGAAATTGGCGGCGGAACTTCGCGGATGTTACAAGGATCAACAGGCCGAAATACCGGAGGAACTGCTTTCACAGAAAAGTACGGTTATTTATACTACCAGCCGTAAGGATCTGGGTGTTCCTGAAATCGACCGTAAAGAACTGGAAGAATTTATCGACGCGATACCGGAAAATTCCTGTTATTGTACGTGAGAATATAAAAGAGGATGCGCGTATTAAAGCTTTTGACCTGAAAAAACGTATGTTGTATGATATCAAAGAGTTCGGGGAAGATAACGAAGGTGAGTAACGCCGATGATGTAGAAATAAAATACGGTCATATAATCCAGGTTCTGACGGACTGGATCGATACTACTATCCTTGTATCTATTGACGGCCGCGGTATGGCTAAATCTACCGTTATACAAGCCAGGCGTTCCGCCCGGTGTGTGGAAGAAATGCCCGGCGGTGCGTTCGCTTTTGTTGCCAATACCTACAGTAACCTGGAAGATAATATAATGCCGGCCGTACAGAAGGGCTGGCAACTTATGGGCCTGATCGAAGGGGTACACTATGTAAAAGATACCCGCCCGCCTGAATCCTGGCGGCGTAAATGTTCGGTTATCGTAGATGATTACAAGCATGTTTATAGCTTCTGGAACGGATGCGTTATTTTCATGGGATCACTGGATAACCCTTCGCTGCTTGCCGGAAAGTCTGTAATACATCTGTTTTATGATGAAGCGAAGTACGACAAGGAAATGAAAGTAAACCGCGCTATGCCTATTCTTCGCGGTGATGCGATCACTTACGGACATTCCCATTTGTTCCTGGGAATAACCATTACTACCGATATGCCGGATATCGACGAAAACGAGTACGACTGGTTTTTCCGGTATGTCAAGCAAATGGACCCGGAACGGATCATTAAAATAGTGCAGGCGGCAAGTGTACGTAATGACTTGATAATTTCCTTTTTACGGGAACAAAGAAAGAACAAGCCTTCCTCCTTGAAACTGAAACGTTTGAAACGGGATATTGAATATTACGACCGGGCTTTGTTGAAGTTGAGAAAAGGACAAACGTTCTTTCTTAACGCTTCTTCATTCGCTAATGTTGAGATACTTACGATAGAGTATTTAAAGCGTATGTATAATGGAACAATGGAGCTTCACGAATTTAAAAAGTCGGTGGTGGGTATGCGTCCCGGTCTTCGCAGGGATTTACGTTTCTATGTGTTGTTTGGTGAAGGACATAAGTATTATAACGGTACCGCGTCCGGGGAGGCCGCTTATAGCTCGCGGGAACTCCGGTACCTGCACCATGATAAAACGATTGAAGGCGGTATGGACTTCGGTAATATGCTTTCTTTGGTGATCGGTCAGGCGGACGGTGCTTATTACCGGGTACATAAGAACTTTTTTGAGATACCGCCGGGCTGGTTCCGGGAGATCGCCGACCAGTTCCTCACTTTCTTCCAGAACCACGAATATAAAGAACTGGATTTGTACTATGACCGTGCAGGTAATAACTTTGAGAAACAGAAGGAGGATTACGCGGGTAAGATCAAAGACGCCATAGAAAAAGACGGCAGCGGAAACCGTACCGGCTGGATCGTAAACCTAAAGAGCCGTAAACAGGCAGTTATCCGGCAGGATGCGGAATACGACTTCATGCAGGAGATTATGGGCGGTACCAACAAGAACCTGCCTATCCTGTTGGTTGATGCGGTGAACTGTAAAGAAATGGTTAGTTCCGTAGAAAGGCAAAGGCTGAAATCAAATACCGGGGTAATTCTAAGGTAGTGTTCAAAGTGAAGAAGTCCGAAAAGCTGGCACCGAAAAAACTACCGATGTTATCCACCAATTTCTCCGACGCTTTCAAATACTTACTGATGCGCCCCGGCTGGATAGCTTTGGTACGAGGCAAGCGGACACTGCAGGCCGACTCGTTTGTGGATCAATGGATAGAGAACAGGCATAAAAGGTAATTGCCTTGTAACGCTGGAAAATCGGTTTTCCGGCGTTTTTTGTGTTACCAGGTTACGGGTACCCCTCCCCAGAGGTCATATTTCACCTTTTAGGGGGAGGGCAATCTGCTTTCCGACTTCTGAGCGGCTCGGTCTTCGGAAGGTGTCATTTTTTAGTTTTTGAAATTTTCTTCGGTTTTTGACTGTTTTTCAGTCGTTTATCTGCATTTTAGACCAAAATTTTACGCGAAAAAGCGTGTTTTTTATGCGTTTTTGCTTCATTTTTTTGGGGCGTTTTTTCATGAATTACCGTGTATTTTGGGGGCGGTTGCCTTTCATTTTTGGGGATAATATTCTTTATAATTGTACATATTAAGTATTTTTGCAGCCGTCAAAATTACACTGCATATAACCGTCAGAACTTACGGGTGGTACAAGCTAAAGTACACACTAAATTTTAAGTTACTGATATGAAGAAATTATTATTAATTACCGTGTTGGCTATTTTAGTAGTAGCAGCTACAGCACAAGAAAACTCGAAAAAACGTTTTGCCAAAATTGTTGGTACCGGGAAAAGTATTAAGTTCTAAGATACGCGTTCAAATTGATTTCGGGCAAAAAGCGTTCTTATTGGAACCAGTTAAAAAACTTTATGGTAGATGAAACTGGTAAGAGAATAGAGTTTTATTCTATGGTAGACGCTATGAATTATTTAGCTAAATTTAGGTGGAAATTTGAGCAGGCGTATGCTGTTACCGTGGGGGGAGAAAATGTGTATCATTGGTTATTAAGTAAAGATATAGTTTCTGATGATGAAATACGCGAAGGTATTATAACACAGAAAGATTTTGAAGACATGGAGAAAGAGGCTTTAAAGGCACAGGAAAACAATACCCCCAATAATGATAGCATTTTAGATACCGAGGAAGCTATAAGAAAGCGATACGAATAGTAAAATATAAATTAACGCTCGCCTATTTTGGCGGGCATTTTTTGTTACGAAGTAACGAATCGTAGAGTCGATAAATTTCCTTTCTTGATAAACTTTTATTAACGCTTTTTTTTTTTTGTTCAGATTTTAATGCCGACATTTGCCCCTGTCAAAATTGCTACCGCAGGTGCGGTCCGGTGAGTCTCGGTTATTGGCTCGAATAAACAACGGGCTTTTTTTATGCTCGGTATTTATCTATTTTGATATATAAGGCGGTTGCCTTTCCCTATTACTTTTAACCCGTTCATCGGACGGTTTGCGGTAGTGATTTTGACGAATTAGGAAATGGT
>ENA-OQDT01000845-OQDT01000845.1-human-gut-metagenome-genome-assembly--contig:-NODE-845-length-19457-cov-3.218055_pt1 | contig 19457 bp, 15 predicted proteins | sample MGYA00242786_ERZ504617 | MGnify/ENA primary metagenome ERZ504617 (study PRJEB26092, sample SAMD00036337) | human gut metagenome | host: Homo sapiens | study: EMG produced TPA metagenomics assembly of...
AAAAGACCACCACCTTTTTAAAAAAGACCACCACCTTTTTAAAAAAGACCACCACCTTTTTAAAAAAGACCACCACCTTTTTAAAAAAGACCACCACCTTTTTAAAAAAGACCACCACCTTTTTAAACAACATAAGTTCGTTTTTAAAAACGAACTTATGTTGTTTAAAAACTTTTGCAAACTAAATAACTTCTCTGCCAATCATCAGACTACACCTTTACAAGAAATCAAACTTTAGTCTGACAGACATACTTAATTGTAACCGGCATTTTGCCCAAACTCATCTTTATTGATAATGGCATCCAATTGAGTCTGAGGAATAGGACGTAGCAAATGATGCTCTTTTATATTCACTTTCGCATCCGGATTGTATGCTTTTACTCTTTCCAGCAGCTTATCAGTACGCTTCAAATCGAACCAACGTTGCTGCTCTCCTCCCAACTCACGGGCCCGTTCATCCAAAATAAAATCTAATGTCAACTGTTCCGGCTTTATCTCCATAGCGGCTTCCTTTCCAGGAATAGCGGCTCTCCTTCTTACCTCATTGATATAAGATGCTCCAGAGACATTATCGTTCAAGAATAATTCAGCCTCAGCAGCTATCAGATATAACTCAGCAAGACGAATGACCACACCATGTCTCACACTTCCCGTATAATTCACAGACTCACGAGACGGATCAAGGAATTTTTTGAAAGTCACATTCTGAACCCTATTTTTGATAGAACCATCGGCATTGTAAACAAAATCCTTGTCTATGGTAATATAATTGTGTTTAGCTTCCTCTGCATCGGGCACACTATATTTAGTAAAGAAAATAGCCGTATCTCCCGGTGAGATATAAGCACTGTTCGTATTGTTACAAATCCATGCCTGCTGGAACACATCATCATAACGGGCATCCATCTTTTCATCGAACAGATTCAGATAATACAGCGTAGGCATATATCTGTTAAAACTGCGACCATATTCTATGGAGCGCGTAACAGGTTTCTTACCGTCTTTATCGAGTACCTGATCATAGCACATCACCCACAACAAATGTGAAGGGTTATTACCCGGTGTTCTCCAAATGATGGGGTTCCCATCAGGACCTTCTTCAATGGAAGTTCCGAATATCTCACTCTTCGTGTACATACAAACAAACACATTCTCTTTTACATCATTACATTTATAAATATCACAAAGGTCCGAATAATCTTTTGCCAAACTATAATCATAATTGTTAATGACATTACGGGCATATTTCAATGCTTCCTCATAATTTTTATTATACAGATAAACGCGTGCCAGAAACGCTTCGGCCGCACCTTTAGTAGCACGTCCATAGTCGGAAGTGGAAACTGGCAATTTAGCCATCGCCTCTTTTAAATCAGCTATAATCTGAGTATAAAAATCCTCTTCGGACGAACGGTAAACGTAGCCTGACGGCTCGGTACATTCTTCTGTCGATAAATAAACACCTCCCCATGTCTCTACAATATGCCACAGATAAAGAGCCCGCAAGAAATAGGCTTCCCCCATACGGATATCTTTAACCGAAGCTGAAAGTTCGGATCCTGGCAAACGGTTCAAGGCAGTGTTACAAGTATTCAATGCCGAATACAAACGTTCCCACTCTTTAGTTATCGCATTGCTGGAACCTTGTAATGACGAGTTATAATCGGAAAGTTCAGCATCGGCACAACCATTTCCCCGAGTAAATATATCCGTTCCCAACTCTGTCATTGATGTGGCATATTCCTGTCCATACCAGAAACGCAACGGTGTGTAACATGAATTAATCAAGGCTTCTGCACCCGATGCAGTCTTATAAAAAGTATCAGCGGTCAATCCACTGGGATTTTCCTCTGTCAGAAAATCATCACATGAACTCAAGGTTGCTGCTATACAGCTAAGCAAACACCATTTATATAATTTATTCATACCTATTCGTTTATTTAAAAATCAACATTAATACCAAATACTGCTTGTTTTGTCATCGGGTAGCTCAAAGAGCCTCCTCGTTCAGGATCATAATCATCCAAATGGCTGAAAGTAAAGAAATTCTTTAATGAACAATAGATACGGATATTAGAAGCATGAATCTTCTCGATCCATGATTTAGGTAACTGATATCCCAAAGTGATTTCTTTAATCTTCAAATACGAACCATCCACGTATCCCAATGCATCCAATTTGGAAGAATCTGAATAACTTTTTTCCGGACGGGGAAATTCATTCGTAGGATTCTCCGGTGTCCAATAGTTTACTTTAATACCCGGATCTCCTTGAATACGGTATGATCCATACCCGTTGGCTTCCGAATGTAACATTTGCCCTTGTCTCCAATACATGAAAACGCGCAAATCAAAGTTCTTGTATTTGAATGTATTGTTCAATCCCATTACGAAATCGGGAGTTTCCGAACCCAAAATGACACGATCGTTATCATTGTCTATAGAACCATCCTTATTTTGGTCCTTTATTTTTATACGGCCCGGCTTCTCACCATATTTAGCTGCTTCCTCAGCTTCGTCAAGTTGCCAAATACCGATTTTCTCCAATCCATAATGCGTTTTGATGGAATGTCCTACAAACCAACCGTTACTAATATCACGATCGATTCCACCTGCCAATTCAGTGATTTTCTCTCTGTTCAGAGTAAAAGTATAATCTGTATTCCACGAGAAATCCTTTTGATTGAAATTTTGGGTATTAATAACTAATTCCACACCTTTATTTTCAGTTTTTCCTACATTATCCCATGCCAAAGAATATCCGGTAGAGCTAGGTACTTTTTTCTGCATCAGCAAATCTGATGTCTTTTGTTGATAGATGTCCAATGAACCACTGATGCGGTTATTGAAGAAACCAAAATCAATACCGATATTAGCCGTTGCTGTTTTTTCCCAGCCCAAATTATAATTCGGTGTCAAAGCCGGATAATAACCATAGGCCCCGTTTTCCGTATTATTTATGAGATAAGCATACATGGTCTTTCCTAATCCTCCCTGAGTTTGATATGCAGAAACAGCACTGTTTCCTGAAATACCATAACTCAACCGAAGTTTCAAATTGGAAAGTTGTTCTATATTCTTCAGGAAATTCTCTTCATTCATACGCCAGGCCAAAGCCACAGATGGGAAGAACCCCCACTGATGATCTTTTGCCAGTACAGATGAACCATCCTGACGCAAAGTTACGGTCATCAAGTATTTCTCATTGAATTTGTAGTTGATACGTCCGAAGAAAGAAGCCATAGTGGTTTGTACATAATTACTGGATATCTGCTGACTATCCTGCAAACCACCTAAATTATAAAACAACATAGTAGATGAAATAAGATTATGTCCCGCACCCTTATATTCCTCAGCTACATTTTTATATAATGCATTACCTGCCATCAGACTCAGATTATGTTTTCCTAATGTGAACGAATAAGCCAATGTATTTTCCCACGACCAATTGACATCACTATGATTGGTAACATCTGCTAACGAGTAATTTCCCGCTCCGTCCAACGTATATGTATCAGCAAAATGTCCTGTACGGACATCTTTCTTGTCAAATCCGAAAGTAGAAGTCAGTGTCAAGTCCTTGATAATGTTCCAGGTAGCCCCTACATTCCCCACCAAATGGCTGGTCAACCGGTTATTTTTATAGGCTCCGGGGACTTCCTCGGCTATGGGACTGATGGTCTGTCCGTCATTAAAAGGAAGCACATTGATGGAACCGTCTTCATTGTATACATCCCCATAGGGAGCGTAATAAATAGAACGGTTGAAAGGATCACGTCTGATGTTCTGATCCAAATAGGTGTATACTACATTAGCGTTCAGTTTTTAAATTATCAGTCAACTTATGCGACAAGGATAAGGTTGCATTATAACGGTCCATATTATCCAACTTCACCAAACCGTCTTCAGACATATATTCAAAAGCCAGATTGAATGTTGTCTTCTCCGTACCATTCGAAATATTGATAGAATGGGACATCTGGCTACCCGTTTGCATCAGCATATCCACCCAGTCCACATTTTGATTGGCTTTTATAGCATCATAAGCAGAACCGAAAATTTTGGCATCATCTTCGGGACCTGCCCACTGGCCGTCCGTGCGATAAGCCTCTCTCTTGAAATCAGCCCATTCGGACAAATTCATTCTATCGGGATAAGCTGCTACAGAATTGCTAGAATAATAACCGTTATATGAAACCTTGGTTTTGCCTACAGCTCCTTTCTTTGTAGTAATCAAGATGACTCCGTTAGCACCGCGAGAACCATAAATAGCAGTAGAAGAAGCATCCTTCAGAATCTCCATAGATTCTATAACATTGGGATTGATATCAATATCTGTCCCATAGGGTACTCCGTCCACAATAATCAGCGGAGCATTCGAAGCATTCAATGACCGGTTACCGCGAATAGAGAATGACAATCCCGAGCCTGTCTGACCACTTGATTTAGTCATATCTAGTCCAGCCACTTTTCCTTGCAAGCTTTCCAAAGCATTCGTCGTAGGAACAGCGACAATGTCCGCTTGCTTGATGGAGGTCATAGAACCGGTCAAGTCCCGTTTCTTTACAGTACCATAACCAATGACTACCACTTCATCCAATTCTTCAGTATCTTCTTTCAAAATTACCTTTACCGGGGTTCCCGGCTTAATGACAGTCTCTTGTGAAAGCATACCGATATAGCTGATTTCCAATTTCTTTATGTCCGCAGGAAGCGACAAGGAGAAATTCCCCTCAAAATCGGTAATGGTTCCTACGGATGAGTTGCCTGCTACCTTTACATTAGCACCGATAACAGGCTCACCGGTACTATCTAGAACCGTACCTGTTACAATAATATTTTGCGCATAAACATTCCCAATACTCATCATCAGGAATGAAAGCACAAATAGAATAAATCTACTTTGTTTCATGTTTTTTACTGTTTTCATTTTATAGTATAATTTAAAGGTTTTAGCTCTGCAAAAATGAATAAAAATAGGAACCGAATATTACATTATCTGGTCTAATATTTATAAAATCTGATTTGAGAATAACAAAACAGAGTTATCCGAATATAAAATTATAAATAACAAACTCCTTGCTCTCCCAATGTTCCGTTTCGATTAACCGCACGTATTAACAGAACTACCCCTTTCATGTCAGATTTCCATAATGACTGAGTATCAGAAGTTATATCAACTATTTTCCCATTTACATCTAACACATAGCCCAAAGCGCCTGGTACAGCATCCCACTTTAAACCATCCTGCTCCCACCGGATATGAGCAGGAGCGGGCAATTGTTCCATCATGCTGCGAGGATCCCATCCATCCTTACTTTTAATTATGTTTTCATAAGTATATAAAGCTGCCTCATTCGAAGTAATTGTAGCCCGGCATTCCCCTTTCCTTTTCTCTTTTCCACCTGTCTCATATTCCGTTTTTCTACAACTTAAATCCAATGTCTTTCCATTCATATCCATACTGTTATATTCTGCAAAAAGAGCAGGAATAGTACCCATATTTGTCCATCCTTCAGGAGCTAAAGGAATCTTCACCAAAGTATTAATATAAACAGCTTTGGGTGAGTTATGCCAAGGACGTCCTAATTTCAATTTACCATCTGCTGCCTGTTCGTTGCCATCAATCACACAATTACGAAACACATAACCATATTTTACTGATTCATGACAGGGCGCAACTATAACAGAGCCACTACGTACATTATATAATGTAGACTCTTCCACTAACGCATTGCCTCCACCATAAAAATAATCTACAGCCCCTTCTAGCCAACATTCTTTTACATAATGACGGTCTGCATCTCGTGTAGTAGTCATCCAGGTATCTTGAAACGAACGGAATTTGCAATTATAAAAAGCAATACGATCCGCCTTCGTTTTCAAAGCTAATGCTTGAGGACCATTTTGAGCCTCCAGCCCCCAATCATTGACGTAAGAAATATTTTCAGAATAAAAATCAGAAGCATTGATATTTACCACAGCTCCCTCAAAATGAGAAACAGCAGATTTTGGATTATGAACCGAATAATGCCAATACGCTAAATCTTTAGTATTGGCATCAGGTTTACCACCTACATTTAATTTAAGATGAATAATAGTCCGTTCCTTATCCTGTCCGATAAGATGAATAAAAGGCTTGTTTTGGGGAATAATCACCTGTTCTTCGTATGAACCATTTTTAACAAATATCAGCCAAGGACTTTTCAAATTCTCTGGGACTGCATCAATAGCCGACTGAACTGTAGTATAATCTCCCGTGCCATCTTTTGCAACAACAGCATGAAAAATAGTATTCTGCTGGGAGCGGGCATATCCCATTATTCCCAATATACAAAATAAGAGGAAGAAAAAAGAAAACCGTTTTGGAAATTGTATTTTACTTGTTCTCATGAATAGTATATTTTAAAGGTTCACGCAGCAAAGGTGCACGATTTCAAGTTATTACCTTTATATTTTTTTATCCAAATCCTTATAAAAATCAACCTTTCGATTTTCAAAGTTATTTTCTCCTCCTCTTATCCTATTATTCTATCTCAAAACCCTGTACTTGCCAATCTGCTATTTGAAAGTAGACTCATTACCAATATAAATAGTCCCGAAGTCCAATGAAGTAGGATTTAATACCATTGACACCTCACTATCAATATATTCGCTCAATATCCCTTGATGCACCAAATCATGAGCTACTATTCTTGCATAACAAGCTGCTCCGGTAGCTTGCGTATGAAGTTCCATCTGTAGGAACATAAATCTGTTGATTTGTAGCATCTGCCCCTAAGTCTTCAACAAACTCCTTGGTCAGAGCTGTCATATCAACTACAGGTACTTTTTTTTGACGAGCTACATTCTTCATAGTCACCAGGACTTATATTTTCTTTCACCTTATCCCAACGTCCTTCCTTCCAAAAAGAACGTGAGCTTCTACCTCCACGTGCATAATTTATCACTTGTACTTCTTTTGAAAAGAACTCCTGCAGCATTTCTCCCCACCCACGAGTACGAGTTGTATTTTCCATGTAATCTGCCATAGTAGAATCTCCAATAGTATGAACCTTTAAATTTTGTGTCCACACTAAACCTGATTCTAAAACGGCAAACACTCCGAAAAATAATAGTTTCCTCATCATATATGAATTAATTTATATATGATGAGGAAAAATTCTTGACATACAAAATTACATTATAATATTGTACATCAAGAATCTTGTTCTAAGGTTGTATATCTTGCACAGCGAACAGTACATTTCTATGTTCCATCTGTAGTTCCTTCCCTATAAGTTGGCATGAAGATTCCAAACGTATATCTGACGAGGACGCACCAATTTTAAATTTATATGCTCCATCAGCTATAGTCCATTTACCATTCACGTAATATGCCATTTGCTGAGGAGAAACTTTAAAGCTTACCCTTTTTGATTCGCCAGGTTTCAAATTTACCCGAGCAAATCCTTTTAACTGTATAGGTTTAAGAGATTGTGAAGATTCAGGAGATAAATAAAGCTGTACAATTTCAACCCCTTCACGCATACCGGTATTCTTTACCCGACAGCTTATCTCAATAAAATCATCCGTTGTTTGCGCTGTTGCCGGAACATTCATCCCACTATATTCGAAAGAAGTATATGAAAGTCCAAAACCAAACGGATAAGCTATTTTCTCTTGAGAAACACCATTATTATAACAATAAAGTTCTTCACTTTCTGTCTTAGGATAACTGACACAAAGTTTTCCGGAAGGATTAACATTACCCAACAAGATATCAGCAACAGCATTTCCCCCTTCTTCACCAGGATACCAAGCTTGAAGAATGGCTGCACAACCAGCCTCCACTTCATCAATAACTTGAGGACGTCCACCAAACATCATTAAAACAACAGGTTTTCCTGTAGCAATCAGTTCTTTTAAAAAACGTTCCTGATCTCCCGGCAAACGAATTCCTTTACGTTGACGGGCCTCTCCACATAAAGTTGGGTTTTCTCCTAATGCAGCAATAACGACATCGCTTTCTGAAGCTAGTTTTATGGCAGCCTTCCAATTAGTAGGATCAGATGACTCCATAAGCATCATATTCAAACGTTCCGTCCTAGGATCACCTTCACGAATAATGGCTGTTTCATTTGTTGCGCTCCAATCGCACCCACGTTCATACCCTAAAGTAAAATTTTCTCCTAACTTAGGTTTCAAAGCATCGTATACTGAGATAATTTTAGGATTTTCAGGATCTATTTTTCCTCCCCCACCAAAACGCCTGCATGGACTGGTAAGTATAATCCCCCAACATACACCAATAAGTGTTTGCATTCGGTCCTACCAAAGCAATTTTTTTCATGCTTGCCAGACAACACCCCATTATTCTTCAATAAAACAATAGATTGACAAGCCAAATCATAAGATGTTTTACGATATTGAGGACAATCTAAATCCAAATCTCCATTTGTATAAAGTTTCCGATCCGTTGACAACAATCCTAAACGTGCTTTCAACATTAATGAACGTTTCACCGCCTTTTCAAAATATTGCTCATCAATTAAACCATCTTTTATTAACTCGGGCAAAAATTTATAACAATTATTCGAAGGAAGTTCAATGTCATTACCTGCTACAAGAGCCTCAATAGCCCTTTGTTTTAGAATTTCAGGATTACCTTTCTGACTGGAATGTCCCACAGCACCATAATCACTCACTACCAAGCCGTCAAATTCTAAATATCCACGCAATATTTTATTCAAAAGAGTATCACTAGATACAGCCTGTTCACTACGAAAACGACCATAAGATGTCATCAAGACTTTACAATCCGCCAATCGTATCATAGCTTCATGTGGCATAAGTACTTCTTCAAAAATTTCTTTCCATGTCAATGAAGAACCTCCACCATATCCCAAAAAATTGCTTAGTACAAGCTGCAACACCATCCTTCAACCCATTCTTTTGCAAACCTTCTACAAAAGCTACCCCCATAGCTGCACTGAGATAGCCATCTTCCCCATAAGATTCTTCTATACGAGGCCAATGCGCGGTACGTATAAGATCGACCATGGGTGATAAAGCAAGCGTAGCACCAACAGAACGCATGACTTCTGCCGTCTGTTCTGTTTTAACTGTAGCCAGTTCAGGATTCCAAGAACAAGCGACTCCTAATTGTTGAGGATAAACAGTTGCTCCTTTAGCTGCCAATCCAGTAATAGCCTCTTCATGGAATATAGCCGGTACACCCGACGGAGTTTCATTTATAAGATAATTCTGAAAATCGCGTACAAAATCACGCAATTCATTCGGTCCTAAATCTAATGCACAAGCATATTGACATACATGTCCTATTCCATTAGGAATTTTTTCTCTACATTTCTGTAAAGACAATCTTCCATTCTCCATCACCTCTGAGGGACGGATACCATACAACTGAGCAACTCGTTCAGCTTGAGACATTTTCTTATAAAGTGAATCTACTTGTTGTTGCATTTTCTGTGTTTCAATTTCTTCAGTTGAAGATTTTGATGCTCCAGAGAAACAGGAAACAAGCCCAAAAGGCACAAGCATTAAAAGACTAAATACTATTTTTTTCATGTTTATACAACAATTATAATTGAGTGAAAATATAAGTTTGTCCCGCTTCAGTGGGTACATCATATAAATAGGAATCTTTCAGTTCCACTCCCTTCAATGGAGCTTTCTCACTAATAAGCGGACGACTGATTTCCTGCTTTCCAAACAAAGGATTAGGATTATCCTCTTTAGCTTTAACCAGTGTCATACCATCCACCATTAAAGCATTGTGCACGCGCAAGCGAAGATTACCACCGATAGTAGATTTGATAGCTGCCGATTCTATCTTGCCATCCTTCCATCTCAGAGAAACAATTTCAAAACCACCACGTGCACGAAGCCCCCTAATCTCTCCATCTTTCCAAGTATCAGGTAAAGCAGGAAGTAAATGAACAGCCCCATCATGACTCTGCATCAACATTTCAGCAATCCCGGCTGTGCACCCAAAGTTTCCATCAATCTGGAAAGGCGGATGAGCATCGAACAAATTTGGATAAGTACCTCCTCCCTGACCTTTCTGCACTTCGGGAGAAACAAGATTCAACTGATTGGTAATCAACTTAAATGCATGATTCCCATCCAAACATCTTGCCCAAAAACAAACTTTCCATCCCATGGACCAACCAGTAGAAGGATCACCACGCTGTATCAATGTATTTCGGGCAGCCTCAAAGAGCACAGGTGACGAATAAGGCGAAATTTGATAACCAGGGAAAAGTCCCCATAAGTGAGAGATATGACGATGATGATCATTAGGGTTATCCCAGTCTTCGAACCACTCTTGCAACTGTCCGTATTGCCCTACCTGCATGGGAGGAAGTTGTCTTTTTAATGACAGAATAGTATCACAGAACTGCTTGTCCAAGTTCAAAACCTGTGCTGCAGCCCGAGTGTTTGAAAATAAATCGGATACCAACTGATTGTCCATCGTGATACCTGCAAACAAATTGGCTTTCCCTCTCCAAATACTAGGCGAATTCTCCGGGGAATTACTAGGAGTGACAACCAGATAACCGGTATTAGGATCTCTTACTAAAAAATCAACAAAGAACTCTGAAGCACTCTTCAGAATAGGATACACAGAAGCCAGGTATTCCTTATCACCCGAATAGAGGTAACGATCCCACAAATGCTGGCATAACCATGCATTACAGGTAGGCCACGGCCCACAATAGGCCCTATCTACAGCACCATTCATACGCCATAAATCCGTATTGTGATGCAATACCCATCCCCGACAACCATACATCTCTCGGGCAGCCTCCTGACCATTCTCATACAATTCTTTCACCATTTGCAGGAAAGGCTCATGCATCTCGCGCAAATTGGTAACTTCGGCAGGCCAATAATTCATTTCCGCATTGATATTGGTGGTATAACGACATTTCCAAGCAGGATTCAGTTTCTGATTCCAAATACCTTGTAAATTAGCTGGTTGCCCTCCCGGCTGAGAACTGGAAATAAGCAAATAACGACCAAACTGAAAATAAAGAGCGACTAAATGAGGGTCATTGGAGGTAGCGAATTCTTTAACCCGGACATCTGTAGGTTTATCAGCCTGCGAAGTACGTCCCAAATTCAGAGATACACGGTTATAGTATTTTTGATATACATTGATATGAGCCTGTAAAGCTCGGGCATAATTTTTTCCCGGCATTCTTCATGGATATCTTATTACGCTCGGATGGATTTCCGGATATATCCTTATAATTCACAAAGTTAGTAGCCATGGCGATATAAATAGTAGCACTATTAGCATTAGTCACAGATAATAATGTATCTCCTGCCACACTCTTTCCACCCTGTAAATCCAACTTCAAATCTGCACGGAAACGAATCGCACCTTTGTGAAATCGTCTCCTTTGGTTGTACCTTCCAAAATCAAGGCATTTTTTCCAGAAACGGTAACATCCACCTTCTGAGGACAAGTCAGGGAAGCGGAAAAAGTAAGTTTTCCCGGTTGAGAAGCAGTAAGGCGTACAATGACCAGCTGATCGACAAAAGAAGTAAAGACTTCACGCTTATAATCTACTCCATTTACAGTATAAGCAGTCGTGGCTACAGCTTTTTCCAAATCCAATTCACGACGGAAATTGATATAGTTTTCATGACCGGGAAAGTCCAATCGCAAACTACCCACTGTTTGATAAGGCATTCCAAAACCGTTCTTGGAGAGGATTTTTTCACCTGCCAACTCTTGAGCTTCAGGATATCTACCAGCAAAAATTAACTGACGGATGGTCGCCAATGCTCCTTTAGCCTCAGGATTATAATTTTTGTAAGGAGAACCTGCCGAAACTGTCTCCTCGTTCAGTTGAATCTCTTCGGCCGCAGGATTGCCATATACCATGGCTCCCAAACGTCCATTTCCCAAAGGTAGTGCCTCTTCCCAATATTGAGCAGGCTTATCATACCACAATACAGGCTTTTCCTGAGCATCTATACTGATGCTGACTACAGATAGCAAAACTACAAGTGCTCTTTTTAATAATTTATGTGTCATTCTATAATTAAATTAATGAATAAATGGTATCGACTTTTATAATGGAGAAAGAAATCCGTTTTCTATCAACCAAGCTTCGGCCAGTTCCGGCCACATTACCGTGCTTCCCCTTTGGGCACGCAAGGAAATGGCATGCCCACCGGTAGGGAACAGATGCAACGAGGATTTCTCTATTCCTGCCTTATATAAAGCAGTATAATAGGCTATGCTGTTCAAAGGAGAGACAGCCTTATCATTAGAAGCATGAAACAAAATAGCCGGTGCCGTGTTACCATTCACTTGTTTCTCCAAAGAAAACAAATTCCTGAGAGTAATATCCTGTTCCCGCTTTCCCAACAGATTTGTCCGGCTACCTTCATGAACAATAGCATCATCCATAGAAATAACCGGAGAGATCAATACAGCAAAAGAGGGTTTACAACTATACGCATCCAACGTATCGCCCACTTTAGACCAGTCTTCATCAATAGCACACAATGAAGCAGCCAAATGGCCACCGGCAGAACAACCCATCACGCCCACTTTATGAATATCTATTCCATATTCCTCCGCATGGGCACGTATATAGCGAAGAGCACGTTGTCCATCCTGCAAAGGAGCTTTATAAGATTCTATTACATCCGGCGATTGTGGAAAACGATGCATCAGAACAAAAGCTGTTACTCCCAAAGTATTATACCATTTAGCCAATGCAATACCACTGATTTCATGCGCCAATTTCACATATCCGCCACCGGGAATGATCAGTACCGCCGTACCAGTACGCTCAGCTTTTGACGGTTCATAAACATGAATTGTGGGAGTCCCGACTTGCACCACACGTTCCCTGGCTACAGAGTCTTTAAGAGTTATGCCTTTACTATTGGGCATATTATTCTGCCACAAAGGAATTATTTTCTGAGCCTGAAGAGTGATCGTCATCAATGCTCCCAAAAGAAAGCTTAATAAAATGCGAATCTGTCCATCACTTTATAATCCTTTAAAATCCCTGTCCATTTACTGTTACATTCTCAAAATGAATGTTTTCACACCAATTACTTTATTAATCTCAGGTTTCATCACTCCATCAAAAGTACAATCCTTTATAAAAATATCTCGTGCCCGTATTTTATCTTCAAAACCATCCAGATGCAAAACATACTGACTTTTCTTACTTGTGATATTTTCCAAATGAATATTATGAAAATAAGGAAGATACGGTCCGTCATCCACATGCCAGTATTTCAATTCAAAGCCTAAAATAGACTCCTTACACTCACCTACCCTTATATTCCGGACAAATATGTTTTCTACTTCACCTCCTCGTATTGCATTTGATTTTATACGGATAATACGGTCGAGTTCAGGACTGTCCATGGTACAATTTTCCACCCACACGTTACGGCATCCTCCAGTCACCTCACTGCCAATAGCCACTCCAGCATGACCATCCTTCATTCTGCAATGACGGACTATAATATTCTCACTGGGAATATTCCAGTAACGGCCATCTTCATCACGTCCCGATTTGATGGCGATACAATCATCGCCTGTATCAAAATCACAATCCTCAATCAACACATTCCTACATGATTCCGGATCACAACCATCATTATTATAACCATGACTCTGCATCTTTACTTTTCTGACAGTGATATTCTCGGACAACAACGGATGAATGAGCCAAAACGGCGAACGGTTGATAGTAAATCCTTCCAATAGAATATTCTTACATTTGTAGAGATTAATAAACTGAGGGCGCATGCCATTCTCTCTCATAAAGACCCGTTCTTTAAAAGGAATAGAATCCTCTTTCATTTCATACAATAAAGTTTTCTCATTTATTTTTTTACCATCTTCCTGTACAATGCCACGAATTCTGCTTTCGCTGAACCAATTACTTCTATCAGCCTGACCATCCATCACCCCATTACCAGTGATGGCAATATTACTTTCTCCATAGGCATAAATCAACGGAGAGATATTGTAACAATCTATTCCTTCTATACGGGTCTGTACAGTATCAAAAAGAAAAGGATCTGTAGTAAACTTCAAAATCGTACTATCAGATAAATGGAGATTTACATTGGACTTCAAACGAATGGAGGCTGTGAAAAATTCTCCATTGGGAATAACCACTTTTCCACCTCCCTGTTCAGAACAAATAGCTATGGCCTGATTGATGGCATTTGTATAAAGCGTGTCTTTCACATCGTGATAATCAGTAATCACAAAAGTCCTATCAGGAAAGACGGGAGGTACAATTTGATTGTTAACCTCTACCATCTTATCCCAGGGAGACACTTCTTTTTTATCGCATGAAGATATGGCTGTTGTCAAAACAGCAAAGATGCCAAAATTTGAACGGTTCTTGTCTGCATAGTATTGTATTATGTTTATAATTCTATGCAAATATAAAATAGGATACCTGTGTGGAAGTTGCAGTATTTAGGCTATTAGTTACACATTTTGCCCACCAATCGGTTTATGTTTTAATTTATACTCTTTTGGTGTACATCCCATCGCTTCTTTGAACACTCTACTGAAATATTGCGGAGTAGTGAATCCACTCATATATCCTACTTCAGATACAGTTAATTCATCCTGTTCCAAAAGCTGGACTGCCCGTTTGATCCGCATCGTCTTGACAAAATCTACGGGAGAAACTCCCATCAGAGATTTCACTTTCCGATAGAATACAGTCCGGCTCATACTCATGGCCTCGGCCAAATCATCAATTCTAAATTCGGAATTCTGAATGTTTTCTTCCACACTCTGAAGGATATTACGGATGAAATCATCATCGAAATGAGTAACTTGGGGAGTAGAAGGAGCAAGTTGTTCCATAAGAGAAGCATCCTTCTCTTCTCTCATTTTTGAAGTATAATAATCATACAACATTTGCCTTTGTTTGAGCAAAGAATCTACCCTAGCCTTCAAATAAGCAGAACTGAAAGGTTTTGTTATATATTCATCTGCTCCATATTCCAATCCCTGAATCTGATCATTCAACGAAGACTTAGCAGATAGCAGAATGATAGGAATATGACAGATATCACTATTCCCTTTCACTTGTTTCAGATACTCTATTCCATCCATTTCAGGCATCATAATGTCACTGATCACAATATCAGGCAATTCACTCAAAGTCATTTCAAGTCCTTGACGACCGTTACCCGCTTCAAAAACCACATACTCCCTGGCGAGTACGCCACAGATAAAATGACGAAGTTCCTCATTATCCTCAATAATAAGAATCCGTGTTTCCTTATCTTCCTCCTCTTCTATAAGATTATCAGGTACCACTGTTTCCGAACCGGAATTTTCACCATCGGCCAGAATAAATTCGGCATTGGCATCGGCATCAAACGTATCGCGACTTCCCGGCAACCTGACAAAGAAACTGCTACCCTCACCCAATTTACTGTCTACTCTGACTGTACCATGAAGCAGATTCAATAATTCTTTAACCAATGAAAGTCCTATGCCGGTAGACATATTAGGATCAGCCTCATCTAACGTATCAAAACGGGTAAACAAACGGTTGAGCTTTTGAGCATTAATTCCCCTGCCCTCATCCTTTACTTGCAAACATAAAATCTGTTTCTCACAAGTAACAGACAAGAAGATACTTTTCTCATCGGGAGTATATTTAAAGGCATTGGACAATAAATTAAAAAGAATCTTTTCTAATTTGTCCACATCCGTATACATAACAAAAGTATCAAGAGGACAAATCAACCTGAAATCAATACGGTGCGTATGAGCCATAGGAACAAAATTACCGTAGATTTTTAAAATCAAAGGGATTACATCTACTTGCTCCACCAACACTTTCATTTTATCATTCTGTATCTTGCGAAAATCCAATATTTGATTGATAAGCCGCAGCATCCTGTCCGCATTTCTTTTGGCCACTTGCATATTCTCCATGCCAACATCAGATAATTTCTCATTGCTGATGACTTCGTCAATAGGACTGGTTATAAGCGTCAACGGTGTACGAAGTTCATGAGATATATCAGTGAAAAAACGCAGTTTCAAGTTGGAAATTTGTTGTTCAAAATCCACTCTGCGTTGCAGATTAGTGATACGTATCACTATGTAAACCACTACCAACATAATCCCCACTGCTATGATGGTATAGAGTAGTATCGCCCAAACAGTCTCACCGAATACAGGAGCAATATGTATAGATAAAGAAGTTACATTATCCACCCATACTCCATCAGCATTAGTCGATTTGACCTGAAACAAATAATCACCAGCAGGTATATTCACCAAACTGGCAGAACGGTTATTTCCAAGGTCTATCCACTGGTCATTCAGCCCCTTGATTCGATATGCATATTTAATAGCCGGAGAATTAACATAATCCAAAGCGGCAAAGGTGATAATAAAATTACGCTCGTCAGCCTGTAAATACTGGACCTCACGATGATTATATATATCCTGACGACGAGAGGTATTGTTCAAATAAATATCAAGATGAGAAAAAACAATAGGAGGAACAAAATCACTTTTATGCAGTTCATCAGGAGTAATACATAACGCACCATATAGTGACCCTAAAAACAATTTACCGGAAGATAGCAGAACCGGCTTGGTTTCAGCCATCAATATTTGATCACTAAGCTCACCCAACAAATTCATTTCTGCATCGTATTTTGATATTTTATTCTCTGAAACAACCCATATATTTCCTTCCTTATCCTCAATAGTAGAAAGAGTCAAATCAGAAACTTGCCCTATCGTTGCATTGTAATGCTCAAAAATTAACTTTTCAGACAAATCACCATGTCCCTCTAGAATATTTATCCCTCCACTTTGCGTTGTTACTATAAGCTTTCCCCTACGGGTTTGGGTAATATTAAGCACATCATTATTGCTTAGACTGGAATATCGTTCCTCACAAATATTGTGATAGAATCTGATCGCTTCCGGTTTCATAAATTCTGAAGGACAAGCTAGCAATCCCCCCGTAGTTCCAATCAGGACAACTCCATTTTCAGCCTCATACAGACAACGAACTTTCTCACATACATGAATAGGATAATTATTAAGAATATTCCTTGAATGAATAAAACGTATATGACCATTTTCCGAAGAATGGTCAATCAAATTAATGCCACCTCCCCAAGTTCCTATCCACATTCGCCCTTTTGAATCTTGCAGAATAGAATATACAGAGTTTGAAGAAATGCTATAAGAATCATCTTCACGAGGTATATATTGTGTAACTTCATAATTATTCTCATTTTTCGGAGTAAGCAAAAAAAGTCCATCCTCCTTTGTTCCCAGCCATATATTCTGTTCTCTATCTTCATAAATACAATATACATCAACGTTAAAAGCAGCTGAATGATCAGCTAATAACTTTCCATCTCTCGAAATATTGCCAATCCATTGTCCTAATGAATCATAAAGACAAAGATTTCCCGGTTGTCTTTATGATTACGCTTCCATCCAATCCAAAGGCGTTTTTGATGATCCTCAGTCAAGGCACGTGCCATTCCCTTAGGAGTATTTGTTATATAATCAATAATTTTTCTGATGAAACGATATATACCCAAAACCGTCATGGTTATACCATAAATTATGATGTTGATCAATCATATAACTAAAAGCTGGGAGTGAAACTAACTTACGTTCTCCCATATCATCATAAATATAAGCCTGTTCCAACTTCCGAGTTACCGGATTATAAAAACAGAACTCACCACCTGCAGGATTAATCCAAATACATCCATATTCATCTTCATGAATAAAAGTGCAAGGAGCTGTAAATGGAATTTCCTTACATCTAGGATAACTCACAAATCCATGTCCTCATTTTGATAATCCAAACGAATCACTCCATCAGTCACTCCCAACATCCAAATATTTCCTTGCTTATCTTGATAAATATCAGGATTAATCTCTATAGGAATTTCATAAAAAGTGAATTTACCAGTTTTCGGATCATAAAATCGAATACCATTTTTTTTGCAGGATAGCTATTTTATGATCAGACAGGGACTTCAATCCAATAATCTCGAACATGGATTCATCAGGAACACACGGTACAACATTCTGATTCTGATAATCATAGCGGGCAAAAAATCCTTTTGAAGTAGCAAGATAAATATCATCTGCATTCTCCACCATGAATTTAAAAGGCATAAGATTCGCTATACTCTTCTTCCCCACAATAGTAGTTCCCTTATTTGTCAGAATCCATTCATCTCCATCCTTATCTTGGGTAATGCCATAAATGGTATCTCTTTCATTTCTTCCGGAATATAACTCGACGGACTCTGTCGCCGGAAACTTATTTTCATCTATGCGATACAGCTCATTCTGCATACCGACGGCCCAGGTAATCCCTTTTCCCAGTGCATACAATTTGCTAACTGAATTGGTGAGGCTTTTGTTAAAAAGGAAAGGGTCCTGGTATTCGTATGTCCGGGTGTTGAATAAGTAACAGCGTTTATCATAAGTCAGGCACCAGATGTTATTCAATGAACTCTTTTTAATTTTGGTAAAGCGATGATTGCTTATGCGGATAGGACTTTCCGGGTAAGTTTTATAATTATAGAATGAGTATCCGTCGAAACGTTCCAGTCCGTTCCAGGTGGACATCCATATATAACCATTATCATCCTGGATAAAATTATGGACGTTTTTCTGAGATAATCCGTCTTGTACTGAATAGTGCTTCATATTGATCAGACTTTGTCCGAACAACATAGGGGTGAATAAATAGAGTAGTATGGTGATGACCGGCTTTAGCATAGTATCTGTATTTTTCTGTCATACAAATATCGGGAAAAGTTATCAGATACCAATAAACTGATGAATTATTGCAATGATTAGACCTGAAATTATAAAAAGCGTACCCTATGTTCAGAATTTGTAAAGGAAAAGCTGAATATTATAATTCGATGTTTTATGAAATGTCTTCTTTTGCAAAGAATTATCTAACAAAATAAAAACAGGGATCATGAAACAGATTTTTATTTTCAGAAAGACGTATGCTGCCGTTATTCTGATAGGTTATCTGATGGCATTCTCTTCGGCAATGGCACAGCAAATGCCGCGACGCAATGCTTTACGCGAAACAAACAATGAATTTTTCAAGACTGAAGAAGCGCGTCGCATAGGCAATCAGGTGCTGGCGTTTCAGCGTTGTACCGGTGGTTGGCCGAAGAATATCGATATGACTCAAAAGATGAGTAATGAGGAATTAGCACAAGTATTAAAGGAGAAGTCACGCCGTAACGATTCGACAATTGATAATGGCGCGACCACCATGCAGATGATTTATCTGGCTCGTTTATACAGGCAGACAAACGATGTGCGCTACCGTGACGCTTTCCGTCTGGCGGTGGAGTATCTTTTGGACGGTCAGTATGAGAATGGCGGATGGCCGCAATTCTGGCCGAAAT
>ENA-OQDT01000846-OQDT01000846.1-human-gut-metagenome-genome-assembly--contig:-NODE-846-length-19444-cov-3.115339_pt1 | contig 19444 bp, 21 predicted proteins | sample MGYA00242786_ERZ504617 | MGnify/ENA primary metagenome ERZ504617 (study PRJEB26092, sample SAMD00036337) | human gut metagenome | host: Homo sapiens | study: EMG produced TPA metagenomics assembly of...
ATCTCGTGGACTTTCGGCGCAAAGGACTACAAGGAGATGCGCCGCTACACCGCCAACACCGTGTGGCTTTCCATCTTCTTTGCGGTGGTGCTGACCCATTGTCACTGTGGGCGCTGACCCGCTCGGTGCTGGTGTGGACGAACACCCCGGAAAACATCATCGACCTTGCGGGATATCTACATCCGCACCATCTTCTGGGGCATCCCCTCACCCTGCTTTATAATGTTACCAGCGCACTGATGCGTGCGCTGGGCGACAGCAAGCGCCCGCTGTATTTCCTGCTGGTGGCAAGCTTTTTGAACATCGGGCTGGATCTGGTGTGCATCATCATGTTCCATATGGGGGCATTCGGTGCGGCATTTGCCACTGTGGTCAGTCAGGCTGTGGCGGGTCTGGGCAGTCTTTTGTACATCCTGCGCCACTACCCGGAGCTGCGCTGGAGCAGGGAAGAGGGCTGTTTCAGCCTGACCCACTGCGCAAAGCTGTGCAGTATGGGCATTCCCATGGGCCTGCAGTGCAGCATCACGGCCATTGGCAGCGTGGTGCTGCAGGGCGCGGTGAACGGTCTGGGCAGCGATATCGTAGCCGCGCAGACCGCCGGCGGCAAGGCTGCGCAGTTCCTCAGCGTGCCGCTGGAGAGCATCGGCACCGCCATGACCACCTACACCAGCCAGAATATGGGCGCGAAGGATCTGGGCCGCGTGAACCGCGGCGTGAATACCGCACTGGGCATCGGCTGCGTGTACAGCGTGGCCTCCTTCCTCATCCTGCGCGTGCTGGACAAGCCCCTGATCGGCCTGTTCCTGGACGCAGGCGAGACCGCCATTATGGCCAATGCGCAGGACTTCATCTTCTGGAACAGTGTGTTCTACATCCCGCTGGCAGTGCTTATCATCTACCGCTACACCATTCAGGGTCTGGGGCACTCCGGCCTTGCCATGTTTGCCGGTGTGGCTGAGATGATCGCCCGCGCCATGGTGGGCTTCTGGTTCGTGCCGCTGTGGGGCTACTTTGCCGCCTGCATCGCAAGCCCGGTAGCATGGCTCTTTGCCTGCTTCTTCCTGATCCCGGCCTATTTTGTGGTGTTCCGCAGACTGCAAAAGGAAAAGCAGCAGGAAGCCGCCGCAAAGGCGCAGTAAGGGTTCATAAAAAATGCTTTTTCTTTTCGCCCTTTCATGCTATAATAAAAGTTAAATACGGCTTTTGCCGTAACAGGGCAGGGGTTATAAGTCTTTGAAAAGCTGTCGCCGCAGGCGACTGATGAGGGTGCTGTTGCCAAGAAATACCCCTCATCCGGTGCTGTGCGCCACCTTCCCCCCAAGGGGTGAAGGCTAAGGGGACGGCTGTTTTCGGGATGAATAGCCGCACTGCCGGGGCAATGCCCGCAATTGCGGCGGGCGGGAAAATACAAAAAGAGAGGCGAATCGAGATGTTGGATATGATCAAATGCAGCACCGGCGGTGCGTATTATGCGCGCGGAGAGTGGGTGCCCGCAGATGGCAATGCACCCGCTGCACTGGCAGCAAAGGGCTTTGATGCCGCTGCCGTTGCCACGGCTAAGACCGGTACAATGGCCTACAATATTATGCAGGCACACAACACCAGCGGCGATGCCGAGAACCTGAAGATCAAGTTTGATGCCATGGCAAGCCATGACATCACCTTTGTGGGCATTATCCAGACCGCCCGTGCTTCCGGGCTGGAAAAGTTCCCCATCCCTTATGTGCTTACCAACTGCCACAACAGCCTGTGCGCTGTGGGCGGCACCATCAATGAGGACGACCACCGCTTTGGCCTGTCCGCTGCCAAAAAGTACGGCGGTATCTTTGTGCCCCCGCACATGGCAGTCATCCACCAGTATATGCGTGAGCGCTTTGCCGGCTGCGGCAAAATGATCCTTGGCTCGGACTCCCACACCCGCTACGGCGCACTGGGCACCATGGCTATCGGCGAGGGCGGCGGCGAGCTGGCAAAGCAGCTGCTGGGCCGCACCTATGATGTTGCCCGCCCGGGTGTGGTGGCCATCTACCTGACCGGCAGTCTGCCGGCGGGCTGCGGCCCCCACGATGTAGCCATTGCCCTTGTGGGCAAGCTGTTCAAGAGCGGCTACGTCAAGAACAAGGTCATGGAGTTCGTGGGCCCCGGCATTGCTTCCCTGCGGCAGGATACCCGCAACGCCATTGATGCCATGACCACCGAGACTACCTGTCTGTCCTCCATCTGGGAGACCGATGAAGTCACCCAGCGTTTTCTGGCAGTGCATGGCCGTGCAGCAGACTATAAAAAGCTTGCACCGGCAGACCTTGCCTACTATGACGGCGTGGTGGAGGTGGATCTTTCTGCCATCCGTCCCATGATCGCCCTGCCCATGCACCCCTCCAACGCCTTTACCATTGAGGAGCTGAACGCAAACCTGGAGGACATCCTCCACGCCTGCGAACAGGATGTGCAGAAGCTGATCGGCCGCAAGGACGTGCAGCTGGATCTGTGCAGCAAGATCGAAAACGGCAAGCTGCGTGTGGATCAGGGCGTCATTGCAGGCTGCGCAGGCGGTCTGTACGACAGCATCTACGAGGCTGCTTCCATCCTCAAGGGTCATACCGGCGGCTGCGGCGACTACGCTCTGAGCGTTTACCCCGGCAGTCAGCCCATCATGATGGAACTGGTGCGCACCGGCGTCATTGGCGAGTTGATGGCCAGCGGCGCTACCATCCGCACCGCCTTCTGCGGCCCCTGCTTCGGCGCAGGCGATGTGCCCGCAAACGGCGCTCTGTCCATCCGTCACACCACCCGCAACTTCCCCAGCCGCGAGGGCTCCAAGCCCGGCAGCGGCCAGCTGTCCGGTGTGGCGCTGATGGATGCCCGCAGCATTGCAGCCACCACCGCAAACGGCGGTATCCTGACTCCTGCCACCGACGTTGATTACGATCCCACCGTGCCGGAGTACCAGTACGATGCTTCCAGCTACGACACCCGCGTGTATCAAGGCTTTGGCAAGGGCGATTACGATGCCCTGCTCAAGTTTGGCCCCAACATCAAGGACTGGCCGGAGATCGCACCGCTGGGCGACAACCTGCTGCTGAAGGTGGCTTCTTATATCACCGACCCCGTCACCACCACCGACGAGCTGATCCCCTCCGGTGAGACCTCTTCTTACCGCTCTAACCCCCTGGGTCTGGCTGAGTTCACCCTCAGCCGCAAGGACCCGGAGTATGTGGGCCGCGCCAAGGCTGTACAGGCCGAAGAGAACGCCCGCCGCGCCGGTGCAGGGGACGCTGCCCTGCTGGCAAAGGTGAACGCCGTGCCCGGCTGCGAACAGCTGAACTGGAACGATATCCAGATCGCTTCTACCATCTTTGCGGTCAAGCCCGGCGATGGCTCTGCCCGTGAGCAGGCCGCCAGCTGCCAGCGTGTGCTGGGTGCCGGTGCCAATATCGTTACCGAGTACGCTACCAAGCGTTACCGCTCTAACCTCATCAACTGGGGTATGCTGCCCCTGCAGCTGGCAGGTGCCACCCCCTTTGGTCTGGGGGACTATGTGCTCATCCCCAATGTGCGGGAAGTACTCAAGGGCGACCTGCAGAACATCAAGGCCTACGTTCTGGGCGATACCGTCAAGGAGTTTGAGCTGTACATGGCTCCGCTCACCACCGACGAGCGCCAGATCCTGGCTGATGGCTGCCTGATCAATTTCTATAAGCACTAAGGAAGTAACCCGCTATGTCCTGTGACCTGCATATCCATTCCACCTGCTCAGACGGTGCTGTGCCCATCGAGCGGCTGGCGTCCATCGCTGCCCGCACCGGGCTGCACGCCATCGCCCTTTCGGACCACGATACCCTGCTCAGCGCCCAGTACGCCTATGCCCACACCGGGCAGGACGGGGTAGAGCTGATTCCCGCCGTGGAGCTGACCGGCTATGACTTTGATCGGCAGCATCGGGTGCACCTGCTGTGCTACTACCCGGACGTGGACTGCCCGGCGCTGCGGGAGCATTGCGCCATCATGAAGGAGCGCCGCAACGCCTGCGCTTTGCAGAGCGCAAAGGAGCTGGAGCAGCTGTACCCGCAGTTTACCACCGACCTTGCATGGGAGACCACAAAGGCCAGCGGGGTGCTGTTCAAAAGCGGGCTGATGCAGGCACTGGAACTGCTGGGTCTGACCGATGGCAGCATCTACGGCGAGACCTACCACAAGCTGTTCGGGTGGAACCCCCGGGGCATCGTGCTGCACTCGCCGGAGTATCTGCCGGTGCGGCAGGTGCTGGCTACCGCCAAGGCAAGCGGCGGCGCGGTGGTGTTTGCCCACCCCACGGTGTATAAAAGTATGCCCCTGCTGCGGGAGCTGGCAGCAGAGGGCGCAGTGGACGGCATTGAAGTGTACCATCCCAGCAACAGCCCGGAGGATAGCGCCGAGTGCCTTGCTCTGTGCAAGCAGTACGGCCTTGTGGCTACTGCAGGTACGGACTTCCATGGCCGCAACCACAAGCACCCGCACCCCATCGGCACCTGTACCGCACCGGACGAAGCCGCAGCGCAGCTGCGCGCCATCGCCGAAAAACGTAAAAGAGAGAGGACGTAAAGACTATGAGCAAGGAATTTTCCTTCCCGAACAAGGGTACCTGCTCCAAGCAGACCAACTTTGTGCTGAACGATGACCACACCATTGCTTCCATTGAGGTCGTCGGCGGCTGCAACGGCAACCTGAAGGGCATCTGCCAGCTGCTTACCGGCATGAAGGCAGAGGACGCCATTGCCCGTCTGGACGGCACGCTGTGCGGCTTCCGCAGCACCAGCTGCCCGGACCAGATCGCCAAGAACCTGAAAAAGGCTCTGGAACAGATGAACTAAAATCCACCGGAGAGCCGCTGCACAGAACCTTGTGCGGCGGCTCTCTTTTTGCGCGGGGACGATTTTGAATGCCCGCCGCTATGCTCTGGGCATGAATAGCGGAAAATTATTTTAAATTAGTGCAATGCCGGGCAGCCTGCGGGCTGCCCGGCATTGCACTTTTGAGGGAGTGTTTTAAATGATTTTGCGCTGCGCTTTATGTCACAATTTGTACGCATTTCCAGCAAATAAGGGCGGATGTAAAAAATCTATACACCGGGCAAAGTTTGTTTGTTGTTCCGGTTCACTTTGCGGGGTATACTGTTGCCATAGAGAACAGCACGATGAAGGCTGTGAAAAGATATTTTTGAAGCAGGGAGGCTTTTTTATGTACTATTCCAGTGGCAATTATGAAGCTTTTGCACACCCCAAAAAGCCGGAGGGCGTGGATCATAAATCCGCTTATATCATCGGCTCCGGTCTGGCTGCGCTGACCGCTGCCTGCTATCTGGTGCGCGACGGTCAGATGAAGGGCGAGCACGTCCATGTGTTTGAAAAGAACGCACTGGCCGGCGGCGCCTGCGATGGCTACAAGTACGATATCGGCTATGTGATGCGCGGCGGCCGCGAGATGGACAACCACTTCGAAGTTATGTGGGATATGCTGCACTCCATCCCGTCTCTGGAGACCGAGGGTGCCAGCGTGCTGGACGAGTATTACTGGCTGAACAAGGAGGACCCCAACTTCTCCTTGTGCCGCGCCACCGTCAACCGCGGCGAGGATGCTCACACCGATGGCAAATTCGGCCTGTCCGATAAGGGTGCCATGGAGATCATGAAGCTGTTCTTTACCCCGGACGAGCAGCTGCAGGATAAAAAGATCACCGATTTCTTCGATGACGAGGTGCTCAACACCAACTTCTGGATGTACTGGCGCACCATGTTCGCCTTCGAGAACTGGCACAGCGCTCTGGAGATGAAGCTGTACCTCAAGCGCTATATCCACCACATCGGCGGTCTGCCGGACTTTACCGCCCTGCGCTTTACCCGCTATAATCAGTACGAATCCATTATCCTGCCCATGGTGCGCTATCTGGAAAGCTTCGGCGTGCAGTTCCACTACAATACCAAGGTCACCGATGTGAAGTTCGACATCCAGAAGGGCCGCAAGCTGGCAAGCTCTGTTACCGTGGAGCACGAGGGCGAGACCACCAACATCGACCTGACCGAGAACGATCTGCTGTTCATCACCAACGGCGGCTGCGTGGAAAGCTGCACCGTGGGTGCACAGGATAAGGCCACCGGCTTTGACCCCACCATCCAGCCCGGCAACGGCTGGGATCTGTGGAAGAAGATCGCCGCACAGGACCCCTCCTTCGGTCACCCGGAAAAGTTCTGCTCCGAGCCGGAACTGAGCAACTGGGAGAGCGCCACCATCACCACGCTGGACGACAAAATCCCTCAGTATATCCGCAAGATCTGCAAGCGCGACCCCTTCAGCGGCCATACCGTCACCGGCGGCATCGTCACCGTCAAGGACTCCAGCTGGCTGCTCAGCTGGACGCTGAACCGTCAGCAGCAGTTCAAGGATCAGCCCAAGAATCAGCTGTGCGTCTGGGTGTACGGCCTGTTCAGCGATAAGCCCGGCGATTACGTCAAGAAGCCCATGCGCGACTGCACAGGCCGCGAGATCTGCATGGAGTGGCTGTACCACATCGGCGTGCCGGAGGATCAGATCGCGGAACTGGCAGAGCACAGCGCCAACACCGTGCCTGTGATGATGCCCTATATCGATGCCTTCTTCATGCCCCGTGCCATGGGCGACCGTCCCGATGTTGTGCCCGAGGGTGCTGTGAACTTTGCCTTCCTCGGTCAGTTTGCCGAGACCGCCCGCGATACCATCTTTACCACCGAGTACTCCATGCGCACCGGTATGGAGGCTGTGTACACCCTGCTGAACATCGACCGCGGCGTGCCCGAGGTCTGGGGCAGCACCTACGATGTGCGCGCTCTGATCGATGCCACCGTGAAGCTGCGCGACGGCAAGAAGATCACCGACATGGATCTGCCGCTGATCCCGCGTCTGGCTCTGAAGGAAGCTTTGAAGAAGATCGAGGGCACCGACCTTGAGAAGTTCCTCAAGGAGTATAACGCTATCTGATATTTCCCTCTCCTCCGATAGACCCGGCAACGGGTCAACACCCCCCCTTGAAAAAGACCTCTCCGCTGCTCTGCGACAGGGCACGGGGAGGTCTTTTTTGTGTAAAAATGGTACAATATGCGTCAAAATAAAGCGGAACGTGAAATAATTTGTACCAAAAGAATGATTTTGGCTTGTCTGTGGCGGCGTTCTGTGCTATGCTAGAGCTATTGAAAGGGCAGGAGGAAAGAGCCTGCCCAAATGCGATACGCCAAAAATAAAAGGAGGTCGTTTTCCTGTGAAACAACTTATTTCCCGTCGCAGCTTTTTAAAGGCTGCTGGTGTGACCGCTGCCGCTGCATCCATGGCCATCGGTGCGCCTGCCGCATCGGCCTGCTGGTTTGGTGACAAGTCTGACGTCACCATCCTGTACACCAACGATGTCCATACCTACATCGACAAGCAGAGCCCCAAGCTGACCTACGCTGCCATTGCCGACCTGAAGCAGAGCTATCAGAACGCCGGCAAGGATGTGCTGCTGGTGGATGCAGGCGACCATGTGCAGGGCACCGCCTACGGCTCCATGGACGAGGGTGCTTCCATCATCAAGCTGATGAACGCTGCCGGTTACGATGTCGCCACCCCCGGCAACCACGAGTTTGACTACGGCATGGACCGTGCCAAGGCCATCATGAAGGAAGCCGATTTCCCGTACCTGTCCTGCAACTGGGTAGACCTGCGCACTACGCTGCGTGTGCTGCCCTCCGTCAAGGTGTTCGTGCGCGGCGGCAGACGCATCGCCTTTGTGGGCGTGACCACCCCCGAGACCTTCACCAAGTCTACCCCCGGCCTACTTTATGGATAAGGCACAGCGCAAGTACATCTACGATATTCAGGGCCGGCGAGGACGGCAAAAAGCTCTATGACGCCGTGCAGAAGGCCATTGATAAGGCAAAGGCTTACTGGCAGACGTGGTCATCGGTCTGGGTCATCTGGGCGTAGACCCCTCTTCCTCTGCCGTGGACCAGTGAGGAAGTCATTGCCCACACCAGCGGCTTTGACGCCTTTATCGACGGCCACTCCCATACCGTAATGGAGAACAAGCAGGTGCAGGATGCTTCCGGGCAAGGCTGTCACCCTGACCCAGACCGGCTCTTACTTTGCAAACGTTGGCGAGATGACCATCGCTGCGGACGGCACCATTACCACCAAGCTCATCCCCACCCACGAGGGCATGGACGCAGGCATCGCCGCCATGCAGACTGGCTGGGTGAACACCGTGGACGATATGCTGGGCGAGAAGATCGCTGTGGGCGACAGCGATTTCTACGTCTCTGACCCCGCCACCGGCAAGCGCCGCATCCGCTCTGCCGAGACCAACCTCGGCGACTTCGTGGCCGACGGCATCTACACCTACTTCAACGAGGTGGAAAAATTGCACTGTGATGTGGCCATCATGAACGGCGGCGGCATCCGCGCCGATGTGCCCGCAGGCGACTGGACCTTCAAGACCTGCAAGCAGGTCAGCCCCTTTGGCAACGTGGCCTGCCTGATGTCGGTCACCGGCAAGCAGATCCAGGACGCATTGGAGTTTGCAGCCCGCTTTGCAGGCGAGGACGGCAAGGAGAACGGCGGCTTCCTGCAGGTGGCCGGTGCTACCTACGAGATCCACACCGATATCCCCAACACAGTGCAGACCGACGAGAAGAACGTCTGGATCGGCAGCGCCACCGGTACCCCGCGCGTGCAGAACGTGAAGATCTACGATAAGGCCTCCGGCAGCTATCTGCCGCTGGACCCGGGTGCTACTTACGCACTGGCCGGCATGAACTACACCCTGCGCAATCTGGGCGATGGCTTTGCCATGTTTGACGGCGCAGAGCTGATCAAGGACTATGTGTCCGAGGATTATCTGGTCATGTCTACCTACGCTATGATTTTTGACGGCGCAGATGCTGCGGGTCTGCCGCACCTGTCCAGCGCCAACAGCCCGCTGGCCGCATACCCCGGCTACCTGCTCAACTACGAGCAGCCCTACGGCGCAGGCCGCATCACCATTCTGTAAATTTATATTTCCCGTGAAAAGGCGAACCCGGAAAGTCCTGCGGACTTTCCGGGTTCACTCTATCTATAATAGTTTTTCCGCGCGGAATCATACAAACAGAAAAGCCACCTGAGCTTCCTCAGATGGCTTTAGTCTGGTTGGGGATGAGAGAATCGAACTCCCACAAGTAGAGTCAGAGTCTACCGCACTACCACTATGCAAATCCCCAATATTCTGTTGTGTTTTGCGGGGTGAGCCGCTCAACGTGTGCTATTATACGGGAAAAGCCCGGAGTTGTCAAGCATAATTTTGAAAAAAGTTGTACTTTTTTGGAAAATGCCGCAGCAGCGCCGGATAATCTATGCCGGAGCGCTGCCACGCTTCGGCAGGTTCTGCGCACCGCACCGCCTATACTGGAAGGTACAAAACCTTACAAAGCACCAGAAGGAGGATGCCTATGCCGGAACGAATCACACAGAATGCCCAGACCCTGCTTTCGCCCCGCGTCCCGCGGGATACCGAGCACGAGCGCTACCATCCGGAACTGGAGGAGGAGCTGAAGGAATGCCTGTTCTGTTTGAAGCGCAACGAGATGATGTTTGATATGGAGGTGGATACGGACCTGATCGAGCAGCGCATCTACGAGCGGCAGGCGCTGCTGTGCCGCTACCGGTACTTACTGGCGCGCGCCCGGGAACTGGGGCTGCACACGGTGCTTACCCGCTACCAGCCCATGGGCGGGTGAAAAGGCTTAGCGAAAAAATCTTGACAAAAGGCGCGCTGCGTGATATCCTATTACAAGATAAAAGCGTACCGGAACTATGTCCGGCGCGATAAATTTTTGAGAGTTAGAGAGGTTTCTATCATGGAGCGTATTAAGACTATTGCTACTCGTGACCTGACCAAGAGCGTTAAGACCGGTGGCTGCGGCGAGTGCCAGACTTCCTGCCAGTCCGCCTGCAAGACCTCCTGCGGCGTGGCTAACCAGCAGTGCGAGAACAGCAACAAGTAATTTTTGCAAACCTTATGCCGCCTTTGCCGGGCGGCACTTTTTTTGTGTAATCTGGAATGGAGTGTAAAATGGTACATCAGTATCAATTGAACGGTTATAACATCGTGCTGGACACCTGCAGCGGCTCGGTGCACGTTGTGGACGAGGTGGCCTACGATGTCATCGCCATGTACCCGGAGCATACCGCAGACGAGATCGTTGCCGCCATGCTGGCAAAGTACGGCAGCCGCCCGGACGTGACCGAGGAGGATCTGCGCCAGTGCATCGACGACGTGACCAGCCTGAAGGAAAACGGCAAGCTGTGGAGCCCGGATGTCTATAAGGACATGGCCTTTGACTTCAAGAACCGCAACACCGTGGTAAAGGCTCTGTGCCTGCACGTTGCCCATAGCTGCAACCTGAGCTGCTCTTACTGCTTTGCCTCGCAGGGGCGCTACCACGGCGACCGCGCCCTGATGAGCTTTGAGGTGGGCAAGCGCGCCATGGACTTCCTCATCGAGAACAGCGGCACCCGCCGCAATCTGGAAGTGGACTTCTTTGGCGGTGAGCCGCTGATGAACTTTGATATGGTCAAAAAGCTGGTGGCCTACTGCCGCGAGCAGGAAAAGATCCATAACAAGAACTTCCGCTTTACCATGACCACCAACGGTGTGCTCATTGATGACGACGTCATCGACTTCTGCAACAAGGAGTGCCACAACGTGGTGCTGAGTCTGGACGGCCGCAAGGAGGTCAACGACCGTTTCCGCGTGGACTGCGCAGGCAACGGCAGCTACGACCGCATCGTGCCCAAGTTCCAGGAGTTCGTCAAGAAGCGCGGCGACAAGAACTACTATATGCGCGGCACCTATACCCACTATAACACCGACTTTACCAACGATATCTTCCACATGGCAGACCTCGGCTTTACTGAGCTGAGCATGGAGCCGGTGGTCTGCGACCCCAGCGACCCCAGCGCCCTGACCGAGGCCGATCTGCCCATCCTGAAGGAGCAGTACGAGATCCTTGCCAAGGAGATGATCAAGCGCGACCGCGAGGGCAGAGGCTTTACCTTCTACCACTACATGATCGACCTGACCGGCGGCCCCTGCATCTATAAGCGCATCTCCGGCTGCGGCTCCGGCACCGAGTACATGGCTGTTACCCCCTGGGGCGATCTGTACCCCTGCCACCAGTTCGTGGGCGACCCCAAGTACCTGCTGGGCGATATCTGGAAGGGCGTTACCAACACCGCTGTGCGGGATGAGTTCAAGCACTGCAACGCCTACGCCCGCAAGGAGTGTCAGGACTGCTGGGCAAAGCTGTACTGCTCCGGCGGCTGCGCTGCCAACTCCTACCACGCCACCGGCAGCATTACCGGCGTGTACGAGTACGGCTGCGAGCTGTTCAAAAAGCGCATGGAGTGCGCTATCATGATCAAGGTAGCCGAGAATCAGGAACTGGCAGCCAAGGGCATCGAGGTGCCTATTGAGCTGGGCTCTACCTGCAACGCCTGCGCCGATGGCGAAGCCTGCGAATGAGCATGACCACCCCCATCGTGGATTTTGTGCGCAGCTATGCAAAGTCCGGCACCGCCCGGCTGCATATGCCCGGCCACAAGGGGCAGAGCCTTTTAGGCTTTGAGCCGCTGGATATCACCGAGATCTGCGGCGCAGACGAGCTTTACGCGCCGGAGGGCATTATTGCCGAGAGTGAAGCTAACGCCACCCGGCTGTTCGGCACGGCGCACAGCTATTACAGCACCGAGGGGTCGTCTCAGTGCATCCGTGCCATGCTGTTTCTGGCGCTGCAAGGCGCACCGCAAAACGGTAAGCGCCCGGTGCTGCTGGCCGCCCGCAATGCCCACAAGGCGCTGCTGTACGCGGCGGCGCTGCTGGATTTTGATATCCGCTGGCTCTGGCCGTCTGCGCAGGCAGAGGGTGCACTGTGCAGCTGCCCCGTCACAGCCGAAGCACTGACAGGGGCTTTGCGTGCGATGGCACAGCAGGGCAACACCCCCTTTGGCGTGTACGTCACCAGCCCGGATTATCTGGGGCGGAGTACAGGATATCCCGGCGCTGGCGGCGGTCTGCCGGGCGCAGGGCGTGCCTTTGCTGGTGGATAACGCCCACGGCGCCTATCTGCGCTTTTTGCCGCAGAACTGCCACCCCATCGCGCAGGGTGCGGCCATGTGCTGCGACTCTGCCCACAAGACCCTGCCGGTGGTCACCGGCGGTGCGTATCTGCATCTGGCGCACGATGCCCCTGTGCAGGACGAAGCGGCTGTGCGGGGGGCGCTGGCGCTGTTCGGCTCTACCAGCCCCTCTTACCTCATTTTGCAGTCGCTGGATGCCTGCAATGCGGTGCTGGCAGGGGACTACCCCCGGCGGCTGGTGCAGTGCTGCGCGGCGCTGGAAGGTCTGCGCCGCAGCCTGAACAAGGCCGCAGCGGCGCGGCAGTGTCCGGTGCCGCTGGCAGTTGCCGGGGCACAGCAGGAGCCGATGAAGCTTACGCTGGACGCCGCCGCCCTTGGCTGCACCGGCACAGCGCTGGCAGATGCTTTGCGCCGCGCACAGCTGGAGTGCGAGTATGCCGACCCCCGCTATGTGGTGCTGATGTTCACCCCGGAAAACCCGCCGCAGGACTACACGCGCCTGCAAGCTACGCTGGAACAGCTTTTTGGCTGCTGTGCCTGCCGGGCTGCCCCGCCCCGAGAACCGGGCAGGAGAGTTTGCCGCCTTGCAGCAGCAGGCGGTGCAGCGCTGTACCATCCGGCAGGCGGTGCTGGGCGCACAGGTACGCATCCCGGTGCACAAGGCACTGGGGCGGGTGTGCGCTATGCCCACGGTGTCCTGCCCGCCCGCCATCCCTGTGGCGGTCAGCGGCGAGGAGATCACCCCGGCGGCCATCGTCCTGATGCAGCGCTATGGCATCGAGGAACTCTCGGTGCTGCGATAAAGATTTTACAAGAAGAGAACCCGGAAGGTCTGTGGACCTTCCGGGTTCTCTATATTTATTCTTAAATATCCGTCCGGGGTGTGGCGCACATCTCCCAGAAGTGCAGCTCGTGCTCCGAGCAGGCGCGGAAGATCGCGCGGCAGCGGGCGGCACGTTCCGGCGAAAGGCCGGTGCAGGCCACTTCGGCGCGCTCTGCCCATGCACGGCAGGCGGCATCATAGCCGGGGCTGGCGTAGTCCAGCACCAGCGCGCCGTAGTAGGTATCCTTTACGGCGGGGGAGCGCTGCAAAAGCTTCTGGAACAGCCAGCCATAGCTCAGCATACAGGGCAGGCAGGCCATCAGGCACTCGGCTTCGCCCTCGCCGTTGCGGGCGGCGTCGATCATGCAGTCCAGATAAGCGCGGTTCTCCGGCCGCAGGGGCAGGGACTGGATATCGGCTTCCCGCAGGCCGTACTGCTCCAGATACCGCAGCCGGGTCAGATCCTCGTTCTCCTGCACGAAGGACAGCAGGGAATAGTAGGTGCGCATAGCCGCCATGGTGGTGGCCTTGGTCATGCCCCACGCAAAAATTTTGGCGTACTCCCGCAGATACAGGCTGTCCTCCACAAGGTAGCTTTTAAAGCAGTCCTCGCTCAGGATGCCGTTTTCCATCTTTTGCAAAAACTCGGTCTGCAAACACTGCTCCCACACAGGCAGGTCGGCCTGCACCAGCGCCGAAACAAAGGGCAGGTCAGTCACGGACAAAATCTCCCTTCAGGTTGAAGGTATGATCCATGGGCCCGGAGCCGTGCCCTAAGTCCAGCATGGCAGACAGACAGCCGGAAATGTAGGCCTTGGCGCGCTCTACGGCGGTGTCAAGGTCATACCCCTTGGCCAGATTGGAAGCAATGGCGCTGGACAGGGTGCAGCCGGTGCCGTGGGTGTTGGGGTTTGCAATGCGCTTGCCCTTGAACCACTTGCCGGTGCCGCCCTGCCACAGCAGGTCGTCGGCATCGTTGATCTGGTGTCCGCCCTTGCACAGTACGGCGCAGCCGTAGCGCTCGCTGATGGCGCGGGCAGCGGCTTCCATGTCGGCGGCGTTGTAATGCTCATGCCGGACAAGATCTCAGCCTCCGGGATGTTTGGGGGTAAGCACCTCGGCCAGCGGCAGCAGCTTTTCGGTCAGCGCCTGCACGGCATCGTCCTGCAGCAGCTTTGCACCGGAGGTGGCCACCATCACGGGGTCCACCACAATGTGCTTTGCGCCGTAGAAGTGCAGCCGCTCGGCAATAGTGTCGATGAGCGGGGGCAGAGGATACCATGCCGATCTTCACCGCATCCGGGTAAATGTCGGTGAACACGGCATCGAGCTGCTGTGCCAGAAACTGCGGCGTGGTGTCAAAAATGGCGGTCACGCCGGTGGTGTTCTGTGCGGTCAGGGCGGTAATGGCGCTCATGGCAAACACGCCGTTGGCGGTCATGGTTTTGATATCGGCCTGAATTCCGGCGCCGCCGCTGGAATCACTGCCGGCAATGGTCAATGCAGTTTTCATAGTAAAATGCTCCTTTGCAGCAAAAATGCGGATATGCCCGCAAAGACATATCCGCAGATAAAAGCGCTATCTCCCTACGTTGGCATGATCCAAATCAGGTCACAGGTCAGGGCAATACAGCCCACTCTCAGCCCGCTTTGCGCGGACTCCCTTTTTATACTAGAAAGCATACCACAATCGGGGAAAAGATGCAAGAAAAACAGGCTGCGCAAACGCACCGCTTATTCGCCCAGTGCGGTGCGGATGTTGTCCAGCACCTTTTTGCTCAGCAGCACAAAAGCCTGCTTGGTGCGGCCTGCGGACACATTGGCGCAGCGCACGTTTTCCCGGGCAAAGAAGTCCTCGGCCACGGGGCCTGCGGCGGCGCGGGTGTCGCAGAAGAAATGGGTGCCGGGCAGATCGAGCCACTTTTCCAGCGCAGCGGAATCGAAGCCGGGGCCGATGGAGGTGTTGAACAGCACCTTGCCTGCGCCCAGCTGGGCAAACTCATTTTCGCCCAGCAGCAGTACGTTCTTGTTCAGGCAGGTGAACACCACCTCGCTCTCAGCCAGCAGCTGAGCCAGCGGCTTAAAGGTCATACCGGCAGCCTCGGCGTCCGGCTTTGCGCTGCGGGCAAAGTAGCTGATCTCTGCGCCCATAAATTGCAGCGCATCGGCGATCATCCGGCCGGAAACGCCCAGCCCCACGATGCCAACCTTCAGGCCGGTGATCTCCACCGGCTCGTCCCGCAGCATGGGCATCCCAAAACCGTGCAGCAGGCCGGTCAGCTCGTGCAGAACGTACTCCACAACGCCGCGGTCACCGTAATCCCGGATGCCCAGCACCTGGATGCCCCGGGTGCGTGCGTAGGCAATATCCACGTTGGCGCTCTCCTCAGAGTACAGGCTGCAGCACATGCCGATATAGCGGATGTTGGGGCACTGCGCAATGACCTCCTTGCCCATGCGGGAGGTGTAGCTCAGCAGCACGGCGTCGGCGTCCCCGATGCGGCGCACCATCTCGTCGTCGCTGGCAGGCACGTCACGGTACAGCACCACCTCTTTGGCGTAGCGGTGCAGCTCCTCCTCGGCAGAGGGAATCAGGCTGACCGGCTCAATGGCAACAAGCTTTTCAAACATGACGGACTCCTCCTTATATTAGTAGAAGCAGACGGGCGAGGCCAGATTGCGCAGCAGGGAGACGGCGCTCCAGCCCGCAATGGCGCTGGTGGAAGAGCAGATATCTACCACAGCCTTCACGCCCTCGATCTCGGCAGTGATGCAGTGGTCGTCGCCCACCCAGCCGGGCACGGAGTGCATGGTCACACCGGTGCTCTCGGGGCCGGTGGTGGCCAGAGAGGTAGCTACCGCCACGTTCACCCGGCGGGGGAAGGTAGCAATGGCCTGCTTTGCATTGCCGGTGAACACGGTGGTCTTTTCGGTGTCGGTCAGCAGATGCTCTGCCCACACCGGGGTGTTGCGGAAGCCCTTTGCACCGGTATGGGTCTCGATGCCGGCGGTCTCCGGCAGACCCTGCGCCTGTGCCATCAGGGTGACAGTCTGCAGCACGTCGAAGCCGCCGATAGCACCGCTGGCCAGGTGCACCTTGGCACCGCCCTCCACGGCAGCTGCCTTGACCTGTGCGTAGAAATCCAAATCTGCAAAGGCACCGATGGACAGAATGACCAGATTCACGCCCCGATTCAGCACCGGGATGGCCATAGCGCGCACCGACTCCACCGAGGCCGCCTCTACGATGTACTCCGGCTCAAGTGCCAGCAGCGCGTCCATATCCTCGCAGACGGCGCAGCCGACGTTGGCGGCGGTCTTTTCAGCCGAGGCGCGGGTGCGGCTGGTCACGCCCACCAGCTCGTAGTCCGGCAGCAGACCCTTCTTCCACGCGTCAGCCACGATGTTGCCCAGAAAGCCGCAGCCCACAATACCCAATTTTGTTTTCATATCCGTATCCTAAACTCCTTTTTTCTGCCTGTGGCAGCATATTCAAAGCCAGTATACCATACCGGGTACAAAAAGGGAAATGATGTTTGCGGCAGCCCGGCGGTGCAGGACATAAAAAGTTAACAAAATAAATTACAAAAAAATTACAATACCCTATTGCAAAACGGTTTCAAAAGAGTTACAATATGGTTACAGCAAGGGCAAAGCCCCAAGGCTGTGTGTGAAATCTTTTTCTTCTTGTTTTTGGGATACTGGGCGCGGATCCTCCTCCTCCGGCTGTTCTCCTTCACAGCTATGATCCATGCGCCGCACAGGCAGTGTCCCGCTTCGTGTGCAAAAGGGCTCGTCCGGTGATTCGGACGAGCTTTTTTGCATTCTGTAAGCTCTGTTTTGGCTGCAAAAGTGATACTTCAAAAATCAAAGTATGACCAATGCCTAAAAACGCTTGGCAAATTGTCTGTTTTTCCGCAAAGGACAATTATAAAGTTTGGCGCGGCAGGGGTTTGTATTCTTGCGGGCTTTGTGGTAAAGTATATACAATCAATTTATAGGCAGCAAACATGAAGGATTTTGATGCTGATCTTTATCGGATGCGTTAAAGGTGTATCTGGAAAAAAGAAAATGACGAATATTTCGCAAGCACAAGCGGGATTTAAGGCAAAGAGCCGCAGGAATCCTTTGTGGATTTCAAGGCTCTTTAACGCAAAATCCAGCTGTGTTTGTAGAAATAGACTAAATTTTCGACTTTTCAGATACACCCTAAGAGAAAAGGAGTTTGATTATGGCTTATTTCTACGAAGAACCCTCCCGCACCTTTGGCGAGTATCTGCTGGTCCCCGGCTATTCCTCTGCGGAGAATGTGCCTACGGCGGTCAGCCTGAAGACCCCGCTGGTCAAGTACCGCAAGGGGCAGGAGGAGTGCCCGCTGCAGATGAATATCCCCATGATCAGCGCCATCATGCAGTCGGTCTCCGGCGATAAGCTGGCCATTGCACTGGCTCGTCAGGGCGGCGTTTCCTTTATCTATGGCTCTCAGAGCATCGAGAACGAGGCTGCCATGGTGCGCCGCGTCAAGAGCTACAAGGCCGGCTATGTCGTGTCCGACTCCAATCTGGCCCCCCACCGCTACCCTGCACGATGTACTGGAGCTCAAGGCCCGCACCGGCCACTCCACCATCGCGGTCACCGCTGACGGCACCCCCAACGGCAAGCTGCTGGGCATCGTGGCCTCCCGCGACTACCGCGTCAACCACACCCCGGATGACGCTCCCGTTACCACCTTCATGACCCCGCTGGAAAAGCTGGTCACTGCCCCGAGAACACCTCCCTGCATGACTGCAACAACATCATCTGGGACAACAAGATCAACACTCTGCCGCTGGTGGACCGCTGAGGGCAACCTGAAGTATATGGTGTTCCGCAAGGACTCGACTCCCACAAGAAGAACGCCAACGAGCTGCTGGACGCCAACAAGAGCTATGTGTGGGTGCCGGTATCAACACCCGCGACTACGCTGAGCGCGTGCCCGCTCTGGTGGAGGCCGGTGTGGACGTGCTGGTAATGGACTCCTCCGAGGGCTATTCCTATTGGCAGAAGCACTGCCTGGAGTGGATCCGCGCCAAGTACGGCGACCAAGAGGCGGACGAGGCCAACGCCGCGGTGATGAACCTGACCCAGGAACAGTACCAAGAGTGGACGGAGCTGGGGCGGGAGATCCAGGAGCGGCTGGAGGCTGCCGTCCAGGCCGGGCTGTCCCCGGAGAGCGAGACAGGCAAGGAACTGTGCACCCTCCACCGCCAGTGGCTCACCCTCACCGGGAACCGGTACGACCCTGCCAAGCACCAGGGCATTGCGGAACTCTATGTGATGGACGAGCGGTTTACCGCCTACTACGATAAGCATGTGCCCGGCTGCGCCCGTTTTTTGCGGGACGCCGTTGTCCACTGGATAAAATAAGAATGAAGTAGGCCCCCGGCTATTCGCCGGGGGCCTGCTCCTATTTCCGGTTCGGTTTCCGCTTGATGGCCAGCAGCCGAAGGAAATTCTCAAACAATGAGGTATCAGCTGGTTCAAACATCAGCCATTTCCCATCGTGGTAAGTTGGCGTTTCATCATAAATGTTTTGAACTTCCGGAGCGTAATGCTCTTTGTCGTTCTCGAATTTCACGAATTTCAAGCGCTCATCCTTGCCCAAGATTAGCCATAAAACCCGATGCAGTTTTCTCTGGCATAAAGCGCGCACAAGGTTTTGCCGCCCGGGCGAAATTTGTACTCATAGGTCCATGCCTTCCCGCCGCTGCCCCACAAGCGCTCCATGTCATATTTCTCGTCAATCAAGGCGCATAACTGCGTCCAGATCTCATATAAGGGTTTCCCCACTAACATTGTCATCTGCTCCGCGCTTGGCACAATCTCAGGCACAGTAGCCGCCTCCTTACTTTACTTCTTCTCCACCGGGATCCAGATCTCACAGTAGTAGTCCTGATCCTGGGTTCCACCCTCAAACTTGCTGGCGTCGCTATACAGCTCCACATTGATACCCGCAGCGATCTTATAGTCGGGGTTCGTGGGCAACCACTGGGAGAAAATTTGCTGGTTCAGTCCCTGGAGCGCCTGGGGCATCCGGCCAGTGCAGGGAAATACCGCCCAAGTGTAGGCCGGGATGGTGCGGGTGGTAAAGCCCTCCGGAATCTCCCTGGCGGGATTGTAGTTGTCGGCGATGAGATATTCAAACTCATTTCCGCCCATGCTCTCGTCCAGGTTGATGCCGTACATGCCGCACACTACCTTGCCGCCGCCCGTTCCGAAGTGCTCTGCCCAGAACTGGGGAACCTGGGTCACGGCGTCCTCATACTTGAAGGTTTTTGCCCGGCAGAGCACCGTAAACGCCTCTTTTTTCATAATCTTGCAATCCATGTTTTGACCACCTTCCAATGTCACTTTGATCCGAAGCGGAGCAAAGGAACGGACCGCGCCTCCGCTTTTTCGCAGTGCGGCAGGTGTGAGCCATGG
>ENA-OQDT01000847-OQDT01000847.1-human-gut-metagenome-genome-assembly--contig:-NODE-847-length-19414-cov-4.894955_pt1 | contig 19414 bp, 23 predicted proteins | sample MGYA00242786_ERZ504617 | MGnify/ENA primary metagenome ERZ504617 (study PRJEB26092, sample SAMD00036337) | human gut metagenome | host: Homo sapiens | study: EMG produced TPA metagenomics assembly of...
TTTTGTTTTTGTTGAAAAGCTACACAGAATCGAGTATAATCGATTTGAAGTGAGGTGTTTTCGATGGATGCAAAAGAGTATTTCCAGCGTGACCCGGAACGGGAGGCGTTTTATCGCACGTTTTATCAGATTTGTCACCGTTTCAATGTTACATGGTCTACGGCAACGCCGGAGGTCAGAGCCTTTGTGGAGGAAGCGACCCGTGTGACCTACGAACAGGAGAAAGCACAGGCAACGATCCGCCTGATGAGTGAAATTGCAAAAGGCCGCCGCTCCGGGGAAGGGAGGGGCTGTCTGACCAATGAAGAAATGAGGGCACATTTCCATGCAAGAGCAAATGAAGAACCTTTGGAAGAGGGTCCTTTGCCGGAAGAATGAGCATAAAAACAGCGGAGGCGCTGCCCTTTCGGGCAGCGCCTCCGCATTGGTTTTGATAGGTGTTTTTAATAAGTAGCAACAAGTGCGACAATTCTGGTGGCTCCGTTTTTGTAGGTTAAAAGGGCATAGCCAATTCGTTTTCCGACCTGACCGTTTACCAGATAGTACAAAACTTGGGAAGAAATATAAGTTGCAGATTTTGCGTAGCTTTCAAACGGATAGTCGGCAGCAATCATATAATAATGGTCATCATCCAGTCCGGCTGCTTTTAAAGCGGCCTCAACATCGTTGGTTGCGATATAAACGTTAAATACTGTTTTTGCTTTTGCACCCAGACTGGAATCATAGGTCAACTGAATGGAATTTCCACTGTCTGCGAGTTCACGGTTGATCATTCTGGTAAACTCAGCATCGGTCATGAAGAAATCGCTGCCGCCGCAGCCAGTCAGGAGCAGCACACTGAATAGTGCGGTGAGAAGAACTGCTACAAATCTTTTTTTCATAAGTAAAACCTCCAACGAAAATATGAACAATATCCTAGTAGTAAGTATAACACGTTGGGTAAAGATAGGCTATTGGCAGATAGAACAATAGATAAAACATTTTTTTGGAGAGAACGGGAGAGGAAAAGCGAAGGAAAGATAGTATAAAGAGAATAAAAACAGCGGAGGCGCTGCCCTTTCGGGCAGCGCCTCCGCCTGCTTTGTTCTTTGGTGTACTCCGAGCCGGTCTTATGAGATAAGATGGATCAGAGCAGGATGACTGCTGCATTGATAATCAGGCCGACACCGGAAGCGGTGGAGCTGATCATGTAAGCGGTGCAGGCGAGGTCACGGATGGTGTTGGCAGAACTCTTCTCCATATCGGTAGCCAAAGCGTCCAGACCGGTCTCGAGCCAAGTGTTGGGATTCTTGCGGCGGTAGTCGCGGACAGCGGTCACGCCTCTGAACCAGCCGTACGGGGGAATCAGCCAGCACAGCAGAGCCTCAGACATGGTAGCATTGGCGCCGCCTTCGGTGTAGGTCATCTCTTCAGTGGACAGTACATTGTAGTACGCGGGCATCATCATTTTTTCCATAATAACACTCCTTTTGAAACAAAGCTATCCAAAACGGTGCACCCAAAAATGCACCGTTTTATCTGATTAAAAAGGTCAGCGCACGATCAGCAGAACGGCGCTCAGGGGAGCCAGTGCCACCACCATGGTGGTGGAAACGGCATCCCGCACAAAGTTGCCGGCGGATTTGCCCATATCGGCGGCAATGGCATCGGTGGCGCGGCCCATCACGGTAAAGAAGTTGCCGTCCTTGTTGCCGTCCTGCTGCAGCCAGGTGCGTGCCTGCTTGATGCCCCAGATATAGCTGGAGGCCAGCACCACAGCACCTACGACCGTTGCGGCAGTGGTGGCGAGACTGGCAGCATCATCCACTGCGCCGCCGCCGGTGGTATAGGTCATTTCTTCGTTGGAAAGTACCGCATAATCTGCGGGATAATTCATCTTTTTCATCATCAATACTCCTTTGTCAAAGGGAAATGCCGCATTGCATCCCGATCCCCCGGCGTCTATACCCAAAGGCTGATAGAGCATTGTTCTCTATATGGTCATTCTACAACAGTGGTCGGATTTTATCAAGGGGTTTTGGCACATCTGTGCAAAAACTGGCGGGACGCATGAAATTGCGGCTATAAATTTGTGAAAATAGACTGCAATAATTTAGGCTTTTGGCTGTTTACCCCTGTACTCCGGCGCGGTAGAGGTAGGGGTCGCTCTTGAAGCTGTCAAAGTTGTACAGCACAAGGATCTGGTCGTAGCCGTTATCGGCGATCAGCTGATCCAAGCCGTAGTTGTAGTTGCGGAAGTCCACCACGTCAATGTCGGCGTAGTTGGCGGTCAGGTAGGGTACAAAGCAGTTGGCGTAGCTGTCCTTGATGACAAGGATGCGCCCGCTGCCGTTGCCCTGCACCCGGCTTAAACCGTTGTTGCCGTGCAGGAACATGGCGTATTTATCATAAACGGAGAGCTTCTCTGTATCGTACAGGCCGGTGGCCTGCCCCTCGGTGGGCTGGCCTGCCGCCGTTACGTTCCATACCGTCAGGGTGTTGGCAAGGTCGTAGTAGGTGATCACGTCCGGCACGGCGTTCCATGTGCGCGCCTTGGCGTAGTGGGTGCCGTAAAAGCCGTCGGCAGTCAGCGCAGTGTGGGCGGCGGTGTCAAAGGGGGTAAGGCCAAGGGTCTGGCACAGCTGGCTGTAAGCGTAGTAGGCGCCAAGGCTCGTCCAGTGGTGGTCGGTGCGGTAATAAATATACTCGCTCTTGTGGGCGGCAAGGGTCTGGCGCACGTCCACAAAGCGGCCGCCGGCCGCCTGCACCGCAGCGGAAAGCTGGTCAAGGTAGCCGTCCTCGTCCAGCAAAGGGGCGTTTGCGGGCACGTTCTCCTTGTAGATATCGCTGGCGGCGGGTGCCAGCAGCACATTCACCTTGCCCGGGTAGCGCTGGCACAGGCTGGTGAGCGCTGCGGTGTTTTTGGGCAGGGTGCGCTCCTCGCTGGAAAGCAGCCCGTAGGTGCGGGGGAACATCATGTGCTCCTTGCCCAGCAGGATGCCGCCGTTCTGCTGCTTTTGCAGCAGGGTGGTCTCCACCACGCTCTGCAGGCTGATCCACTGGTCGCGCCCCGCCACCTGATCTTTGACATATTTGGTGTAGGCGGTAAAGTAGCTGTTCAGCCCCTTGGCGGTGAACTGGGTCAGCGCCGGGCGCTGGCTCAGGGTGGTATTCTCCAGCTCACTGTAGCTGCGATCCGGGGTGACCATATCCAGCGTGAACAGCCCGATGAAAAACAGGCTGAACACCACCAGCACCGGGTAGTGCAAAAGGGAGGAGGTCTTTTTCTCGTGTTTGGACATCTTCCCGCCTCCTTAAAAGTTAAAATACAGGAACGGGCTGTTGGTGCTGCCCACCACATAGGCGGTGGAGACCACCAGCAGCGTCAGGATGGCGGCGCAGCGGGTGACCACGTTCTTGCGCAGCACATCCCACAGCTTTTCGATCAGCGGGGTGCAGCACACCACGCTTACCGCCAGCAGCACGCCGTAATTCCGCAGGAAATACAGCGGCGACACCCCGCCGGAGGGGATAAAGAGCTTCTGGAACAGCAGCCCGAAGGACACGCCGGTGTCGTTGCCCACGAACATCGCCCAGCCTACCACCACAAGGAACAGGGTGTAGAAATGCGGCCACACCTTGCCCTTTTTCAGGTAGGGCAGCAAGAACAGCTTTTCAGCCGCCAGCAGCACAAAGTAGTAAAGACCCCAGCAGATAAAGTTCCAGTTCGCGCCGTGCCAGATGCCGGTGAGCAGCTCCACGATGAACAGGTTCAAGATCTGCCGCTTGAGCCCCTTGCGGTTGCCGCCCAGCGGGATATACACATACTCCCGGAACCAGCCGGACAGGGTCATGTGCCAGCGCCGCCAGAACTCAGTGATGGAAGCGGAGATATAGGGGTAGTTGAAGTTTGCAGGGAAATCGAAGCCCAGCATCTTGCCCATGCCGATGCCCATGAGGGAGTAGCCGGAGAAATCGAAGTACAGCTGCAAACTGTATGCGATGATGCCCAGCCACACCAGCGGGGTGGAAGCGTTTGCCAGACCACAAAGGTGGTGGAGGGGCTGTCGGCTACCCCGATAATGTCTGTCCACAATGCGCCCACAGCGTCCGCCAGCAGCACCTTTTTGGCAAGACCGAAGGTGAACAGGGTCATGCCCTCTTCTATTTGTTTGAGGTTATAGCGGTGCTTGTAGACGTGCAGCTGGTCGGAGACGTCCCGGTACTTGACGATAGGCCCCGCGATGAGCTGCGGGAACATGACCACATAAGCGCCGAAATCAATGATGTTGCGCTCGGCTTTTACGTCCCGGCGGTAGACGTCGATGGAGTAGGAAAGGGTCTGGAAGGTGTAGAAGCTGATGCCCAGCGGCAGGGTACCAATGCCCTGAATTTCGGCAAAGGCGGTGCCCAGCAGGGCATTCACGCTGCGCAGCACAAAGTTTGCGTACTTGAAGTAGAACAGCATCCCCAAGCTGCCAATGAGCGCCACCAGCAGAAAAAAGCGGCGCAGCGCGGGCTTTGCATCAAAATGTTCGATGGCAAGGCCGCTGAGATAGTTGATGAGGATAAGCGCCACCATGACCGGGAAAAAGCGCACCTCGCCCCAGCAGTAGAACACCAGACTGCACAAAAACAGCACGGTGTTTTTCAGTTTTGCGGGGGCAAGATAGTACAGCGCCAGCGTGATGGGCAGAAAACGAAACAGGAAGATGATGGTGCTGAAAACCAAGGGGTCAGCCTCCTTTTTTACACGGAATTACAGACTCAGCCTTCCCCCGGCCGGGGGAAGGTGGCATGACGGATGCGGGCGCAGCTTCAGCAGAAATACCCCTCATCAGGGGGCTTTCTACTGAAAAAAGCCGATGCCGCAAGATGGCACCGGCTCAGAAGGTCAGATTCAGCTGTTCAGGGCGCTGTCCACAGCACTGTTCAGGTCTGCAGTGCACTCGTTGGAGGCGATCACCATGACCACACGGTCGCCCTTGGAGGAGATGATGGCGTTTTCCACGTTGTCTGTGCCTGTGCAAACTCGGCGTAGTTGCCGTAGAAAGCCACCTGATCCTGCTTGTAGCTTTCCAGCGCGGTCACCACGTCCTGTGCCTTGCCGGAAACGGTATCCACCACCAGCACAAGGCCGGCATCGCCGTTGTCGTTGCTCTTCACGCCCTTGTAGGCGGCTACGTCCTCCGCCTTCAGGCCGAAGTCGTACTCGATGTTCATGGCAGCGATCTCGAACTGGTTGGAGATGGGGTTTGCAGCCAGCAGGGTCTCCACAGCGCTGTCCAGATCGGCGGTGCCGTTTTCAGCGGTATCCGCCGCCGGGGCGGCAGTGCTCGAAGCCGGTGCAGAGGCGGAGGCGCTGGACACGGAGGACGGCGCGGAAGAAGCGCTGCCGCCGCAGCCGGTCAGGGCAACAGCCAGCACGGCGCTGACGGCGATCACAGAGAGTTTTGTGCGGTTTATCATAAAATATTCCTTCTTTTGTTGAATTCGTTTGTCGGGGTGCGGGGCTGCGCCGCGCACACGGGCAGACTGTATTTATCTTACCATAACAGCAGGTAAATTGCAACGCACCCCACAGGGTTTTCCGGCAGTTTTCATCGGATTTTAACCGGTCACGGTCTCCCCGGCGGCAATGCGCTGCAAAACGGCTACTGCGTCCTCCAGACACAGGCCGCTCTGGTTGAGCAGAGCGGCGTTTTCCGGGCCCACATAGCGCCAATGCCACGGCTCGTAGGTGATGCCGGTCACGCTTTCCGCCTCCTTGGGGTAGCGCAGGATAAAGCCGTACTGCTCTGCGTTCTCGCACAGCCAGCGGAAGGCGGCAGTGTCGGCAAAGCCGGTGTCAAGGGTGGTGTGCTCCGGGCTGTTCAGGTCGGCGGCAAGGCCGCAGTTGTGCTCCGAGCAGCCCGGCGGGTTGACGATGGCAGCCGCCTTTTCCCGGGCGGCGGCTTCGCTCAGACCCTTGTTGAGGTAGTACTGGGTCTTGTCATCGTACAGCTTTTTCTGGTAGCTGACGCTGCGGTAGCCGCTCTGCATCCGCACGTCCACGCCGTCCTTGGCGGCAGCGGCCTGCATGGAGAGAAAAGCCTCGGCGGCTTCGGTCTGCAAGGTTTTGTTGATGGCGGTGGCCGAGCCGCACTCCTTGGTCTCGACAGGGTAGTCCTCCGTTATCCGGTGGGTGCGGTTGACAAGGATCATGCGGGGGTCGTCCAGCAGCGCCTGCGCCTGTGCGGCGGTAAGGAGGCTCTGCTGCGTGCCGTTCTCGGCGGGCTGCGCAAGGCTCTCGGCGGGCAGCTCCGGCAGCTGCGGCACAGCAGCTTTGCGGGTGCAGGCGTAGGCGGTGCCGCCCGCCACAAAGCAGGCCAGCGCCGTCAGGCAGAGCAGACGCCGGGCGTGATGGTTACGGTGATGGGAAGAACGCATGGAACCTACCTTCTTTCACAAAAAAGGATAAGCACCCGCCGCCCCGGGCAGACTATCCGCAAAAGGGGGCGCGGGAAGATGAAGATGACAGCGCAGGAATACGCACGCCGGGTGCAGAAGGCCGGGCCGCACTCGCCGCTTCTGGCAGACTGCCTTTGGGCGTTCTGCGTGGGCGGCGGCATCTGCCTGCTGGGTGAGGGGCTGCGGCAGCTGTTTCTACGGCAGGGCGCGGACGCCGAAGCGGCGGGCACCCTGACCAGCTGCACTTTGATCTTGCTCTCGGCGGTGCTGACCACGCTGGGCTGGTACCAGAAGCTGGCGGCAAAGGCCGGGGCGGGGTCGCTGGTGCCCATCACCGGCTTTGCCAACGCGGTGGTCAGTGCAGCCATCGAGTTCAAGGCCGAGGGACGGGTGACGGGCACGGGAGCCAAGATGTTCCTCATCGCCGGGCCGGTCATCGTGTACGGCACGCTGGCGGCGGTGGTGTACGGCGCGGTGCTCTGGCTGCTGGGGGCCTCTGCTTTATAATACGGAACAGCCCCGCCGGATATTGCAGCGCCGCAGCACCAGTATAGCACGTGCCGGGGCATTTTTTGTAGAAAAAAGGAGAAAATTTTATGACAGAGCGCCGGGGCGATACCCTGTTGTTCCACACCCCGCCGGTCATCGCCGCACAGGCGGCGGTGGGCGGCAAAAAAGAGAGCGATGGTCCGCTGGCGGCGGGATTTGACGAACTGACCACCGACAACCGGCTGGGACAGTGCAGCTGGGAGGCCGCCGAAAAGCAGCTGCAGCTGCGGGCGGCACGGCTCTGCCTGCAAAAGGCGTCTCTGCCCGCAGAGCGGGTAGACCTTGCGCTGGCAGGGGACTTGCAGGCGCAGTGCACCGCTTCCGGCTATGCACTGCGGGAGCTGGGCGTGCCCTTTGCGGGGCTGTTCGGGGCGTGCAGCACCATGGCCGAGGCGCTGGCGCTGGGCGCGGCGCTGTGCAGCAGCGGGGCGGCGCAGAACCTGCTGGCCATGACCTCCAGCCATTTCTGTGCGGCAGAGCGTCAGTTCCGCACCCCGCTGAGCTACGGCGCGGTGCGCACCCCCACAGCGCAGTGGACAGCCACCGCCGCCGGGTGCTGCCTGCTGCGTCCGGCAGGGCAGGGGGTGGGCGTTGCCGCCGCCACCCTTGGGCGGGTGCAGGATTATAACATCAAGGATATCAACAATATGGGCGCAGCCATGGCACCGGCAGCAGCTGCCACCCTGCTGCACTATCTTGCCGATACCCATGCAGAACTGCGGGATTTTGACTGCATCTACACCGGCGACCTTGGGCTGGTGGGCAGTCAGATGCTGCGGGAGCTGCTGGCGGCAGAGGGTCTGCTGCTGAAAAACCACGCGGACTGCGGCTGTCTGCTTTACGATGCCGGGGAGCAGCGGGTAAAGAGCGGTGGTTCGGGCGCGGGCTGCTGCGCCGCCGTGCTCTGCGCGCATATCCTGCCAAAGCTGCTGCGCCGCGGCAGCCGCCGGGTGCTGTTCCTCGCCACTGGGGCGCTGATGAGTCAGACCACCTTTTTGCAGAAGGAGACCATCCCGGCGGTGGCGCATTTGGTAGAACTGACCGCACCGGAAAAGGAGAGCTGAAATGAACTATCTGTGGGCATTTTTAATAGGCGGCGCCATCTGTGCGGTGGGGCAGCTGTTCATCGACCTGACAAAGCTGACCCCGGCACGCATCCTGACCGGCTATGTGGTGGCGGGAGTGGTACTCTCGGCGGCGGGGCTGTATGCGCCGCTGGCAGAGTTTGCCGGTGCGGGGGCGAGCGTGCCCCTGCTGGGCTTCGGGCATCTGCTGGCAAAGGGGGTGCGCACCGCCGTGGCGGAAAAGGGTGCCATCGGCATCCTGACCGGCGGGCTGACCGCTGCCTCTGCGGGCATCACCGCAAGCCTTGTCTGCGGCGTGGTATGCAGTCTTGTGGGCAAAAGCCACGACCAGAACTGATGTTTTGCCCGCGCTGTTTCGCCACATTTTGCGCCCGGCGGCTGGTAAACTGGGGGCAAAACGGAGGTGAGGCGCATGAAACACAGCGGACAGACCGTATTGTGGGAGCTGTGGGCGGCGCTGTGCCTGTGCACGGCGCTGGTGCTGCCGCCGGGCAGTCCGTGGCTGCACGAGCCGGCGCTTTTGTACCCGGGACTTATGCTGGCGGCAGTCGTGCCCGCCGCGTGGGTGGTGTGGTGGATGGCGTTGCCGCCGCAGTCGTTGCCGCCGGAGCAGCTGCTGGAACCGGTACAGCGGCAGAGCCTTGCCGCACTGTGCGGGACATAACAGCGGAAAAAACAAAACCCCTGTGCCGGTTACCCGGCACAGAGGTTTTGTTCGTCAATCAAACTGCGCGATCAAGCGTTCTTGTTAGCACGCTTTGCCATACGGCTGATCTTGCGGCTGGCGGTGTTCTTCTTGATGACACCCTTAGCGCGAGCCTTGTCGATCGCGGAAACAGCAGCCAGGACGGTTGCGTCCTTGTCAGCGGCATTCGCATCGATGGCAGCGTCTGCCTTCTTGACGACTGTTTTCAGGTTGGTCTTAATGGCCTTGTTGTGAGCCTGCTCTGCAGCAGCCTGCACGACGCGGTCCTTCTGAGATTTGATGTTAGGCATTCGTTCCACCTCCTTGGCTACCTATAACAGCGCACCTTATGATACCATATTTGCCGTACCAGCGCAAGCCTTTTTTGAATTTTTGTTTAGAATTTTTTCATTTTCCCATACTTCTGGTACCGTTTGGGCGGGAAAAGCGCCCAAATACGGAAATTCAGCCGGATGGGGGATGCAAAATGCGGGAAACTGACCTTGCCGACGAGCTGTTCGGTCAACCGGGCGGGACCGCCCTGCCCGCCGGGGTGCGCGTGGCAACGGCCCGTCAGGGCGGCGTGACGATCACCCGGGTAGAGATTTCTCGGGAGGGGGCTGGCGCGGCCGCGGGGCCGGTATGTGACGCTGGAGGGTCCCCCAGCGTGAGCCTGCTGGACGAGCGGGACAGCGCCGTGATCGAAGCCGCCGCCGCAGAGCTGCGGCCCCTGCTGCCGCCCGAAGGCCCGGTGCTGGTGCTGGGGGTGGGCAACCGCCGGGTCACGGCGGATGCTCTGGGCCCCCGCACGGTGCAGAAGGTGTTCGTGACCATGGGGCCGCGCACCGTACCGGTGCAGGGCATCCGGCCGGTGGCGGCTGTGGCTCCGGGGGTGTCGGCGGCCACGGGCCTGAGCTTACAGCAGCTGGCCGGGGCGCTGGTGCGGGAGCTGCGCCCTGCCGCCCTGCTCTGCGTGGACAGCCTTTGCTCTGCCGAGCCGGAGCGGCTGGGCCGGACGCTCCAGTTTTCAGACACCGGACTCCACCCGGCCCAGCCCGACCACTCCCGGCATCTGGATGCCGCCCGGCTGGGTGTGCCTGTCCTTGCGGCGGGCATCCCCACCCTGATGCAGGCCGAGGAGGGCCGGGATCTGGTCGTCACGCCCCGGGATCTGGACGGAGTCATCGCCCACGGTGCGGCCCTGCTGGGGGCTGCCATCAACCGGGCCCTGCAGCCAAAGCTGAGTGTGGCGCAGTTGTGCTGGCTGGTGGGGTAACCCTCTCGGTCTCGCCTTCGCTCGTCTGCTCCCCTGATAGGGGCCAGATTTATGCTGCTGCCGGCTGCTGCTCCTACTGGGAGAGACCGCAATGCGTTCGCATTGACGGAGCGGTTCTCTCATATCTATTTTGCAGAAGGGGGTGAGGTTCCATGCGCAGGCGGGAAATGGCAGGATGCGGGCATCCCCTGCCTTTTGCGGCAGCGGCAGGCCTTGCGCTGGGGCTGGCACTGTTTGCGCACCAGCTGCTCCTCACGCTGGCGGCGGTGGTCATCGGGCCGCTGCCCGCCGTGCAGACCGCCCTTTACCTGAGCCGGAAAGACCTCTCCGAGAATGCCGCACAGGCCGCAAGCGAACCCGCGCAGGAAACACAGGCAGAGCCTGCACAGGAGGCTCCCGCCCTGCCTGCCGGTGACATTGAAGCCTACCTTGTCCCGCTGGAAGGCGATGAGGCCCGCCCGGAGGGAGCCGGTGCCATCCTGGAAAAGAACTATCCGCAGGGCAGCGGGGAGAAATACATTCCCTGCGGCAGCGGCAGCATCAAGAACAACACCAGCGTCTCCAGCGCCGACATTGCCGCCGAGATCACCAACCCGCTCCCCTTTGCGGTGGAGTGGAACAGCCCCGACCCGCAGATCCTCATCATGCACACCCATGCCACTGAGGACTACCGGCTCTCGGCAGGGCTGTGGTACCGCCCGGGGGACGGTTCCCGCACCACCGACCGGGACCTCAACATGTGCGCCGTGGGCCGGGTGATGGCGGACACCCTCAACGCCGCCGGGCTCAACACCCTGCACGACGAGACCCTGAACGACTACCCCAGCTACACCGGCAGCTATGCCAACAGCCGCGCGGTGGTGCAGCAATACTTATCGCAGTATCCCAGCATCAAGATCGTGCTGGATGTCCACCGGGATGCCATCGAGACTGAGAACGGCTCCCGCATGGCCCCGGTGTGCACCGTCAACGGGCGGCAGGCGGCGCAGGTGATGATCATCTGCGGGTGCGACAACGGCACCACGGTCAGCCTGCCCAACTACCGGCTCAACCTCCGCTTTGCCGCCGCCTGGGAAACCGCCATGGAGGGCCTGTACCCCGGCTTCACCCGCCCGGTCCTGTTCAGCTACCGGTTCTACAATCAGGATCTGACCCCCGGCAGCCTGCTCATTGAGATCGGCGGGCACGGCAACAACCTGAACGAGGCTCTCTATGCCGGGCAGCTGGCGGCCAATGGGCTGATCCAGGCAATCAAAAATGCCGCTGGATGACCAGCGGCATTTTTGATTGTTTATTCGTATACGATGCAGCCCAGGATCTGCTTGCCCAGCCGAACGATCTTCTCGTTCTGCTCCCGCACGGCATCGGTGCGGGTGACCGTGCAGTCGGCAGCCAGCACAATGGCATCGGCAGCCACCACATGGGGCACGGTGGCAGCGGCCTTGAGGATGCTCTCGGCGGCGGTCACGCTCTGGCCGCGCAGGGGTTCCGTGGCCTGCAGGGCAGCGGCCAGTGCTTCCAGCTGGTCCGCAGGCAGATCGCCGGTGACCAGAATATTCTTCGCCTCCGGGGCGCGGCTGCGGATGGTCTGAGCCATCAGGCAGAGCATCTCAGCGTCCGCGCTGCCATCGGGGCGGCCCTCCATCTGATAGAGCTTTGCATCCAGCTTTCCGGCTTTCTTGGTGCGGTCGCTGGCCAGCGCGCCCAGCACGGGCAGGCCGGTGGAGCGGTTCAGCTCGCTGGCCGAGTAGACCATGCCGTCCAGCAGGAACCTGACCACGACCACGCCGCAGGCCAGAACGGCACCCAGCAGGAAGCCAATGAGCAGGTACTTTGCCACCGAGGAGGCAGCGCCGCCGCCCAGTGCGGGCTCCTCCGCACTCTCCCAAGTACTCTTAGCAGAAGCCAGATTGTCATCCAGCGCCTGACGGGCACTCTGCAGTTCCACCAGCTGGCTCTGCAGATTCTGAACATCTTCATTGCTCGTCTGCTGCAACGCACGCAGTTCCGTGGAGACCCCCTGTGTCACGCTCTGATCAATCACGCGTACACTGTGGCTGCACACAGCAGCTGCCGCTTTATCATGGATCAGATCCAGACGACCCAGCAGCGCGTTCAGAATTTTCTCTGCGGTCTGCTGATCTGCAGCATACGCCTGCAAGGTCATCACGCCGTTATACTCGCCACTGTCGTTCTGGGAAAGTTCTACCGTGACCACGCCCTTCAGGTAGCGCACATCTACCCCTACGGCATCAGCGGCAGCATTCATGGAGTCACCGCTGACCAGCTGTTTCTGATATGCAGCCAGCAACGCACCGGTCGGGTCAACATTCTGATACGCAGAACCCGGCTGGATTTTGTAGCCGCTGTCAATATAAAGGTCAGCCTGCGCCGTCCAGACATTATAAACGTCCAGATTTTTTAGCAGCGACTTTTCTGCATAGTCCTGTGCCTGTTTCAGTGCTTCCTGCACACTAGACTGCGCATCCTCGTTGCTCTTCGCCGTCAGCTCGTACTGCTGCACAGCAAACTCATAATCCTTCTCTTTCTGCTGATACTCAGCCAGAGCCTCTTCATAAGCGACCTGATCTTCTGCCGAAACAGCGCCGCCGCGCAGGATCTTTACCCCGGCAAGGCCGCCAGCGATCACAGCACAGACAACCGCGGTCAGCAGGATGGGCTTGAGCTTGTGCAGAAGGGTCACCATGAGCGCGACGAGGTCGATCTCTTCCTCATCCTGTGCGCCGGTGGGGTACGTTGTTTGGTTTTCGTTCATGCTCTACTCCTCAGGACAAAGCCAATCTTCATGTTTGTTCCGTTTTGTGCAATGCACATACTATAGCAGAATAAATAATAGCATCCTTTCCGTCAGAATTCAACCGTTTTTCCACAAAAAGCCGATTGACAAACCGGTGCTGCTGTGCTATTTTTAGAATTACTGAAAAGCAAGGATCGGGAAAAGTAACGCATCCCGGACGCTCCAGAGAGCGCGGCAGCAGCTGAGAGCCGCGTGCGGGCCAGTGCGCGAACGAACACCCGGGAGCTGCAAACTGAACACGGCATTCCGCCGCCAGTAGGTGCGCCGCAAAGCCCAGCGTTACCAGGGCAGCGCTTATTGGAGCGCGCGAGCGACCGGACACTTCCGGTAATTCAGGTGGCACCGCGGACATTACAAGACAGCTTGTTCGCCCTGAAAATTCAGGGCAAAGCTGTCTTTTTATTTTTATATCGGAGGAAAGAAAGATGGAACGTACTGAGATCGTCTCGCTGTACAAGAACACTCCCGCCGACGGCACGGTGGTCACCGTGTGCGGCTGGGCCAAGAACATCCGTGATTCCAAGAACATCGGCTTCATCGCCCTGTCGGACGGCGGCTGCTTCAAGACCCTGCAGGTCGTGCTGGAGGCAGGCAAGCTGGCAAACTACGAGGAGGTCATCCACACCGGCCTGTACAGCAGCCTGCGCATCGTGGGCCGCATCGTCCTGACCCCGCAGGCAAAGCAGCCCTTTGAGCTGAATGCCGACAGCGTGGAGATCCTGGGCGACTGCCCCGCAGACGAGTACCCCCTGCAGAAAAAGAAAATGAGCATGGAGTATCTGCGCACCATGCCCACCCTGCGCCCCCGCACCAACACCTTCAACGCCGCATTCCGCGTGCGCAGCGTGGCTGCCTACGCCATCCACAAGTTCTTCCAGGAGAACGGCTTCATCTACTCCCACTCTCCCCTGCTGACCGCTTCCGACTGCGAGGGTGCCGGTGAGATGTTCCAGGTCACCACGCTGGACCTGCAGAACGTGCCCAAGAACGAGGACGGCACCGTGGATTACAGCCAGGACTTCTTTGAGAAGCCCGTCAACCTGACCGTTTCCGGCCAGCTGGAGGCCGAGGCCATGGCCATGGCCTTTGGCAAGGTGTACACCTTCGGCCCCACCTTCCGTGCGGAGAAGAGCTTTACCACCCGCCACGCCGCCGAGTTCTGGATGATCGAGCCCGAGATGGCCTTCTGCGATCTGAAAGGCTACATGGACACCGCCGAGGCCATGACCAAGTTCGTCATCCGCTATGTGCTGGACAACTGCCCCGACGAGATGGCCTTCTTCAACCAGTTCATCGACAAGGGCCTGATCGAGCGCCTGGAGCTGGTGGCAAACAGCGAGTTCGGCCGCATCACCTACACTGAGGCCATTGAGATCCTGAAGAAGAACAACAAGAAGTTCCAGTTCCCCGTGGAGTGGGGCGTGGATATCCAGACCGAGCACGAGCGCTACCTGACCGAGGTCGTGTTCAAAAAGCCTGTCTTTGTCACCGATTACCCCAAGGAGATCAAGAGCTTCTACATGAAGATGAACGCGGACGGCAAGACTGTGGCCGCAGCTGATATGCTGGTGCCCGGCATCGGCGAGCTGATCGGCGGCAGCCAGCGCGAGGAGAACTACGACAAGCTGGTGGCCCGCATGGACGAGCTGGGCATGGACAAGACCAACTACGAGTGGTACCTGAACCTGCGCAAGTTCGGCGGCGTGGAGCACGCCGGTTACGGCCTGGGCTTCGAGCGGATGATCATGTACCTCACGGGCATCCAGAACATCCGTGACGTGCTGCCCTTCCCCCGCACCGCTTACGGTTTCTGAGGATTAAATTCAACCCTCTCAGTCAAAGCCTGTCGGCTTTGCCAGCTCCCCCGAAGGGGGAGTCTATTGCGGCTCTTGGATAAAGGCAGCATAGCCTCTCCCCTCGGGAGAGGTGGCATTGCGGAGCAATGACGGAGAGGGTTGTTTTCAACAAGGAGATAAATACAAGTGGAAAATATCGCTCCTGCCCTGTTGGACTGGTTCTATGCCAGCCGCCGCATCCTCCCCTTCCGGGAGGACCCCACGCCCTACCATGTCTGGCTGAGCGAGATCATGCTGCAGCAGACCCGGGTCTCGGCGGCGCTGCCCTACTACGAGCGCTTCCTTGCCGCCCTGCCGGATATCCCCGCGCTGGCCGGATGTGAGGAGGAAAAGCTGCACAAGCTGTGGGAGGGGCTGGGTTATTACAGCCGGGTGCGCAACCTGCAGAAGGCAGCGAAGATCGTCTGCACTCAGTACGGCGGGCAGCTGCCTGCTGATTACAACGCCCTGCTGGCCCTACCCGGCATCGGGGAGTACACGGCGGGGGCCATTGCATCCATCAGTTTCGGCCTCCCGGTGCCCGCTGTGGACGGCAACGTTCTGCGGGTGTTTGCCCGGCTCTACAACGACCCCCGGCTGGTCACCGACCCGCAGGTGAAGCGGGAGTTCACGGCACGGGTCATGGAGCACCAGCCGCCCGCAAAAGCCGGAGACTACAATCAGGCCCTGATGGAGCTGGGCGCGCTGGTCTGCCTGCCCAACGGCGCCCCCCTGTGTGAGCAGTGCCCGCTGGGCACGCTCTGCCGGGCCCGGGCCGCAGGCACCGCCCTCTCCCTGCCCCAGAAAACGCCCCCCAAGGCCCGGCGCATCACGCCGGTCACGGTGGTGCTGGTGCTGAACGAGGGCCGGGTGCTGCTCCAGCAGCGGCCCGCCAAGGGCCTGCTGGCCGGGCTGTGGCAGCCGGTGCTGTGGGAGGATACCACCCTCACCGCCGCAGAGACCGCCGCCCGCCTTGCTGCCCTGGGGCTGGACTGCACAGGGGCACATTTCACGCCCCTGCCTGCGGCCAAGCACATTTTCACCCACATCGAATGGCACCAGAGCGGCTATTTCCTCACTGTGCCGGAGCAGCCCGCCCCCGCAGGCTGCGTCTGGGCCGGAAAGGAGCAGCTGGAGGCCGCGTATACCCTGCCCGGTGCCTTCAAGGTCTACAAAAAGCTGTTGCTGACCAAATTGCTGTGATCCCCCGGATTGATGAAATTTCTGCATTTCGGATTGTAATTTTTTGCTTTTCCGGGTATAATAGCCTTATCAAAATGAACTCCGGTTCCATGAACCACCGTTCCCCACCAGAAAAGGAGTGTGTCCTATGAAGAAATCCTGTCTGATCGCTGTTATTGCCACGCTGGCCGCTGTGGCCGGTGCGCTGGCCGCCGTGGCTGTCTATCTGCACCGCCGTGAGAAGGAGCTGGACGAGTACGAGCGTCTGCTGTTTGGCGAGGATAAGGCTGAGACCGTTGAGCCTGCCGCAGAGCAGCCCGCAGAAGATCCTTCTGCCGAGGATGCCGCAGAATAAACCAAACATCGAAAAGCGCACCCGGCTTGTCTTTTTTCGACTGGTCGGGTGCGTTTTTTCATAACGGCATCCCCTCTCAGACGCTTTGCACCTGAAAAGGGATGCCGCCTAAGGAGTACATATCCATGAAACGATTTTTGTTGTGGGTCGTTGGTGTCATTCTGGGCGTTGCCGTGCTGCTGGGCGCGGTGATGACCGTGAGCTATTCCTTTACCGGCGAAGGGGCCCGCCCGGCGGCAGACACGCAGTTCGGCGGGCAGGCGCTGGAAGTGAACGGCTCCTGCTGGCAGGTGCCGCTGCTGGGCGGCGTGTTCGATAAGGTGTTCACCAGCCCCGAAACGCTCACCGTGCAGAAACTGGGCGTGCTGTATGACGCACACCCGGCCCTCGCCCTGCCCGATTGGGCCAGCTACACCACCCTGACCATTGAAACCGACATCGGCAGCATCGTATTTGCTGGGTCGGCATCTCAGTACGAGGACTTTCTCTTCCCTGCCAACGGGGATTACAAGGCAAAGCTGACGGTCTGGCGGCTGCCGCAGGACTATCTTGCCACCCAGTTTGAGGGCGGCTCCACCGGTGCCATCCGCAAGAACCTGGGCGTGGAGCACCCGGCCAAACCCACGGGCTGGTATAGCTACTCCTTCCGGTTCACCCTGCAGGCCAGCGCGGAGGTCGCCCTTTCCACCGAGCGGCTGGAGCAGGGCGGTGTGGCGGCGCTTTCCATCACCGGCCTGACCGGCGAGACCGCTCCCGCCGTGGAGACCGACCTGGGCAGCGTTCAGTGCGTCCGGCTGGGCAGCGGCTGGCGCGCCTACATCCCCGCCGCCTACAACGCTTCGGCAGGCGGGCACACGGTCAACGTTACCGTCAACGGCGAGACCTTTGCCCGGACGCTGACCGTTCTGCCCAAGGATTTCGGCACCGTGGAGGTGGAGCCGGAACCTGCATCCACCGAGGCTGCCAACACCGAGTTCCGGAACAACATCTGGCCCCTGTACGAGCAGCCCGTGCGGGAAAAACTCTGGGCCGGTGCCTTCCTCTGCCCGGCAGAAAACTACATGACGCTGGTGGATTTCGGTCAGGTCAAGGTGACCGGCGGCCAGCAGGGCAGCCGCTCCAACTCCACCCGGCTCTACACCATCCCCGGTGAGCCCTGCCGCGCCCCGGCAGGCGGCGTGGTGGTGTTTGCAGGCAATCTGGCTCTCACCGGCAGCACCGTGGTCATCGACCACGGCTGCGGCGTGCGCAGTTATCTGTACGGCCTGCAGGAGCTCTCCGTGACCCGCGGCCAGACCGTGGAGCGGGGGCAGGCTGTCGGCGTGCTGGGCGAGGAGCTGACCATGGACTTCAAACTCGGCAGCAAGAGCGTGAACCCCTGGCCCCTGTTCCAGACCAGCGGTGGGTTATTCTGGCATGAGAGGGGCTGAACCTGCAAAAAATTTGCAGAAACCTGTAACGCTTTCTCCTTTTCTGCGTTATTGGGGTGAAAGGCCATGAAAAAGGAGGGCAAAATACGATGAAAACGAATTGTGATATCATCCGTGACCTGCTGCCGCTGTATGCGGAGCACATCACCAGTGAGGCCACCAACGCACTGGTGGAGGAGCATCTGGCCGAATGTGAAGCCTGCCGCGCCGAGCTGGAAGAGATGGAGCAGCCGGTTCCGGTACGGCCGGAAGCGCAGCCGGATGCGCCCCTGCGCAGGATCAGGGCCGCCCTGCAAAGAAGGAGCATCCGTGCAGCAATCGGTTCTGTGCTGGCAGCCCTGTGCGCTCTGGCAATGATGTTCTGGATGGGCACTGCCCGCGTCCCGGCCACCACAGAGCAGGCTCATTTCTGGACCTACAACCGCAAAGAGAATGGCGCGGACATCTGCATTCTGGAAGCGCAGGGCGAGGGTGTCTGGCTGGATATGGAGGGCACCTTCAGCTGGGGCAAGCCGCAGATCACTGTGCGGGCCATGCGCTACCGCTTTCCGGGCGTGCATCGGGTACTGACAGCCCTGGTGGGTTCTGATCGATCCTCTGTATGGGTCATGGTGTCTCGCACCCAGCTGCTGACCGTGGACTGCGCAGACCAGACCCTGTACTACCGCGATGGACAGCTGGTAGACCGCTACATCGTGCAGGAAAACCCGGACGGTACCTTCGACTACGCCTACGGCACCGACCAGGAATACGGCATCGACTATAAGAAGGGCTGAGCCTATGGACATCGACAGCGTTTACCGGCTCTATTTCCGGGATGTGTTTCTGTTCCTGCAGGGCCTGACCCACAATGAAGCGCTGGCCGAAGAACTGACGCAGGAAACTTTCTTCAAGGCACTGGACGGTCTGAAGGACTACGACGACCGGCAGGATGTACGGGCGTGGCTGTTCACGGTGGCCCGCAACGCCTATTATTCCCACTGCCGCCGGACAAAGCACACTGCCCCGCTGGAAGATGCCGAAACCGCCCCCGCCGACACTCCGGACATTGCCCAGCTGCTGGTCGATCAGGATGCGGCATTCACTGTACATCAGTGCCTGCACACGCTGGACGAGCCTTACAAAGAGGTGTTCAGCCTCCGGGTATTCGGCGAGCTGCCCTTTGAGCGCATCGGGCTGATCTTCGGCCACAATGCCGCATGGGCCCGGGTGACCTACTACCGGGCCAAGACCCAGCTGCAAAAGATGCTTTCCTCTTCCACCTGACATTCCCTATCACAGCAGAACACCCCCGGCCCAAAGGCGCGGGGGTGTTCTTTTTTGTGCGCAGGAGCGCAATAAACAAAAAACGGCTCTGCCGAAGCAGAGCCGTAAAGATACATCTGAAATAAATCAGCGCTTGGAGAACTGGGGTGCATCGCTGGCAGGGCTGCGCCCTGCACGCGATGCTTGAGCAAAGATCTTCAGCGCCACCGGCTCGCCCCTTGCGGGGCAACCGCCGGAGATGCGCAGTCGTGCTCCCAGTTCTCCGGGAAAGCAGGCAACAAAAAACGGCTCTGCCGAAGCAGAGCCGTAAAGATACATCTGAAATAAATCAGCGCTTGGAGAACTGAGGTGCACGACGTGCAGCCTTCAGACCGTACTAAACATCTCTATGGTGCGTTTTTCCTTGATATTACGGGCTTTTTTCGCATTTTCTGTTGTCGGTTGTCCTATTCCTTAACCATAGAAATCGGTAATTTTTCATCAAGATTCCCTTGGTTCAAAGCA
>ENA-OQDT01000848-OQDT01000848.1-human-gut-metagenome-genome-assembly--contig:-NODE-848-length-19397-cov-5.677945_pt1 | contig 19397 bp, 20 predicted proteins | sample MGYA00242786_ERZ504617 | MGnify/ENA primary metagenome ERZ504617 (study PRJEB26092, sample SAMD00036337) | human gut metagenome | host: Homo sapiens | study: EMG produced TPA metagenomics assembly of...
GCACATCCAGTCTGTATTCTTTCAGAGTTTCCACCTGTGAGAAAATCTCTCTGGGTGTTCCCTGCATCACCACTTCTCCGTTGTCCATAACATATACCTTGTCCGCATGAACAACTTCTTCCATATAGTGGGTGATCAGAATAACTGTCACTCCTTCCCGTCTGTTAAGGTCACTGACTGCCTCAAGAACTTCCTTTCGTCCATTCGGATCCAGCATTGCAGTTGGCTCATCCAAAATGATGCATTTCGGACGCATTGCCATGACACCGGCAATTGCAACTCTCTGCTTCTGTCCGCCGGAAAGTTTATTCGGAGAATGATAACGATAGGATGTCATTCCTGTTTTTTTCAGGCTCTCATCTACACGCTCCCAGATTTTCTCTGTGGGCACACCCATATTCTCCGGTCCGAACCCTACGTCTTCTTCTACTACAGTTCCTATGATCTGATTGTCAGGATTCTGAAAAACCATGCCCGCTTTCTGTCGGACTTTCCATAATTCCGGCTCTTTAGACGTGTCAATCCCATCTACCCACAAAGTTCCTTCCGTCGGAAGCAACAGCGCATTCAGGTGCTTTGCAAGAGTAGATTTTCCGGAACCATTATGTCCCAGAACAGCCACGAATTGTCCGGCTTCAATGTCCAGGTTTACATCATTGACAGCACGCTGCGTATCCTGCACGTTACCATCTTCATCATACTTGAGATAGTCAAATCCCAGCTTGAATGCCTTGATAATTCCCATAATATTTTTTGTCCTCGTATTTTGTCTGTCTGCTGCTTATTTTCACAGGAAAAGAATCCCGTCAGTAAACAGCGAATATTTATTTTTTCAGGCTTCTTCAGTAGCTGCCAGTCCGGTCAACTCGTCAATCAGAGCCCAGATCTCATCTCTTCCCTGCTTCGTCTCAGCAGAGAAAGGAATAATAATGCCATCTTTGCTCAGCTTCAGCCCTTCTTTGATTGCTTTGATATTTTTCTGAACCTGGCTTCGTTTGAGCTTGTCAAGCTTCGTTGCAATAATGATCGGCTCATAGCCATTGTTCAGAATCCAGTCATACATCATCTTGTCATTTGCAGACGGATCATGACGGATATCAATAAGAAGGAAAACCGCCTTCAGGTTTTTGGATGTATGAAGATATCTTTCGATCATCTTGCCCCATTTTTCCTTCTCAGACTGTGAAACCTTTGCGTATCCGTAACCAGGGAGGTCTACCAGATACATGGCTTCATTGATATTATAAAAGTTAATGGTCTGTGTTTTTCCCGGCTGTGCACTTGTTCTGGCAAGAGATTTCCGGTTCATCAGCCCGTTGATCAGCGATGATTTTCCCACATTTGATTTTCCTGCAAATGCAACCTCCGGTCTGTTGGTGTCCGGGAGTTTGCTGGTAATACCGCATACGATATCTAATGATACATTCTTAATAACCATTGATTTCCTCTCTTTTTTCACAACAAATGGTCAATCTTTACTGACTGACCATTTATTTTATACCAGTGCCTTATTAAGCACTTCCTTCATCGAACTTACAAAGGTAATGGTAAGTCCGTCTGTGATTTCCTTATCTAATTCCTGAATATCCGGTTTGTTTTCTGCCGGCACTAACACCTCTTTGATCTTAGCATATTTTGCCGCAAGAAGTTTTTCTTTCAAACCGCCGATCGGAAGAACTCTTCCTCTCAGTGTGATCTCACCGGTCATTGCAAGGTCTGCCCTTACCGGCTTCTTAATAATTGCGGAAAGGATTGCAGTTGCCATGGTAATACCTGCGGATGGTCCGTCTTTTGGTACTGCCCCTTCCGGAATATGCACATGAATATCGTTTTCCTGGAAAAATTCCGGCTCAACTTTATAGTCAGAAGCAATGGAACGAATGTAAGTAATACCTGCCTGTGCAGACTCTTTCATAACATCTCCCAACTGTCCGGTGAGCATCAGCTCACCCTTGCCGGGCATTACATTGACTTCAATCTGCAGTGTATCGCCACCCACCTGTGTCCAGGCAAGCCCGCGGGAAATACCAATCTCATCTTTCTTATTTGCCATAAGATAGTTAAAATGCTCTTTTCCAAGAAAATCGGACAGATTCTTTGAAGTCACTGTAACTTTCTTTTTATCTTCTTCCATGATCAGACGTGCAGTTTTTCTGCATATCTGTCCGATGGTTCTCTCCAGGTTTCGAACTCCGGCTTCTTTTGTATAATTGTTGATGATCTTCTTAAGAGCCGCTGACTGGATTGTCAGTTTACCTTTCTCGATACCGTTCTCTTCCATCTGCTTCGGAATCAGATGTTCCTTTGCAATATGTTCCTTCTCATTCTCAGTATAACCTGCGATCTCGATCAGTTCCATACGGTCAAGAAGTGGTCTCGGAATGCCCTGAACATCGTTTGCAGTTGCAATAAACAGTACTTCTGAAAGATCCTGTGAAACCTCTATATAATGATCCATAAATCTGCTGTTCTGTTCCGGATCAAGCACCTCAAGAAGTGCCGCAGAAGTATCTCCTTTATAATCACTGCTGGTCTTGTCAATCTCATCCAGAAGCATCAGAGGATTGCTCACTCCTGCCTGCTGTAATGCTGCAGTGATCCTTCCCGGCATTGCTCCTACATAAGTCTTTCTGTGGCCCCGGATCTCAGCCTCATCTCTCACACCGCCCAGACAGATACGTACATATTTCTTATGCATTGCTTCTGCAATCGATCGGGCAATGGAGGTTTTACCTGTTCCGGGAGGTCCTACCAGACAAAGGATCGGACTTTTTCCCTTATGTGTCAGTTTGCGGACGGAAAGGAACTCCATCACACGCTCCTTCACATCTTTCAGACCGTAATGACCTTCCTGAAGTACTTTCCATGCTTCTTTCAGATCATCAGAATCTGTGGATTTCTTCTCCCACGGAAGTGCCAGCATGGTTTCAATATAACCACGCAGTACTGCATTCTCGGATACATTGCTGTTGGTATTCTTAAATCTCTCGATTTCTTTGCTGATCTTCTCTTTTACCTCATCGCCGGCCTGAAGTTCCTGGAGTTTCTTCTTAAACTCCTCTGCGTCATCCGCAGTATTATCCTCACCCAGTTCCTCACGTATCAGTTTCAGCTGCTCTCTGAGAATATATTCTCTCTGATTCTTATCAATTCTGGCCTTCACTTTTTTCTGGAGATCTCTGCCAATCTGCATGATCTCAATCTCATTTCCAAGGATTGCACCCAGAACTTCATAACGTTCCTCCAGTGTAAGTGCCTCCAGAATCTTCTGCTTATTCTGATAAGATAAAGGAATATTTACGGCAATCTGCTCAACCAGTTCCTCAACATTATCTATATTTAAAATCTGTGCTACCAGCTCTTTGCTGACTTTTCCATTTTCCATGCAGTATCTGTGGAATAATTCCTTAAGGCTTCTGTGCATGGCTTCCATCACTGGTTCCGGCATCTGCATTTCTTCTTCATCAACAGGTATGATCTCACTTCTGATAAACGGAAACTCCTGCTCAAATTTCACAAGTGTGGCTCTTCCCGTTCCCTCTACAAGTACCCGCAAAAGATTCTGCGGAAGTTTCACAACCTGTTTGATATAGGCAATGGTTCCTACATGATATACACCTGCCAGATCCGGTGATTCCACCTCAGGATCAATCTGAGTAACCAGAAAAATCTTCTGGTCATGAAGCATGGCAGCTTCAATCGCCTTGACAGAACGCTCCCTGCTCACATCAAAATGAACGATCATCCCGGGAAGGATGGTAGTCCCCCTGAGAGCGATCGCAGGCAGCACTATATTCTGATTTGTCATTTATTGTTCAGTCCCTTTCATCAGGCTGTTTCCGGTTTATCCTTCTTGTGTGTCCGGGACGTTCTTCTGCTTCCGGCTGTCTTCGCCTGTGCAGGAGCTTCTCCGCGGACGATCTCCGGCTCACCGGTGCCATCTACTACATCTTTGGTAATTGTACACTTGCGGATCGTGTCATCTGACGGAATCTTATACATCAGATCCATCAGTGAACCTTCCATGATCGCACGCAAACCTCTGGCTCCTGTCTTACGTTCCAGAGATTTCTTTGCGACCAGTTCAAGTGCATCATCTTCAAAATCAAGTTCAACACCATCCAGTTCAAATAATCTGTGATACTGTTTGGTAAGTGAGTTCTTCGGCTCTTTCAGAATACTGATCAGCGCATTCTCATCCAGCGCATCCAGAGTTACAACTACCGGCACACGACCGATAAACTCAGGAATCAGACCGAATTTGATAAAGTCTTCCGGCATTACATCCTTCAGGATTTCACCCACATTTCTGTCTTCCTTAACAGAAACCTCTGCACCGAAACCGATGGACTTGGTATCCTGTCTGGACTCAATGATCTTCTCGATTCCGTCAAAAGCACCGCCGCAGATAAACAGAATATTTGTTGTATCAATCTGAAGAAACTCCTGATGAGGATGCTTGCGGCCACCCTGAGGCGGAACACTTGCCACTGTACCTTCCAGAATCTTCAGAAGTGCCTGCTGCACGCCTTCACCGGAAACATCGCGGGTTATGGATGGATTCTCAGATTTTCTTGTGATCTTATCAATCTCATCAATATAGATAATTCCGTACTGTGCACGTTCAATATCATAATCTGCTGCCTGAATGATCTTGAGAAGAATATTCTCAACATCCTCTCCTACATATCCGGCTTCTGTCAGTGTGGTAGCATCTGCAATAGCAAACGGTACATTCAGAAGTCTGGCAAGTGTCTGAGCCAGCAGAGTTTTACCTGAACCTGTAGGTCCAAGCATCAGTATATTACTCTTCTGAAGCTCTACATCAGAATTTTTTGACGCAAGAATTCTTTTATAGTGATTATAAACAGCAACGGAAAGAGCCTTTTTTGCTGCATCCTGACCAATTACATAATCATCCAGAACTGCATGGATCTCTTCCGGTTTTAACAGATTAATATCAGAATTCAAAACCTCGTCATCATAAGGATTTAATTCTTCCTCCATGATCTCTGAGCAGATGCCAATGCACTCGTCGCATATAAATACTTTACCATCCGGACCTGCGATCAGTTTTCTTACCTGATCTTCTGTCTTCTGGCAAAAGGAGCATCTTACTTTTCCTTCTCTCATTTTTTCTGCCATGAATTTATGTCTGTCCTTTCTCTATACTAACTAATAAGACTCCTGTGACGATTCACAGGAGTCTTATCTTTCGCATTATTTATGCATGACTACACCGTCAATCAGTCCATATGCCTTTGCTTCTTCAGCAGTCATATAGTTGTCCCGGTCTGTATCACGCTCAACAACTTCTATCGGCTGACCGGTATTTGCAGCCAATAACTCATTTAAAGTTCTCTTTGTCTGTGCGATATGATCTGCCACGATCTGAATCTCTGTTGCCTGTCCCTGCGCACCGCCGGATGGCTGATGGATCATGATAGTGGAATGCGGAAGAGCAAATCTCTTTCCTTTTGCACCGCCTGCCAGAAGAAAGGCACCCATGCTGGCAGCCATTCCAAGACAAATGGTAGAAACATCGCATTTAATATACTGCATGGTATCATAGATTGCCATGCCGGCTGTTACGGAACCGCCCGGGCTGTTGATATACAGCTGAATATCTTTACCAGGATCTTCTGCTTCCAGGAAAAGAAGCTGTGATACGATCAGTCCTGCACTCACATCATTTACTTCCTCACCAAGAAAAATGATTCTGTCCTTCAGAAGCCTTGAATAGATATCATAACTTCTCTCTCCCCTGCTTGTCTGTTCAATGACATAAGGTACTAAACTCATATAAACGCCTCCATTTACGCGGCTGATTTTTTTCCGAAAGAGGCAGACATCTGAGCCTGTCTCTTTCCGGTTCTTAAAATTCGATTACTTTAAAATTAAACTTCCTTAGCAGCGTCAGCGATAACAGTAACTGCTTTCTGTACAGCCATGTCTTTCTTCATCTGCTCAAGTTCACGCTCTCCAAGTAATTCTTTTAACTTGTCAGCTTCCATTTTGTATGCTTCAGCCATCTTGGAGATCTCTTCATTTACTTCTTCCTCTGTTGGCTGAATGTTCTCAACTTCTGCTACTTTCTCAAGAACCAGTCTTGTCTGGATTCTCTTTAATGCCTGTGGTTTCATGTCTTCCATCATCTTGTCAGCAGTCATGCCTGTGAACTGGAAGTACTGATCCATGGATAATCCCTGAGACTGCATTCTTCTGCTGAAATCATCAAGCATCTGACGACACTGTGTCATAAGCATAGCTTCCGGAATATCCATCTGTGCATTCTCGATTGCTTTATCTACTGCTGCATCTTCTTTTGCACGTTTTGCTTCGTCTGCTTTTTTATCTTCAAGGTTTGTTTTTACATGCTCTTTGTACTCTGCAAGTGTATCGAACTCAGAAACATCTTTTGCAAAATCATCATCCAGTTCAGGAAGTTCTTTTGCTTCGATCTTCTTAACTGCGCATTTGAAGATTGCTTCTTTACCTGCAAGTTCTTTTGCCTGATATTCTTCAGGGAATGTAACTTTTACGTCTACATCATCGCCAACTTTAGCACCAACAAGCTGTTCCTCGAATCCCGGGATAAATGTGTTGGAACCAAGTGTCAGAGGATACTCTGTAGCCTGTCCGCCATCGAAAGGTACTCCGTCTACAGATCCTTCGAAGTCGATTGTTACAATATCATTTAACTGAGCTGCGCGGTCTTCTACGCTGATTGTTCTGGAGTTTTTCTCCTGCTCTTTCTTGAGTTCAGCTTCTACGTCTTCGTCTGTTACTGTGATTTCAGTTTTCGGTACTTCTACACCTTTGTAATCACCTAATGTAACTTCCGGTTTAACAGCAACTTCTGCTGTGAAGATGAATGCTTTTCCAGGCTCAGCCTGTGTAATGTCGATTGTCGGCTGGGAAACGATCTCAAGTTCGCATTCAGCTAATGCTTTGCTGTAGTGTTCCGGAATCAGAGCGTTAACAGCATCTTCAAGGAATACTCCTTTGCCATACATCTGCTCGATCATTTTTCTTGGAGCTTTTCCTTTACGGAATCCAGGGATGGAAATTCTTCCTTTTGCTTTCTGGTATGCATTCTGCATTGCTTTTTCTAAATCTTCAGCGGCAACTTCGATAGTAAGTTTAGCCATGTTTTTTCCATTTTTTCCACCTGTAAACTCATGTTACAATGTTCCTCCTTAAATTCAGGTTATATTTTGCGACTGGTTTTTCAGCTGCGTTATATCATTCACAGTTTTTACCTATTTCTATATATTCAAGTCTGAGCTCCGCTCCCACCATTGCAGAAGCGGGAGAGTTACTGTTCACTCTGTGTCAGTAACGCAAGAAGTCTGTTTATAACTCAATTATATATTTACAGTCATTGTAGCAGTATAGCACAAAAAATCCAAAAGTGCTAGTGTTTTTTCGCATAAAAATAAGGGTTTTGGGATGTTTTAACGTGTGTAAACTACAGATTCTGCGATTTCTTTTGCTTTTTCTTCATTTTCGAGCTGTGAAATCAGGGAGAGTGCGAAGTCTACAGCCGTTCCCAGGCCGCGGCTGGTGGTTATGTTTCCGTCTACTACTACGCTGTCTTCACTTGTTACTGCGCCATCTTTGGAGAGAACTTCCATGAATGACGGATAGGAAGTTGCTTTGCGGCCTTTGAGGAATCCCAGTCCGGAAAATACGCTTGGAGCTGCGCAGATGGCTGCGATTTTTTTGCCTTTATTGTTGAAGTCTGTCAGGAGGTCGATGAGTGGTTTGTAACCGGCAAGGTATTTGGTTCCCGGCATTCCTCCAGGAAGAACGAGCATGTCGGCGTCGGCGAAGTCGGTTTCAGCGAATATGGCGTCGGTGAGCATGGTGATGCCGTGGGATGTCTGGATCCGGGTGGTTTCTTTGATAGATACGGTTTTGATGTCGATTCCGGCGCGGCGAAGAAGGTCTACTACGGTTAAGCCTTCAATGTCTTCGAATCCATCGGCGAGGAAGATGTATACTTTTTTACTCATTTTTTGTGCCTCCTGGTTGTTGTATTTTTTAAGATTTTTATCTTGTTTTTCTGAAATGGATTATAGCATTTTTTATGGATAGTTACAATGTTTGTTTGGATTGGGTAGGGACACTGGGCAGGGACGCGCGAAGCCATCTGTCTCCTGGGGTTCAGTTTCGTGAGCCTAAGTAACTCTAAGGTTTGGTAAATCTGCTAAAAACATGAAAAAGAATGCAAAACTCGCTCCGTTGCAAACTTCGCTCAGACACGTTGCGATTCTTTTCCATAACGCAGATTTCCCAAACCTAAGAGTTACTAAGACTCGTCAAATTCACCCCAGGAGACAGATGGCTTCGCGCTGGGAACTGGCAAAATGTTACTTTTACCATATCTCTGGTTTCAGGTCTTTCGGTAATGGATTGGGATATGTTTCGCCGTTTAGAGTTTCTGTCAGTTCTTTTCTGGCTTGATTTGCCAGTTCTGGATTTTGTAAAAAATCCAGGGCAGTGAGAGCCATGATTTTGGCGGCGTAGAGCATTCCTTTGTGAGCTATTGAGGATTTGCCCTGGGCTACTGCCTGCCAGGAGTGGAGAGCGGTTCCTGCGGCGAATGTGGGGATGTTGAGGTGGACGGTTGGAACGATCCAGCTTACGTCTCCTACATCGGTGGAGTATTTGAGGTCGCTGTACAGATTTTGACAGGCGATTGGTTCGAAGATTGGGGTTTTCATTGCTTCCGGTGCTTTGGGACCAAAGTAGTCCCGGGCAATTGTAGGAAGTTGGTTTTTGTCCTGATCCGAGAGGGACTGCTGGAATTTTTGTGCGTAGGCATATTCCTGCTCTGTATATGGAATCGGGCCAAGTTTTTCCAAGTAGGTGTTCATATGGTCTGCAAGGATTTTACTGGAGATTAAATTGGAATAGGCAGCCACCTGACGGATTTCTACGGTAGTTTCGGTCATGAGGGCGGCGCCTTTGGCTATATTACATACACGGTTGTAGAGTTCTTTTACCTGAGTGATCTTCGGGGCGCGGATGGCGTAGAGTACTTGGGCTCTGGACTGGACTACGTTTGGGGCATCTCCGCCTGTGTCGGTGATGGCATAGTGGATTCTGGCTTCGTCTATCATGTGTTCACGCATGTAGTTTACGCCTACGTCCATTAATTCTACTGCATCCAGTGCGGAACGGCCTAATTCCGGGCACATGGAGGCGTGTGCCGGGGTTCCGTGGAATGTGAAGAAGACTCTGAAGTTTGCTTTGGTGCTTCCGTAGCATGCGCGTCGTCCCTGTTCCGGGTGCCAGCAGAGGGCGAGGTCACAGTCATCGAAATAGCCGTCGCGTACGAGAAACGCTTTGCCGCCTGCGTTTTCTTCGGCTGGGCAGCCGTAGTAGCGGATTGTTCCTTTCAGGTTGTGTTCTTTCATGAAGTCTTTTAATGCGATGACGGAAGCAAGGGTGCCTGTTCCGATAAGCTGATGACCGCAGCCATGACCACAATTATCAGTATGTCCTGAATCTGGATTTTGTTTCTTTTCTCTTTCCGGCACGCTTTCATATTTTGAATCTGATGTTTTTTCTTCCGGGATTCTCTCGGTAGTATCTGCTTTCTGCGAGAGTCCCGGCAGGGCATCAAATTCGCCAAGAAATCCTATAACCGGTTTTCCGGAACCGTATTCTGCAATAAATGCTGTTTCCTCTCCTGCCAGATTTGATTTTATGGAAAATCCCTCTTTCTTTAATGTCTGCTGAAGTAATTCAGAAGATTTATATTCTTGAAATCTCGGCTCCGCATACTCCCAGATTTTATCGCTGATTTTGGCATAATATTCTTTTTTATCTTCAATTTTTTCTGATATTTCTTTTATGTATTCATCCATATATTTTTCCTCTTGTCCCATGCTGTTTCCTACTTTCTTCTTCATTCCCCACAACATTTTTATCTATTTTACATTAAGCAGATATCATGTTACTGTTCACACACCACTATCCCGAGACATACAAGCCAAAATTCCATTGCCGCAGGCAATCTGGAATGAATTTTGGCTACGTTACTGTGAACGGAGTGAACAGTAACGATATCACCGTTTGATTTAAGTAAAATATGCGTTTTCATTATTTTTCATATATGCTATTATCATTATAGCACAAACTAAAGGATTGACACATTTTAACTCAATGGAGGAAATTTAAATGGAAATCGAACGTAAATTTTTAATATCCAAAGAAAATCTGCCAGCAGATCTTGATGCTTATCCACATCATAAACTCGAACAGGGCTATTTATCCACTGCACCGGTAGTCCGTATCCGCAAAGAGGATGATAACTACTATCTTACCTATAAATCCAAAGGTCTTATGACCCGCGAGGAATATAATCTTCCACTTACCAAAGAATCCTATGAACATATGCGTCCAAAAGCTGACGGAATCCTCATTTCCAAAACCCGCTATCTTATCCCGGGAAAAAAGATAGACTCACCATTGAACTGGATGTATTTGATGCTCCTTATGAAGGACTCTATCTCGCAGAAGTGGAATTTTCTTCTGAAGAACAGGCGCTCAGTTATAATCCACCTGTATGGTTTGGCGAAGATGTTACAAACTCCGGTAAATACCACAACAGTCATCTGAGTCAGGGAAATTTATAATAAAACAGCTCCGAAATATTGTTCTGTTAATATGCATTTGCAGAACAATATTTCGGAGCGTCCCTCTTATATATAACTAAGATTACATCTTTTTACCTTTTTCAGCAGCTCCGTTCAGAGCTTCAAAGACAGCACTTCTGAATCCATTCTGTTCCAGGATTCTTACTCCCTCAATAGTAGTTCCGGCAGGAGAGCATACCATGTCTTTTAATTCTCCCGGATGCATGCCTGTTTCCAGTACCATTTTTGCGCTTCCAAGTAAGCCTGTGCAGCAAACTGATAAGCCTGTTTTCTTGGCATTCCCTGGGCTACCGCAGCATCTGCCATTGCTTCTATGAACATAAAAACATATGCAGGTGAACATCCGCTTACAGCACTTACTGCGTCCATCAGACGCTCCGGAACTACTTCTGTACGTCCAAAGCTGTCTGTGATCTCACAGATCTGAGCCAGTTCTTCTGCCGATACTTTCTCATTGGCACATACACCAGTCATACCCTCCCCAACCTGAGCAGGAGTATTCGGCATCATTCTTACCACTTTCAGAGGCTGTCCACATTTTTCTTCTAACCAGGCAAGAGTTTTCCCCGGCGCAATGCCTACAACTGTGTGTTCCGGTGTCAGTTCATCTTTTACTTCATTCAGCACTTCTTCATAAAACTGCGGTTTCACGGCCAGGAAAACCAGTTTTGTGTTTTTTACCACTTCATGGTTATCCAGGGTTGTAACCACTCCCAGCTTTTCTCTGCTTCGTTTGCTTCCTTCTTCTGTAAGATTGGAAACAATAATCTCATCTTTTTTATAAAGTCCTTTTTTCAGCATACCACTGATCATGGCAGAAGCCATATTTCCGCATCCGATAAATCCGATTTTCATAAATCTGCTCCTCTCTTGCAATTCCTGTTGTTTTCTGATAATTTATAACTGCTTTTTTCATATCTTTTTCTTGTTATAGATAATGATAATCATCCAGCAATCTGCCGTAAAATACTGAACAGTTACAGATAATTATAATTCATTACTGTCCAATATGACTGTAAAGGGACCGTCATTCACAAGCTCCACTTTCATATCTGCCCCAAATTCTCCCTGCTCGACAATATCAATGTGTTCTTTGCATCTGGCAATTATGTATTTGTACAGATTTTCAGCCATATCAGGGGCCCCTGCTCTTATAAAGGAAGGTCTGTTTCCTCTTTTACAGTCAGCATATAATGTGAACTGGGAAATAAGCAGAAGACTTCCGCCCACCTCCTTCAGGCCAAGGTTTGTCTTACCGTTTTCATCTTCGAAAATACGCATATTAACCATTTTATGAATCATTTTATCTGCGATTTCAACGGTATCTTCTTCTCCTACTCCGATAAGAACCATAAAGCCCTTGCCTATCTGGCCTCGTACTTCACCATTAATTGTCACTTTTGAATGCATTACTCTCTGAATTACAAAACGCATAATTCACTCTCCTTAATCAACGGATTTCTGTCTGTTGATAGATAGCATAGCACATTTTTATCCGTTTTTCCATTGTAAAGTGTCACCTTGCAGCTGTTATCTCAAAATCTTGTGTTACTGTTCACTCCGTTCACAGTAACTTAGCCAAAATTCATTCCAGATTGCCTGCGGCAATGGAATTTTGGCTTGTATGTCTCGGGATTTTGGCATATTCATGCCAAAACACCTCGCGGGATAGTGGTATGTGAACAGTAACAATTTTGTTACTTGCACTCGTCACTCCATTCTCAGTAATGCTGCACAATTTCCTTTCATCATCTTATAGTAAACCGGGATCAGAAGTGCACAGGCTCCGATCCACGCCATTGGGCTGGCAATACATACAGATGTATATCCGATAATTCCGGAAAGACCTACTGTTGCAGCAATTCGCATAACCAGTTCAATCATACAGGCAGCAAAAGGTGCTTTGCCATTCTGCATGCTCTGGATGGATGTACGGTATACTGCCAGCAGTCCAAGCACAAAGTAAAAGGGAGCTACGATCGTCAGATACATATCTGAATAGTGATAGATTTCTTTTGTGGGATCTGAGAGAAACATTCTTACGATCGGATGTCTCAGCAGCAGAATTCCAATACACATGATCAGGTTAAATGCTTCTGTCTGAATCAGACATGCGCGCACGCCCTGACGGATACGGTCCCATCTGCCTGCACCAAAATTCTGAGCCACATAGTTGGAAATTGCGGTCATCATTGCATTGTTTACCAGTACAGAAAGCTGGTCTGCTTTCGATGCTGCGGTATATCCTGCAACTGCTGCAGTACCCAGTGAGTTTACCACTGCCTGCATGGCAAGCTGTCCGATACACATGACAGACATCTGGAATCCCATAGGAAATCCGGTCTTTAAATGCAAAATTGCGGTATCCTTTAAATCTGTAAAATCTTCTCTGTGCAGATGCAGGATTGGGAAAATTTTTTAATCCCACTACCAGACTCAGCACTGCCGAAAAAAACTGTGACAGAATAGTCGCCCATGCAGCACCGGCCACCCCCATATGAAACGGTACAATAAACAGAATATCAAGAAAAATATTTAATACAGATGAAAATACCAGGAAATACAATGGTGTTTTACTGTCTCCCAATGCGCGGAGCATATTTGAGATCATGTTGTAGAAAACGGTAGCACCTGTACCAAGCAAAACTACAAACATATAGTCGTATGCTTCACCGGAAATATCAGCAGGAATCTGCATCCAGCGCAGAATCTGATGAGAAAGCAGACAGCAGGTCAGTGTCAGTACTACTGTAAAGGCAATACTCAGAAGTGTGGAAACCGCAACGCTCTTGCGCATTCCTTTTTCATCCTTTGCCCCGCATTTCTGTCCCAGACAGATACCAAACCCACCTGTAAATCCATTGATAAAACAGAATACAAAATAAATAATAATACTGGTGGAACCTACTGCTGCCAGGGAGTCTGCTCCCAGCGTTTTTCCTACGATCACAGAGTCCGCCAGTGTATAAAAAAAGCTGAAACAGATTTCCCAGAATTACAGGAATCGCAAATTTCAGCAGTGACCGGAACGGATTACCTGTAGTCAGATCCATTTCTTTTGATCTTGCCATGTTTCCTACTCCTCTCCTTGCACGATGTGCATACCAACGTTATAATTGTGGTTATAACAAGCATTGTAATGAATATATCCTGTGATAAATTGTCAGATCGTGTTGATGATCATGCTTCTGTGAGCAATTCATCACAGCGTACATATAATAAAATCGGAGAACTGTAATATGGCTATGCGTAAAATTCTTGTAGATGAAACCAACCGCGAACTTTGTGAACATGGAACTGTCGGTTTTCCCATGACCGTTAATCATGATGACCTGTGGGCATTTGAGGGAAAAAGTGTACCTATCCACTGGCACAATGACCTGGAGATCAGTCTTCCCAGAGAAGGAGAAGCTATCTATCAGGTGTATCAGAAAAGCTACACTGTAAGACCTGGAGATGTTCTTCTTCTGAACCGTAATGTACCTCATAGCTGTCATTCATCTAATAACAGTCATGCCAGATACAGTACCTTTCTGGCACGTCCGGATTTCATATATGGCGAATACGGAAGTGATGTGGAACGCAGATGTTTTCGTCCTTTCCTCCAGAATTCTTCTGTTCCCTGCATCCTTCTTGCTTCCGGAAACTCATGTACCCGGACTGTGATCCAAAAGCTCAATGAAACAGAAGCCCTCTTTGATCAGAAGACCTTCTGTTATGAGTTGAAGATCAAGGGGCTTCTCTGTGAAATTTTCGGTATGATTCTCTGCGAACACCAGAATGATCTTGCAAAATTTGTTCCAGCCAACCAGCTGGAACTGGAAAGGCTGGAACAGATGCTGGATTATCTTAATACGCATTTTGAATCCGTAATCTCTCTGCAGGAGCTGGCAGACCAGGTTCATCTGTCCAAAGAGGTCTGCTGCCGCCTGTTCAAAAAAATGACCGGCAAAACAATTACCGGCTATCTGGAAGAATATCGTGTCAACCAAAGTCTGCCACTGGTTCAGAGCTCCCAATATTCTATGATCCAGATTGCAGATATGACAGGCTTCAGCAATGCCAGCCGTTTTGCCCGGGCATTCCGCAGACAATTCGGATGCAATCCCGGTGAATACAATTCTCTTAAGCTGCAAAAGTGCTAGAGCGTGTCTGAAAAATGCTTTCTGCAAGATGTGCGTCACAATTTGTGGGATATTTTGCCCGGATGAGGGCGCCGTAGCGGGCTACGGCAACTGAATTCGGGTGAAATATCCCGCAAAGTGGGGCGTGCAGATTGCGGGAATGATTTTTCAGACACGCTCTAACCTGTATCTGTTCTTTTATATGGTTATCCTTCTGCCTCATGGATATTATATTAGAATTCTATATCAGAAACCATTCCGGAATTGATTTACATGATACAGATATTGACTTTTTCAGACCTATTATTTTCAAAAAAAGAACAGCCCCTCTGACTTATTATACGTCAATGAGACTGTTCTTTTTATTATTCGGGGGCAATCCGATATTCGTAATCGAGGCAGGGAACTTACTTGATTCGGTTAAAGTCCCAGCGTATCATTTACCAGAATCACATGGATTCTGTCTTTATGTCTGGAATATCTGGTGATCAGGAACTGACAGCAGATGGTATCCGGGGATTTGCAGTTAAAGCATTTTCCGGTTTCCTTACATGGAGTTTTGATATCAAATCTCTGTGCATTAGCTGTAGCTGCTACATTTCTGGCACGCTTCATTGCGCTGTCAAGATCCGGACAGACTTTGTTTATACCTACAATAAAGATTACTTTTTTCGGACCCTGGGCAATGCAGGATACACGGTTGGAATTGCCATCAATATTGACAAGGACACCATCATCTGTGACTGCATTGGCACTGGATAAAAAGAAATCTGCATCATAGGCTGCCATAAGTCCCTCACGAGGTTCAAGCTTTGCGCGGTCAATATAATTATAATCTCCATCCTGCAAAGCTTTGACCAGACCGATCTCATGTGCACTCATGCATCCGCCCATGGCGATTGTGCTTCCGTTTGGGATCAGTTCCAGGGCCTGCTTTAATGCTGCTTCTTTATCTTGTGCATAATACCCGGACATATTGCGGGATTCCAGTCCCTTAATCACTGTTTTTGCCAAAAGTTCGTTTCTTTTTTTCATGTTTGCATCCATTGTGGTGTCCTCCTTAATGTCTGGAGCATGCAGATTGTAGAAATTATTTTCAAACACGCTCTGGTTTTTATTGTTGTCCCAATCATACCATATTTCCGGTTTCATTTCTATTTTTAACCAGATAAACACTGCACTTTTTTTATTTACGGTTTATTCACATTCTCCAATACCACCAGGAAATCGTAGTAGATGGTCCGCTCTGTACTCTTTGTACGACACTGCCATCTCGTGCATCGATTGTGAGAAGCGGTACACCGATGCGATCCATAGTAACGCTGTCTATAACCATTTCATCACCGCCATCTGCATAGGCCGGTTCCTGAGAATTCCAGGTTCCGTAGAAATCCCATACTGGGATCAGGCTTCCCTCTGTACTGCTGCTGCCATTCCGCACACGCATATATCCAAGCTGAACTTTTGTTATCGTCATCTCAACTGTCTGTGCATCAATGGATGGATAGCGGGTGAAACTTATGCCATCTACTGCCGGCAGACGGTTTTCCTGCTCTGTCATAATCTGCATGGTGATTGTTTTTCAAAAATATCTTTGATTTCATCAAATGGCAGAAGAAACAATGCTTCGTCCGAAGCATCTGATACCTCAATTGGATCACTGTGTTGGAAACTCTGAAGTGTTCCGCTGCAGAAAATCATTGTCAGCGATTCATTATCCCACACATCGCACTGCGCTTCATGAAAATTATCGTCTTCATCTATCCAGGGACGGGATAATTCATCATATGGCAGATAAGAATTCCGTATATAATTAACAGGTACACCATCGACCATTCTTTCAAAGAAAAAAGAGGTCTTTTCCAAAGTGCAGTTCTCTTCTGTGAGTTCTTTTGATGCACTGTCAAACAGGTGCCATTCTCCAGAAACAATATCCTTTACATAATTTTCTGCGCCGTCATCAGTCATATTCTGATTTCCTGCTTTTATATAATTCTGAAATCGTTCTTGCTCTTTGTTTTTTCTCATCCTGAGACATATTTTCTTCGTTCACATCATCAAACGCAGCATATTTTTCCCAAAAACTAAATGCTTCTAAATCGGGGAATGTACCTGTATACTGGTACGTCAGTCCATCCACCTCATATGTTTCTGCCAATCCATCATAGTCTTGTTTCAACAATTGCCCTTTGGCAAAAGTATCCAGTACTTTCTGTGGCTCTTCTTCAGAAATTGTCACTTTTTTTACATTTTTCAGGCATATGGCACCCACATCCGGCACTTCTATCGGAGCATCGGCTGTCAGGGTAAATTTCATAGGATTTTCCTGATCTGTTCGTTCTGCGGATCTTAGATCGGACTGGATGGTTGTCTGGTAGGTTTTCGGAGCCTGCACCTGTTCAGTGACTGTTTTCTGAACTGTTTCTTTCTCTTTGTTTTCCTCTTTCCTTTGCAGCAGTCTTAATCCTTTTCTTCTACAACAGCAGAATGAATGACCTTATCACATCCTGAATATTGTAAAAAGAATTCTACAATAAAAAAATCTTCCCACAATATTTTTATTTTCTTCATTTCTTCTCCTCCTTTCGCATATGTAGCATGAGCAGATAAAAATATTTTCTTTGCTGCTTAATTTGGTCAGTCAGATAAAATTATCCGCATTCTTTACATTCCTGATTCAGTCAAGCAGATAAAATCATCTGCTTCGCAGTTTAGTTAAAAAAGGTACCCTCTTCTTATAAGAAAAGAGTACCATACTGTACTTCTAATGTATTCATCAAGATGTAAACAAGTTGTAAATTTCATCTGTTTAATATTGTCCATGTAATAACGAGTGAATCCGTCTGGATCGGTCAGTTATTCATAATTGAAGCAGAATATTTGTTTGATCAGGTTAAATCCTTATCTTTTTTTATCAAATATTACTCTTACTTTCGTTCCTGTTCCAAGCTGGCTTGTGATGTCCAGTCTGCCTCCATGAACTTCTGCGATTTTTACACATAACGCAAGTCCAAGTCCTGCTCCGCCCTCCTGGCGGCTTCTGGATTTGTCTACCATGTAAAAAGCTTCCGTAATTTTTCCCAGTTCTTCCTGTGGGATTCCCCGACCGTTGTCTGCAACTTCCAGAATTTTCCTACCCGATTCTTTATATGCTTTTACGGTAATACGACCTCCTGCTTCTGTAGCACGGAGAGCGTTATCTATCAAATTTACAAGAAGACTTTCCATTAATTCATCATCCATTTTCATAGAAAAATCTTCGTATTCTGTCTGCAATTGTATCTGTCTCTGCGCTGCCTGTTCTGCCTCTAGCCGAACTACATGTTCCAGCAGTTCTCCTATATAGTGTGACTCCATTTTTATTGAATCATTCTGATGGAGCCCCAGCATCTGGAGCATTTTTCCGGAAAGTTTTTCAAGTCTTTTTCCCTCACGGCTGATATGTTCCAAGGCACGTCTTTGATCGGATTCGGTTAGTTTTACATGCCGCAGAGTGTCTGAATATCCAATAATAGAAGTAAGAGGTGTTTTTCATTTCGTGGGCAAGTGCTCCCATAAGCATTTCCTGTTTTCCGGCTATTTCCTGCAGTTTTTCCATTTGCTGTACGGTCCGTCTTCATCATTTAGATTAGATAAACAGACCAGCAATGCAAAATACTGCCAGATAGATTCCCAGGAACCAGGCTGCCGTCTGTCTCAGTTCCGTAAACATAGAAGTAACATCACGGACTGAAAGTATTTCGTAACCCTCTGGATTTGTAAGCAGCGCATGCTGTAAAAGTAAGTATTTGTGATTCAGTTTCTGGATTTTGTACTCATAGGAATCCGTTTTGTTGTTTAAACCGAGATTATCCATGCTGACAATCTCATAATCTGTGCGGTTTACTACGGCTTCTTTACTTTCGGAATTAATGAGGAGCATTTTCTCACCGCAGCATCTCAGAAACTGGAATTCCAGATAAGAGTTTTTTCCTGTTTCTGACATCTGCTCATATTTACTGTTGTCCCAGAATTGTTCCAGGAGAGTTTTTTTCCATTTGCAAGCTGTCGTCCATAGGTTTCAGCAGCATTATTCAGGCTTCTTTTTCCTGTGACATACAGGCTCAGGACACCGACCGGTATCAGAGAGCACAAAAGTGTTATCAGCATAAGTGCTACTGTCCGTTTCCACAACTTCATAGCGGTTAGTCCTCCAGTCGATAGCCAAGTTTTGGGATTGTTTTTATTTCATCGTACAACTCCAGTTTCTTGCGGAGCTGGCCGATATGCACGTCTACAGTTCTGCTCTCTCCCAGATATTCTTCGCCCCAGACACGTTTTAATAGTTCTTCTCTTCCAAGTGCGATGATTTTTGTTCTGTAAGAGCAGGATAAAGAGATCGTATTCCAGTGGTTTCAGGTTTACGGGAATCCCATCTTTCAGAATCTGATGGCTCTGGAGATCTGCCTGAATATTTTTGATTGTGAGAATTCTCTTTGCACGGCCGGTTCTTTCAAGGATTTTTTCAATCCGTACAAGAAGTTCCAACATTTCGAAAGGCTTTACCATATAATCTTCTGCACCGAGTTTCAGGCCTTTTACTTTGGATGCTACGTCATCTTTT
>ENA-OQDT01000849-OQDT01000849.1-human-gut-metagenome-genome-assembly--contig:-NODE-849-length-19393-cov-3.312675_pt1 | contig 19393 bp, 15 predicted proteins | sample MGYA00242786_ERZ504617 | MGnify/ENA primary metagenome ERZ504617 (study PRJEB26092, sample SAMD00036337) | human gut metagenome | host: Homo sapiens | study: EMG produced TPA metagenomics assembly of...
GAAAAAGGTGTGAATGATTCTCTGATCCACGTTGACTTTATGGTTGGATCGGATGACCTGCACATCGTAGGTATCCGCGAAGATGGAAGCGAAACCGATATTTTTGTAAATGGTACCTGGGCAGAGTTAAATCTGCTGTTTTTCGCAATAGAAGCAGGGGACTTCCTTTATTTATGTCGAAAAAAACAGACCCTGGGGCAATCTACCGTTTTTTGTAGACTGCCCCGGGTTTTGTTTTTGAAAAAATCAGTTTCCAGACTTCCCTTTTCTCATATAAGGATTTCGATACATTTGGAGTTTGATGAAACTGAAAAGTTGACTGTAAGTCCAATTTATTTGAATTATGATATGTTGAATAATTGATAAATAAGGACCGGGATTATATACCTTTTAATATAGGCTGGGTTTATAAGCTATGAAAAACAACTCTTTCAAAAATAAAGAAATAATTTTAATAACAGTACAGGTTTTAATTATCGTTCTGTCCGGAATACTTGTTCGAGATGAATTTTACAGAATTATAATATCAGCCGCCGGAATTGCTTTTAACTTTTTGGTTTGTTCAGGAAAACGCTTTGGATTTGTTGTAGGTATGCTATATGCCGCATCGTATGGCATTATGTCATATTTTGATGAAATTTATGCATCCTGTGTTTTTATGCTGTTGATACAGTTCCCATCGGCGATTATCAGTTTTATAACATGGAATAAGCAGGAAGATAACTCCGTAAAAATGCAACGAGTGTCAAGTCTCAAAAGGATTTGTATTGCCTTAGCGTTTATATTCTCTGTTATTATCGCCTATATGCTTCTAAAGTCTGTGAATGGCAATGGGGCTGTTTTTGATGCATTCTTTTTCTCTGCAAGCTTTATTTCCTGTATTTTACTTGCCATTAAGAAAAAAGAGGCATATTTTGTTATTCTGCTTTCCGGATTGGCGGGTACTGTACTGTGGAGTTATCAGTTTTTAAAAAACGGTACCGGCTTGTCAGTTCTATTATTGAATTTTTTTGTGTTATTAAACTCAGTAAGAGGACTTATTGGTAATATTAAACCCAATATTAAAGCAATAATGTGTTTGAAAATTTTCATTTCAAAAATCAAATTTTTCTTTCCGGACTTTTTATATTGTTTATCCATTAAAAATGCAAAGGTAAATATAGAAAATCGTACTTGCAATGTCGCTCTTTGCAAGGTAACATACCACAATCTTTTCTTTGAAAATTGAATAATAATACCATAACACCTCATAATTTAATATTTCATCCTCACATTATGGATGAACAGATTGTGTTATATTTTCGATAACGAGCGATACTCTTTAGAAACTATATTGCTTTTGTTATTGTGATAGGATTTCTAAAATATTGAACAGTATTTCATAATTATAAAGCGGAAAATATAAGTTTGATTGGGAAAGTTTTGCAGAGTACCCTGTACCCGAATGGTACAGACAGGCTAAATTCGGTGTATTTATTCATTGGGGTGTGTTTACCGTGCCTGAATATTTCAGCGAATGGTACCCGAGACTGATGTACTACAAAGTCAATCCCGTCTATTGGTATCACAGAAAAAAGTACGGCAAAGACTTTAATTACCGTGATTTTATTACTATGTTCAAGGCTGAAAAATTTGAAGTCTTGACATTGCTTTTGTTTTTTTATCAATCAACTCATAAAAATCATTGCTTTATATATGATTAAAGTGGACATTCATTTACTATATTTGTTTCTTGACTATTATAAAACGAAATTGATTCATCATATATGTTTTGTCCATCTGTTGTCAATATTTTATATGAACCTTCAAGGAAAACGGTATTGCCAAAATGATCTATTGAATAAAAATCATTTTTTTCAAAAGTGAATATAAATTCTTTTGTAACACCCTTTGGAATAAATTCTCTCTTGCACTTGATTAACGATTTAGTCGGAAGTTCGTAATTTGTTTTGGGATAGGTTATATAAATCTGAACCACCTCATCACAATCAAATTCGCCAGAGTTTTTAATTAAGCAAGATAATTGCTTTTCTTTTGAATTGTAATTGATTTTTAACAAATCGAACTTTGTATAAGTTTTTCCGTAGCCAAAAGGATACTGAACATCTCCGTTAAAATATCTATATGTCCTGTTTTGCATAGAATAATCGGTAAAGTCGGGCAGGTCATCAACTGAGTTATAAAATGTAATCGGTAATTTACCGCTTGGAGAGCACTTTCCGAAAAGTATATTAGCAATAGACTGTCCGCCTTGTGCTCCGGGATACCAGCATTGCAAGATAGCGTTTACTCTATCTTTATATTTTCTGAAGTCTATACAGCCGCCTGAAAAGTTAAGCAAAATTACCTTTTTGTCTGTACGGATAAGCTTTTCAATATATTCCTGTTGATTAATCGGCAGTTCCAAGGTTTCACGGTCACCCTGTTCACCGATATTACCGCCTCCTCCTGCAAGAGCACCTCCGGCTTCTTCGCCCTCTATTGAAGAGTCAAGCCCTGTGCACATAATGATAATATCCGATTCTGCGGCTGATTTTAATGCTGCTTCCTTGTCATAATTTGTGTTTTGATTATAAAGATGTATGCCTCTGATAAATTCAGTATCAATGTTATATTGTGAAATGGCTTCGGTAACCATAACAAAATGCGACGGATCTCCGAAATAATTTCCGAGGTAAGCTAGTTTGTTGTCGGCATTAAATCCTGTAATCAAGATTTTCTGTGCGTTTTCTTTAAGGGGAAGTATACCGTCATTTTCTAAAAGTACAATTCCTTTTTCAGCCATTTTTACGGCTTGTGCCTCGTGCTCGGGCGTTGCGTTTTCTTTTATTGTAATTTTATTAAAAGGACAGTTGTCGTCAAACATTCCTAAAGAGCTGCGAATTGCCATCAGTCTTGCAACCGATTTTCTCAGAGTATCCTTGCTTATGTAACCTAAACCTACCGATAACGGCAAGAGAGAATAGACCACGCCGCATTCAAGGTCGCAGCCTGCATTTACAGCCATTGCGGCACCCTTTGAGGGATTAAGGGTTCTTTTATGCTTATATATAACATCTAATATTGCAGAGCAATCTGAAACATAGTAACCGTCAAAGCCCCATTCTTTTCTTAATAGCTTATCAATCAGCTTGTCAGAGGCACAACAGCTTTCACCGTTCACCATGTTATATGCTCCCATAACACCGCTGACCTTTGCTTTTTTAACGGTGGCTTCAAACGCAGGAATATACGTTTCGTAAAAATCCTTTTTGGACACTTCGGAATTAAAAGTGTGCCTTAATCCCTCGGGACCGCTGTGCACGCAAAAGTGCTTTGCACATGCAGAGGCTTTCATATATTTTTCGTCGTCGCCCTGTATTCCCTCAATAAAGGCACAGCCTAGAACGGAGGTTAAATACGGGTCTTCGCCATAGGTTTCGTGACCTCTGCCCCAGCGTGGATCCCTAAAAATATTTATATTAGGCGACCAAAGCGTAAGCCCTTTATATATACTGAAATCCTCGTTCTTTTGACTCTCGTTGAATTTGGCTCTTGCCTCTGTTGCAATAATATCCGCACATCGCTTAACTGCTGTTGTATCGAAAGAAGCCGCCATACAAATTGCCTGCGGAAATACGGTTGCAACACCTGCTCTTGCAACACCGTGCAGTCCCTCGTTCCACCAGTTATACTGCTTGATATTTAAGCGTTTATTGATTTTGATGAATTGCGCAATCTGCGACGCTAATTCTGTCAGAGTCATCTGCTCTGCAATATGCATTTCCCTTTTTCTTTATGATGTCTGTAATTTTCCCCTGTCATAGAAATACCTCTTGACTTTCATAACTTAATGAATTACAATCATTATAGCCGTGCACGAGCACGAGTGTAACAATATTTACTATATAATATTTGAAATCAAAAGTCAAGCGGAGGAATTTATGGCAATAACCGCAAAAGAAATTGCAGAGCTTGCAGGGGTCAGCAGAGGTACGTCGTACCCGTGCCTTGAAGGGAAGAGAAGGCGTAAATCCCGAAACCAAGGAAAGAATACTCAAAATCGCAGAGGAGCATAACTATAAGCCTAATCTTATAGGAAAGGCTTTGGTATATTCTAACCGTTCTGTGCCTGTTACAGTTATCATGAACAGTATCGGCAATTCATTTTTCGAAGATGTAAAAAAGGAATGCTTGCCGCTGAGCATGAATATTCTGATTATGGTATAAAACTGAATATCCGAGAAATAAAAGGATATAACGCTTGTGATATTATTCAGGCTGTTTCCGATTTGCCCGAAGGCACAAAGAATGTAATTCTGACCCCTGTTGAGGACAAAGCGCTTTGCAGAAAAATTGATGAAATGACCGACAGCGGTATAAATGTAATTACGCTTTCAAGCGATATATCCGATTCAAAGCGTCTTACATATGTGGGCTGTGATTATCTGAAAAGCGGTGAAACGGCAGGTCGTCTTGTGGGTCTGCTCTCGGGCGGAAAAGCAAACCTCTGCATTGTTACGGGAAAGCTCGGCGCATAAAGGGCACAGGCAGAGAGTTGAGGGCGATTTCCAACGTTATTAAAGAATACGAAAACATAACAAATTGCCGAATGTGATAGAGAATAATGACGATAACGAAAAAGCCTACACGGCAATGAAAACCGTGCTGCAAAAAAACAGAAACATTGATTTTGTATGCATAACCGCAGGCGGTGTTACAGGAACGCTGAAAGCGATTAAAGAAAGCGGACGGAATATAAAGGTCTGCTCATTTGACGATACCGAAACAACAAGAAAAGCTATGATAAATGGTGATATACTGGCAACTGTTTATCAGCAGCCCTTTGAGCAGGGATATAACGCCGTAAAAAGCGTGTTTGAAACGGTTGTTGCCAAAACGGCAGTATCCGAGTATCAGTATTCACAGCTGTATATAAAGGTTGATAAATCACTTTAATAAAATGCAACGCCATTGCATTTTATTTTTACACATTATCGTGCACGAGAACGGAGAACATTATGGACGAAAATTTACGAACATTTTTACAGCATCACAGTAATATAAAATATTCGCTTTTTTTGAAAAAATTAAAGCAGAGCATTTACACACCTATTGCACAGTTAAATGCGTTTGTGCATAAATCAACCGAACCGATATGCTTTGACGATATGAAAAACGAGCGTTTCGATAATATAAAAATCGGCGACAGTTGGGGCGGATTTTTTGACTGTGCATGGTTCAAATTCACGGCGGATATAGATAATATGCAGGAAAATCTTGTTGCTGTAATTGATGTCGGCGGCGAGGGTTGTATCTATAATAAGAACGGCGAGGTTATTCAGGGCATAACGAATGTGCTCGGAATGGTAGATAATTTTCAGACTGTCAAAGGCAAAGCGGTAATTCCTTTAGATCGAATAGATAACTTTAAGGACGGAAAAATATTGTTTTATGCCGACTGCGGCAACAACGGCAGAGGTGGAAAAAGCAGCGGTCAGGCACGCTTTAAAAGAGCTGATATTTGTGTCTTTAGACAGGATATATTAGATTTGTATTACGATATTTTAGCCTGCTATCAGCTCCTCAGTGCAGTAAATGATAATGCACAGAAAAGAGAAATTAAGGCTCATATAAACAAGGCAATATCACTTGCACACAATACAGAATCGGAAAATATCTTGAAGGCGAGAAATGCTTTATCAAAAATGTTTGATGGTAAATACAAACAGGATTTTACCGTTTATGCTGTTGGACACGGTCACCTTGACCTTGCTTGGCTGTGGCCTGTTCGTGAAACAAAAAGAAAAGCAATAAGAACATTCTCAAATGCAATTTATGAAAGCGAACAGTGCCCAAGATATGTTTTTAACGGCAGTCAGCCACAGCAATATGAGTTTATAAAAGAGCAGTCGCCTGCATTTTTTGAAAAAATAAAACAGGCTGTAAAAAACGGCAATATTGAGCCGCAGGGCGGTATGTGGGTTGAGCCCGATACAAATCTGCCTTGCGGAGAAAGCCTTATCCGTCAGTGCTTTTACGGTAAGACTTATTTCAGAAAGGAATTCGGAAAGGACGTTAAAACACTTTGGCTTCCTGATGTTTTCGGCTATACCGCCGCTTTGCCGCAGATTATCAAAAAGTGCGGTATGGATAATTTTCTCACAATAAAGCTGAGCTGGAACACGGTAAATCAATTTCCGTATCACACCTTTTTATGGCAGGGGCTGGGCGGCAGCGAGGTGCTTGTGCATATGCCGCCCGAGGGGGATTACAATTCCAACGCAACGCCATATGCCTTTGACAAAATCAGCAAAAAATATAAAGAAAAGGCAGTAAGCAAGATTGCATTTATGCCTTTCGGCATCGGTGACGGCGGCGGAGGACCGGGCGAATATCACGTGGAAATGGCAAAAAGATGCGAAAAACTTCCATATTTGCCGAAGGTTAAGTTATCCTCTTCCGAAAGCTTTTTTGAAGAACTTCAAAAGGACACTTTAAAATATCCGAAACATAAGGGTGAGCTGTATCTTGAAAAGCATCAGGGCACATACACAACACAGGGGAAGGTAAAAAAGAATAACAGAGAATGCGAGCGTTTGCTCCATTTTGCTGAATGGGTTTGTACCTTAGCCTACCTTAAAGGAAAAGCATATCCGCATAAAGAGCTTGAGAAAATCTGGAAAGAGGTTTTACTCTATCAGTTTCACGATATTCTGCCCGGGTCGTCCATTCACAGAGTTTATGAGGAATGTAACGCACGGTATGAAATCTTAAAGACAAATCTGAACAGCATTATTGATGAAGCCGTTTCTTATTTGAGCAATGACGAAAATGCTTATTTTGCGGTAAATCCCATTGATTTTGAACGTTCAGGCTACACAAAACATAATGGCGAATGGTACAGATATTCCCTTGCGCCCTATTCATCGTGTAAATTGGAAAAAGCAAAGTCGCCTGTTTCGTTGCATTTTTCCGAAAATACGCTTGAAAACGAAAACTTAAAGGTTGTGTTTAATAACAAGGGACAGATAGAAAAAATACTTGATACGCACAATGATTACAACTGCGTTTCATCAAGCTTCAACGCAGTCAGAATTTATAAGGACAGAAATGTCCGCCCATATAACGCATGGGATATTGATATAAATTATACAAAGCATAAGCCAAAGGATATGCAGCTTGTAAAAAGCCGTGCATATATTGACGGCAACAGCGTTATCCGTGAAAATGAATTTTCCTATAACAAGTCCTCGTTAAAGCAAAGAATTATTTTGACGGAAAACAGTCCGTATATCAAGGTTGAAAATGAGGTCAGCTGGCACGAAACGCACAAAATGCTTCGTATTGACGCTTATCCCAAAAATTTCAGTGACAGGGTTTTGTGCGACATTCAGTTCGGAAATATTGAACGCAGCACGAAAACCGATAACAAAATCGACTATGCACAGTTTGAAATTCCTGCACACAAATGGGTTGATGTTTACGATGGAAAATACGGCGTTGCTATACTCAACGACTGCAAATACGGTCACAGAGTGAAGGACGGCTTAATCAGTCTTAACTGCCTGCGAAGTACAGTACGTCCGGACAAAACTGCTGACAGAGGCGAGCACAGTTTTACCTACGCAATTTATCCCCACAAGGAAAAGCCAATAGAAAGCGAGCTTATAAAAATCGGCTATGAGCTGAATAACCCTGTCAGGATATACGAAGGCCTGCCGATATAAAGCCGCTTGTCACCTGCAATGCGGAAAATGTAATTCTTGAAACGGTTTTTGTGAACGACAACGGCAACCTTGCTTTCAGAATGTATGAAACCGCAGGAAAGGAAACAGACACGGAAATTGACATAAATATTGCCTATGAAAGCATACATGAAACGGATATGCTTTTTGAAAACGCAAAGGAAATGAATTTGGGCAACCTGCATTTCAATCCCTTTGAAATAAAAACCTTGGAGGTAAAACGATAATGAAAAAATTTACGGTTACTGTAATAAGCCTGTTTATGGTACTGCTGATTTCACTTTCGGCGGTCGGCGAAGCTATGGGCACAAGCTCAAAATATGCGTCCAATCAGGACTACATACAAAGCGAAAATCTTGCACTCAGAGATAAAAGCAATAAGATGACGGACGGCAAGGACAGCTCCGTTTACCGTTTTAAAACAAGAAACGGCGGCGAGGCGGTGATTGACCTTGGCGAAAGCTGTGAATTCAACACCGTGATTTTAAAAGAAAAAGGACTCAATGTGCAGAAATTTTCTGTATCGGTATCGGACGATAACGAAAGCTTTACACAAATTTATGCGAACGATAAAATTGAATTTCACCGTCTTTGCACCTTTGACACGGTCAAGGCTCGTTATGTAAAGCTGACGGTGGAGGAAAGCGACAATCTGCCCAAAATCCGTGAAATGGAAATATATAACGCCATTCCCGAAAAGAAGAATGATTTCCGAGTTTCAACCTACAGCACCTTGGGCGGTACCGTATTCGGCATCATTGACGACACAACGCTGTCCGATTCCGAAAAAGACGCAAAAATCAAGGAGCTTATTGACGCAGATTATTACGATACCGTAACCGATTATATTGACATCGGCAATGTCCGTTGGGATGAGGAAGGAATAATTCATACAGACGGTTGGGACGGTATAGAGCGTGACGAGGAGAAATACTATGGTGCAATGATGAGAAATCTCCACGATGTACTCGACGAAAAGGGCGTAAATCTTGTTATAACCATTCTCAACCCCTCAGGCGAAAACGGTAATCAAAGAGTTATGAAATCCATTACGGAAAACAGGGACACTCTGATTACCAATATGATTGCTTTTGCCAACAAATATGAATTTGACGGCATTGATCTTGACTGGGAATTCCCGATGTCGCAAGACGAATTTGACGCTTACAACAGCTTTTTGCAGGAGCTCAAAGCAAGAATGAAAGCCGAAATGTGGAATAAAGAGGACGCAACGCTTTCTTTAGCTCTTGCAACTTGGGCATTAAAATACACACCGGAAACAATCGAATGTATTGATTATGTGAATGTTATGGGCTATGACATTCTTGATCAGGACGGACAGCATTCCTCATTCTACAGCAGTTGTGTGCAGGCGGCGGACTATATTGAAAGCCAGGGTTTTTCAAAGGAGCAGATAAATATTGGCTACCCGTTCTACGGAACATGGGAGGGCGGTAGAATGGAGCAATATGCGTATAACGCAATAAGTGAAGAAATATCTCCGTTCAATAATTTCTACACAATGAAAAAATATGACACACAGGAAGACAGATACACATATTTCAATTCGCAGGCAATTGTCCGTGACAAAACAGCCTATGCATACTTAAAGGGTTACGGCGGCGTTATGATATTCAGCCAGTACTGCGATTTGCCGTCGGGCGATGAACGCTCGCTGACAAAAGCCATATCCGATTATTTACAGGAGGTAACAAAATGAAAAAGCTTACGAAATTTTTAACATCTGCAAGCATAGGCGTTTCCCTGTCCTCGGTCATCTTTCTGATTAAGGATTATGTGTATGATGCCGCAATGAAGGAACACGAAATATTCACGATTTTAATTGCAATATTTGCGCCGCTTTTTGCAGTCGGCACTTTTCTGTCTGTTTTACTACCGAAAAAATTTGACAGGCAAAAGCTTCTTTCCTTCGGACTTCTGTTTTCGGGCATTTTTATAATACTGCTTACATACTTGAGTATTTATCATCTGCAAATGCTTATGCCTTTAATGAAAACTAATTCAATAACCTTAGCCGTTATGTGGATAGCAAGAATTATGGGCGGTTTAACGGGACTGTTTATCGGTCTGTCGTTTGGTGCAACGGTAAAAAACGGTGTGATTCATTATATATTGCTTGTACTTTTTGCTGTGGGACTTTTTTGCTTTAAGCAGATTTATGCCCGCACTTATCAGCTATGAGCCCATACTGTATACCGCAGGCGGCTTGTCGCTTGCTTGTGCTTTATTGAATTCGTATATAGAAACGGAGAAAAAGAAAAATGAGTAAAACAATTAAAGGTCTGATTATAGGCATAAGCATATTTTTGGTTATCGTTTTAATCATCGTATCAATATTGATGTTCCCTTTGAAAGGAAAAACATACGATTACGACTATTGGTACAGAGATAAACCTTATGATATAAATGATACTGTTGTCCTTGAAAAGGAAGAAAATAAGGATTTCAAAATTCTTGTTATTACTGATTTGCAATTTAACGATGCTTTAGATTTGTGCGGACGGGCTGATAACGTTTATGAAACAATTGATGCACTTATTACAGAGCAAAAGCCCGATTTAATAGTTATCACAGGAGATTTGGTTTGGGCAAAATTCACTAAATTTTCTGTGATTAAGGCAATTAATAAAATAGACAGCTACGGTATTCCATGGGCACCGATTAACGGCAACCACGACGGTGAGGGAAATGTTGATTTAGCATGGATAGCAAATAAATACGAAGAAGCTGAAAATTGTTTGTTTAAGCAGGGTCCCGATAATATCGGAGGAATCGGAAATTACATAATAAATATCAGAGAAAATGATAAAATCGTGCAGAGTCTCATTATGATGGATACGCATGCAAGCCGTTACTATGATAAGGACGATGAAAATATGCATTATGATTTTATTTTTGATAGTCAGATTGAGTGGTATAAATGGGCAATAAACGGAATTAATGAATATAACAATTCCAAAACAGATTCTATGATATTTATGCATATTCCTATTCCTGAATTTAAAACAGCCTATGATTTATGGCAGCAAGAAGGTGGTGCAGAAGGTGAAAACTTCGGCATTAAAGGTGAAGAGGAATGCCCGTCATATATAAATACAGGTATGTTCAATGCAATCAAGGAGTTTGACAGTACAAAATATGTATTTGCCGGTCATGACCATTTGAATAATTATAGTGTGATGTATGAGGGAGTAAGACTGACTTATGCAATGAAAACCGGCGACAGATGCAATCAGACACCCGGTCAGAATGGCGGTACACTTATAACAATGGGTGATAAAATAACAGTGGAGCATATATATGTTGAAAATTAAGAAAAAATAATGAAAATTGTTTTAGAAACAATTTCAGTAATACTAAATATTAAAAAGGATATAGAAAAACAATGAAGAAAACACATTTAATTATATTGTCTTTATTTTTGACATCGGCAATAATAATTACGGCAACAGTAATTACTTATAAGGCTCTCACCGTTCCTAAAAGTAAGAAATATGTTGTTGAAACCATAGAAGCAAATTCAAAAGACTATATAAAAGTCGGCATTATATCAGATGCTCAGCTTCCACAGGAGAAAAAAACTCTTACGGTTGGGATATGCTACTGTTATGAATGGTGCAGATCATCTTATAAAAACGCATTAAAAAGTACTATAAAAAGTCAAAATGTCGATATGATAGTATTTAACGGAGATATGACAAATGCCACAGGAGATTATGCATCTTACAGTGCTTACAATAAGATTTTGGATTATGTTTACGGTGAGGACAGAGCAGAAGCACCGCACATTATTTATCCTATGGGTAATCATGAATTTTACGGTGGCAACCAGGAACACAATTTTTACAAGTCAACCGGTCTTCCTCTCAACACAAGAACGATTGTTAACGGCTATAGCTTTATCTCCATTTCTAATTCAAAACTTGAAAAAGGAGATGAAGAGCTTGCCGAAAGCAACGATACACTTGCAGATGGAACATATAATGAGAAAAGAATAGAATTTTTAAAAGAACAACTTGCTGCTGCAAATACAGAAGATCCAAACAAGCCTATTTTTGTTTTTATCCATATGCCCATCAGCAATATTGTGAATGGCGGACATTGGGCAACACCGCAATATGAAGAAATATATAGTATTTTAAAAGAATATCCGCAGGCGGTTGTATTTACAGGACATTCTCATTACTGTATGAGCGATGAAAGAGCGATTATGCAAAAAGATTTTACCGTTATCAATACGGGAACAACAAGCTATTTCGATTTTGACTGGCTTGATAATGAAGATGAAAATAAAGCAAACGACTTTCCGGCGGATATTTCACAAAAAAATCTTGTCTTTCAAAGTCAGGGACTACTTGATAAAAAGGATTATATGGTAAACCCTCAGCTTATCGGTATTTACAAACCCGAAGATGTACCTGACAGAAATAATGTGAATAACGGATATTTGATGTATGTAGATACGCAAAGCAATTCGTTCACATTGAAAAAAGTAAACTTAAATACCGGAATTGAATTCGGCGAAGAATTTATAATGCGTTCTTTTGACAAAAGTTCATTTACAAGAACTGCCGAAAAATTAGGAAGCGGCATTGCTCCGACATTTGGTGACGCTGAAATTTCTGCTGAAAGCACATCAGACGGTGCTGTAGTAAGCTTTGATTGTGCTTGTCAAAATGTTCCGATAAAATATTACATTTATGAAATTGAAAATGAAATCGGTCAAAAAACTTATGTGCGTTTTTTCGGAAAGAATTATATTCTTGGAAATGATATAATGTATACCGAACAGAATAAAATAAGAGGCTTGGAGAAAGGTAAATACTTTTTGCATGTGTATGCAGTAAATTCGTTTAATAAGGTCAGCGATGAATATTTAACGACAGAATTTACGGTGAAGTAAATATCTTTATTACAGTTAAAACAGAGGAAGTTCTATGAAAAAGAAAATCATAGTTTCAGCAGTGTCCGTCGGTTTGGCTCTTGCCGTAATCGGAGCATCGGTGGGTGTATATATGTCTTATATAAATAAATACGAACCGATAGCTTCCCCAACAGCACTTGCTTACACAAAATCGGACAGTCAGAACGGCGGTACGCTTATAACGATGGGTGATGAAACAACAGTGGAGCATATATATGTTGAAAATTAAGAATAAAAAAATATGAAAATTGTTTTAAGAACAATTGCAGTAATACTTGCTTTAGCAATTTTAATTTCAGGAGTAACTGTTTTGTTTTATGTTTTTCAGCCAATAGGTAATTATAATTTAAAAGTTACACAAACAAAATATCAAGACTATGCCAACAGTTATAAGATATCATTAACTGATGCAACAAAGGAGGCAATTGAAAACGCCTACAATAAAGCGGTGAATCTTACTGTAGAAGAAACGGCGGGGTTTGACAGTATCTTAATTGATCTTAATGGTTCGGGCACGAGCATTTCAGAACCGCTGGTTTTCAATGAAAAAAGTAAAAGCGAACTTCCTATTATTTTTAGTTCACAAAATGGCAAAGCGGTTATAAGCGGCGGACTTGAAATAAGCGGAAACTGGAAAGACGAGGGAAACGGTATTTTCAGCAGAAAGATAGACAGCGCCGAAAATTTCAGACAGCTTTATGTAAACAAAAAACAGGCTGTGCGTTCCCGTTTCCCTGAGAAAAGCGATGATTATCAGTCAGAGGTGCTGACAGGCAAATGGCTTGATGACAGTAAAGAACTTGCCCTTCCTAAAGATTTTGAAAAATATATCTCAAAAGAAAATTTATCGAATATTGAAATTCATATTGTCGAAGCTTGGACGCATTCTATTGCGAAAGTAAAAAGTTATAGAACGGATTCAGAAAATATTATATTTGCTCTGACACCTGACAGCGAAGAAAAATTCTTTTCCAAACGAAGCTCAAAAATCGCAGAGCCGAAAATCTGGATTGAAAATTCATTAAGCACATTGGATTCTCAGGGTGAATGGTATTATGACAATTCATCCCAAATGCTTTATTATTATCCTGAAAATCCTGAGGAAATCAATAATCTGATGTTTACAATCCCGCAGGCAGAGCAGCTTGTTAAAATCAACAATTGCGAAAATATCCGATTTAATAATATAAGCTTTGCATACACCAACTGGAATGAGCCGTCTTATACAGGTTTTCTTGATGGGCAGGCAACAAGCTATATGAAAATTACTGATGATGTGACAACATGGCAGACACCGATGGCCGGTATTGAAATATCAAACAGTGACGGTATTGAATTTATGAATTGCAGTATTGAAAATATCGGTTCTGCGGCAATTAAATTCGATGAATATTGTGATAATATACTTCTTTACTATAATGATATAACGAATATCGCGGCAGGTGCAATTGTAGCCGGGAGTTTCTCCGATTCAGGGGAAAAGAAATTGTATGTACCTGAAAATATTACAATAACAGATAATGTAATTGACGGTATAGGAAAAAGCTATCTCGGCGGTGTAGGAATTATGGTCGGTTACGCACAAAATCTGATTGTTGACCACAATGAGGTGAACGATGGAAGCTATACTGGCATTTCCGTCGGCTGGGGTTGGGGTGCCGTTACCGATATGCAGAACTATCAGATAAGAAATAACAAGGTCACAAATATTATTGAAAATCATCTGTATGACGGTGCAGGACTGTATGTGTTAGGAACCTTCCAAACAACAGAAAAAAACCGAATCAGCGGAAATTATCTTGAAGGCGGACACGGCTATGCAGGTCTGTATTTTGACGAAAAATCAAATTATTTTCTTGCCGAGAACAACGTTATAGGTGAGGGCAATATGGGCTTTTTGCTGATGCATGATTTAAATTACGGTCTTGAAGATATAATGGTTCAGAATAACTTTGTTGATACCCGTAAAAAATTTATCAACAGCTACAAGCTTGATAAGAGCGTGAAATGGTCTTCACACTCAAAACGAAAGCTTGTTGTAAAAAACAACTATACAAGTTTAAATTCAAAATGGCAGGAAAACAGAGAAATGATTATCGAAAATGCAGGCAGACGCAGTAAATAAAGGAAAGGACATTTTTATGAAAAAGAAAATTATAATTTCAGCAGTGTCCGTCGGTTTGGCTCTTGCCGTAATCGGAGCATCGGTGGGTGTATATATGTCTTATATAAATAAATACGAACCGATAGCTTCCCCAACGTCACTTGCTTACACTAAATCGAACAGTCAGAAAGAGTTTGTTAAAAATGCGGATTTTTATGTATCCGTAAACGGTGATGACAATGGCGACGGCACACTTGAAAAGCCGTTTCAGACAATTCAAAGAGCACAGCAGGCTGTGCGTGAAGCTATTGCAAATTCCGATGAAAGTAAAGCATCAATTACCGTTGCAATAATGGCGGGCACATATTATGAAACGGGTATTGCGTTTGATGAAAGAGATTCTTCAAAAAGCACATCTGTTACCTACACTTCCTACGGCGACGGTGAGGTTATCCTTTGCGGCGGCAAAATTTTAACGATTGCCGATTTTTCCGCTGTCACGGTGAAACCGCAAAAAGACTTAGCAGTCAGGCGGCGGATAAGGTTAAGATGATTGATTTGAAAAAACACGGTCTAACAAAATCGGATTACGGCAAAATCAAGGCGACAGGCGGATTTAATACGGAAGAGTATTATGACGATGCGGCAACTGAAAATCCTTGTGAATTATTCTTTAACGATAAAAGGATGACGGTTGCACGCTATCCCAACGATTCGTATATAACCGTGGGCAAGGTCAGCGATATCGGTGACTGCTATGAGCCGAACGCTCCCGCACCTACCGATGAATCGTGGCTCGAAAGACGCAATCAAAGAGGCGGCACATTTGCCCTTGACAAGGATACCTACTCAAGAGTTAAAAGCTGGCAGAATACCGATGACTTGTGGGCGTTCGGTTACTTTTACTGGGACTGGGCAGATATGTCCACACCGATAAAAAGTATAAATGACGATAAAACAATAACTACTGAGTATTGCAGTAAATACGGCTTTAAAGAGGGTGGGTATTATTATTTCTTCAATGTTCTTGAAGAACTTGACACACCGGGTGAATATTACATAGACCGTGATAACGGAATATTGTATTTTTATCCTCCCGATGAAAATGAAAACAGCAAAATTATGCTTTCAACAAGCAATGAAAATATAATCAGCATCACAGAAAAAGCGTCAAATATAACCATCAGTGATATTACATTGCAGAGCACAAGAAGCGATGCACTTAACATTGCAGGCGAGAACTGCAAAATCGTAAACTGCACGGTTAAAAATGCGGCGGAATGCGGAATCAATGTCAGCGGCAAAAATAATCTTGTGGAAAACTGCGAGGTCGCTTTTATCGGAAAAGATGCGGTTGTGCTTTCGGGTGGCAGTGCAGAAGGTTTTGTATACGGCAACAATACTGTTACCGACAACAGCCTGCACGATTACGGCGAAATTCAGAAAACATATATTTCGGGTGTGAATTTAAGCGGTATCGGCAACACCGTTTCCCATAATGAAATCTACAATGCGCCGCATATGGGTGTTTACTATACAGGCAATGAAAATGTAGTGGAATACAATTACATTCACGATGTAGTTTTACAATCCTCAGATGCAGGTGCGATTTATACGGGCTACAGCTACAGCACCTACGGCAATGTTGTCCGCTATAACTGTATCAGCAATATCGGCTCGGGCACTTTTACACCAAGCGGCATTTATTTTGATGACAATTCCTCAGGACAGACAGCTTACGGAAACGTGCTTATCAATATTCCGGGCTATGCTTTCCTTATCGGCGGAGGCAGAGATAATATGATTGAAAACAATCTGGTTATCAATGCAGGAAAGCAGATTATCTATGATGACCGTGCGTATGACGGTTATCACAATGACGGCTGGTATGCAAAAAACTGTAAAACGCCTGACAGCCGTTTATGGCAGCTTATGAATGAAGCAAAGGAGTTTAACGCTTCAATCGGCAATAAGTATGACGGCATTGAGCGTATGCATCAGGACTATGCAAGAGAAGAGGACGATGGCTTTGCAGTTAATCCGTCAGGCTCATCTATTCAGAATAACATCATTATTTCAAAGCAAAACAAGGTCGGTGAAATCGCAAAGACAGTCAAAAAATATTCTGTCGTTGAAAACAATCAGACCTTTACCTTAAACGGTGCAAAAAGCTCCTTTGAGGATTATGAAAACGGCGATTACAGAATCAAAGCAGACAGTAAAATTTCAAAAAAATGTCCCGATTTCAAAGAAATCCCTTTTAATGAAATCGGCAGAAAATAAGCGGAGGCAAGAAAAATGTATTTTGAAAATATTGAAAAAATTAAATATGAGGGTGTAAATTCAAAAAATCCGCTGTCGTTTAAATATTATGATGCGGATAAAATTGTTGCAGGCAAAAAAATGAGCGAGCAATTAAAATTTGCCATGAGTTATTGGCATACAATGTGTGCCGACGGAACAGATATGTTCGGCAGAGGAACAATTGACAAATCCTTCAGCGGAAAAACGCTTATGGAGATTTATGAACATAAGGTTTGCGCCGCATTTGAGCTTATGGAAAAGCTCGGTATTGAATATTTCTGTTTTCACGACCGTGATATTGCTCCCGAGGGCGCAACTCTTAAAGAAACCAACGCAAACCTTGACAAAATCGTTCCGATTATCAAATCGGAAATGAAGAGAACGGGCATAAAGCTTCTTTGGGGTACGGCAAACTGCTTTAATAATCCAAGATATATGTGCGGCGCAGGCACTGCTCCGAGTGCCGATGTGTTTGCGTATGCGGCGGCACAAATAAAAAAAGCCCTTGAAATCACCGTAGAACTGGGCGGTCAGGGCTATGTGTTCTGGGGCGGCAGAGAGGGCTATGATACGCTTCTGAATACCGATATGGCAAAAGAGCAGGACAATATGGCTTATCTTATGCGAATGGCTGTGGATTACGGCAGGAGCATCGGATTTACGGGTGATTTTACATTGAGCCAAAGCCGAAGGAGCCTACAAAGCATCAGTATGATTTTGATGTTTCAACCGTGCTTGCGTTCCTGCGTAAATACGGTTTAGATAAAGATTTTAAGATGAATATTGAAGCCAACCACGCAACGCTGTCAGGGCACACCTTTCAGCACGAGCTTAGAGTTGCAAGGGATAACGGCGTTTTTGGCTCGATAGACGCCAACCAGGGCGATATGCTTTTGGGCTGGGATACCGACCAGTTCCCCACGGATTTATACAGCACAACAATGTGTATGTACGAGGTTTTGAAAAAACGGCGGCTTCACGAACGGCGGATTGAATTTTGATGCAAAAGCAAGACGTGCAAGCAATGCGTATGAGGATGTTTTCCTTTCCTATATTGCAGGTATGGACGCTTTCGCTTACGGTCTTATCGTTGCCGACAAAATCATTTCAGACGGCGTTATGGATAAGTTCGTCGAAAACAGATACAGCTCATACACCGAGGGCATCGGCAAAAAAATTGCCGACCGACAAACCTCCCTTGCAGAGCTTGAGCAGTACACGCTGAACAACGGCGAGCCGAAAGCCCAAAGCGGCAAGCAGGAATATCTTGAAGCACTTATCAATCAATATATCATTTCGGCAGGCAGAGAATTATGAGCTGTTACATCGGTATAGACATCGGCACTTCGTCCGTGAAGGCAATGCTGATAAATGAAAATGAAATCCAAAATACAGTATCAAAAGATTATCCGATTTACCTTTCAAACGACAATTATGCCGAGCAGAATCCCGAGGACTGGTACAGACAAAGCATAGCTGCAATGAAAGAGCTTTTGCGTGATGTTGACAGGAACGAGGTAAAAGCCATAGGCTTTTGCGGTCAGATGCACGGTCTTGTTCTGCTGGACGAAAAGGACGAGGTTATTCGCCCTGCTATACTTTGGAACGACGGCAGAAGTGAAAAAGAGGTCGATTACCTGAACAACAAAATCGGCAAAGATTTTCTGCTCGACAACACAGGGAATATCGCCTTTGCAGGCTTTACCGCTCCGAAGCTCCTTTGGGTCTATAATCACGAGCCTGACAATTTCAAACGCATTTCAAAAATACTGCTTCCGAAGGATTATGTTGCTTTTATGCTTTCAGGCGTGTATGCAACCGATGTTTCCGACGCCGCAGGCACATTGTATTTTGACACCGAGCACCGCCGCTGGTCAAAGCCAATGCTTCAATTACTGCACATTGACGAGAGTTTTCTGCCGACTGTTTATGAAAGCAGTCAATCAATCGGCTGTATAAAAGAAGCTATCGCAGATGCGCTCGGGCTTTCTTCCGACACAAAAATCATCATCGGCGCAGGCGACAATGCCGCGTCCGCAATGGGAACAGGAACGGTGAATGACGGCGACTGCAACCTTTCTCTCGGCACATCGGGAACCATTTTTGTCTGCACGGAAAAATATAACTGTGACAGGCAAAATGCAATTCACTCCTTTTGCTCTGCAAACGGAAAATACCATTACCTTGCCTGCACGCTGACGGCGGCAAGCAGTCAGAAATGGTGGATAGAGGATATTCTGAAAACTTCCTATGATTATGAAAAAGAAGCGGAAAAATATATGGGCAAAAGCGATGTGCTTTTTTTCCCTATCT
>ENA-OQDT01000853-OQDT01000853.1-human-gut-metagenome-genome-assembly--contig:-NODE-853-length-19344-cov-11.252329_pt1 | contig 19344 bp, 16 predicted proteins | sample MGYA00242786_ERZ504617 | MGnify/ENA primary metagenome ERZ504617 (study PRJEB26092, sample SAMD00036337) | human gut metagenome | host: Homo sapiens | study: EMG produced TPA metagenomics assembly of...
CTGATTGGTAGTAAGAGTGAAGAAAAAACAGTTTTTCATCTTCACGATAAAGCTTTCGTTTTGAAGTCATAATAGTAACACATTTATTAGTTTGTAAATGTGTCTACCTATATCAGGATAAGACACAGTATGGGGCATTTAATAACCGATACTTGTCCACGGAACTGGCATATCGTGGGCGACAATCTCAATTATGCCTTTATCGTAGAAAATCATACTATTCTGGAAAAACACCCTTCCGGATATATAGAAATCAGCGACAGTGCATTGAATCCCCTGGAAAACTACAAGATAGACAACCGTAAGCTGAACGAGGCCATCCTCTCCCTTAACCGATTCTATAAATAACTGGGAGAGAGGCCTTCCACCAACTCCTCTATCACCTTCGGATAGTATTCATACTCCAGCCGGTGGATGCGTTGCGCCAGCTCCTCCGGCGTATCGCCCGGCAATACGGGGCATTTCTGCTGGCAGATAATGCCGCCTTCGTCATAATGCTCATTCGTATAATGGATGGTAATACCGCTTTCCTTTTCGCCGGAAGCAATCACTGCCTCGTGCACACGGTCGCCGTACATTCCCTTTCCACCGAACTTGGGCAGCAACGAAGGATGTATATTTATCATTTTATTGGGATAAGCATGCAGAATATTGTCCGGCACACGTGCCAGGAATCCTGCCAATACCACAAAATCAATATCATGCTCTCGAAGCGTCGACAAAACAAGCTCTCCACTTTCCCAATCGCTCTTGGCAAACCAGACACAAGGCACTCCCAGCCCCTTGGCACGCTCTAAAACAAACGCATTCTGCCGGTTAGTCAAAACCAGAGCCACACATGCCGAACCTTTTTCCCGGAAATAACGGATGATATTCTCGGCATTCGTACCACTTCCCGACGCTAAAACTGCGATATTTTTTCCCATAATCCCTCCAATTACTGCACAAAACCGTGAAAAATGTGCAAAAAGGTGCATTTAATTCATCAAATATTTGCGAGGAATGATAAATATTCATTCCTTTGCACCGCAAATTTAAAGAAATAAAACTAATTATTAATTAAAAACTTAAAGTTATGTCTGAAATTGCATCAAGAGTGAAAGCGATTATCGTCGATAAATTAGGCGTAGAAGAATCAGAAGTTACTAACGAAGCTAGCTTCACTAACGACCTGGGAGCTGATTCTCTTGACACTGTAGAACTTATCATGGAATTCGAAAAGGAATTCGGTATCTCTATTCCCGATGACCAGGCTGAAAAGATTGGTACTGTAGGTGATGCTGTATCTTACATCGAAGAACACGCTAAGTAATCTTATCCATTCGTTTATAACATGGAATTAAAAAGAGTTGTAGTAACAGGTCTCGGCGCCATTACTCCCATTGGCAACAGTGTTCCCGAATTCTGGGAAAATCTTGTGAATGGGGTTAGTGGAGCAGGACCTATTACTCATTTCGATGCATCGCTTTTCAAGACTCAGTTTGCATGCGAAGTAAAAGGCTTCGATGCTACCAAATATATAGACCGCAAAGAGGCCCGCAAGATGGACTTGTACACACAATATGCCATTGCAGTAGCCAAAGAAGCGGTAGGTGACTCTGGGCTTGACGTCGAAAATGAGGATTTAAACAGAATCGGTGTCATCTTCGGCGCCGGTATCGGTGGCATCCGTACATTCGAAGAAGAGGCGGGCAACTATGCCCTGACCGGTAAGGAAAACGGCCCCAAATTCAATCCGTTCTTCATCCCCAAGATGATTTCGGACATTGCTGCCGGACAAATTTCCATCATGTATGGTTTCCATGGTCCCAACTACGCAACTTGTTCTGCATGTGCCACTTCCACAAATGCTATTGCCGATGCGTTTAACCTCATCCGTTTGGGTAAGGCAAATGTTATCGTGTCCGGTGGTTCGGAAGCTGCCATCGCCGCTTGCGGTGTAGGTGGTTTCAATGCCATGCATGCATTGTCAACCCGCAATGATTCTCCCGAAACTGCATCCCGTCCGTTCAGCGCAAGCCGTGACGGATTCATCATGGGTGAAGGTGGCGGTTGTCTCGTTCTCGAGGAACTGGAACACGCCAAGGCACGCGGTGCCAAAATCTATGCGGAAGTTGCCGGCGTAGGAATGTCTGCCGACGCTCATCACCTGACAGCCTCTCACCCCGAAGGTTTGGGAGCCAAGTTAGTGATGCTGAATGCGTTGGAAGATGCAGAAATGAAACCCGAAGAAGTAGATTATATCAATGTTCACGGTACATCTACTCCCGTAGGTGATATTTCGGAAGCAAAAGCAATCAAAGAGGTATTCGGACAGCATGCGTATGAGTTGAACATCAGTTCGACAAAATCCATGACCGGCCACTTGCTGGGCGCTGCCGGTGCGGTAGAATCCATTGCAAGCATCCTCGCCATCAAGAATGGCATTGTTCCTCCGACCATCAACCACGAAGAGGGTGATAACGACGAAAACATCGACTATGACCTGAACTTCACGTTCAACAAAGCACAAAAGCGCGAAGTGAACGTAGCTTTGTCCAATACTTTTGGATTCGGTGGTCATAATGCGTGTGTCATTTTCAAGAAATACGCAGAATAATAAGGTCGTGTTACGTAACCAAATAGATAAAATAAGGCTCTTGTTCCGCAAGGATAGAGAGTCTTATTTTTGTTTTTACAGAATTCTCGGCTTCTTTCCACGTGACATCAAGGTCTATCAGCAGGCTTTGCTGCATAAATCCATCTCCATGCGCTCCGAAAAAGGACGTCCCATCAACAACGAACGGCTGGAATTCTTGGGCGATGCTATCCTCGACGCCATTGTAGGAGATATTGTCTACCGCCATTTCGAAGGACGCCGCGAAGGTTTCCTTACCAATACCCGTTCCAAAATTGTACAGCGGGAAACACTCAACAAACTGGCCGTGGAAATCGGACTGGACAAACTGGTGAAATACTCCACCCGCTCCTCATCCCACAACAGCTACATGTACGGCAATGCATTCGAAGCCTTCATCGGCGCCATTTATCTGGACCAGGGCTACGACCGCTGCAAGCAGTTCATGGAAGAGAAGATTTTCAAAAACTATATCGACCTCGACAAGATGTCTCGCAAAGAGGTCAACTTCAAGTCAAAACTCATCGAATGGAGCCAGAAGAACAAAATGGAGGTGTCATTCGAGCTTATCGAGCAGTTTCTCGACGAAGAATACAATCCGATGTTCCACACCGAAGTCCGCATCGAAGGGATATCGGCAGGTACCGGCACCGGTTATTCCAAGAAGGAGTCGCAACAAAATGCGGCACAGATGGCATTGAAAAAAATTAAGGATGCCGCTTTCAAGGAGGAAGTCCAGGCAGCCAAGGAGCGAAACCATGCAACAGAAACCTCCACAGAAGAAAATCCCATGGCAGAAGCTGTTGAAGAATCCCCACAAGAAAAATTAGCCGAAACAGATTCCCATCCGACGTCCCTGGACAACTAAGTCATTGTCTTCCGTCACCAGCTTCAACTTGCCCGCAATCTCCTCCAGCGGTGCAGAAGCTATTTCATTCCCCTTCAAGGTAATCATCCGCCCGAACTGCCCGTTGGCAATCAGTTCCGTGGCATGTCCGCCCATACGTGTGGAAAGGTTACGGTCAAAAGGTGTGGGTGAGCCGCCTCGCTGAATATAACCCAACACAGTCTCACGGGTCTCGATACCCGTCTCATACTCTATCTCCTGAGCGATATACTCGGCGGCACGCTTCCGCCCGTCCGTCTGTATACCTTCGGCTACCACCACGATGGAGTAAGGCTTTCCTTTCTTCAGCCGATTCAGAATCGTTTCTCCGATACGGTGGATATTATAGGGAATCTCCGGAATCAGAATCACGTCACCACCGCCTGCCATACCGGAGTATAAGGCTATCCAACCTGCCTTGTGCCCCATCACCTCAATCACCATCACCCGTTTGTGCGAGCTGGCCGTGCTGTGCAACCGGTCGATGGCATCCGTAGCAATGCTGACGGCAGAATCGAATCCGAAGGAGAAATCAGTTCCCCAAATATCGTTGTCTATGGTTTTAGGTACAGACACAATGTTCAGCCCCATAGCAGAGAGTTTGGCGGCTGTCTTCTGCGTACCGTTCCCGCCGATACAGACTACACAATCAAGCCCCATCTCTTCGATATTCCGCGCTATCAGTGCCGGTTTGTCCACGCCGGACATCACGCCGTTCTTCTTAAAGGGCTTCTCGCGCGAAGTACCGAGCATCGTACCTCCCAAGTTCAGCAAACCGGATAAGGATTTTTCGGTAAACGACTCCACATCCTTGGTCAGCAGCCCCTGAAAACCGCTGTGAATGCCAATTACTTCCATTCCATAATGGTTGATAGCTGTTTTACATACACCGCGAATGGTAGCGTTGATGCCGGGACAGTCGCCTCCTGAAGTCAAAATACCTATTCTCATGATATTTTTGTTTGAATTATTGTTCTATAGGTCCGTAAAGATAGAAAAAAAATGAGAAAAAAGATAGAGATGCCGATAAATAAGATTATTTTTGCGGTTTAAAATAAGATTTCACAAAGAACGATGAATATTACAAAGTTTCTGAATAAGGTATATTTTGCTCCCCGTCTGAAAGAAATCGAACAATACACCAGCCATGCCGGTGAATTGCAACAGCTTGTACTGCAGCGCCTCGTCCGGACAGCGGCAAACACGGAATGGGGAAAGAAGCATGACTATGCCTCTATCCGTACTTATGAAGATTTCAAGAAGCGCCTTCCCATACAAACTTATGAAGAAGTAAAACCTTATGTAACCCGCCTGCGTGCCGGTGAGCAAAATCTGCTTTGGCCTTCGGAAATACGTTGGTTTGCCAAATCATCGGGTACCACCAACGACAAGAGCAAGTTCCTGCCCGTCAGCCGGGAGTCCTTGCACGACACGCATTACAAGGGAGGCCGGGATGCCGTTGCCATCTATCTGGGACAGAATCCCGAAAGCCGTTTCTTTTCCGGTAAAGGGCTTATCCTTGGAGGCAGCCACGCTCCCAACCTGAACACCAACCACAGTCTTGTAGGCGACCTCTCCGCCATCCTCATAGAAAATATCAACCCGCTGGTAAACTTTGTCCGCGTACCCAGCAAGCAGACAGCCTTGATGGAGCACTTCGAGCCCAAAATGGAGGCCATTGCCCGCGAAACCATCCATGCAAATGTAAGCAACCTTTCCGGTGTACCGTCCTGGATGCTTGTACTCATCAAACATATACTGGAAAAGACGGGAAAGCAGAGCCTTGAGGAGATATGGCCCAACCTGGAGGTATTCTTCCACGGCGGCGTTGCCTTCACTCCCTACCGCGAGCAATACAAAGACGTGATCCGCAGCAGCAAGATGCATTATGTAGAGACTTATAACGCCTCCGAAGGCTACTTCGGCACGCAGAACGACCCTGCCGACCCTGCCATGTTGCTGATGATTGACTACGGTATCTTCTACGAGTTCATCCCGCTTGAAGATGTAGGCAAGGAGAATCCGCGTACCTTCTGCCTCGAGGAGGTGGAGCTGAACAAAAACTACGCCATGGTAATCTCCACTTCTGCCGGTTTGTGGCGATATATGATTGGAGATACGGTGAAGTTCACATCGAAGAACCCCTATAAGTTCGTCATCACCGGACGTACCAAGCACTTTATCAACGCGTTCGGCGAAGAACTGATTGTGGATAACGCGGAAAGAGGACTTGCCAGGGCATGTGCCGAGACCGGTGCACAAGTAGTAGATTACTCTGCTGCTCCCGTGTTTATGGACAAGCATGCCAAATGCCGCCACCAGTGGCTGATAGAGTTTGCACAAATGCCGGACAGCCTGGAGAAGTTCGCCAAAGTATTGGACGACACCCTGAAAGAGGTGAACTCCGACTATGAAGCTAAAAGGCAGAATAACCTGGCGCTGCAACCGCTGGAAATCATCGTCGCCCGTCCCAACCTCTTCCATAACTGGCTGGATAGCAAGGGGAAACTCGGCGGACAGCATAAGGTGCCCCGGCTCAGCAACACGAGGGAGTATATAGAGGAAATGCTGGAACTGAACCGGTAAATTACTATATCATAAAAATCAAGCGCGGATTACGCAAATTACGCGGATAAATTAATAAATCCATGTAATCTGCGTAATCCGCGTTTTACAAATCAGTCAGTACGTTTTGACTTTACTTTTTCATTTCAACAATCAGCCTCAAGGATTAGAAATTATATGCCAGCCCAATTCCCAGCACTTCCTTAAACTGCACCTTGGCGCCCTTCTTCACTCCATTGTCATCAAACGTTTTCACATCATTGTCATACTTCAGAGTTGTATTGATGGTAGCCGACAATACTTTATTGATTTTCATGCTGATAAGTACATCCCAATTCACATCTATGTTTCCAAAATCTTTGCTGTAAGGAGTAAAGAAATCAGCCGTAGTAATCAGATTCACATTCTCCATCACGGGCAATTCAGCACGGGCTTTCACAAAAGCGCCACCCTCTATCTTGAAGTGGTCACCCGGGTCTACACCAAAAGCGCCCAAATCGGAAAGATAGTCATCAGTCACGAAAGTCATCTTGGTGGAAACGGGTGAAAGCAGTAGAGAATAGTTACTCTTAGGCCTCCATTCCATACCCAGGGCGATATTCGAATAGGCAGGAGCAAAGAAATTGGAAATCTGGTGCTCTTTGTCAGGATAGTCATATCCTTTGGCAAACTGGGTATTCAAATCACCCATCAGTGTATAGAACCAGACGTTGTCTGTAGAATATCCCAACTGAGTGGAAAGCCCTATTTTATCACTACTTTTCCTCATCCCCTGAGATTTGGTTTTCGACAAGCCATAGTCCAGCACCATGTTGGTGACCCAGAGCCAGTTTCCTTTCTTGTGTGTCAGTGATGCATTCAAGTAGGCATTTCCAGCAATGGAATTCTCACCTCCTGCCGACCAGTTGGCCATGGCAGTCTGTGACATATTAAGACCAGTCACTCCTTTCAATACCCAAGCTCCCTCCTGATAACCTTTATCATCCGTCTGAGCATAAGTTATGGTTGCTAAAGCAGCAAACAACATTACAATATATATCCTTTTCATATTACAGTTCGTTTTAAAAGTTTCTCATAAAAAGACGTCTCATAAAATTAACAACATTTACTATCTTTTGTTCGAGAAGCTATAAAACGAATGTAAGGTTCAGAGAATAATTCCACCGCCCAACAAGTATCCGTCCTTATCATAGAAAGCCGCTGCCTGCCCGGGTGCAATGGATTCCAGCGGCTCTATCAGACGGACACGTAACAGACCTTCCACCGTAAGAGTCACCCTGCACCGGTTTGCCTGCTTACGGTAGCGTATCTTCACAATAACCTCGTTTGCACCCAGCACACGACTATTCTCCACCAGGTTCCAGTCTCCCAGCCACATTTCCTGCCTGTAGAGGGAAGAGAGCGGAGCTAAAACGACTTCATTGCTTTCCACTCTTGTCTCTTTCACAAAAACAGCCTTGTTCAGATGGATACCCAAGCCCCTACGTTGCCCTACGGTATAAAACGGATAGCCCTCATGCCATCCCAAGAAATCCCCCTTTTCATCGACGAATCTACCTTTACCGGGTAATAGTGTTTCAGGAACCTCACGCTTCAAAAAGGAACGGTAATCCAAAGGGCAAAAGCACACACCTATACTGTCTTTCTTCGCAGCCACCTGCCCGAAACCACGCTCCGCCGCATACGAGCGCGCCTCATTTTTCGTAATATCTCCCATCGGAAGCAACATACGCTGCAGGATGTCCTGCTTCAATCCCCACAGAAAGAAAGTCTGGTCTTTGTCCTTATCTGCAGCAGGAGCTATATAATACTTTCCTCCGGACAAGACTTTACGCACATAATGTCCGGTAGAAATCCAATAAATCCCCTTTTCATCGGCTATTTTAGCCAACAGTGCCCACTTCAGCTCATTATTGCAGACCGTGCAAGGAACGGGAGTGCGTCCCCTTAGATACTCTTCCACAAAATAGCGGATAATACGCGAACGGAAAAGCTCGCGTGCATCATAGGTAATGTGTTTCATCCCCAGCTTCAGGGCCAGAGCCCGTGCATCTTCCAAATACCCGGTCTCATCTCCTGCCTCATAGAAACGGAAAGTCACGCCAGTCACCTCATAACCGGCTTCCTGCAACCTCATGGCGGCCACGGAACTATCCGTGCCGCCACTCATGCCAAGCAATACACGTTTATCTGACTTCATGGATACAAAAGTAATAAACGAAGGTGAAATCCGTTGCATTTACTCTTATAAAACAGAATATCATTATAGATTTTCACAGATTTATTATACCTTTGTACTCCTAAAAGAACTAATAATCAACTGTTATGGAACATCAACTGACCATTTACAACACTTTAAATAGAAAAAAAGAGCTGTTCGTACCGCTGCATGCACCGCATGTAGGCATGTATGTCTGCGGACCGACCGTGTACGGTGACCCGCACTTGGGACATGCACGCCCTGCCATCACTTTCGACCTGCTGTTCCGCTACCTGACGCACATCGGCTACAAGGTGCGCTATGTCCGCAACATTACCGACGTGGGCCATCTGGAGCACGATGCCGACGAAGGTGAAGACAAGATTGCGAAAAAAGCCCGTCTGGAACAACTGGAGCCAATGGAAGTGGCACAGTACTACATCAACCGCTATCATAAGGCGATGGATGCATTGAATGTGCTGTCTCCCAGTATCGAGCCACATGCCAGCGGCCACATCATCGAACAGATAGAACTTGTAAAGGAGATATTGAAGAACGGATATGCCTATGAAAGTGAAGGTTCCGTTTATTTCGATGTAGAAAAATACAACAAGGACCATCACTACGGCAAGCTCTCCGGACGCAACCTGGATGATGTTCTCAACACCACCCGCGAACTGGACGGACAGAGCGAGAAGCACAATCCCGCAGACTTTGCCCTCTGGAAATGTGCGCAACCGGAACACATCATGCGTTGGCCTTCCCCGTGGAGCGACGGCTTCCCCGGCTGGCACGCCGAATGTACAGCCATGGGAAAGAAATACTTGGGCGAGCACTTCGACATTCATGGTGGCGGTATGGACCTTATCTTCCCGCATCACGAATGCGAGATTGCACAATCCGTAGCTTCCCAAGGAGAAGATATGGTACATTATTGGATGCACAACAACATGCTGACCGTGAACGGACAGAAAATGGGTAAGTCTTACGGTAACTTCATCACATTGGAAGAGCTCTTCAAAGGCACACACCCCATGCTGGAGCAAGCCTACAGCCCAATGACCATCCGCTTCTTCACCCTGCAAGCCCACTACCGCAGTACGGTAGACTTCAGCAACGAAGCTCTGCAAGCCGCCGAAAAGGGATTGGCAAGACTGATGGATGCTGTACATGGACTGGACAAGATTACCCCTGCTGCAACCTCCACCATAGACGTGAAATCCCTGCGTGCCAAGTGTTACGAAGCCATGAATGATGACTTGAACTCACCGATTGTCATCGCCCACCTCTTCGACGGCGCCAAGATGGTAAACAATATCCTGGCTGGAAACGATTCCATCACAGCCGAAGACCTGAAAGAATTGAAGGAAACCTTCCACCTCTTCTGCTTCGACATCTTAGGATTACAAGAAGACAACGCCTCCAACGAAGAGCGTGAAGCTGCCTTCGGCAAAGTAGTGGACATGCTATTGGAAGAGCGTTCAAAGGCAAAAGCCAACAAAGATTGGGCTACATCCGACAAAATCCGCAATGAACTCACCGCGCTCGGTTTCGAGATTAAGGACGGTAAGGACGGAAGCGAATGGAAGCTGAATAAATAACGAAGGTATCATAACTCACCACAGAATCATACAGATTGGGGTAAGTTTTAGGCAGAAGAACAAAAGAACATATTTTTCTCTTGTTCTTCTGTTCTTTTAACTGAAAAATAAAATCTGTATAATCCTATGGTGATTGTGTATTTTGATACATCCCTGTTAGAATACGAATCCGAACCCGGCATACCACCCTACTTTCTTCGTCTGGTTGGACCAATTCAATTGTATCTCCACTGGTCCCAGAAAACTCTTGTACATATAGCCGATGCCTACCCCTGCCATATCAACCGATTCGGAAGAGTCAAGAATCTGATGAAACCTCCCGGAGTTTCGCCCATAACTGCCCATCACTGATATATACTGGTTTTTCAAGATACGCTGTCTGAGGTTCAGCCCTGCAACCAGCAATGCGGCTTGTGACAGTTCCGCACGGTTGATGCCCGTAAACGGTATCTGCTGTGGCATATAGCGCCCCGGTATGGTTCCCCCCACCATATTAATGATGGCAAAAGGATAATTACCGCTTCCGGACAATACGCGTCCATAAAACGAAGGAGTGACAGTGAACTTACTCGAGGGAGAGAAACATCCCTGCCAACGGGCATCGAAAACAGAAATAGGATTGTTGTCCTTATACTGGAAGAAGTTATCCGTATAGAGATGATAGGATACCGCCCACGACATACCTTTTGTAGGGGCGCTCCTCTCATTCAAGTTGTTGAACACAAGTCCGGCAAAGTAACTGAATAAGGACGAATTTTCAAACAGTGCCGAAGCTAACGGGTCGAGCGACAGCAAATCATGATAGTGGTAGTAATCAAAGTCAATGCCCAGACTGACCTGGATATTGTTCCAGTCCTTCGCCGCCCCCATACGGACCAGCTGATGTGTAAAAGTCAAATCCAGCGCCCGTTTGCCTTCATTATAAATATTCATATCTTTATAGTCGAACTGATAGGCAAGTCCTGCCTGCCATCCACCGTCCCATTGATAACCATATCCAAGTCGTGCCAGTGTACGCTTGCCCAGACGGGCGGTGAGGCTGACCAGCGACTCCCGCTGCCGGCCGAAATAGAAGTCCGTATTTGCCTGCAACGCCGCCAGTTCTTCCGTATCAAAACGAAAACCGACATTCAACTTGTTCTCCCGTACAGCAGGGACGGCTATTTGGGAATCAACGGGAATCTCCCTATCAACAGCCGCGCCAGGCAAGCGGAAAGGTCCCGGACGGCGAGGCTGATAATCTTCTGCAAGTCCCAGCTTCCGTTTCAGGGCAAGCAGTCCGTCCCAACTGTCCATGGCAGCACGCTCTCCCCGCACCATCAAAGTGTCGATGGCCTCTTTGGTGAAACTTGCAGCCGAATAGCCGGTGACATCCACCTTTATCAATACGTCGGTATTACGCAGATTCTCACGGTATTTCTTCTCTCCTTGCAGATTGATGATTTGCCCGAAGATGTCTTTCACCGATTTCAGCTCGGAAGCCTTAAGCAGCGGACTCTGCACATCCACCCCGATAATGTAGTCGGCCCCCATGGCAAGCGCCACATCTACCGGATAGTTATTCACCATTCCACCGTCCACCAACACCATTCCATCCAGGTCTACCGGAGCAAACACACCGGGAATGGACATGCTGGAACGCATGGCAGTAGCCAGTATTCCCTCATGGAACACTACTTCGCTGCCATTCACCAGATTTTCCGACACGCAGGCAAACGGAATAGGCAGACGGCTAAAATCCACAGAATCCTGGTAACCTTCTGTCAATGTGGAGAACAAACGTGCCAGGTTCTTCCCTTTTATGATACCCGCATCCGAAACAGCGGCAGATTTCAAAGAAAACGGAATGGAGAGTACATAGCGCTCCGACTTCAACCGGTCATCCAGCAACACATCCTTAGGATTGGGGGCATCCGAGAGCAAGAATTTCCAGTTCTGGGCATTCACCATACTGTCCAATTGCTGTGGGGTATATCCGATAGAATACAAACCGCCCACAATGGCCCCCATACTAGTGCCCACCACATAATCTATAGGGATACCCGCTTCTTCAATTACTTTCAGAGCACCGATATGCGCCGTCCCTTTGGCGCCACCCCCACTGAGTACGACAGCCACTTTCGGACGCCCGGACGCCCAAAGGACCATCGGCAAAAACAACAAACAAGCCCATAGTCTATACTTCATCTCCATCATTTACTTAATACGTATTGGTAATTTATTCCACTCTGAATCAAACAACCCGCTCCGACAAATAGTTCACTATCAGTCGAAGCGGGTCGCAAAAAACGTTCAAGCAATTTATGGAGGATTATCTATAACCCATTTCCAATCAATAAGGTATCATATCCTTCAAGATACCTTCCTTATACCAAGGATCATCAATCTCTTTCAACACTTTGCCCATCTCTGCGCAAAGGTCTTTTACGACTTCTTGGTTTTCTTCCAAAGAAAGGTTATTCATCTGATACGGGTCCTTTTCATCGTCAAACAACAAACTTTTGACCAGCTTATGGTTTTCGCGGTCAATGTAGAGCGCCAGCGTGTAGCGCGCCGATTTAAAGCCGCGCGACGAAGGGAAGTAGGAACGGACCATGCCTTCCGCATCCTTCTCACCGTCCAGGTTCTGGATGTAGAGAGCGCCGGTGGGACGTACAATATCCGCCTTTTCATCGAAGAAAAGCGGTGCATAGTTGCGCCCCTGCACCTCGGCCGGAATGGAGTCGGCAAGACCGGCAAGCCCCAACAAGGTAGGCATGATGTCCGGCGAGGAAAGCATCAAGTCGTCCACGCGAGGCTTAATCTTATCGGGAAAACGCACCAAGAAAGGAACGTTCATGGACTCGGAGTACGGGGAATTCTTCGGGTCTTCCGTATGCTGGCTACACATGGTCTCTCCATGGTCGGAGGCAAACACGACAATGGTATTCTTGTCCAGCCCGAGTTCCTTCAAGGCATCAAGTATCTGACCGAAAGCACGGTCGACACCCGTCACAGAAGCAAAGTAGTAGCGTGCACTCTCTGCCTTGAGCATCTTGGAGTCGGCATTCGGACGGACGAGCAAGCTGTCCAGAGGCTGGTTTTTATAGAGATTGAAATCTTCCTCCATACAGTCGTCCAAAGAACGGTACGGACTATGGGGAGGATTCATGCCTACCATAATGAAGAAAGGTTTCTTCGGGTCGCGTACATTCCCCTCGTTCTTCAGATAAGACACCACCTTGCCCGATTCGTGTAACGGTGACCACTCGCGCGGGTCGTGGCGACGGCCTTCCGTATCCCAGTAATGCGGATTCTTGTGTTCGTCAAAGGTACCGTAAGAATACCAGTAATTGAACCCATGACGACGTTCTTTCGGCGTATAGGCATCCCATGCAGGTACACGGTCTTCCACATACTGTCCGGGACGTTCGGGGTCGTTGGGGGTAGGAAAGTCGGCATGCAGTTTGCCAAAGTAGGCACAGTCATATCCGGCATTGCAGAAAACATCACTCACACACACAGCATCCTCACGCAGGGAGCTGATGGGACGGCTCGAATTGCAATTCAATGGAATACCACTCTTATTAGGATACATTCCCGTCAACAGAGAACCACGGTGGGGACTGCTCAACGGGCAGTTGCTCATGGCAGATGTCAATACCACCGACTCCCGGGCAAAATCATTCAAGCGTGGGGTATGCACCGGGTCATTCCGAAAGTTCACTTTCTCGCGAAAACCTTCCTGGCCCCAGAACTCCATCGCCTGATTACGGTATTGGTCGGGAAAAACGTAAATGACATTCGGCTGGACGGATTGTTCCGCCTGCGGGGCTTTACAGCCCTGCAAGGCGAACAAACCTAAACCACCTAACAAAATATTTAATTGAGTTTTCATTTTTCCAAGTCTCTTTTACGCATCAATCCTTCCAGGAAGTAATAGTCGGCATAATTCAGCGGTACATCAATCTCCGCACCGTGAGGAATACTGCCCACAGAGTGCATCAGGATGAAGTTGCCGTTGGTACCCACCTTGGCACGGTAGGAAGGAGAAGCGAGGCTTTCCATAATCCGGTCGGCGGTTTCCTTGTATCCCTTATCCGGCAGATAAGTACTCAGCTCGTAAAGGGCGGACGCCGTGCAGGCAGCTGCCGAAGCATCGCGAGGTTCATTCGGGATATTGGGAGCATCGAAATCCCAGTAGGGAACCAAGTCTTCCGGAAGATTCTTGTTGTTGAAGATAAAGTTGTAGACCTTTTCAGCCTGTTCCAGGTATTTGGCATCGTGTGTATAGCGATAGCACATGGTATAGCCGTACAAGGCCCACGCTTGTCCACGTGCCCAAGCAGACTCGTCGGCATAGCCTTGTGCAGTCTGTCTCTTACGGACTTCACCGGTTTCGGGGTCATAATCCACCACATGATAGCAGCTGTTGTCCTCACGGAAATGGTTAGCCATAGTCGTATCGGCGTGCTTCCGGGCTATGTTATAGAAAGTGGAGTCGCCGGACAGCTTGGAAGCTTCGAACAGCAGTTCGAGGTTCATCATATTATCAATGATAACGGGACATTTCCAGCCACGTTCAGCCTGCCACCCCTTGTCTGCATCCCATGACTGAAGTACGCCTGCTGCAGGGCGGAAACGGGTAGACAATGATTTGGCTGTCTGTATGATGACCGGCTTGTACTCCTCCTTACCCGCAAAACGGTATCCGTTCAGGTAGCTGCTGCCAATCATAAAGCCCACATCATGGTGCCAGGTAAGGTATTGTACCGAATCCAAATCCTCGGTATACTTCTCTGCCAGCGGCAGCCACTTCTGGTCACCGGTCAACTCGTACATATGCCAGATATTACCGGGGAAGAAGCCGGAACACCAATCGTCGATAGGTACATAGACAATGTTCCCATCCTTATCAATGGTACGGGGATTAAGGATTTTACCGGATTTTTCGATAATGTCTGTCTGAATTGTCTCCTGAGCCACAGCATTATCAATGTTTTCTTGGATAAAGTTGCTTTCAGCCTGCTTTTGCCCTGCGCAACCTGCCAATACAAGGAGGGAGATTCCCAATGTAGTGAGGACTGTTTTCATAATAAGGGATTTATTTATTAAGAGTTTATGATTTTTCCTGCTGCAAAAGTAGAGCAAGTGTACAGATTTGACCCGCCTAAATAATTCAATTAATGGCTAAAATCGTTACTTTTGCGTCCGGAAGCACATATTTTCCACCCATTAATCATTAATCATGCGAATCAGTATGCGGGCATCTCCCGCGCCGAGCGCCACATCCGCGCCCAGGAGGTGCTGGAGCAGGTGGGACTTGGCGACAAGCTGAAAAACCCGCCCCAACCAGCTTTCCGGCGGTCAGCAGCAGCGCGTGTCCATTGCGCGGGCACTGGTGCGCAACCCGCCGGTCATTCTGGCGGACGAGCCCACCGGCGCACTGGACTCCCATACCGGCCGCGAGGTGCTGGGGCTTTTGCAGCAGCTGCACAAGCAGGGACACACCGTAGTGCTGATCACCCACGACAATTCCATTGCCGTGCAGGCCGACCGCATCATCCGGCTGGAGGACGGTCAGGTGGTGTATGACGGCGACTCCCACGCACCGGAGGCCATGGTGCAGCCCACCCTGCTGCCCGAAACGCCGGAAAAGGAGGAACAGGCATGATCTTTGAAACCTTCCGGCAGGCTATCCAGAACGTGTGGAGCAACAAGCTGCGCACCTTTCTGACTATGCTGGGCATCATCATCGGCGTGATGGCGGTCATCGTCATCGTGGGTCTGGGCAACGGCATGACCAAGAGCATGCGGGACAGCTTTTCCGCACTGGGCACCAACACCCTCAGCATTCAGGTGTGGGGCTACGGCTCCCGTACCGTGCCGGTGGAGGAAATGTACGATATCTGCCAGCGGCATTCCGACCTGATCAAGGCGGTGTCGCCGCAGGTCAACTTCAGCGGCAAAGCCAGCGGTACGCTGAAGATCGGTACCACCAGCTACCGCTGGTCCAACATGAGCGGTGTGGACGAAAACTTTACCGAAATGAAGAATTACCAGATCGTTCAGGGGCGCGGCCTGCAGTACATGGATATGCAGGACAACAAGCAGGTCTGCGTCATCGGCGATTACCTCAACCGCGTAGCCTTTGGCGGCAACGGTGTGGGGCAGACGCTCAAAATCGGTGCCAACAAGTTCCGCGTCGTAGGTGTGCTGTCTGCCAAAGTCAGCGACCCCACTATGCAGCAGGGCAGCGATGACGACTGCGTTTACCTGCCCTACACCACCGTGATGCGGCTCTCCAGCCAAAGCATGGTGGACTGCTACACCGCTATGATGGCCGACGAAAGCCTTGCCAACGAGGCCAAGGCCACCATGGAAGAGGAATTGATGTCGATCCTCAAGACCGAAAACGGCTACTATGTGTACAGCGCCAGCGAGTGGCTGGAGGAAATGAACAAGATGATCAACATGGTCATCGTGATCCTGACCGGCATTGCCAGCATCTCGCTGCTGGTGGGCGGCATTGGCATCATGAACATCATGCTGGTGTCGGTGACTGAGCGCACCCGCGAGATTGGTATTCGCAAGGCACTGGGTGCCAAGGAACGCACCATTCTGTCGCAGTTCGTGGTGGAAGCAGCCACCACCTCGGCCCTCGGCGGCGCACTGGGCATTGCACTGGGCTACATCGTATCCATGGGAGCAAACAAGGTGCTGCCCATGTTCACCAGCGGCACAACGGTCACGGTCAGCCCGTCCTTCAACTCCATTGCGGTGGCCTTTGGCATCTCGGTGGGGATTGGCGTGCTGTTCGGCTACCTGCCCGCAAAGCGCGCAGCGCGGCTCAACCCCATTGAAGCATTGCGCTATGACTGAACTCTTCTCAGCCGGCGTTGCGCCGGACTGCCAAACACCAAGGAAGGGGAATATACCTATGAAAAAACGTCTTTTCGCATGTCTGCTTGCAGCATGCCTGGCTGTATCCGTGCTGGTGCTTCCGGCATCAGCAGCCAGCCTGAACAACTCGGCCATCCAGACGGCCATCACGCTGGGCGCTATGGATACCAGCCAGACCGGCAGTCTGGATGCTGCCGTCACCCGCGGTGCATTTGCCAAGATGCTGGTCTCCTTTTCGGCCTACCGCGAAAGCGCCAGCCAGCAGGGTAATCTGGGCACACTGTATAAGGATGTGCCCGGCAGCTCTCAGTGGGCACCCTATGTGCGCATTGCGGTGCAGCAGGGCTGGATGAACGGCTATACCGATGGTACATTCCGCCCGGATAATGTGGTCACGCTGGAAGAAGCCTGCACCGCAGCGCTCAAGCTGCTGGGCTATAAAATGACCGACCTCAACGGCGTGTTCCCGACGGCACAGCTGAACAAGGCGCAGGAACTGGGCCTGCGCAACCAGCTGAACCGCAGCCAGAGCGAGGCCATGAACTATGAGGACTGTGCTCTGCTGCTGTATAATACCCTCACCGCCAACACCGCTTCCGGCAGCGCTTACGGTACCAGTCTGGGCTTTACCGTCTCCAATGGCCAGGTGGACACCTCTACCGTGATGCTCAAGAGTCTGAAGGGCCCCTTTGTGGCAGCGGAAGGCACCCAGCTGCCTTTTACGCCGTTGAGCGTGTACCGCAACGATAAGGTCTCGGCTTCGGCAGAGTTGAACCGTTACGATGTGTATTATTACAGCGAGAGTCTGCAGACGGTATGGATCTATACTCGCCGTGCTGCGGGCCGCATCACTGCGGTTTCGCCCAGTGCAAGCGCTCCCACGGCGGTTACAGTGGCGGGCACCAGCTATAAGCTGGGCAGCACAGCAGTGGCTTCCAAGGTGTCCAGCCTGAACGGCGGCGGCGTGGGCGAAGTGGTTACTCTGCTGCTGGGCATGAACAATGAGGCGGCGGATGTTATTACCGGCGCAGAGGCCGACGAGGTGTTCTACGGCGTGGTGCAGGGCGCAGCCCGCAGCCTTGTGGAAGATAACGGCGCGGATGTGCTGCAGCGCGTGGCTGTCATGTGCACCGATGGTGTTCAACGCACTGTGAATGTGGACAAAAGCCTGAACTACCCCAAGGGCTGGCTGGTAGAGATCCGCGTAACGCCGGAAGGCGAGTCCGTGAGCGGCATCGAGAACAAGGTCGTTGCCGGCAAGGTCAATGCAGATGCAACGGCACTGGGCAGCTATGCCCTTGCCGACGATGTACAAATTCTGGATACAACTGCGGAGGGTGTGGCTGGGACGGTTCGTCCCAGCCGCCTAGCGGGGACAGACCTGAATCTTCTGAACGTCCGCTACTATACGCTGAATGAGAAGGGCGAGATCGACCGCCTGATCCTGAATGATGTCACCGGCGACCTGTGGACCTACGGCGTGCTGGATGATATCAAGAATGTGGCAGTCAACTACTCGGAACTGCAGACGCTGGCCAAGATCATTTCCACCGGCAAGAGCGACAGCACGGATACGCAGGATAAGATTGTGGACGACCTGAAGGATGTTCTGGTGCCCACCACCAGCGAAGTGCTGTGGGGTGTGATCAACGGCGACATCCTCTCCACTCTGTGGCAGAAGATCACAGCCAACACGGATAGCCTGCTCAGCCTTGGTCTGCGGCAGGTGGGCAGCCTTGTAGGCGAACCGTATGCGTCCATCTTCCGCTATATTGGCGGCGGTGCTACCTATGTGTGCTATGTCAATGGTTCGCAGGTAGCTTTCACCACCAACGTCAAATATCCGGTGCTGGTAGGCGGTGTTGCAGCCCGCAGAGAGACGACCGGCAGCGTGCGGACGATGGTCCAGCTCATGCCCATGAAGATCGATCAGGTGGGTGCAGCGTCGGTCATGAGCAACGGCACCCGCTTTGAGATGGCGGACGACGCACAGGTGTATCTGTGGTACAAGGGTCAGTACTACGCCACCAAGCTGACCGAGGTCAACTCGGAGGGCTACTACCTGACCGGCTGGTACGATAACTTTGGCTGTGCTGCGGGCAAGCGCGTGCGTGTGATCGTGGCCGTTAAAAAGGACTGATGGATTATTACAGCGTCCCGCGCCGCATTCTGCGCGGGGCAAGGCAGTTGGTGTACCCACGCCGCTGCCCGTTTTGTGATCGGGTGCTGGGCAGTGTGCCTGTCTGCCCGGATTGTGCCGCAGAGCTGGAAGAGCTGCGCCGGAAGCCAGGAATGCGGCTGGACGCTTCTCAGCATTATTTAGGGGAACTGACCGGTGCAGCAGCACCGTTCCGGTATGAGGGCTGTGTGCGGCGCGGCATCCTGCATACCAAATACCATGCTGCACCGTGGACAGCGGTGGAGCTGGGCCTCTGGCTGGCAAAGCTGGCCTTTGGCAGCGAGATCCTTCCTTGATCTTTTCGGACCGCTCCGGCTGCAGGGTACCGAACAGGTTGATCCAGCCATTTAGGAATAATTCCGCGAGCAGATCGATAATGCCGGAACCGCAGATGCCCTTTGGCTTACCCTCTCC
>ENA-OQDT01000855-OQDT01000855.1-human-gut-metagenome-genome-assembly--contig:-NODE-855-length-19284-cov-3.640654_pt1 | contig 19284 bp, 22 predicted proteins | sample MGYA00242786_ERZ504617 | MGnify/ENA primary metagenome ERZ504617 (study PRJEB26092, sample SAMD00036337) | human gut metagenome | host: Homo sapiens | study: EMG produced TPA metagenomics assembly of...
GGCTCGCAGGAATCCCACCACCTTCGCATCCACCTTGAACTGGCGGAACGTCTCATTCAGCGCATGGATCACCGTGTCGTTCGCCTGAGTGTGCGCGGCATGCGGTTTGCCCTTGACGAGCAGGTTCAGATCCGGCAGATGGTATGGCGCATCAGGCTGTTGCGGAATGTCAGGCATGCCTTCATGGTCTTCAGGCGTCGCGGGGGATGGCATGGCCGGCGGTATCCTGGAGCCGGTTGGCGGCATGGGCGACGAGGCCGGCGACCGGTCGAGGATCTCGCCGGTCTGGGTGGAGACCACCATCGTCTCGCCCTCCGCATCGAGATGCGCCCAGGGATCGGTGCCGGTGGCCGTCGCTGCGGGCATGGAGCCGGATGGCAGCGGAATGGTGCCTGAAGGCTGGGCGTTCCATGTGCCCGAGTCGATGCTTCGCGTGGCGTCGTCATTGAAGGCACCGCCACTGCTCACCTGCGCGGGCCCTCGTGCAGATCCGTTTCGTTGGCATCCCCATGGCGGCTCGCGGCGTTGAGGAACGCCTCGTCACCTGCATAGCGATCGAGTTTCGTGTCGGTGCCGGGGCCCTTCCCGCGTCGATGGAACAGCCTGGCGAGGAAGCCGACCTTGCTGTCCGGTTCCGGCACGTCAGTGCCGTCATGCGCAGGCACGCCATCCGCGAACGCCAATGTATCGTCGCCCACGCGCACCTCGTTCAGGAACTGCCCGACCTCGGGATCCGACTGCTGCGCATCCGCGGAATCAGCAGATCCCCGCCGGGAGAATCTACTCAGCTTCTGCGGAATCTCGGTCACATGGGTGCGCGTCATCAACAGCACGGAGAACACCGCAGCCACGACGAACACGATGATTGCGAACGTCTGGGAGAGCCCCCATGCCAGAGGTGATCCGACGACGAAACCGACCAGACCGCCGGCCTGCTGAATGTTCTGCCAGGAGAACTCCTTCGTGTCCGCAGCCATGATCACGTCGATGATCGAGCAGATCGACCACAGCAACATCACTCCACCGGCAATCACCTGCGTGTTGTGGGATTGCTTGCCGGAGTTGCGCATGAGGCGAATCGCCAACACGATGAGCAGCACCGGCACCACCACGCTCATCACACCGAAGATCGCGGAGGCGAACGAGTGCAGCCCGCGTCCGAGCGCTCCGTCGACGCGGAACCATTCGGACCCGCAGAAGAACACGGCCGAGGATGATCATGACGAAGCACAATCCATCCCGACGATACGCCGGGTCGTACTCCCCCACGCTCACCTTACGCACGGCAGAGCCGAACGCCCGTGGCACACATAGCAATGCCTTGTGCCAGAACGGTTCCGCTCCTTGGTTCCGCGCACCACCCTGTGAACTCTGCGCGGAACCTGCACGTGACCCCGTCCCGCCGCCGGAGGAGGAACGGGCGGTCCTGCCCTTCGATGCATTTGGAAGATGATTGTGCCATAACGGTTGAATTCTACCTCAGACCGGTCCCGCACCAGACGGCCGGCGAATATCGCCCAGATGATGCTGCACATATTCCTGTGCATGCATGTCGATGGCATCGTAGTCGCCGGCGTCGGCGTGGTCGATGACCGCCATCGCATTGTCGACCAGAGCCGGGTTCAATGCCGAGAGCCAGTGGATGCGTGGGTCTCGGCCGAACCATCCCATTTGCTTGCGGGCGAGGCGCTTGGTCTTCTGCGCGATGTCTGCCATGGTGTCGTCCAAATCGACCAGACCATCGAGATGGTCGATCACCTGCTGGTAGCCGAGCGCACGGGCTGCGGTTGGCCCCAGATGGGAACGCAGACGCGCCACCTCATCCACGAAGCCCCCGTCGAACATCTGCCTCGTGCGCACGTCAATGCGCTTGTCCAGATCGGCACGGTCAAGGTCGAGCCCCAATTGCACCGACGGAATCACATAACGGTACCGGGGCAACGTGGCCGAATACGGTTTGCCGGTCACCTCGATCACTTCGAGTGCGCGAATGATGCGACGGGGATTGCGCGGATCCATATGCTCGGCCGCCTGCGGATCCTTGACCGCCAACTCGCGGAACAATGCCGTGGCTCCCTCGGTTCGCTCACGCTCCTCCAGATGCTCCCGAATCTGCGGGTCGGTGCCCGGGAAGGAGATGTCGTCGATGGCCGCACGGGCGTACAGGCCGGAGCCACCGACCAGAATCGGCCGTATGCCACGCGACTTGAGATCGGCGATGGTTTCACGCGCCATCTGTTGGAACCTCGCGACAGACATCGTCTCGCTCGGCTCAATCACGTCGAGCAGATGATGCCTGACCGCCGCACGTTCCTCGTCGCTCGCCTTCGCGGTGCCGATATCCATGCCGCGGTACATCTGGTAGGCGTCGGCATTCACTATCTCGGCACGTTCACCACGATCGGCGAGTCTCCGGGCGATCGCGATGCCCAGGCCAGTTTTCCCAGAGGCGGTGGGGCCGACGATCGAGATCACACGCGCGCCGTCATGGCGCTCAACTCCTGCGGATGGCATAGGTCTGTCCTTTGGCGAGATCGGGGTCTGCAATCAGGTTATGACGGCCAGCATGGGTGACGGTGGCAGTGACGAAATCACCGATCTGCGGTGCATCATGCCCTTCGGGCACCCCCACATGCACCAGCACGCCGGTTTTCTCGCGACCGGTGTAGCGGTGCGTCTCGGCATCCTTCTTCCCGGTCACACCGGTGATCATCACCTCGACGTCACGGCCCACGAACTTCTCGAGAATCTCCTCGGTAATGCGCTCCTGCACGGCGAGCAGACGTTCGAGCCTGTCGAGGGCCACGTCATAGGGCACCTGTTCCATTGCGGCTGCGGGCGTGCCGGGCCGCGGCGAATAGATGAACGTGAAGGCCGACGAGAATCTGGCTTCCTCAACCACGCGCAGGGTCTGCTGGAAATCCTCCTCCGTCTCGCCCGGGAAGCCGACGATGATGTCGGTGGAGATCTGTGCATCCGGCATCGCCTCACGAATCTTCGCGAGAATGCCCAGGAACCTCTCGGAACGGTATGAGCGGCGCATGGCGCGCAAGATGCGGTCGGATCCGGATTGCAGCGGGAAATGCAGCTGATGCATCACATTGGGGGTCTCGGCCATCGCGGCGATCACGTCGTCGGTGAATGCCGCCGGGTGGGGCGAGGTGAACCGCACGCGCTCCAGTCCCTCGATCTCGCCACAGGCGCGCAGCAGCTTGGAGAACGCATAGCGGTCGCCTATGCCATAGCCATACGAGTTCACATTCTGCCCCAGCAGCGTGATCTCCTTCGCCCCGTTCGTCACCGTCTCGCGGATCTCGGCGAGTACGTCGCCCGGTCTGCGGTCGCGCTCCTTGCCACGGGTGGTGGGCACGATGCAGAAGGTGCACGTGTTGTTGCACCCCATCGAGATGGCCACCCATGCGGAATGGGCGGAGGCGCGGTGTGCGGGCAGCTGGCTCGGGAAGAGCGTGAGATCCTCGTTCACCTTCACCTGTGTGTGTTGCGCTGCACGGGCCTGATCGAGCAATGCGGGAAGGTCCTCTATGTTCTTCGTGCCGAACACGGCATCCACCCATGGCGTACGTTTGGCGATGCGTTCGCGGTCGAGTTGCGCCATGCAGCCGCCGATGGCGATCTGGGCATGCGGGTTCCTGTATTTGAAACGCTTCCATTTGCCGATGGTGCCATACATGCGTTCTGTGGCATTCTCTCGCACCGCGCACGTGTTCATGATCACGACGTCGACATCGTGCGCCAGGAACTGCTCCTCGCTCGCCGGGCGGTAGCCGTTCTCCTCCATCACGCCCGCGATGCGCTCGGAATCGTGCACGTTCATCTGGCAGCCAAGCGTGTGCACATAATACAGACCGCGACCACGGCCGGATGCTCCCCCGTACTGCGGGGCGCCGGGCTCGACCTGCGTCGTATGCTGTGCTTGCGATATGTTCGTGCGGCGTTCCTCAGGCGTCATCATGTCTTCGTTCATAGAGGCCATGCTAACCGAAGCTCGGCACAGTGGGTCGCCCGGACGTGGATTCCGCACGCGTTGTTCGCTCTCGTTTTCTACAATGGCAATGTGATACTCGACAGACAGAAACGGATGAACACCGCGGAGATCCGCGCCCGCCTGACGGCGGCCGGGCATTCGCTCGGATTGGACGGCACCGAGGAGGGGGAACGGGGCGTCGACCTGATTACCGATTTCATCAACCAGATGCAGATCTACGAAGGTGCGATGTACGAGATCAGCACGAAACTCGAGATTCTCGACTCCGAATTTCAGGTGCAGTTCTCTCATAATCCAATCCACCACCTCGAACGCAGATTGAAATCAACCGAATCTATTCTGGGCAAACTCGACCGACGTGGCCTTCCCTATACGGTGGAGGCGATTCGTGACAACCTGTTCGACGTCGCTGGCATACGCGTGATCTGCAATTACCGGGACGACGTGTATTCGGTGGCGAATTACCTCTCGGCGCAATCGGACATTCAGGTGCTGCGCGTGAAGGATTACATACGCAACCCCAAGCAGAACGGCTACCGCTCGCTGCATGTGATCTATGCGGTGCCGGTGTTCCTGTCGAGCGGCGCGCATTACACGCCGGTCGAAGTGCAGTTCCGCACGATCGCGATGGACTACTGGGCGAGTCTGGAGCATGCGCTGCGCTACAAGACCGATCTGCCCGACGACAAGCACGCCGAGCATTTCACAGACGCTGCTGGACTGCGCGCGTGCATTGCAGAACGTGGAGACGCAGATGCAGACGATTCATCGCGACATCAACGGCGCACCGCAGGGTGGCGAGGCACCGACCGCGAATGAGGACTCCCCGATTCGCAATGCGACGCTCAAGGGGCAGTGAGCTTCCGCAGCGGAAAACAGATGGGGCGACCGTGTTTCCACGGTCGCCCCATCTGTTGGGAGTGCCCGGACGGAACCTGTCGGTTTCTAATCGCGGCTCAATCCAAGCGCCTGCAGAATGTACAGGAACAGGTTGATGAAGTCGAGGTACAGGTTCAGCGCGCACAGGATGGAGATCTTCTTGATTGCCTCCGGTCCCTGCGAGGCATAGACGGCGAACGCCTTCTTCGTGAACTGCGCGTCATAGATCGTCAGTCCTGCGAACAGCAGGATGCCGATTGCGGTGACCACCTTGAGCATCGTGTTGCTCGGCGCCACGAACATCATGATCACCTCGGCGATGATGAGCACGACCAGTGCGATCATGAGGATCGGACCCGCCTTGAGCATGTTGCCCTTCGTGGTCAGACCGAACATGGTGAGTGCGAAGTAGAAGCCGGCGCTCACCAGGAATGCGATGCCGATGGTGCCCAGATCGTAGGCCAGGAAGATGGTGCTCAGCGTGACGCCCATCAGCGCCGCATACACGTAGAAGCACACGCGGGCGGCCGTGGTGGACATCTTCATCACGCGCATGCCCAGATATATGGCCAGACCGATCTCGACGATGGCGAGGATCCACATGCCCATGCCGCCCGTAGCCTGCAGGAAGCGCATGTAGAAGCCGCTCATCTGCGTGAAGATCGCCATGGCGGCGGTGACGAGCAGGCCCAGGCACATCTCGCCGTATGCGCGCGTCACCGAGACATGCTCGGCGCGCTCGTATGACTGCGAGGCCTGAACATTGATCGTGTTGGCATAGTTCATCGGTTGCTGCCCATATGGTTGCTGGCCATATGGCGAGCCGTTCATAGGCTGCTGCCCATAAGTCATGTTCGTTCCTTCTGTCGTATGTGCTAACAGTATAGGCTGTTCGTGCAGGGAATACCCCCAGAGGAGGCTGAAAGCCGGCTGGGAGCATATGCATCTTCACTCATTGTAGGCAACAGCCATGGAACGCAGGTATTCCGCAGACGGCCTGCCGATTATGGAGGTTCCGCGAAGCCGGACGCCGGCGGGGTTTCGTCCGCTATAGTGGGAGGCACGGCCCGCACACGCAACGAGGCGTGATGGCCGTCAAGCAAAGGAGTGGTTATGGAACCTATTCGCGCAATCCAATTCGGCTGCGGCAAGATGGCCAAGTACACCGTCAGGTACATGCATGACAAAGGCATGCAGATTGTGGGTGCCATCGATGTGAACCCCGACGTGGTGGGCATGGATGTCGGCGAGTTCGCCGGAATCGGACCGCTCAACGTGACGATCAGCGATGACGCCGACGCCGTGCTCGACTCATGCGATGCGGACATTGCGGTCGTCACGCTGTTCAGCTTCATGGACGACATCGAACCGATGTGCGAGGCATGTCTCTCCCGCGGCATCAGCGTGATCACACCTGCGAGGAGGCGATCTACCCGTGGACGACGAATCCGGCCGTGACCAACCGCCTCGACCGCATCGCCAAGGAGAACGGCGCCACCATGGTCGGCTCGGGGATGCAGGACATCTTCTGGATCAACATGGTGGCCCAGGTGGCAGGCGGGTGCAATTCGATGACGAAGATCAGCGGCGCCACCAGCTACAATGTCGAGGATTACGGCCTGGCGCTTGCCAAAGCGCACGGCGTGGGTCTTACGGCCGAGCAGTTCGAGGAGCAGCTGGCGCATCCCGACGAGGTGGTGCCGTCATACGTGTGGAACTCCAATGAATCGCTGGTGCAGAGGCTCGGACTGACGATCAAGTCGCAGACGCAGCGTGCGGTGCCTTACTTCAGCGATGTCGATGTGTATTCGGAGACGATGGGCGAGACGATTCCGGCGGGGGATGTGCATCGGCATGTCGGCGGTCGTCACGACCGAGACGATGCAGGGACTCACCAATCGAGACCTCATGCATCGGCAAGGTGTATGGGCCTGGAGGTCACGATGGCGGATTCAAACGGGCGGGCGCTTCGCTGTGCCCAGCAGAATTGCGAGGCCAACCAGGTGAAGGCGCAGATCATCCAATCCGATTGTTTCCAAAATATCAGCCAGAGTTTTGATACGATAGCGCTGAACCCGCCAATCCATGCGGGGAAGGCGGTGATGTATGCCATGTATGAGGGCGCTTATGCGCACCTTAATGCAGGCGGCCGATTCTATGTGGTAATCCCAAAAAAAGCACGGGGCTGAAAGCACGGTTAAAAAGCTAACGGAGATTTTTCATCACTGTGATACGCTTTATAAAAAGAAAGGGTATTATATCTTGGCCTGCACAAAATAATTCCTATCGAATAACTTACTGTTTGACGAACACAACAGTGTCGTCATCTGGAATATTGACGAAGTTTGTTTGCTCCTCTTGCTCCACGATAGCACAGGGGTGGAGGGTCATTAATTGTTCGGCAAAGTTTTGATAATCAATATATAAACTCGAATCATTCCGGAATGTCCGAATCTCATTGATAAAGGGCTTTAATTGAACGTAAGTGTTTACAAAAAAACCTCCGCTGAGATGGTCGGCAGTATCAAAATCGTAAATGCCGATTCTGATTCCTACACTCAACTGTTCTAATTGACTTAAATAATTTTTGATTTCAATCCAGAATGTATCGTCTTTGCGGATCTCATTCATGTCTATCGGATTCATGTGATACCGTATGTGAATTTTCTTTTCTGTTTCTGCAAAATCACGCTTGAAACCGTGAAAAAAATTAATGGTAGATTCTTTGGATTGCCTTTGTTGCTCTTTATGAAACGATTTTCTCACGGAAATAAGACTTAGGGCAGCAATTACGACTCCGATAAGGGTTGAAATATTTGCACAAATATTGATAATTGCTGAGACGAAATTTATGTCTTCCACATCGAACAACCTCGCAAAAGCATATGATGTGTAAATATATTACAAAATATGCAGAAATAAGTCAACAAAATTTTGATTGTGATACCTACACTCCTCTTTGCATTGCTCTCAAAGCTGTATTTTCTTTATGGCGGCAAGAGCTAGATCTGCATTGGAATGGGATTTCATCGACAGCGCCCGGAAAAATTCCCTAGGCTCTTGGTTCCTCCTCGTTGTAGCGAGTGGATGGGGGCGAATTGGCTTCAGATATTGCGCCATTTATCAGCTCATCCAAAATAAAAAACCGCGAAGCACGCAGCTACGCGGTTTTCTTTGGAGCTACTGGGCGGACTCGAACCGCCGACCTGCTGATTACGAATCAGCTGCTCTACCAACTGAGCCACAGTAGCAAATATTTATGGTTTACTGCCTACCAGTGAAAAACACTTTGTAAATAACAGCTTTTATATTATAATCAGAACCCTCTGCTTTTGCAAGTCTTTTTTGCAAAAACATTCAAAAAATTCTTTGGAATGGCAGCAAAAATCTGCTCATTCATTTCTGCATTCCCGGCAACGAGTATTTTGCCGGGAATGCAGGCTATGCAGACTGCGAGAGGGGTTAATCTGTAAGCTTTCTTATAATTGCGTCAATCTCTTCACTGGTGACGCCAATGGATTCCAAATAAGCACGCGTACCGCCGCACGTCTCGTCCAAATAGGTGCAAAATTTTTCCATCGTTTCCGGATCCGATTTGAGATGCGGATTCTTTTCCTCATCAAAAATATCGTTGCCATCCTCGACCATCGTCCGGAACATGGGCTGAAGATATGTGTTGGAAATTTGGTAATCCGCAATGATATCCAGGCGGTCTACCTCCGCCAGAGAGAGGAGCATCGCCGCAACGATCCCGGTGCGGTCCTTCCCGAGCGCGCAGTGGAACAGGACGGCTCCTTCCGGCGCGGCGGCAATCGCATGGAATACCTGCGCCATATTTTCTTTATGCTCTGTCAGGCTGCAAACATAGCTTTCCCACAGGGGTTGGCTCTCAACTTTTTCCACATAGGCAGGATTAATTTCTAATAGGGTATAGTGGTGATAAACAATATCAGGCTCTTTCGCATAAGCGGAGGGTGCAACCTTTGACTCTCCGTTTCCGCGTAGGTCGATTACGGTTTTCACCGGAATTTCGGCCAGCCGCGCGCGGTCCGGCCCCATTGGGCCAAACGGAATCCCACAGCGGATGAATCGGCCAAACTGTGTTGTTTTGCCGCCTGCGCATGGGTATCCCCCTAAATCGCGGCAGTTGAAAACGCCGTCAAGCAGTATGCGGCGTGCATTGCCGGAATTATGACTCATAGCTCATCCTCCTAAAAATTTGCCGGCGGATTGTAGTTGCCGCCGGGTTGAGCGATCATGACGTTAGTATAGCATTTCTAACCCGCAACGTCAATTTCCAGAAACTGAGCGGCTTTTTTCCTGATCCGGCAGGGTGAAGTGATTGTATTTTTACGGGAATCTGATAAGATAGATAATAGGCGGCGCACGCCGGCCTAGATGTTATGTTGATGGAGGAAAGGCAAATGAATCTACGATTGATCAAACGAAGCGGCGCTTTTTTGTTAGCGGCGCTAGTGCTGCTTGGCATTGCCGGATGCAGCGGGCAGGGCGATATTCAAATTGGCAATAAAACACTGCCGCGAGATTCAGAGAATCTGGCGCTGTGCCTGAGCGAGATTCAGGATTTGTCTCCGATCCGTGGGTTTCAAAAAGCGACGAAGGTAAGCCTGTGTAATAACGCGTTGACCGATCTTTCCGCCCTGAAGGGAATGGAGCAGATTGTGAATTTGGATGTATCCCAAAATAAAATTGAAGATATCTCTGTGCTGGAAACCCTCCCGCAGCTTAAAATCTTAAATCTTGCGGGCAACCGGATATCGGATTTGAAGCCCTTGGCAAAGCTCACATCGGTGGAGAGTATCAATCTTTCCAATAATCCGGTGGAAGAGATCGGGGCATTAGCTGGCATGAAAAATCTGACGGTTGCGGAGCTCTCTCATAGCAAAATTAGCGATCTTTCGCCGTTGGCCGGGCTGACGGGCCTTGCCAGCCTGCGGCTTTCCTATAATCAAATTACGGATATCACGCCGCTGGCCGGGCTGCAAAACGTTACGCACCTCTCCCTGGCAGGCAATGAGATCAAGGGGGAGGAAAATTTAAAAGCACTGATGCAGATGAAGAGCTTGGTGTCTCTCACACTAGGCTCCGGGTTTACGGAGGATGAAGTAAAACAGCTACAAACTGCGTTGCCGGATTGCATGATTTTTAACCAGTAGCCTGCAAAAAGTAGAATTATCATTCTGTTGACAGTAAAGGAAGACGGTGCTAGGATAAAATTAATCCAAGTAATTTTTGGATTGATTTTAAAGAGAGAGGATGAATAACAGATGAAATCGGGTAAAAAGCTGTTGAGCCTTATTTTGGCTCTGTGCATGGTATTGTCTGTCATTGGCGTTGCTGCTTTTGCGGCCGATACCGAATCCTCGGAACCGGTAGGGGATCAGCCGGTTGCACTGTCCGTGCCGAATGCGCAGGATCTCAAAGGGCTGGTGGAGAAGTATTTCGGCAGCACGCAGGCATTTGCCAATTTTGTGGCCGATACCGTTGGGCGAATCGTAACGGGCACGAAGAGCGATCATCTTGCTGAAGTGATTGTAAATGCGTTTGAAAATGGGATTATTATTGGCAATATCAGTCAGATGACGGATGAAGAAGTAAAAGTGATGCTCGATCAGATTTACTGGGTTTATGCGGATAATCCCGGTCCGATCACTCAGACAGTGGATTGCATCAAGATGTTTGTCAACTGGTGTGACGCTTCGATCCATAGAGGGCAGGATGGGCTGCTGTTGGGAACAATGCAGAAGAAACTTGCCACCTATTATTGGAACTGGCTCAAGGAGAACTGCTCGCCTGATTGGTGGGATCCTAACCGGCCGACAGATCCCTCGGAGCCAACTGTAGAGCCGACAAAGCCGACTGACCCGAGCGAGGAGCCGACAAAATCGACAGAGCCTACCACAGTGCCAAGCGGGCAGGCAGAGCCCTCTACAGAGCAGGGCGAAATCCCTTCTACTGGAGAGCCATTGGCCATTGCTGCGCTTGTGCTGGTTTCCGCTGCCGCTGCGACCGCAGTGCTTTTGACGCGGAAAAAAGGGCAGGATGATTCGATCGTAAGGTAAAACGGATCTTTGAATCGGGCCGCAGGAAACGCCCCTGTTTCCTGCGGCCTATTTTGCAGTGTTCTTTAAAGGTCGTCAGCATCCTGCACCGGCTGCTCATTTTGAATTCCCGTGCCGGTATAGCTGCCGAGCACGTCGGTTGGAATGCCCTGCGAAGGAGACTGCCAAATCTTAGCGAGCACTTCCGGTGGCAGGGCTGGATGGCGAGCTTTCTTTTTTGTAGGATCCATGATTCTACTCCTTTCAATGACTGTTTCAGAGAGTCCGTTTTAGTTTTTGTATCGGCGGCCTAAAGATCAGAGGAAAAGGCCGCATATATAGGTGGAAGTTACCAATTGCGCGGATTGCAAAGAACGGATTGACAAACCAGCGGCGAGCCTGTAAAATGAACTTATACATGCAGGGGGATTTCTTCTTGTATTTTTTAAGAACTGAATCTGAAGAGAAAGGATTGAAAAGTAAGTGACAAAGGGTAAAAAACTATTCAGCTTCCTGATGGCGCTTTGCATGGTGATGTCGATGAGCGGCATCGCGGCTCTGGCTGCGGATGATGTTCTCAAGCCGGAAGCCGGCCAGAATGCGGAGGTCGTCGCCCCGGCGACTGATGCCGTCAAGGCGCTTGCTGAGAAGTATTTTGGTGGCACAGAGGGATTTGCCAATTTTGTTGGCAGCACAGTGGGCCTGATCGTGACGGGCGCTAAGAGCGACAATCTCGCCAAGGCAATTGTTAACGCGGCTGAAAACGGCGTGATCATCGGCGATATTAGCCTGATGACGGATGCGGAAGTGAAAACGATGCTCGATCAGATCTATTGGGTTTATGCCGATAATCCGGGCTTCATCACCCAGACGGTCGACTGCATTAAAATGTATGTCAACTACGTGGACGCCTCCATTCATAAGGGCCAGGATGGCCCGAACCTTGGCATAATGCAGGTAAAGCTTGCTACCTACTATAGCAATTGGCTCAAGGAGCACTGCGTGCCGGAAACGACTACTGCCGCCCCGACGGAGGCGCCGAGTGTGCCGGTTGTTACTGTTCCCGTTGAGAATCCGCCTACCGGCGAATCCATTGCAATTTCTGCACTTGCGCTCGTCTCCGTGGCCGCTGCGGCTGCGTTTATCGTAACGCGCAAGAAGAATCGGGAAGACTAAGCGTTTTGATTGTTAGGAATGCCGCAGGGTGATAGGTCATCGCCCTGCGGCATTTTTATGAAGTAGCAAAGCAAAGCCTGCCGTAACCACACAGATCATAAAGATACACATCGCTTGCGCAAGCAGGGCGCTTGCGGCTAGTTTTTTATCATGACGTACGGGCGAACTGTGTTCGCCCGCAGGCCAGGGGAATCGCTTGGTAATTATATTTACAAGGGTCAAAAGCGGGCAAACGCAATTCGCCCCTACGGTGGGGTGTCAACCGCGGGTCCGTTCCCGATGTTTATTATAGGGATCAAAGAGGTGCTCCGCACGGATGAGAGCAGATGGTTACCGGCTATTTTTTTCTATCACAACCGGTAAAACAGCGAAAAAGCATGGTTTTTTAAAAGCCGGTATTTCCGCCGGTTGCTTTTTCAACAGGCGGCGTATACAATAGGGGAAGAAATCGCATGCTAGGGAGGCCGGGTTGCTCCGGAATTCTTTGGAAAGGAATGGATCAGATATGCGGAATCAGTGGAAATACCTGTTTAAAAGGGGCCTGATGTTGCTTGCCGGGAGCTGCTGCCTGATCTTACTGGCGTCGTGCGGACAGAATGGTGCGGAGGGGGCGCAAAGCCCACCCGAAGAGGCGAAAGCGCAGTTCAGCGATACAGGCATGACGGCGGCGGGCAAATTTTTTCCTTATGACGGCACGCTGGAGATTTCGCTCTGCGGCGCAGAGCTTGGCACATTGGATGGATTTGAAAAATTTACGCAAGCCGAAAATTTGGGCCTATGCAGCAATGGGATTTCTGATCTCGCCCCGCTGGAAGGGCTGGTAAAGCTGCGCGAGTTGAATTTAGAATCCAATCGAATTCATAACCTTTCCTATCTGAAGGGCCTGACCGGGTTGAATGTTTTGCTGCTTTCAGAAAATCAAATTAGCGATCTTACTCCGCTTGCAGGGTTGACCCATTTAATCGCGCTTTCCCTCAATCAAAATCAGGTGGCCGACCTTGCGCCGCTGAGCGGGCTTACACTCCTGAGCGACTTGTCGTTGGAGAAGAATCAAATCACGGATCTTTCCGCGCTTGCGGGGATGAACAAGCTGAAGCATCTCTATTTGGCGGACAATCAAGTGCGCGATCTCTCGGCTTTGAAGGGGATGGATTCTTTGCAGACGTTGGATTTGACAGGAAACCCCTTGGAGCAGGCTCAGGTGGAGGCCTTGCGGGAGGCGCTGCCAAAATGCGAGATCCAGTTTTGACAGGCGAAGCAAGGCTGTTGTCGGGAGAGCGGCTGGAAGCGCTGGGGGCGGGGCGGTTTGTGATCGTTTCCCACTCGCACGGGTTTGGGGCGGATGCGCTCCTATTGGCCGATTTTGCCGCGCCGCGATGGGGCGAGCGGGCGCTGGATTTGGGAACGGGATGTGGAATCCTGCCCCTTTTTTGGTGCCGGGAGGGCAAGCTGGCCCATGCAACCGGCTTGGAGATCCAGCAGGCGGGGCATGACCAATTTCGCAGGAGTATCCTTTTGAACCGTTTGGAAGGCCGCCTGTGCGCGGCCTGCGGGGATTTGAGGGATTGGAGGCCGTCCGCCGCTGAAAAGCTGTTTGACTTGGTCACGGTTAATCCGCCATATTTTCCACTGCGGGCAGGGGCTGCCTGCGCGCAGGAGCCTTTTCGCGTAGCGCGGCAAGAGGCGCAATGCACGCTTTCAGATGCGGTGCGGGCGGGCGCTCGATTAACGCGCTTTGGGGGCCGGTTCTGCCTTTGCCACAAGCCGGAGCGGCTATGCGATGTGATGTGTGAAATGCGCGCGCAGGGGCTTGAGCCAAAGCGGCTTCGCTTTGTGGCGCAGCGGCTCGCCTGTGCGCCCTGGCTTTTTTTATTAGAAGGGCGCAGGGGCGGAAAGCCAGGCCTTTCTGTTGAGCCGTTGTTCGTCGTAGAAGAAGAACCCGGCATATATTCATCTGAAATGCGCGCAATTTATGAGCCGGGCAGGGAGGAAGACAATTGAGCGGGATTTTATATCTGGTCGGCACGCCGATCGGTAATTTGGGGGATTTTTCCCCCCGCGCGGTCCAAACGCTGAAGGAGGCTGATTTTATAGCCGCTGAGGACACCCGGGTGACGCTGAAGCTGCTCAACCATTTTAGCGTCAAAAAGCCAATGGTGAGCTATTTTGAACATAACCGCCGAGAGCGGGGAGAGCAGATTGTGGCGCGGATGCTGGCCGGCGAGAGCTGCGCGCTGGTCACAGATGCCGGTATGCCCGCCGTGTCGGATCCTGGGGAGGATTTGGTGGCTCTTTGCCACGAGCGGGGCATCCGCGTGTGCGCCGTGCCTGGCCCGGCGGCCTTTGTAACAGCGCTCGCACTATCCGGCCTTCCGGCGGGGCGGTTCACTTTTGAGGGCTTTTTGAGCGTCAATAAGCGTAGCCGGAAGGAGCACCTCGCATCCCTTGCGGGAGAGGCTCGCACCATGATTTTTTATGAAGCGCCCCATAAGCTGCCCGCTACGCTGCGTGATCTGTATGCAGCTTTGGGGGATCGACGCATCGCAATTGTGCGGGAGATCACAAAGGTGCATGAAGAAGTGCTTCGCACCACGCTTGGTCAGGCAGCCGGGGCGTATGCGGATGGCGGCCTGCGTGGAGAAATCGTGCTAGTGATCGAGGGTGCGGAGGCCCCGGCGCAGGATGCTGTTCTGTTGGAGGATGCGGTTGAAATTGCGCGCGGAAGAATGGCGGCGGGCCAATCTGCAAGCGACGCGGCCCGCCAAACAGCACGCGAAACCGGCCTGGAAAAAGGGCGATTGTATAAGGCGCTGTTGGTGCCGCCTGTGGAAAATGAGAATTAGAACATAGAACGACCCTTTTGGGAGGCGACTGGGCGATGAATGTGTTGGCAGAGTATTGGTATTTATGGATTCTGCTTGTTATACTGGCTGTAGCGGCCTTCTTTGCTTGGAGCAAGGCGGCACAGGCGGCACGCAAACGAGGCGAAAAACGGGCGGAAATAGAGGAAAAGCTGAAATATGAGGCGCGGCTCAGAAAAGAATACGCGGTGTTAACGGCCGATGTGATCACCGACGCTTCGCAGGATACCCTGCTGGACGGTGTGGTGTGCCATTTGCAGCAACGGCTCGAAAAGCAGGCGGATATGACGGCGGCCTTTCAGGCCTGCACAGAGCCGGAACGGGAGATGTATGCCCTTTATTATCTCTGTGAGGATGGCGTGCAGAAGCTCAGCCGCTTTTTTCGCATCAATGGCGAGCCGCTTCTCTCTCTCGCGCCCCGGGCGCTCCGGCATATCGATGCGCAGGAGGAAGCACGTATTGCGGCGGAGGAGTATGAGATGTTCGACGAGGGAAATGAGATCGTATCCATCGACCAGGGGCGTGTGGAGGCTCTTGACCATGCGTTTGCCGATGCCTTTCAACTGGAGCGGGTCAAATCCCTCGCGGCGGATTATATCCGGGCACATGCGCTCGCCTTTTTGCAGGAGAAGCAGGCATAACGGCGCCCCTGTTCCGTCCCATTTTTTAACGGTGATTTTTATGCAATTCTATCGATAAAATGGTTGACAGCGCAAGGGGAGTATTGTATAATAACGAAGTATCCGTAAAGGAAAACAACCCCTGCGATTTGCCGGAGGGAGGGAATTACAGATGAGCCAGGTCAAAGTAAAAGAAAATGAATCCTTGGATAGCGCCCTGAGACGGTTCAAGAGGCAGACGTCGCGCGACGGAGTCATTCAGGAAGTCCGCAAAAGAGAGCACTACGAAAAGCCCAGCGTGAAGAGAAAGAAGAAGTCCGAGGCTGCTCGTAAGCGCAAGTATAAGTGATTTGTTTTTAAAAGCGGGCTGCGTGCCCGCTTTTTCATTTGTGCGCCAAAAGGCGAACCCGCTGGCATCGGCGGAAAAGAAAGGAAAGCCGTTTCATGAAAAATCTTTTAATGCCACGCTACCGCGTGCGCCGCGTGACTGACTTAAAGGCGGATGAGCTTAAAAGGCTTGGAATCAAAGGACTGGCGCTCGATATCGACAATACCATTGCCTATGACAGCGTGTTAACTTTTATTGAGGGCGTGCCGGAGTGGATCCAAACGATGCGGGAGGGCGGCATCCGGCTTGTGATCGTATCCAATGCCCTGCCCGCCCGGGCGCGCAAAATATCAGAAATGGCGGGCGTACCGGCACTTGGTATGTCCGCAAAGCCGATGCCCTTCGGATTTTGGCGTGCGGCCAGGCGCATGAAAATCCGCGTGCAGGAGATGGCTGTGGTGGGCGATCAGCTTTTAACCGATATCCGGGGCGGCAATCTCTGTGGCGCTGTGACCATCTTTGTAGATCCTGCTCGCAAGGAAGAGCGCAATGTGAAGATTTTTGAAAGCCGCCGCAGGAGGGAGCAGCCGGTGCTGGAGGCATTCGACCGCTTGCATCCCACGGGCTTTTACGATTTGGATGCTTAAGCCTAGCTCTAGAAAGGAAGCGTATTGCCATGAAACTGCGTGTGATCAACGGGCCGAATTTGAATATGACAGGGCTGCGCGAGCCGTCCGTCTACGGGAGTGAGACGCTGGAGGATATCAACAATGAGCTGCGGGCGTTTGCACAGGAGCGAGGAATTATTCTTGATTTTTTCCAATCCAACAGCGAGGGAGAGCTTATCGGCGCTGTTCACGGCGTGCTGCTTGAGGGCTATGACGGCTGCGTGATGAATGCGGGCGCTTACACGCACTACAGCTATGCTCTGCGTGATGCAATCGCCGCGACGGGCAAACCATTTGTGGAGGTGCATCTCTCCAATATCCATGCGCGTGAGGCGTTTCGCCACACGTCCGTCATCGCGCCGGTGTGCATCGGCCAGATCGCGGGCCTTGGCAAGCTTGGCTACCGGCTGGCGGTTGAAGCGCTGGATGAATATGAGAAAACGGGAGTGGGCTCCCGGGAATAGAATATTGGAATGGTGAATCCTCCTATTTGTGTTTTGTGCTTATGAAGCATCCATTCCACTTATATTTTGGCCGGGCCACAGCTGTGTAACTGTGGCCCGGAGGAAGAAAGGACGGCTGATCCCATGCAGGAGAGGTTGCAGGCTTTGGCGCAGGCGCTTGCGCCCGGAGCCCAGGCGGCGCTGGTGGTAAGTGAAGAAAACAGGCGGTATTTTACGGGCTTTTCCTCCTCGGCAGGTGTGTTGCTCGTATCGCGCGGTGGGAGCATTTTTCTTACGGACAGCCGCTATATTGAAGCGGCGCGCCGGGCTGTGTCCGGCTGTGAGGTGGAGGAGCTGACCAATCTCTCCGCGCAGCTGCCCATGCTGCTGCGGGCAAACGGGATTAAGCGGCTCATGCTGGAGGCAGAGCGTGTTACGCTCAGCCAGGCGGCGCGCTATCAGGCGATGCTGCCGGATGTGGAGCTGGATACAGGCGATGGGCTGGATCAATCGATCGATTCCCTGCGCATGGTCAAAAGCGCAGGGGAAAAGGAGCAGATCATCCGCGCGCAGCGCATTGCGGAGCAGGCGTTTGACCATATTCTTACCTTCATCCGGCCGGGCGTGACGGAGCGGGAGATCGCGCTGGAGCTCGACCACTTTATGCTCTCCCATGGCGCGCAGGCGCTTTCCTTTGAAACGATCGCTGTGGGCGGCGTCAACTCCTCCATGCCGCACGGCGTGCCCTCCGAATACCGGATTCAATCCGGTGATTTTGTCACGATGGATTACGGCGCAGTGGTAGGCGGCTATCACAGCGATATGACGCGCACGGTAGCCGTGGGAGAAGTGGATGAAGAGCGAAAAAATGTGTATGATATCGTTCTGCGTGCCCAGCGGGCGGCGCTCGATTTCTTGCGGCCCGGCGTGGCCTGCATGGAAGCGGATCGCGCTGCGCGCGAGCTGATTACCCGGGAGGGCTATGGCGACGATTATCGCCATGGCACAGGCCACGGCGTTGGGATTGAGATCCATGAGCAGCCGGTTTTGTCGCCTGCGTCAAAGCAGGTGCTGGCTCCCGGCCATGTTGTCACGGTGGAGCCAGGGATTTACCTGCCCGGCCGGTTTGGCGTCCGTATCGAGGATATGGCCTTTCTTACGCAGGATGGCTGTGAAAATTTGACGAATGCGCCGAAGGATTTGATTGTTTTGCCTGTATAAGGCAGGTTTTCGCAGATAAGTCTTGAAAATTTTTAGGAAGTACGATAAACTAATATCGTTTCAAGTTATAATACGTTAATCGGAGGAATTTTAGTTATGGTATCAGCAGGTGATTTCAGAAACGGCGTTACGTTTGAGATGGACGGAAACGTTTATCAGATCATTGAATTCCAGCATGTAAAGCCCGGCAAGGGCGCGGCCTTTGTGCGCACAAAAATCCGCAACGTGATTGCCGGCGCCGTCACAGAGCGCACCTTTAACCCCACGGATAAATTCCCGACCGCTTATATTGAGCGCAAGGAGATGGAGTATTCTTATAACGACGGCGATCTCTATTATTTTATGGACCCTGAGAGCTATGAGCTGATCCCGATCAATGCAAGCGATTTGCCGGATACCTTTAAGTTTGTCAAGGAGAATATGGTCTGCAAGATTCTGTCCTATAAAGGCAATGTGTTCGGCGTGGAGCCGCCGACGTTCGTCACGCTGGAAGTAGCCAAAACAGACCCGGGCTTCAAGGGCGACACGGCCACCAATGCCACCAAGCCCGCCACGCTGGAAACCGGCGCGGAGATTCGTGTGCCCCTGTTTATCGACGAGGGTGAGATGATTAATATTGATACCCGTACCGGCGAGTATATGAGCCGTGCATAAGCGCCCTTTCAGGCGGGTATATTGAAATGGGGTCCTGTTCCGGGCATTTATGCGGCATGGCCGGATCAATCTATAACCTTTAAAAGGAGATTATCATGATGACAGTTACGGAAAAAGTGGCCTATCTCAAGGGCCTCGCGAAGGGGCTTGACCTTGCGCAGGACAAGGCGGAAAACCAAAAATGTTTGACGCGATTATGGAAGTGCTCGAGGATATGGCGCTTACCGTCTCCGATCTGGAGGACGAGGTAGCGGAGCTGGGCGAGCAGATCGACGCTGTTGATGAGGATCTCGCGGATGTGGAAGAGCTTGTTTTCGGTGATTACGACGACGAGTGCGATTGCTGCGATGACGATGACGAGATGTA
>ENA-OQDT01000857-OQDT01000857.1-human-gut-metagenome-genome-assembly--contig:-NODE-857-length-19238-cov-6.288002_pt1 | contig 19238 bp, 16 predicted proteins | sample MGYA00242786_ERZ504617 | MGnify/ENA primary metagenome ERZ504617 (study PRJEB26092, sample SAMD00036337) | human gut metagenome | host: Homo sapiens | study: EMG produced TPA metagenomics assembly of...
CAGTAGTGACAAGCGCCAGGGCCCAGCGGCTCCTGCACCCCGTCACAGAGGACCTGGCCGGTGCCCGATAGAATATAGATCACTTCACAATTGGTCTCATGGGAATGCATTCCAATGGTCGCGCCGGGAGGCAGTCAGCCCCCCGCATCACCTTGACCGGTCCCTGGACCGTTTTCTGCAGCAGCACAGTCCCCTGGCCGCCCCGCATATTGGCCACAGGCTCCACTGGAATTTGGCAAAGTCAAGCAGCATGGTTCCGCCCCCTCACAGGCCCAGCTTCACGGCCACAAAGTCGTCCACCGAGGCCAGAGCGTCGTCCAGCTTCAGCGGGTCCTTGCCGCCGCCCATGGCGCTGTCCGGCTTGCCGCCGCCCTTGCCGCCGCAGAGGGCGCAGACACTTTTCACCAGGTCCCCCGCCTTGATGCCCTTGGCAATGGCCTGCTTGCCGCAAACAGCCAGGAAGGTGATCTTCTCCTCGTTGGTGGAGGCCAGTACCGCCACCACATTGGGCTCCTTGTCCCGGAGGAAATCCCCCATCTGCCGCAGGGCGTTTCCATCCATCCCTGGGCGGTGGGCGGTAAGCACCTTCAGTTCTCCCACATCCTTGGCCGCCATCAGGAACTGGCGGGCCTGGCCCAGGGAGGCCTCCGCCTCAAATTTTTCGATCACCTGGTGGAGCTGCTTGATCTCCGCCATGGCCGCCTTGGCCTTTTCCCGGAGCTCGCCGGGCTTGGCCTTCATGGCCGCCGCCGCCTCAAAGAGCAGCTCCTGATTCCGGTTCATAACCTCCAGGGAGAGTTTGCCGGTGGTGGCCTCAATCCGGCGCACCCCGGAGGCCACGGAGAACTCGCTGCTCACGTGGAAGACCCCACCCTTGGCGGTGTTGGACAGGTGGGTGCCGCCGCAGAACTCCACGGAGTAGCCCTCACCCATGTCCACCACCCGGACCACGTCGCCGTACTTCTCGCCAAAGAGAGCAATGGCCCCTTTCTTCTTGGCCTGCTCAATGGGCAGTTCCTCGGTGACCACGTCGTAGCCCTCCAGAATGGCCTCGTTGACCATGGCACTGACCTGGGCCAGCTCCTCCGCGGTCAGGGCGGAGAAGTGGGTGAAGTCAAAACGCAGCCGGTCGGGCTCCACCAGGGAGCCGGCCTGGTGGACATGGTCCCCCAGCACGGTGCGCAGGGCCTTGTCCAGCAGATGGGTGGCGGTGTGGGCCCGCATAATGGCCGCCCGGCGCACCGGGTCCACCGCAGTGGTGACCACATCGCCCACCTTCAGGCTCCCCTGGGTGAGCTTGCCATAGTGCATGTATTTGCCGCCCTTGTTCTTCTGCACGTCGGTCACCTGGAACAGACCGCCCTCGGGGCCGCTCTTGGCCAGGGTGCCATGGTCGGCCACCTGGCCGCCCATCTCCGCATAGAAGGTGGTGCGGTCCAGCACCACAATGGCCTCCACCCCGGGAATGATCTCATCCACCAGGGTGTCCTCCGCCACAATGGCCAGCACCTTGGCTCCGGTGAGGGTGGTCTGGGCATAGCCATCAAAGACCGTGGCGGGCACCTCCTTGCCAAACTCCACACCGGACCAGCCCAGGTCCCCCAGGGCCTCTCGGGCCTTCCGGGCCCGGACCCGCTGGGCCTCCATCTCCTGGTCAAAGCCCGCCCGGTCCAGGGTCATCCCCTCGTCCCGGACCATCTCCTCGGTGAGGTCCACCGGGAAGCCGTAGGTGTCATAGAGCTTAAAGGCGTCGCTGCCGGCAAACTGGGTCTCCCCCTTGGCCTTGTGCTCGGCCAGCAGCTCGGAGAAAATCTTCATGCCCCCGTCGATGGTTTTTGGCAAAAGTTCTCCTCCTCGGTGCGGATGACCTTTGGTGATATAGTCCTGCTTCTGCCGCAGGTCCTTGTACTCCCCCCTCATTCTCATGGATGACGGTGTCGATGATCTGATACAGGAAGGGCTCATTCACCCCCAGCAGCTTGCCGTGGCGGGCCGCCCGGCGGAGGAGCCGGCGCAGCACATAGCCCCGCCCCTCGTTGGAGGGCAGCACCCCATCGCAGATCATAAAGGTGGCCGAGCGAATGTGGTCGGTGATGATCCGCAGGGACACGTCGCTGGCCTCGCTGTCCCCGTAATGGGCGCCGGTGATGTCAGAGACCTTGTTGGTGATGTTCATCACCGTGTCCACATCGAACAGGGAGTTTACATTCTGGCACACCACAGCCAGCCGCTCCAGGCCCATGCCCGTGTCAATGTTCTTCTGGGCCAGTTCGGTGTAGTGGCCCTCCCCATCGTTGTCAAACTGGGTAAAGACGTTGTTCCAGACCTCCATATACCGGTCGCAGTCACAGCCGGGCTTGCAGTCAGGGCTGCCGCAGCCGAAAGCCTCCCCCCGGTCATAGTAGACCTCGGAGCAGGGGCCGCAGGGGCCGGAGCCGTGCTCCCAGAAGTTGTCCTCCTTGCCCAGACGCACCATGTGGTCCGGGGCAATGCCCACCTTCTTGGTCCAGATATCGTAAGCCTCGTCGTCCTCTTCGTAGACGGAGATGTGCAGCTTATCCTTGGGGATGGCCATCCACTCATCGCTGGTCAGGAACTCCCATGCCCAGGGAATGACCTCTTCCTTGAAGTAGTCCTGGAAGGAGAAGTTGCCCAGCATCTCAAAGAAGGTGCCGTGGCGGGCGGTGATGCCCACGCGCTCGATATCCGGGGTGCGGATGCACTTCTGGCAGGTGGTCACACGGTGGCGGGGAGGCTCTTCCTGCGCCAGGAACCACTTTTTCATGGGGGCCATGCCGCTGTTGATCAGCAGCAGGCTGGGGTCGTTCTTCGGCACCAGCGGGAAGCTGTCCAGACGCAGGTGGCCCTTGCTCTCAAAGAAGCTCAGGTACTTTTCACGCAGTTCATTCAAACCGGTCCATTGCATAGGTTTTCTCTCCTCAATTGTCCTTGGCGTTTGCACGTCAGTTTTTATGATGTTATGGCAGAGGGGCGGGCAGGCGCAAAAACAAAAACAGCCTCATCCCAAAAGGGACGAGGCTGTGTAAAACTGCTCCGTGGTACCACCCAAATTGCAAAGGATAAAACTGCTTGTCCCCTGCCGCTTTCGGCGCGGTAACGCTGCGCTGCGTCCGACTTGTTTCGCCGGAAGCTCCGGGGCGGCACGAAACGAGACCTGCCGGAGCGCCTTGCAGCTGGGAGCGCTCTCTCTGGGCGGCGGTGTGCATTTCTGACCCCATCATTGCCATCTGTCATAATTCACGTTTTGCCGCAAAGGCGCATATCCGCCCCTTGCGTACACTTAAATTATAGCATGGGCTCTGCGTTTGTCAACTCTTTTCCGGCAAAAACCTTTCCTTACAGACGAGGCAGCGCCTGAGACATCACGGCACCCAGATGCGGCGCACTTCCTGCACCCTGCCGCCCTGCACCACCAGCGTGGTATTATACACCGTCCAATTGTCCGGGTCCGCATTGATGGCAGCCGCCACGGCCGAAGCGCCGGTGGTCTCCACCGCTTCGGCCTGCGGGTCAGCAGAGCTGTCCTTCAGCACCACGTCCTCGGCCAGCGGCAGCGTCTTTTCGCCCATCTCATAGTAGACAGGGTAATCGTCAAAGGTCATGGTGCGGTAGGTGTCATCGTCCAGCAGCAGGTCAAGACCGTACTGCTCCTCCATGCCGCCATTGATGGTGACAAGATGGTACTGATCGTTTTTCTCGATGCTCTTCACTGCAACGGTCACAAACTGGTTCCATGCAGCCCCCTCCTCGTGGGAGGTGATTTTGTCGCCAACAGCAAGGTTTTCAACATCTTCTTTTTTATAGAGGTCATAGCTGAAGATCTTTGCGGTCAGGCTGCCATCCTGCACACCGGAGGTGATCTCCGCCGGAATAAAGGTGACCGTATCCTCCCTGTCGAGGTCATCCAGCGTCCACGTCAGCATGTTGATGGGCTCCGTGACCCCTTCCTCTGCCACATGAGAGGAGGCCGGCACTGCACTGGATGCAGGCGTGCTTGCAGCTGTACCGGGGCTGCCGCAGGCCGTCAGTGCGATGCCCGCAGCCAGAACAGCCAGAATCTTATATTTCAGGTTCATAAAAACACCTTCTTTCTTGACGCGGTAGATTTATTCCGCTACAATAAAAACGATTCAAAGACACATTCTATTTCAGGATAGAGAGGAAAATTTCCGTGAAAATCTTAAAAGTAAAATGTCTGGCCCCCACCCGGCTCGACAACTATCTGATGCAGCAGTTCCCGGCGCTGAACCCGGGCCGCCTGAACAAGGCCCTGCGGGAGAACAAGATCAAGCTGAACGGCAAAAAGCAGCCCCTTTCCACCCGCGTGATGGCAGGCGACGAGATCAAGCTGTTCATCCTGGATGAGGTGCTGGATGCCGACAAGCGGGTGGAAGGCCCGGCGTGGAAGAACGCCCGCGGCCCGGCACAGGTCATCTACGACTGCCCGCAGATCCTGGTGGTGAACAAACCCGCTGGCCTTGCCGTGGACGGCCCCGAGGACGACACCCTGCTCAACCGTGCTCTGCTCTACCTCAACCAGCAGGGCGAGTACAAGGAGAACGATCTGTACACCCCGGCCCTCTGCCACCGGCTGGACACCGGCACCAGCGGCTTGGTCATCATCGCCAAGACCCCCGAGGCTGAGCAGCTGTTCCTTGAGGTCATCAAGAACCGCGAGGTCAAAAAGACCTACCTCTGCGTCACCTTTGGCCGCCCCACCCCGCCGGACGGCACCCTGGGCGGCTACCTGCTCAAGGATGCAGACCGGGGCATCGTGAAGATCGTGCCCGACAAGCAGCCCGGTGCCAAGGACGTGGAGACCCAGTACGAGACCGTTGCCGTCTCCGGCCGTCTGGCCCTGCTCAAGGTCCGGCTCATCACCGGCCGCACCCATCAGATCCGCGCCCACATGGCAAGCATCGGCTGCCCCATCCTGGGCGACAGCAAATACGGCAACAACACCGCCAACCGGGAGCTCAAGCTGAAATATCAGGCTCTCTGCGCCTGGGAGCTGGTTCTCCCCCGCTTTACCTCCCCCGACTTCGCCGACCTCTCCGGCAAGACTTTCCGTGCACCGAAGCCCTGGTATTACCAGCAGGTACTGGATGGAACGTTGAAGTAATTTTTTGATATGCAGCAAAAAGCGGCACCTCTCCGTGCAAACGGAAAGATGCCGCTTTTCTTATGCTAGTTCATCAGATCCTCACCATATCCCGGGTGATCTCGGCCAGAGAGTGTGCGCCGCACATCTGCATGGTATCGGCCAGCTCGGCGGCGATCTTGTCGATGTAGCACTTCACGCCTTCCTCGCCGCCGCCGTAAACTGCGGTGACAAAGGGGCGGCAGATGAGCACAGCGTCAGCGCCCAGAGCCAGCGCCTTGAACACATCCACACCGGTGCGGATGCCGCCGTCTACCAGGATCTTCACGCCGCTGCCTTTGAGGGCTTCAGCGATCTCCGGCAGGACCTCTGCGGTGGCGGGGCACTGGTCCAGCACACGGCCGCCATGGTTGGAGACCACGATAGCAGCAGCACCGGCCTCCTTGGCCTTGAGGGCACCCTTGACGGTCATCACGCCCTTGACGATGAAGGGGCGCTCAGCCAGCTTGACGATCTCGGCCAGCTCGGCGACGCTCTTGCTGCCGGCGGGCGGGGTCATATTCTTCAGGAAGGGCAGACCGGCGGCATCCACATCCATGGCAACGGCAAAGCAGCCGCTGGCCTTGGCCTGCTCCATCTTGGCCTTGACAGTGTCGATGTTCCAGGGCTTGATGGTGGGCACGCCGCAGCCGCCTGCAGCGCCAATGGCCTTGGTGGCCATAGTCATCACGTCGGGGTTGGTGCCGTCACCTGTAAAGGCGGCAATGCCGTTTTCGGCACAGGCGCGCACCAGCACGTCATTGTAGGTCATATCGGTGTAGGTGTCGGAATAGTGGAGGTTCACCGCACCCACAGGGCCTGCAAAGAAGGGATACCTGAAGGTTTTGCCAAACAGCTCCACGCCGGTGTCGGGGGTGCCGTTCTCGCACAGGGTGTCCATGTTCACCCGGATCTCCGCCCACTTATTATAATTGCGGATGGCCGTATCGCCCACGCCCTTGGCACCGGGGCCGGGGATCTGATTTTTTGCAGGCCACGCCGTTGCACACGGGGCAGGCCTTGCAGTACTGCCCGATGCACTGGCGGGCATTGTTCAAAACATCAGCGTAATTCATATTGCATCCTCCTGTCAGGTTCTCCTTTTCGAGCGGAACCTGCAAATTCCAACCGCTCTCTGCCCACATCATAGTCCGTTTTTATGGGTTCGTCAAGGGGATCATCGGGTTCTGCTTTTTCTAACGAAAAAATGTATGGCGCAGAAACGTTGATTTTTAGATTTTTCAAATTTTTTCAAAAAAATCCTTGACAAAAGTCATCCTTTCAGGTATTATAGTGGAGCGCTGAGGGCCACGGCCCGAAACGCTGAAAACTGAAGATGTGGAAAGATGGCTGAGTTGGTCTAAGGCGCACGACTGGAAATCGTGTAACGTGTCAAAAGCGTTCTGGGGTTCGAATCCCCATCTTTCCGCCAAAATGCCCGGAACCGATGGTTCCGGGTTTTTGTTTTACAAAAGCGAGGCAGTTAAAATGAGTGTTACGATCGCAATGCCAAGAATGAGCACTGACCCGGAGCTGACGGCGGCTCAGGCCAAATATCCCGAAAGCCTTGCCCGGGCCGGGGCAGAAATGCGCTGGATCGAGCTGGACGACCCCGAAAAGGCCGTGCAGGATGCGCTGGCCTGTGACGGCCTGCTGCTGCCGGGCGGCGGCGACATCGACCCGAAATTCTACGGGCAGGAGCGCATCCCCGCCTGCGGCGAGCCCAACGTCCTGCGGGATACCGCCGAGCCGCTGCTGCTGCGCGCCTTCCTTGCCGCCGACAAGCCGGTGCTGGCCATCTGCCGGGGCATCCAGCTGATGAACGCTGCGCTGGGCGGCGATCTGTATCAGGACATCAAACCCTTTGAGCACGTTCCCCACAACGACCATTGGGGCAAGATCCACACCGTCACCGTGCGGCGGGATACCCTGCTCTCCCGCATTCTGGGGCAGGATACCGTACTGGTCAACAGCCAGCACCATCAGGCGGTGGACAAGGTCGCCCCCGGCCTTGTGCTGTCGGCCCTGAGCGAGGACGGCATCGTGGAGGGCATTGAGAAGCCGGACGCGAAGTTCTGCCTGGGCGTGCAGTGGCACCCCGAGTGGCTCAGCGCTGCCGACCCCGCCATGCAGGGGATTTTTGATGCCTTTGTGGCGGCCTGCCGGTAACGCCCTATGAAGATTGCGATTTTAGGCACCAGCGGCAGCGGAAAATCCACCCTTGCCCAAACACTGGGGGCCGCTTATCATGCTCCGGTGCTGCATCTGGACACGGTGCATTTCCTGCCCGGATGGGTAGAGCGCCCGCTGGATGAGGAAAACGCCATTGTCCGCCGCTTTCTGGACACGCACGAAAGCTGGATCATCGATGGCAACTATACAAAGACCTGTTATGACCGGCGGCTGGAAGAAGCAGACCAGATCATCGTGCTCTGCTTTGGCCGTTTCACCTGCCTGAGCCGGGTACTGAAACGCTGGTGGAAAAACCGGGGAAAGGTGCGCTCCTCCTCCGCGCCGGGCTGTGAGGAAAAAATAGATGCGGAGTTCCTATGGTGGGTCCTGCATCAGAGCCGGACCCCCGCCAAACTGGCCGGATACCGGCGCATTGGTCAGCAATATCCGGAAAAGTTTGTTTTTCTCAAAAATCAAAGCCAACTTGAACGATTTTTAAGCTCTGGATCGTATTCCTTATAAAGAAAACAGGAGGTTCTGCCATGAAATCTTCCAAAAAGCGTTCCCGCGCCGTGGTCACGGTGGTGGCCTGCATTCTGGCGGTGTGTCTGGTGGCTGCGCTGGTCCTTTTCAGTCTGGTCAACAGCAAAGTCCGTGCCTTACAAAAGGGTGCGACCTTTGAGTTCAGCTATAACATCACCGCACAGGACAGTGCCAGTACCCCGGCCCTGTACAATATTCTGAAACAGGTGGGTGCAACTTCCGGCGATGTGGCCGGGCTGTATTCGCCGGGGCAGCTGCAATTGTACCTGTACCCCTCCGGCGGGCTTGCCCGCACTGAGACCGGCGGCACCGACTTTTTCACCGACCTCTATATTGATGCCAACGACACCTACTTCGATGCCGGGCGGCTCTACCGCACCCTGCGGGATTCCATCGCGGACAGCGCGCCGCTGGTGGGTGCGTTCCTGCCGGAGTGGTCTCTGCCCAACTACATCACGCAGGCCCAGCTGGCAAAGATCCTCGGCGTGCCCAACACGCAGGTGGCCATGCAGGAGATGTCCGGCTACACCCTGACCCTCAGCCGCCAGTGCGTCGTCCACCCCGATTATGCCAAGAAGGACTACATCTACTATCAGTTCCCGTCTGAGGGGGAGGATGCGGCTGTCCTTGTGGTGGGCCTGCCGCTGAAGTCCCTGCTCTTCGATGACACCATCCCCGTGGATGTCCATGTGGAGATCCCCGCCCACGGTGTCAACGCAGCCCTGAGCGGCACACTGAAAGCCGGTGTCAACAGCCTTTCGGCTCCCGTCAGTGTCATTTCGGACAGCGACATCGATTCCATTGTCCAGCTCCGGGAGCGTCTGGAGCAGTTTGCCGATCTCATCAACACAGCGTTGAAGCGTGTGCAGTAACATAAAAAGCAGAGCCGTGCAGCGTTTGAACTGCACGGCTCTTATCTATTTCAGCGCTTATGCTCAATGTGTTCCTGGATCCATTTGCCGCCATCGCCGCTGCCCACCGCACTGTTATAGACAATGCCGGTCAGCTCACTGGTCAGGTCGGACTTCATCTTTTTGTACTCCTGCTCGGCCTGATCCGCAACGCTCTGATCGCGGCCATTCTCCCGCAGGTACTGGCGCAGCTCTTTCAGGATAGCGTTGAACTCCTTGTCACACTCGCCCTGAACACTGGTCAGCTTGGCGGTTTTGGACACCACGATGGAGACCTTCATCCCCAGATTGCGCTCCTCCACCGGGTGGGAGATATACTCATCGTAGGCCTCGTAGATCACGCCGTAGAGCTTGGACTCCGTCTGCTTCTTCAGGTTCTGCAGCTGGCGGATGTAGCCGTTGATTTTGGCATCCACCTCATTCTCCGAAGCAGCGGAACTGCTGGAGGCATGGCTGCTGCCGGGGGCCTGACTGCTGGCCGCATGGCTGCCGGAAGCCGCAGAGGACGCGGGCACCGAGTGTGCGGCACTGGAACCGGACACTGCGGAGCTCACGCTGTCCGCCTTGCCTGCGCTGGCGGCAGAGGAGACCTCACTGGACGAAGCTGCCTCCGAAGAGGAAATGCCAAGTTCCTCTTCCAGCTGTTCCAAAAAGGACGAAACCGGGGATTCTTCCGTCACCTCACTGCTGACGGCGCTCTCGCTGGAGGCAGCGGCGCTGGAGGGCCCCTCAGCTTCCCCGCCGGACAGAGCGGAGGACGGCACAGAGCTGGCCTGCGCCTCGGACACAGGGGTGCTTTTCCGCATCCCTGTCAGGATCAAAGCAGCTGCCACGGCCACCACAAGAACGATGGCCGCAGCCAGCTGATAAAGCTTCTTTTTCTGCATCTGGTACAAAATTCTCCCACTTCAGATTTCGTTCCCGGCCTTTTGCCGCGCAGGAACAGGTCTATCATATCATCCCCGGGGGAGAATTTCAATGGATAAATCGTGAAAAATGTCGCCTAACTGCCTTTTTATGACCGGATTTCGTCCCATTTCACAGCCTGTCGGAGACTCGGTCAGACCCTGCTGCAGGGACAGAAAAAAGGCACCCCCGCACTTCACAGACGAGGATGCCTTTCTCAAAACGGTTTTCTGCCCCAAAGCGCCCGTTCCGGCGTGGAGCCGGGCCGGGTCTCCGGCGCAGAGGCTTACATTGCAAACTGGACGGCGCAGAAGGCTGCATAGATGCAGAGCAGCAGCACGCCCTGCCAGCGGGAGAGCTTACCCTTGAGCAGGGCGGGCACGGTCAGGAGGATCATGACCGCGAACATCACGGGCAGATCCATGACCAGAGAGGAATTGATGCCCATGATGGTGGAGTTCTGCGGGATGCTGAAGGGCGACACCGTGATGGACATGCCGCTGACCAGCACCAGATTGAACACGTTGGCACCGATGACATTGCCCAGCGAGAGGGAGCCGTGGCCCTTTGCCAGCGAGGTGATCGCCGTGACCAGCTCAGGCAGAGAAGTGCCCAGCGCCACAAAGGTCAGGGCGATGACGGATTCCGGCACACCCAGCGCCTGCGCGATCAGGGTACCGTTGTCCACCAGCAGGTTTGCGCCCACAGCGATCAGGGCTGCGCCGAGGATGAGCAGGCCGATCTCCTTGGCAAAGGACATCTCCTTTTCCGGCTCGTCCTCATCGTCTTCCGGGGCGGGGGCGTTTTTCATCGCCAGCACATTGCAGACCATGTAGGCCACGAACATTGCCAGCAGCACAATGCCGATGGGGCGGCTGAAGTAGCCGGTGGTGTAGGCCACGCCCGCATACAGGGCCGCTGCCACAAAGAAGAACAGCACCGGCACCCGCAGGCTCTTGGGGTCCACCTTGCCCGGGCGGACCGCAATGGTGATGGCCGCAATCAGGGCCGCGTTGCAGATGACCGAGCCAATGGCGTTGCCATAGGCGATCTCGCCGTGGCCGGTCATGGCCGAGGTGGTGGAGACCATGACCTCAGGCAGGGTGGTGCCGATGGACACCACCGTGGCACCGATGAGCAGCTCCGGCACCTTGAAGCGGCGGGCGATGCCGGTTGCACCGTCCACGAACCAGTCGCCGCCCTTGATGAGGCAGAGCAGGCCCACGATAAACAATAATACAGGGATCAGCATATAAAATCTCTCCTTTTTAATCCATAGAGTATTATACCTGTTTCCCCTGCAAAACGCAAGCAAAATCGTGTATTTTTACCCAGCCTTCTCCACCTTTTTGGCGTTGGGGTAGATGCGCTCCATCCGGGCATTGTCAAAATGCTCATCCAGCAGCACATCCACCGCATTGGCCGGAGCCGCGCCGCTGGTGCGGGCATCGTAGCGGGCCAGCGCCAACGCACTGGTCACAAGGTTCACGGCCATGAATACAGCCAGCAGGGCGGTCATCCAGGGGCGGATCCTGCGCTTGACCGCCTTCATCCCCTTTGCCACCAGCGGGTAGCCATAGCGGATCCAGGTCACGGCCGCAATGCCCCAGAAGAAGCAGTACAGCAGGTTGATGCGCCCGCCCAGATTGAACTTGAAGCCGCTGTAATCCCAGAACACAGTGCCAAACAGCAGCTCTGTCACAGCGCTGCACACATACTCATACGCACCGCCCAGGATCACACCGAACCAGAAGATGCGGCTCTCGCTCTTCTGTTCGCCGCCCCGCAGCAGGATGGAGGCCAGCACAAGCGCCAGCCCCCACACCACGCTGAACGGGCCCCAGACCAGGCTGGAACGGCTCATCCAGACCCCGGCGGTGATGCGGCAGAAGATGGTCTCCACCACATCTCCGAGGAAAGCCCCGATAACAAAGAGCCAGAGCAGGTCGGCAAGGGAGAGCTGCTTTTCGGCACTGGTGGTGGGCTCCGGACGGGCCGCAGCAGGGTACGCCCGCTGGATCCGCTTTTCCACGCTGGCGGTAATTTTCTGCCGCAGCCTCTCCGAGCCCCTGCCCAGCTCCCGATTCAGCTGCTCAAGCCGTGGGTGGCGGCTCGCATACCGGCTGACCACCACCATGGCAGAGATCTGGTCAAGGACGGCCAGCGCCATGCCGCCCCACACCACAGCGTGGAACAGCAGCGGCGGCAGGTGGGCGCAGAGCCGGAACAGCAGGTCGTTGCCCCAGCGGACTGCCGCCATGCCCAGCAGACCCCACAGCAGGGAGTATTGCAGGCAGACATAGCCGTCCAGATTGAACTTTTTATCGGAGTAGTCCCACCAGCGGCGGTGGTGGATCCGTTCCAGCAGCTTGGCGGTCAGCCACTCCACCACCGTGGCATAGATCATGCTGCCGAAGAACAGTGCCGCCAGGCTGGTGCGCTGGTCGTTCAGGCCGATGGTGATGAGCACCCCTGCCGTGCCGTACACAAAGCAGAAGGGGCCGGAAGCCACGCCGCGGTTGGTGAACCGGCGGCCCTTTGCGGTTGCAACAACGGTCTCGCCTACCCAGCCTAAAAAAGAATATACCAGATAAATTACACAAAGAGTATAGAAATTCAGACTCATAGCGCTCCTTTCCCGGAACAAAAAGGGGCCGGGAAGCGGCGTTCCCGACCCTCTTTGTTCCGTTTACGAATTACAGCTGGCTCTTATACAGTGCCTCGATCTCCTCCACGCTGGTATCGCGGGGGTTGCCGGGGCGGCAGGCATCTGCAAAAGCAGACTCAGCCAGGAAGTGGATATCCTCTTCCTTCAGGATGCCCTGCAGGTTTGCGGGGATGCCCACATCCGCGCTCAGCTGCTTGATGGCGGCAATGGTGGCATCGGCGGCCTCGACATCGTTCATCTCGTCAATGCCCTTCACGCCCATGGCCTTGCCGACCGCGCGGTAGCGCTCGCCGGCAACGGTCTTGTTGTACTCCAGACCCACCGGCAGCAGGATGGCGCAGGCCACGCCGTGGGGGGTATCATACAGAGCGGACAGGCCGTGTGCCATGGAGTGGACGATGCCCAGACCCACATTGGAGAAGCCCATACCGGCGATGTACTGGCCCAGAGCCATGCCCTCGCGGCCCTCCGGGGTGTTCTGCACGGCACCGCGCAGGTTCTCGCTGATGAGCTTGATAGCCTCCAGATGGAACATATCGGAGATGGTGCAGTGGCCCTTGGTGATATAGCCCTCGATGGCGTGGGTCAGAGCATCCATACCGGTAGCGGCGGTCAGGCCCTTGGGCATGGAGGACATCATATCGGGATCGACCACAGCGATCTCGGGGATATCGTTGGTGTCCACGCAGACGAACTTGCGCTTCTTCTCCACATCGGTGATGACGTAGTTGATGGTCACCTCGGCAGCAGTACCGGCGGTGGTGGGCACGGCAATGGTGAACACAGCGTGCTTCTTGGTGGGAGCCACACCTTCCAGAGAGCGCACATCCGCGAACTCGGGGTTGTTGATGATGATGCCGATGGCCTTTGCGGTATCCATGGAGGAGCCGCCGCCGATGGTCACGATGCAGTCTGCCTCAGCAGCCTTGAAGGCTGCCACGCCGTCCTGCACATTGGCGATGGTGGGGTTGGGCTTGATCTCGCTGTAAACAGCATAGGCGAAGTTTGCAGCATCCAGCAGGTCGGTGACTTTTTTGGTCACGCCGAACTTGATCAGATCGGGGTCAGAGCAGACAAAAGCCTTCTTGTAGCCGCGGGCGGTCAGCTCGGGAACGATGTTCTCAATGGCACCGTGGCCATGGTAGGAAATGGTGTTCAGAACAATGCGGTCAGCCATAATTATTTTCCTCCAAAATCATTCTGCCCGCCTGCCAGCGGGCTCTCTCTGTTGTTAAGGATACCACATTGTTAAACAATATTCAATGCATTTTTCTTGTGATTTCTATGAATTTTTTACACTTTCCAGCAAAAGAAAACGCTGTACTACTCCCTCAGTCTCGCATTCGCTCGACAACTCCCTCCAGGAGGGAGCCTTAACGCGGCGGCCAACGCAAAAGCCTCCCTCTGAGAGGGAGGTGGCATCGCATCAGCGATGCCGGAAGGAGTGATACAGCGTTTTTATCGTTTCATTTACCACAGCCGGATGACCTTGATGACTCCCTCGGCCTTATCGCGGGCCAGCTCAAGGTGATGCTGCAGCGCATCGGCGGCGGTGTTCCAGTTGTCGCTCAGGGCGGCATTCAGAATTTCCAGATGCTCCTCACAGGTCTGATCCTGATTGATCATGCTCACCTTGCCGGTCATAATACGGAAACGGGTGTTCAGGCCGGTGATGCGGTCATAGCCAGAGCGCAGGTATTTGTTGGGCAGAGTGCTCATCAGCAGCTCGTGGAAATCATCATCGGATTTGCAGAAGTCGTCGATCCGCTCGGGGTGGTGCATCAGCTCGGTGTAGGCCTCCAGCTGCTCCCGGGGGATCAGGTTGCCGTAGGTGCGCAGGGCGTAAGGCTCCACCAGCAGGCGCATCTCGAACATGCTGTGCACGTCCTCTTCGGTAATGCCGGAGACCATCAGCCCCTTTTTGGGCAGGATGGTGATCAGCCCCTCCTGCTCCAGGCGGCCCAGCGCGTCACGCATGGGGGTGCGGCTGATGTTGCCCATCTCGGCGCAGAGCTTCTGCTCGTTCAGAAATTCGTTGGGGCGGTACTCACAGTTCAGAATCTTGGTTTTCAGGTACTGGTAAGCCTGCAGCTTCAGGCTGGGCTTTGACTGGGAATCCATCTCTTTCATTGTTCTATCTCCTAGTTCACAAGCAGGACCATTCAGGCAGCAATCAGTCGCCCGCCGGACAGCTTGTATCCCTTAAATAATCCAAATAATCATTGACATTATTATCACATATCTGGACAATGTTTACAAGACTTTTTTGAAAACTTTGGGAGCTTTTCCGTTTTGAACAGATATCATGCATTATTTTGCTATAAATTGAACAGTTTTTTTGTGCTTGTCGCCAGTGTTTCGCTCTTGTTTTGCATCGAAGGATAAATTGTGGTACACTTGACCCAGAAAGGAAGGCTGATACCATGGCAGGTCGCGGGGGGTACAACACCAAAACCCGGCAATTGATCCTGGATTATCTCATCAACAACCGCCAGCACGCGGTCAGTGCATCCAACATTCTGGAACATCTGGAGGCAGAGGGGGCCAGCCCCAATCCCACCACGGTGTACCGGTATCTGGACAAGCTGGCAGGCGAGCAGCGCATTATGAAATATGTGGCCGATAAGGGCGAAAAGGCCGTGTTCCAGTATGTGGACGAGGGCCGCCACTGCCGCGAGCACCTGCACCTGAAGTGCGTGCAGTGCGGGCGCATTTATCACCTGGACTGCCACTTTATGGATGAGGTGCGTGCCCATCTGATGGCGGAGCACGGCTTCACCCTGCAGTGCGAGGGCAGCGTTTTGTACGGATTGTGCCGCAGCTGCGCACAAAACAGCCCCCATCCGGGGCAGACCGCACAAAAATGCGAACACTGTGTTGACACGGACAAAGAGCCGTGATACAATGCAGGCAGGAAAAGCGTTGATCGGGAAAAGTAAGTGCTCAAGGTTCTTTTGCAGCGAGTGCGGGCCGGTGGAAGCCGCACAGAGAATGAGCCCCGAACGAACCCCCGTGAGCTTCCCCCTGAACCTGCTTCGGGCAGTCAGTAGGGGCCGACGGCAGCCGCTCGTTATCGCGGCAGTGCTTTCAACGGGGAGAGTACACAAAAGTGACTGGTGTGTTCGCGCACCGGTAATTTAGGTGGCACCACGGATACGGCAGCATTCGTCCTAGCAATGGGATGAAGGCTGCCGTATTTTTTTATTTGCAAAAACCTCTCAGTCACCGGGAAACTTGCCTCTCCTATCAGGAGAGGCGGCAATGCGAAGCATTGACGGAGAGGTTTAGAGAGAGGGGTAAGAAATATGTGTTGTGTTATGGGTTACACGGGGCACGACCTGAGTGCCGCCAAATTCAAGGAGTATCTGCTGCGCACCGTGATGCGCGGGCCGGACGACCAGCGTGTGGTGGAAGGGCCTTTTGGTCTGATGGGCTTTGGCCGCCTTGCCATCATGGGCCTGACCCCGGAGGGAATGCAGCCCTTCTACCGCGGTGCCGACTGCGTGGTCTGCAACGGTGAGCTCTACGGCTTCCGCTTTGAGAAGGAGATCCTGAAGCGCCGGGGCTACAAGTTTGCCTCCGACTGCGACTGCGAGATCCTGCTGCCGCTGTATTACGAGTACGGTCTGGATATGTTCCGTCACATGGACTCCGAGTTCGCGCTTATTCTGTATGATTCCCGCAAGGACCGGCTGATCGCAGCCCGCGACCCCATCGGCATCCGTCCGCTGTTCTACGGCTATTCCAAGTCCAGCCACCAGATCGCCTTTGCCTCCGAGATGCAGAACCTGATCGGCTGGTGCGACGACATCCGCCCCTTCCCCATCGGCAGCTACTACTGCGATGGCCGCTTTGTCCGCTATGAGGACATTGCTGACGTGCCCGCCCCCATGGAGGATGACATGGAGACCACCCTGCGGAACATCCGCGAAAAGCTGATCGCAGGCGTGGAAAAGCGTCTGGATGCCGATGCCCCTGTGGGCTTCCTGCTCTCGGGCGGTCTGGATTCCTCGCTGGTCTGCTCCATTGCAGCCAAGAAGCTGGGCAAGCCCATCCGCACCTTTGCCATCGGCATGGACACCGATGCCATCGACCTGAAATATGCCCGCCAGACCGCCGATTATCTGGGCAGCGAACACCATGAGATCATCATCAACCGGGACATGGTCATCCAGAGCCTGGAGGAGGTCATCCGACTGCTGGGCACCTGGGATATCACCACCATCCGCGCCAGCATGGGGATGTACCTGCTCTGCAAGGCCATCCACGAGCAAACTGATGTGCGCGTGCTGCTGACCGGCGAGATCTCCGATGAGCTGTTCGGCTACAAGTACACCGACTACGCCCCCACCGCCGATGCCTTCCAGCAGGAGAGCCAGAAGCGCATCCGGGAGCTGTACATGTACGATGTTCTCCGTGCCGATCGCTGCATCTCCGCCAACAGCATCGAGGCCCGCGTGCCCTTTGGCGATCTGGATTTTGTGCGCTACGTCATGGCCATTGACCCCGAAAAGAAGCTGAACAGCTACGGCAAGGGCAAGTACCTGCTGCGCAAGGCCTTTGAGGGCGACTGGCTGCCCCCGGAGATCCTCTGGCGCGAAAAGGCTGCCTTCTCCGATGCCGTGGGCCACAGCATGGTGGACGACATCAAGGAGTACGCCGAGAGCCTGTACACCGATGAGGAGTTCCAGCTCCGCCGGGCAAACTACTCGGCCCACTGTATGCCCTTTACCAAGGAGAGCCTGTTCTACCGCGAGATCTTCGAGAAGTACTACCACGACCAGAGCCGCACCATCGTGGGCTTCTGGATGCCGAACAAGGCATGGCCCGGCTGCAATGTCAACGATCCTTCTGCCCGTGTGCTGGCAAACTACGGCGCTTCCGGCGTGTAAGACCTCAAAACCTGAAAAAAGCTGTGTGCCCGGCGGGCACACAGCCTTTTTGTTTACTCCAGATTTACTCCAGATTCAGTTTATTTTTCATCAACCACCGGGTCAGGAAGAAGTATGCCGCCGCAATGGCTGCAGTCACGGCAAAGCAGAACAGATAGCCAACGTCTGTTCCAAGTGCCGCCGTCAGCCAGCGCATCGGGGTCACTCCATAGCTCACACCGGTCACGTTCACACCCACGACCCGGTACGTGACATCCACGATCATACTCACATCATTCGTGCCCAGCAGCTTATCGAGCTGGGTCTCCACGATGTTCAGGCCGATAAACGCGAGGATCCCGGACACCATCACATGCTTGGGGAATTGATGGGCGATCATACAGGCAGCGTAAACGCAGAGGATGAGGCTTGCCAGCCGGGCCAGATTGATAAGGATGGTCCATGCCATTGCCACCCAGAACTCCGGGCCTATCTCCTCGTACAGCATCTGCCACAGCTGCTTCCAGCTGTTCCAGTCCACCATGCCGAAGGTCTCCGAGTCAATCACACCGATGCTGACCATCACCGTGATGCAGACGATGCCCACAAGGCCGCTGCACAGCACCCAGACCATGCTGGTGAGGAGCTTGGAGAGGATGAGCTGGTTCTCATTGACCGGCAGCGTGTGCATCAGGTAGCCTTCCCGGCCCAGCAGGTTCTGATAAAAGCGCTGGATGGTGTTCACGAAGCAGAGCACCGCGATGGCAAGGATGACCGAGACATACACGATCATCAGAATCACTTCGAGATTCTGGAAGCTTGTGCTGTGAGCCAGCGCGTGTTCCTGCCGGAAGGTCACGCCCAGCACCACGCTCAACAGCGCCAGCGCCAGATACAGCCCGAAATACCGGCGTTTCGTGGCCTTGAACTCATATTTCAGCAATTGTTTCAGCATTTGAATACCTCCCGGAAATATGCATCGACGCTCTTGCCCTCGGTCTCGCGGATATCATCCACAGCGCGGTGAGCAAAGATTCGGCCGTCCTTCAGGAACACGGCCTCGTCCAGCACCGGCTCAATGTCCTCGATGAGGTGGGTAGAAATGACAACGGTCGCGTCCTTGCTGTAGTTGGAAATGATGGTGTTCAGGATGTAGTCCCGGGCCGCAGGGTCCACGCCGCCGATGGGCTCATCCAGCAGGTAGAGACGGGCGTTGCGGCTCATGGCCAGCACCAGCTGAACCTTCTCCTTGTTGCCCTTGGAAAGGGTCTTGAGCCGGGCATTGGGGGCGATGTTCAGCCGGGCCAGCATTTCATTGGCCTTGTCGGCTTCAAAGCCGATGTAAGCCTTGGCCTGACTGGGCGTGCCGTAAAAATCCCGGAACATCTCCACCAGCTCCTCCACCCGCATCCAGTCGGGCAGCCAGTCGGCGTCCGGCAGGTAGGAGACCAGCTCCTTGGTCTCCGGGCCGGGGGCCATGCCCGCGATCCGGATGCGGCCTTCCGTGGGCTGCAGCAGACCATTGGCCAGCTTGAGCAGGGTGGTCTTGCCGCTGCCGTTGGGGCCCAGCAGCCCTACGATGCGGCCAAAATCCAGCTCCAGATCGATACCGTCCAGCGCGGTCTTTTCCTTTCCGTATACTTTTGTTAATTTTTCACAGGTCAGCACCTTACTCATGGGGTTCTACCTCCTCTGTATCCCAGTGCTCCAACAGGGCTGCCGCCTTTTCCGGCGTGTAGCCGATGCTGCGCATCTTCTCCAGAAAATCTGCCGCGATGTCATGGGCGGCGGCAGCCCGCAGTTGTTCGATCAATTCGTATCCTCCGTGACGTAGCGTCCGCTGGTGCGCTCGGTGCGCACAAGGCCCTCACTTTGCCAGCTGGGCCCAGAGCCCGTCTGCATCGTGCTTGGGGTTGACCCCGGCAGCTGCGGCCAGATCCCGCACCGAATCCAGATGGCCCCCCCGGCGGGTAGGTGCCCCGCCAGAATTCTGGCTTTGAGCCGTT
>ENA-OQDT01000858-OQDT01000858.1-human-gut-metagenome-genome-assembly--contig:-NODE-858-length-19234-cov-3.910870_pt1 | contig 19234 bp, 22 predicted proteins | sample MGYA00242786_ERZ504617 | MGnify/ENA primary metagenome ERZ504617 (study PRJEB26092, sample SAMD00036337) | human gut metagenome | host: Homo sapiens | study: EMG produced TPA metagenomics assembly of...
CGCCTTTCGCTTTCTTGAAGACGATCCCTTGCGTCATCGCTTTATTAATTCTTTATTCATAACTCAAATCTCGTAGTTCATAATTAAAACTTATAATTCGGATAAAAGTTCACGCATCGTCTTGCCAAACACAGGATGTTTCACCAACGGAGCTACTTCTGCCAACGGTTCCATAACAAACGACCGTTTGTGCATCAGAGGGTGCGGTAGCGTCAGCCGCTCCGTATGCAGGATTTGCTCATCCACCATTAACAGATCGATATCGATGATACGGTCATGATACGCACCGTCACTTTTTTCGATACGTCCCATCTCGATCTCGATCAAACGGGTAGCGTCTAATAATTCCATAGGGGAAAGTTCCGTCGTCATAACGATCACGGCGTTCAAGAAAGTGTTGTCCGATTCAAATCCCCAAGGCTCCGTCTCATACATATCAGAAAGGGCAAGAACATCTCCCACCCTTTCAGCCAACAGCGCCGCCGCTGTCACCAAATTTCCTCGTTTATTACCTACGTTCGTACCTAATCCAAGGTAAGCTGTCGCCATAGAAACCGGATTAAAGGATTAGCATAGCGTCGCCGTAAGCACCGAAACGATATTTCTCTTTCAAAGCGATATCGGGTTCCGCCTCATCACCATAATAATTCTGTGTGGCGGAAGTAGCATTGGGAAGAATCTGGTTGCTGCCTCCATAAATATTGAAGACGATGCTGAAGTGTGTCTCACTATCCATAAGCTTATTGTTTGAATGATTCGTCAACGGGTAGTTAACGGTCAGTCAATAGCTAGTGAACGGCAGTCAACAGTTAGTAAACGATAATAAATAGATTTTTTCACGGTATTTCCCCGCATTAATTTTGTCGTGTCGGAAGGATGAACGAACATCCCGGAAACACAAAACTTTAAACTTATTTATTATGATTGATTACAGTGTATTTATGATGGGCAACCCGATGGATGTCGATGCCGCCCAAAAAGCGTATGCAAAGCTCAAGTTCTGAAATCATGCCATCAGCCAGTTTGTCAAACACATTGCCGACCACAATGGCGTATTCACTCGCGGAACGGTAAAAGGTGTAATAGCCGATATGTGCGAGTGCCTTGTAGAAATGCTTCTGGAAGGCAAAAAATGTACAACTGGCAGAATTAGGTAATTTCTGGATTTCTATAGGCTCGGAAGGTGCGGAAGACCTGAAGAAATTTACAGAAAGTAACATCACCGCCGTCAACATTGTGTTCACGCCGGGAGAAGACTTCCAAAATATTCGTTCCCGCGCCGCTTTCAATCCCGTAGCAAGCCGCATAGCCCAAGCCGCCACCCTGAAGGCCGAAAAGGCCGGTAAAGGCACAGTCGACTTGGATGCCGCCAAAGGAAAGACCCCGGCTTCCACGAATGAAAACAATCCGTCATTATGATAAAATACCACGTTTTCTCGATGGGAAATGCGTCCGACAGGACGATGCCCAAGAAAGCATACGCAAAGTGTGTGCCCAACGAAACGGTTTCGCATAAGAAACTCGTAAAGGAAGTGACGGAACATCTCCGCTTTTTCCCACACGGCATGATGGAAGCGGTGCTGGAGGAAGTCTTCAACCGCCTGTCCGAGCATCTTGCCCAAGGCGACCGAGTCACCCTGGACGGCCTCGGAACATTCAGTGTCTCCCTGAAATGCGAAGGAGCCGCTTCGGAGGCTTTGTTCTCCAAGAAAAACATCAAGGGCGCGCACATCGTGTTTGCCCCGTGTCGCAAACTCAAGGAGACATTTGCAGATATGGAATATAAAATGACTCCACGAATCTTTTAACGTCATGGAACTTATATTATTCATCTATTTAAAGACAAAGCGTATGAAAAAGAACTGGAAAAATGTACTGCTGTACATCGTCCGCATCATTGAGCTGCTCATTACAGGCGCTGCCGGAGGAGCGCTTGGAAGCGGCTTATGAGAACGGTTTCGTTGATTATCGTGCACTGCTCTGCCAACAAGGCGGGCAGTGCCTTGCGAGCGGAGGACATTGACCGCTACCATCGTTCATTGGGCTGGAAGTGCTGTGGTTACCACTATGTGATTCCTACAGACGGAACGATAGAAGCCGGACGCCCGGAAGAGTTGGTTGGAGCACATTGCAAGCACCACAACAGCCACAGTATAGGTATATGCTACATAGGCGGACTGGATGATGGCGGAACAACGCCGAAAGACACCCGGACGGAAGCACAAAAGGCTACGCTGAGAAAACTGATTGAACAACTGCATCAACGTTATCCCAAGGCACTGATTGTAGGCCATCATGACTTGAATCCGCAAAAAGCCTGTCCATGTTTCCATGTCACAGCTGAATATATAGATTTGCAACCTTAGTTGCGTCTGTAGTCTTATCTGCCATCCATCGTCCTGCAAGGGATGTATGGATGGCTTTAATTAAACTAATCAATTTTTTCAAACGGAAACGCATGAAGATAGCTCACTGCCACCGTCATATTGCCAAAAGCGAATACCAGCCTTGTATTGCGGTGCAAACGCATGATACATCCCTCTTTCCCCCGAAAGACACCACCGGTAATACGGATTCGTTGCTTTTTCTGAAGATAGTCCTCCAAAGGCCGGTTCATCAGCTCGATATTGTAAGGCATGGATTCATACAGATAGATAAATTCCTCCATCTGACGTTGAGGAATTACCGCCGCACGGTGTGTGTTATAGTCCGTCACCAGATACTGGCGGGGAAGCATGGCAGACAGAATACATTCCAACTGCCCCAAGGGGGCACATACAAACAGCCAACCGTTGCCTTCAATCCCTTTCTCATTCGTCAACGTATTCAGTTTCTGAGTGGAGCCGGTAGCAAAAGCCTCTTTCACCACCCGGGCAGAGTCACGGCGAGCGGTATATTCCTCTTTGGTATAAGCACATTGCTCGAAACGTTTCCTATGATCGGTGGCAGTGTAAGAAAACACCTTGAAGCAAAAAAATCTCTCTTCTACGGTACCTGATGGTGTACGAAGCCGAACAGCTTTCCTGCCACTGAAAACACTGATATAGCGTTTCAATTCTTTGTTGGAAAGATACAGATAATACCAGCTGAGTTCAGGGTATTCTTTTCCTATTCCCGCCATTGGCGTGATTCCTTCATTTGACCCCAGGTCTGAGCCGGAAGCGATTGAACTGCAGAGCAGTAACTTAGGCGCTTCGCCCGTTATGTCTTGATTTGAAAGGAACGCTTGATTTTCAAGCTCCATACTATTTTCTGTTACCATCAAAACATTACTTTTTATGTATGTCTTTTTGGGGTTCTCTTAGTAAGAGAACCCCAAAAAGACATATACTGCTGACAATAAGATATTTACACATAATCAGAGATGGATAATTTGCAAACAAATATTATAAGAATCCTTATCAGAGACTGATTTCTGAATAAAAGATTTCCGTATTTGGATTATTATAGCTACATTTGCAGCGGAATGGGGTTCTCTTACTAAGAGAACTCCATTTTTTTTATTCTAACAGATTCATTTTCAAGATAGATCCAAGAAAGACCAAAAAGGAACACATAAATTCCTTTTCCGCACTCATTAAAAGAACAAATGATAAAACGCAAAAGCGGCCACTTACGATAAAAATCGAAAGTGACCGCTAAAAAGAGATTTATTTCTCTAATATAAGGATCTAACAGTACGGAGTTACTTCACCACAAATCCTCTCTTATCCAGATAAGCTTTGAATTTATGCAAATATTCTTCATCCGGACCATCAAAGAAGGATACACCGGATGCCCCGTTATTGTACGCTTCATCCAGCGCCTCTTCAAAATTGTCCTTAATATCACCAAACATCAGTCCGGCATATATCTTGGCACGCCCATTCACCGTTTCAACGCTTTCCTTTACCGAACGCCCGATCCATTCAGGACCTTCATAATAGAATTTATTATAAATCATCGGATAATAAGCATCCAACGTCCATTCTCCCCAATCTTGGCGCACCATCTTGCGAGCCATGGACGGCCCCGGGAACACTGCGGCAGAAATAGCTTTATGATCGGCTTTCACCGCTTTGGTAATGGCATCCACCACACGAGTGATGGCATCCAGACGGAAATTGATCCAACTCTGGTTTTCCATCGGATACTTTAACTCCAACGGATCCTGTCCTGTTTTAGCTTTAAACAATTCACGGCAGACATCACAATAACAATAGTCATATTCCGGCAACTCTTCTTTCTGCTCTATACCATAGTTTTTCCATAGGCTGACAGGCAAGATTACATCCGGCATACGGACATAATCCAGATGAACACCATCCACATAAGGCTTATGGGCTTCCTTTACATAGTCTTCTGCCAGATACTCTGCCACACCTTGGTGATTAGGGCACAAGAAGCGATAATAATCCACGTAGGCCGGTTTGTCGTGACAAGACTCACCTTTACGGTTCACGGCATACCAGTCGGGATGCTTGTCCAGCAGTTCCCTGCGGTTCATTGTCCATTTCCAATAATGTGCCTCCAGTCCGGCTTCTTTGCAAAGACGATAAATATTTTCATTGTATCCCTCGAACATGACACCCGAAATACCACATTCTTTCAACAACGCAAACCATTTTTTCCATTCGGCATCCGAACGGTTATTCAGACGCATCCACAACCAGTTTTTAACTTCACGGGCAGGTATCTTTTCTGTCCGGAAACGTCCTTCATTATTTATCACATAACGGACTCCTTCAGCAGGATTGGTTATAGCTATCTGATAGGTGTTCTGAGTCGCTTCCACCGCAATCCGGGCATCAGCCGGAAGATCTTTCAACTCTTTATCAGTCAAAAAGAATTGTTCTGTGGCACGCAAGTAGTTATGTTGTTTACTATAATTATCCTGCTGTGCGTAAAACATAGCCCATAGCAGTTTATAGATAGCCTGATTGTACGGATAAACCAACTCATCCTGCGAGGTTCCCACTTGCTTGTCTACGAAATAAAGATATCCCCAACGGTCGGGCATGTGCATATCAATTCTTCCGGTAGGAGTCCATACCCAGTTTTCCTCAGGTCCTTTCTCCTTCAGCCACTGTACACGCGAGAAGTTGATGCGCCAGGTGTTGCCGGCCTTCAACGGATTGTTAAAGTTCATGGTCAGCGCCTGATGAGGAATGGCCATTTCCACACTCCAATACTTATCTTTATCTTTTGATTTATTCAGTGTACCTTCACAATGGATGGCGGTCTTCAATCCGGGGCAGTCCCATTGCACCATGAAATTTCCACCCGAACGATAAGGTTTGTCCAGCATCAGGTCGAAAATCACGCCACGCGCATTGGTTTCTATTTCAAAATAATTGTGTCCGTCGCTATCCGGATCGATAAATACTTCAAAGTCATTGTCATAATAGATGATGGTATCACGCTGGGTAAGACGTGCCTTGATATCCTCTTCTTGAAGAACAGCTCCTACATATAAATATTCATCATCCCACAGCATCTTGGCGGTAGTTTCATATTTGGGAGTCGGGAATCCTTCGCCGCTTATATCTACAAACGGAGCGGTAGGCGCCGCCTTCTTCCAGGAACTTTCATTCAGTTTACCATCTATTTTCAACTTTCCATCCGGACGATAACATACATAGGTACGCGGTTCGGTCAGAAAACGTTCATATTGTTCAAAAAGGCTTTGTGCCATTGCCGGAAAAGTAACCAGCAGAAGCAACAGGGTATAAATAAGTTTCTTCATCTATTTTTCTGATTCAGATTAGTTATTATCTTGCACTTGTCCCACTCCACGATAGAGTTTGATCGGTCCATCCAGCAACACGGCCAGCACGGTTATCTGCTCATCCTGTACCTGTTGGGGTACATCAATATAAAGATTGCCCGGTACTGAGTTCCAATAATTTTTATTGTAGACCTTGTAATTCAACATAGCTCCGTTACCAACCACCCATATACGGTTCACTTTGTTCATCAGCCCTTTTACTTCCACCGGACCGTTAGGTTTGTAAGGGAGGTACAAATACAGAATATCCCCCGCCTTATTCAGTGTGGTATATCCCTGGAAATGCTCGGTAGGAATCCCTGCGCGAGTTTCATAAATAGCTTCTTTATGCTTCTTGGTCCATCGGCCGAACTCCTTCAACACAGCGATCTGTTCTTCAGGAATGGAACCGTCCTCTTTCGGACCGATATCCAATAAAAGATTACCGCCCATGCTCAGGCAGTCTACAAATGTACGAAGCAAGATATAGGGTGATTTATAGTTGCTGTCTGTATGCTGATATCCCCATGAATCATTCATGGTCATACAAAGCTCCCAATATTTATCCTCGGGACGCACCACCGGCACTCCCTGTTCGGGAGTAGCATAGTCGCCATATCCCTGTATGCGCGAATTGATAATCACATTCTTATTATCCGAACGGAGCAGATCTACAATACCTTTGGAATTCCATGCTTCCGCACTTTGCTTCCCAATCCCCGTCGAACCAATACAGATCCGGCTTCCAGGTTTTGTTCAGCTCCGCCAATTGTCCGAAATTGAACTTGTTGAATCTGGCCCAAACGTTCAGGATCATTTTTATAACGTACTTCCGTACGGGTTTTGTTAGGGTTAAATCAGGATGAGACCAGTCCAATAAAGAATAATAGAAACCAAAGTTTCAATCTTGTTTTCTTACTTCCTTTTACAAAGGGAGCTATGAGATCACGTTTTGCCGGAGTGCTTTTCACGACGCTGATATCTCCTACTTTGGTATCCCATAACGCAACTCCGTCATGATGTTTGGTCGTTATCACTGTATATTTGGCTCCACTTTCTTTTATCAGATCCACCCAAGCCTTCGGATCATACTTGGAGGCTGTGAAACCTTTTTCCTGCTCCATGTATTCATCATAGGGCAGGTAGTTGTTAAAGAAGGACCAGCTTTCGGACACTCCTCTGACGGAATAAATTCCCCAATGGATAAAGATACCCAACTTGGCTTGTGAAAACCATTCCATTCTCTTGTCTTTCTGCTCGACTGTTTCATTCTGTAGCGTATCTTGTGCCCGTAAAGGAGAAGCTGCAATCAGCAGACCCAGAAACGCTAACGATAATCGGTTCTTTTTCATATATAATAGGTTTGATTAGTTAGGATAGCATGTCAGTATTATTAAAATTTACAGCTATATAATGGACAAAGATAATGTATTTTTATATTTTATTCTATCTTTGCACCCCTAAAACAGAACAAATATGAGCGCAAAGAAAAAGAAACAATCCAATAGTCCCCTGAGAGTCATCATTATTTTAGTATTACTGGGACTTTTGGCATATAAACATCAATTGTTTGACGGGAAACTGCTTGAAAATATCCCCACTATCGAAAGCAATGAAGAAAAGCCAGAAATACTGACCTCGCCCCAGCATGACGGTGCATTGGAAATTCCGATGATACAATCAAGTACAGGCGGCCAGATTCTGAAACGTAAAGGATATACCCTGTCTTATAATGCCGATTACAAAACTCCACAATGGGTGGCGTGGGAACTTACTAAAAAAGAAACAAAAGGAAAAGAAGGGCGAACAAATAAATTCTTGCCCGACCCGGACGTACGTGGAGCCAAAGCATATACGGGAGATTATACAAAATCAGGATATGACCGGGGACACATGGCCCCTGCCGCCGATATGAAATGGAACAAACAAGCCATGGAAGAATCTTTTTATATGAGCAACATTTGTCCGCAAAATCCGAATCTGAACCGCGGCGACTGGAATGACCTGGAGGAAAAGTCACGCCAATGGGCAAAAAAATATGGAGCCGTGTATATTGCCTGCGGACCTATATATGATACTAAACGCCCCAAAAGAATTGGCAACAATAAAGTGGCAGTCCCCCATGCTTTCTATAAAGTCATATTGATAAATGATAAGAAAAATCCGCAAGCCATAGGATTTATTTTCCCCAACAGCGCCGGACATAAGCCACTGAAGAAATATATGGTAACAGTAGACAGCGTAGAGAAAAGAACGGATATCGATTTCTTCCCTGCCCTGCCGGATGAAATAGAAAACAGAATCGAAGCGGAGTTGGTACAAGAATTACCGTAGTCTATCACACATACGCAGGCATGAAACGATACATACGTATGTATACCCCCACACATACGTATGTGTGGGGGCACACGAACGTACGGGTTTTATTTCACTTCCAGCACTACGATAGACTTGGCAGGAAGAGTCACTTTCAAGCTTCCTTTATTGACCTTTGCTCCGGTAAATTCTTTCGGGGCAACCACATTCGGTTTCTCGAAACTATTGTAATCACCTATATTGTTAGCAGTCAGAATACGGCCGGTAACACTCTTGGCCTTTACCTCACCCAAGTTCAACTCTATTTCCTGCGATTCCTGCAAATCCACATTAGACAAGGAAATATGAATCAAACCGTTTGCATCCCGTGAAGCGGTAGCACTTACCATCGGGACAATACGGTCGTCGCGTACAATCTTGCGTTCACAGTTCAGTTCCAAAGGAAGATAAGTAGCATCCTGATGCACTTTATACATTTCAAAGACATGGTAAGTCGGTGTCAGAACCATCTTGTCGTCCTTTGTCAAAATCATAGACTGAAGCACATTGGCAATCTGGGCAATGTTTGTCATCTTGATGCGATCCGTATATTTATGGAAAACATCCAGTGTCAAAGAGGCCACGAAAGCATCGCGCAACGTGTTCTGCTGATACAGATGTCCACGGACAGTTCCCGGCTCTTCATCCCACCAGGTTCCCCACTCGTCCACCATCAAACCGATTTGCTTCTTCGGATCATATTTATCCATAATTGCCATATGCTTCTTCAGCACCGGTTCTATTTCCAGACATTTGCCCATAGTCCAATAATAATCATCATCAGTGAACTGTGTAGCCGATCCTTTGCTTCCACTCCATCCCATCACTGTATAATAATGTAAAGACACACCGGCCATACGGTGACCTACATTCTTCATCAGTACTTCTGTCCAGTTATAGTCATAATCACTGGCACCACTTGCAATCTTGAACAAGTGATTGCCATCATAGTCACGACAATAAGTGGAATAACGGCGGTACAAGTCTGCATAATATTCAGGACGCATACTGCCTCCGCATCCCCAACTTTCATTACCTACCCCAAAGAATTTCACTTTCCATGGTTTTTCACGACCGTTCTCCTTACGCAGTTTCGCCATCGGGCTACCTTGTTCGGAAGTCATGTATTCCACCCATTTCGCCATTTCTTCCACACTCCCACTTCCTACATTACCGCTGATATAAGGCTCACAACCTATCAGCTCACACAAGTTCAGAAATTCATGTGTTCCGAAACTATTATCTTCCACTGTACCTCCCCAATTGTTATTGACCATTCGGGGGCGGTTCTCTTTCGGACCGATACCATCCATCCAATGATATTCATCGGCAAAACATCCGCCCGGCCAACGAAGCACCGGCACTTTCAAATCTTTCAATGCCTGAAGCACATCATTACGATAGCCTTGGGTATTGGGAATTTTAGAATCCTCACCTACCCACAAGCCTCCATAGATACAGGTGCCCAAATGCTCTGCAAATTGCCCGTAAATATGTTTACTGATGATTTCTTTCCCTTGCTCGGGATGTACATTGATAGTCGCTTTCTGTTGGGCAAATACCGGCATTGCAGCGAACAATGCCAAGCCCATAAGTGCATTTTTCATGATTAAAAATAAAATAATTAATTATACTATATTTGCGTTCTCGTTTTCGTTTGGTCAAATTTACACATTTTACATCAACCGGATAGTGGACAAAATTGTATTTTTAGGGGTACAAAATCGTCAAAAGTAGAAAAGAAACGGATATTTGCCTATATTTGCATACAAAAAAGCCCGATAGACTAAAATGAATAAAAAGAAGCGTACTATTGTATGGATTGTTATCCTTATCATTATCCTGACAGGAGCAGGCGGTGCAGGAAGTATATATTACTATTTCTTTGCCAAACAATTCCAACTTACAAAAACCACCTATATTTATATAGACAGAGATGATAACCTGGATTCTGTATACCATAAAATAATCCGGAACGGACATCCTAAAAGTATGTTCGGTTTTCAATATCTGGCAGAAAAAGAGAAGTATGGCGACAATATACGGACAGGACGTTACGCTCTCAATCCATCGGACAATATGCGCTACCTCTTCCGGCGTCTTTCCATGGGATACCAGACTCCCATTAATCTGACTGTACCCAGTGTACGCACCGTGGACAGATTAGTGCGGGCCGTTTCGCGCCAGCTCATGATTGATTCTCTGGATATTGCCAAATTAATTTCCGACAGTGCTTACTGTGCACAAATGGGATATACCCAAGAGACACTACCCTCCCTTTTTATTCCTAATACTTACGAGGTTTATTGGAATATGAGTGCTGACGCTTTCATGAAACGGATGCAAAAAGAACATGCTGCCTTTTGGAATAATGACAGGCTGAAAAAGGCTCAACATATCGGACTTACTCCTGAAGAAGTGTCCACCCTGGCCTCTATCGTGGAAGAAGAAACGGCCAATGGTCCCGAAAAGCCCATGGTCGCAGGACTTTATATTAACAGATTGAATAAAGGGATGTTGTTGCAAGCAGACCCGACGGTAAAATTTGGTTTACAGGAATTCGGACTGAAACGCATTCTTTTCAAACATCTGGAAGTGGATTCTCCTTATAATACCTACAAACATGCAGGTTTACCTCCGGGACCTATCCGAATCCCATCCATCCAAGGATTGGAAAGCGTACTGAACTATACACAGCATCATTATATTTATATGTGTGCAAAAGAAGATTTCTCAGGCACTCATAATTTCGCGGTCACAGCAGCCCAGCATCAAGCTAATGCAAGACGCTATCAACAAGCGTTAAACCGGCGAAAAATAAAATAAAAGGAGCGGACTATAGGTCCGCCCTCCCAATGGATTATTTAATGTGTATCTATAGAATCTTTCAGCAACCTTCCTTTGTATTGTCCTTTTTTCCCGGTCATCTTTCCATATTCCACTGCATGTACCGGACAAACATGGTAACAAGCCAGACATTGAGTACAGTTACCTCCCCAAACGGGACGATCCGTCACTGTTATATTGCCCACAGGACAAACCTTCTCACACTTCTTACAACCAATGCAAGCTTCCGTTGCATGAAAAGGCTTGGGAGACATCAGAAAAGCATTGAAAAGAGGGCGCAGCAAATAGGATTTAGTAAATGGAAGCACACCTTCATGACAATTATATTGTTTCATTTGAGCCCTTGATGTAATTTCTTCGTTGATAAAACGCACACGGGCAACAGCATTCTGTACTTTCTGGGTTTCTATATCTTTATCATCTACATCAAAACCGGGCAAAGAAACATACGTATTCGGCATAGTAACCGAATAGCCGGCAACACATTGCCAACCTTTCCGGGTAACGGCAGAAGAAAAAAATTTGTGCAGTCCGGCCTGTATCATCTCCGCAAGTACAGACAAAGAAAAGGTATCCCGGCTTATCCAACTTTAGCTGATGAAATAAAACGAAGTACTATCTTGGGAGGGCCCCATGCATATACAGGAAAAACAAAACCTACTTTTTCCCCTTCTTTCAGCTTATACGCTTTGTTCCTGTCTATTTCCATAGCTATGGACAACAATTCCTCATTCTGTCCTTCCGCCAGCTGCCTTGCCACCCAAGCCGAATTACCTGTACCTGAAAAATAAAATATCATATCCGTACTATTTTTATAAAAAGAAGCGATGCTAATCTTTTGAATTAGCATCGCCTTATAATGAAGCCGCACCAGTGATGCGATGAAACTCCGAATGACAGGTTTTGAGTGCTCTCCTCCTTTGTAATCCACCGGCATAAATGCTACCCGAAGGCGTGGCCCGCCATTGGAAGATGAAGCTATGTCTCGGTTTTCAGATTAGTTTGATGAGTTTCCCAATCCAACTAATGCGGCTCGCTTTTCATCTCTTTCCGTATGACAAATATACGTCCTTTTTATGATATAAACAAGAGTATAGCAGAATTTGTTTGTTAAAAATAATAAACAAGAAAATAACTCTCTGTAATTCTGCTTATTGTTGTTTCCATTTCTTAAGGAAACATCACAAGGCATCCGCAATAAAAAAGAGCAACCTCGTAGAGATTGCTCTTTCATAAATCTTTATATCGCCGTTTACAGAAGAATTAAGCTGCTTTTGCTTTAGCAACAATTGCTTTGAATGCTTCCGGATGGTTCATAGCTAAATCAGCTAACACCTTACGGTTGATTTCGATACCTGCTTTGTGCAATGCACCCATCAATTTAGAATAAGACATTCCTTCCAGACGAGCGGCAGCGTTGATACGCTGAATCCACAAAGCGCGGAAATTACGTTTCTTGTTCTTACGGTCACGGTATGCGTAGGTCAAACCTTTTTCCCAAGTGTTTTTTGCTACTGTCCATACATTCTTTCTTGCACCAAAGTAACCTTTGGTAAGACCTAAAATTTTCTTTCTTCTTGCTCTAGAAGCAACATGATTTACTGATCTTGGCATAGTTTTAATTCTTTTTGAATGTTAGCGCCACTGTTTCACACGGTGAACTTAAAGCTAAAGACATTCGGTTAATACTTTAAATAATACGTTTACGCTTTCGTTGTTTTTAGATTACTTCATGCAAAGCAATTCCTTAACCTGATCCAAGTTAGCATTAGCTACTAGACCTGAGTGTACAAGGTTTCTTTTCTGCTTTTTAGTCTTCTTAGTCAAAATATGACTGTGAAAAGCGTGCTTTCTTTTGATTTTACCTGTTCCGGTAAGAACGAATCTTTTTTTAGAACCGGAGTTAGTCTTGATCTTTGGCATCTTGTTTTTAATTTTAAATTATTATTCAAATGGTGGTAACGCACTATACCGGCGCGTTACGCACTCTTTTTTATTCTTTTGTTTCTACTGCCTTTTTCGGATTTTCCTTTTTAGCAGTATCCGTTTCTGCCTTCTTCGGAGAGCCCGCTTTCTTCGGAGCCAAAGAAATAGTCATTCTCTTACCTTCCAACAAGGGCATCTGCTCTACTTTTGCATATTCTTCCAAGTCATTCGCAAAACGAAGCAACAATACTTCGCCTTGTTCTTTGAAAAGAATGGAACGACCTTTAAAGAACACATATGCTTTCACCTTGTCTCCGTCCTGCAAGAATCCGATGGCATGTTTCAACTTGAAGTTGTAGTCATGATCATCTGTTTGAGGTCCGAAACGGATTTCCTTTACGTTTACCTTTACCTGTTTAGCCTTTTGTTCCTTTTGACGTTTCTTTAATTGATAAAGAAATTTAGAATAATCAATAATTCTACAAACTGGAGGAACAGCATTGGGTGAAATTTCAACTAGGTCAGCCTCATGATCCTCAGCCATTTTTAAAGCTTGAGCTATCGGATAAACTGCCGATTCTACATCGTCGCCCACAATGCGGACTTCTTTGGCACGAATCTGTTCATTGATTCTGTGTTGCCCTTTTAAACTGTCATTCTTCATTAAAAAACTTTTAGTTCCTGTTTGTTTCTTCTTATTTTAATTAGTATTTCTTTATCTTAACGCAAAAGAATACATAAAGGTTTAACAATGCGCTCTTTTGCAAACGGCTGCAAAGTTACCATTTATTTATCATATTAGAAACTTCTTCGGCAAGATTTTTTCCGAATTCTTCTATTTTCATGGTTCCTTTGTCGCCTTCGCCCTGCTTGCGGACTGCAACTTCACCGTTTTCAGCTTCTTTCTCGCCTACAATCAACATGTAAGGAATACGCTTCATTTCATTGTCACGAATCTTACGGCCGATTTTTTCATTACGGTCATCCACAATAGCACGAACATCGAATTTTCTCAGTTCCGCTTTCACTTGTTCCGCATACTCATTGAATTTCTCAGAAATAGGCAGAATAGCTACCTGGTCAGGAGTCAGCCACAGCGGGAATTTACCGGCAGTATGCTCAATCAATACGGCAACAAAACGTTCCATTGATCCGAAAGGCGCACGGTGAATCATTACCGGACGATGCTTTTGGTTATCTGAGCCCATATATTCCAACTGGAAGCGTTCGGGCAAGTTGTAGTCTACCTGAATTGTTCCCAATTGCCAGCGACGACCGATAGCGTCTTTCACCATAAAGTCCAATTTAGGACCATAGAATGCAGCCTCACCATATTCCACTTTCGCAGTCAGGCCTTTTTCTTCGCAAGCTTCAATAATGGCCTGTTCGGCTTTTTCCCAATTCTCATCACTACCGATGTACTTTTCGCGGTTCACCTTGTCACGAAGAGAAATCTGAGCTTCCACATTCTCAAAATTCATAGACTTGAACACAATGTTGATGATATCCATCACGCGAAGGAATTCTTCCTTCACTTGGTCGGGACGACAGAACAAGTGAGCATCATCTTGTGTAAAACTGCGCACACGGGTCAGTCCGTGCAATTCACCACTTTGTTCGTAGCGGCATACGGTTCCGAATTCCGCGATACGCAACGGCAGGTCCTTATAAGAACGTGGAGAATTCTTATAAATCATACAGTGATGAGGACAGTTCATCGGTTTCAGGAAATATTCTTCCCCTTCTTCGGGTGTATGAATAGGCTGGAACGAGTCCTTACCGTACTTGGCGTAGTGTCCGGAAGTGATATACAGGTTCTTGTTGCCAATAGGCGGACACATTACTTCCTGATAATCGTAACGGGCCTGGATGCGGCGCAAGAAATCCTGCAAACGGATACGCAAGGCAGTACCTTTCGGCAACCACATGGGAAGTCCCTTGCCCACCATATCGGTAAACATGAACAAATCCATTTCCTTACCTATCTTACGATGGTCGCGTTTCTTGGCTTCTTCCAACATTACCAGATATTCGTCCAGCATTTTCTTCTTCGGGAAAGTTATACCATAAATACGTGTCATCTGCTTGCGGTCTTCCTGTCCTCTCCAATAAGCACCGGCTACAGTAAGCAGCTTGATAGCTTTGATAGGAGCGGTAGAGGTCAAGTGAGGACCACGGCAAAGGTCGGTAAACGCACCTTGTGTATAAGTGGTGATGTGTCCATCCTCCAGTTCGGAAATCAATTCACATTTATAAGTCTCACCTCTTTCACCGAATTTCTTCAACGCATCCTCTTTAGCGATGCTCTGACGCACCAATATCTCTTTCTTTGCAGCCAACTCGGCCATCTTGGCCTCGATAGCGGGTAGATCTGCTTCCTTAATGATTGCTTCACCCGGGTCTACATCATAGTAAAAACCGTTTTCAATGGCCGGACCGATACCAAACTGAATGCCCGGATAAAGTTCTTGCAATGCTTCGGCCAGCAAGTGGGCACTAGTATGCCAGAAAGCATGTTTGCCCTGTTCGTCTTCCCATTTATAAAGAACGAAGTTTGCATCTTCATTGATAGGGCGAGATAAATCAATCGTTTCACCGTTCACGCCACAAGCTAAAACATCTTGTGCCAGCCGTGAACTGATACTTTCTGCAATCTGCAGACCAGTAACTCCTTCGTTATATTCGCGAACGGAGCCGTCGGGGAATGTTATCTTTATCATAATCTTCTATTTATATTCTTTCTTGAGGATGCAAAAATAACGAAATCTTTTTGACTTATCCTCTTTTTAGCAAAAAAATGTTATTCTTTTCGTTCCGTAAAGCGTTTGATGATATTGTAAGCAGAGAAAAGCCCCAACTCACCTGCTTTACTCAGGTCCTGTATACCTTGCCTGTTGTTACCCAAGAAAATATGTGTCAAGCCGCGATTGAAATAAGCATCCGCAAATTTAGGGTCCAACTGGATGGCTCTGTCATAATCAACAATTGCCGCACGATAGTCTTTCAAGATAGAAAGCACATTACCTCTATTATAATAAGCATAGACAAAATCCGGAGCCAGCTCAATCACCTTGTCCAAATCGCGCTTTACCATTTCATAGTCCGCAGCTTTCACGGCACTCTTCTCTCCCGGACCGGCTTTCAAATCATACTCTTTTTCCATCTTCTGGTATTCCAGCTGCTTATAACGGATGAGAGCACGGTTGAAATAAACCGGGAAGAAATGATCTTCTATAATAATAGCCTGATTCAAATCTTCAATGGCACTTGCAAAATCCTGCACCAGATAAAAGTCCAATGAACGTGCAAAACGTTTGTTCACATCATTCGGATCAGCCACAATGGCAGCAGTCTGTTCGTCAATGGATGCAAAATGTTTTGTAGCTTGTTCTTCCGTCAGAGGAGCTTCCTCATTAGTTATAATCAGACGGCCGGGAAGTACTTTCTGATTATTCAATGTTTCAATGAACTTATAATAGTTGACCTGCCGTTTCACATCATCGTGCTTTTCATAATAGGTAAGCACGAACATGGGCTGGGGAACAATATTCACATTCTTATCCTGCACGCGTCCACGATAGTCACTCTTATATTTTTCTTCTCCCTCTTCGTTGTCGGCAACCACTATCTTACGATAGTTGTTCATGTTCTTGTCGGACTTCTTACGGGTTTTATTATTCTCCGTATTATCGGCAGTCTGCTTATTAGGATCTACTCCGTTCTGTTTATCCAGCTGTGCTTTCAACACCTTGAATTCATCTGCATCAGCACCTTTCACATCCCCTATTTTCCTACGCGCCTGCGCTCTGTACTGATATCCCAGCAAGAAATTGGGATATTCATTTATCACCGTAGAATAATCTTTAATTGCCCCTTTATAATCTCCTGTCTGATCCAACAACAGACCACGGTTGAAAATAGCCATCATATTGTCGGGCTCCATTTCGATAACAAAATTAAAGTCTTGAATAGCCCGGTTGTCATCGCCTACTTGTGCACGTAACAAGCCCCGGTTATAATGGCCGATGAAATTATTGGGATCAATATCCAATGCAATATCATAGTCACTCATCGCTCCTCTCAGGTTATTCTGATGGTAACGGGCCAAAGCACGGTTGATATAAACACCTGAATTCCGGGTGGACAGACGGATGGCATGATCAAAATCGGCTTCCGCATCTTTATATCTCTGCTGTTGCAGACGAAGGATAGCACGGCTGGCCCATGTATCTGCATCATAACGGTCTATTTCAATCGCCTTGCCAAAGTCTTTTTCGGCAGCCAAAGTATCTTTCTGCTTCAAATCCACCTCACCACGCATCAAATAGGCCTTTGTATATCGGGGGAAATGGCGATCAGCTTATCCAGATCATTCTTCGCCCCCTTATAATCCTCCTGTCTGATACGGCAAAGGGCCATATTATGCCATACCCCTATGTTCTCAGGATCAAACTCCAACGCCTTGGTATAATCTTCTATAGCTCCCGCAAAATTATTCTGCTGGATCCGTGCCAATCCACGCACCTGGTAAGCACTTACCACAAACGGATTCCTCTCAATAGCCTCCGAACAATCACTCTCCGCCCCCTGAAAATCATCCAAATTTATCTTCGCCAGACCTCTATAGAAATAAGGATCAGACAAATAAGGCTTTGCATTAATCACCTGATTGAAATATTGAATCGAAAGGACATAATCCTCAAAATAAAGCGCATTACGCCCTATCGCCATCACCCTGTCCGTATTTATCTGTGCCGAAGCCACTACAGGGAACATTATTAATAATGTATAGAGTATCCGTTTTATCATTTTGTATTTATAAAAATACGGTTTTCCCACAAATGCGCCACTAGTGGCGCATAGATCAAAATTGCGGAGTTATCATTTTATAGTCTTGACCTTATAGGAGCAACGCGCCTTGCCCTTCAGCATGGCCCCCAGCTTTCCTTTAATCATCTGTTTGCGTAATGCAGACAAATGATCAATGAACATTTTTCCGTCCAGATGATCAAATTCATGCTGCATGACCCTTGCCAAATAGCCTTCCACCCACTCGTCATGTTCTTTCAGTTCCTCATCCAAATAAGTCACATGAATACGGTCCGGACGTTTCACCGTTTCATGGATACCGGGCAAACTCAAACAACCTTCTTCCATGCTGACTTCCTCTCCACCCACTTCTAAAATATGAGGATTTATATAGGCACGGCGGAAATCCTTGAATTCGGGCAAGTCATCAGACATCACATCCAAATCAATAGTTACAACACGAATAGGCAGACCTATTTGCGGAGCAGCCAAGCCCACACCATCTGCACGATTCATGGTTTCAAACATATTTGCTATCAACTCTTTCAAATTAGGGTAATCCGGGGTAATATCCTCTGCTTCTTTACGCAACACCGGTTGTCCGTACACATAAATAGGTAATATCATTTTTCTTAATCTGTTTTTATTTATTAAATATATTTCTTCGACTCCAAATAAGACTGTAAGATTATCGTAGCACTGATTTCATCAACCAAGGCTTTGTTCTGCCTGTCATTTTTTTCTTCAAGCCTCCATCCAACATGGCTTGGTGGGCCAATACGGACGTAAACCGCTCGTCAACAAACTCTACCGGTATATCCGGTAATTTTTTTCCTTAGTTGATTGACAAAAGGGACAATATTACGCATATTTTCCGACTCCTGATTATTCATTTGCTTAGGATGCCCCACAATGATGCGTTCCACAGGCTCTTTTTCCACATATTTCAGAATAAAGTCCAGTAGTTGGTGTGTAGGAACAGTCGTCAACCCGTTTGCAATAATCTGCAAAACATCCGTCACAGCCACACCTGTGCGCTTTTTACCGTAATCTATCGCTAATATTCTACTCATATAGTTTGCAAAAATACAAATTTATTCCATACCTATTTTATATATAAAGATTAAAATATGCTTTTTCAACTGTTTTTTCAAAAGGAATGATTCATTTCGTTTAATTTTATTTGCTATTAAAAAAATAGTACTTATTTTTGCACCGAATATGTGGCTTAACGTAGAGGCCGCATAATTGTTAAATCGAAACAAGTATTTGTTATAAAATGAAAAATCAGAGCTCTTCCAAAGGAGTTTCATATAGATGTTTGTTGTATTGTATAGCTATATTGTTGCTTGTTATGATTCCATTAAAAAGTTTCAGCCAATCAACAGGAGAATTAACAACAGATAGTCTTGTAAAAATGGGATTTGAAAATGTAAGATGGACAGATACTCCTGAAGAAAGAGTTTATGTGGTTGAAAACAGTGCTTACAAAATTCAAGCGTTGGGTAATTCAGAAAGGTGCTGATAGATATCATACAGTCGATGGGATTA
>ENA-OQDT01000859-OQDT01000859.1-human-gut-metagenome-genome-assembly--contig:-NODE-859-length-19203-cov-2.459740_pt1 | contig 19203 bp, 22 predicted proteins | sample MGYA00242786_ERZ504617 | MGnify/ENA primary metagenome ERZ504617 (study PRJEB26092, sample SAMD00036337) | human gut metagenome | host: Homo sapiens | study: EMG produced TPA metagenomics assembly of...
AAAAAAATCAGATAATATCAGAACCAGATAAAAGGTATAGACCAAAACCTTTTCGGACAAGCTACCCTCATGAACATAAGAAGAAAATCAGAAAGTGCAGGAGATCATAAACAATATTATTATTTTCAAGGAGGGAAAACTTATGCTACGTTATCTGCCTGTTCGAAAAAGTTCATGCAAGACAGGTCCTTGATTCCAGGGGGAATCCTACAGTGGAAGCAGAAGTGACTGTAGGTGAAGGAATTGTGGGGATCAATGGATACACAGGAAGAGCCATGGTGCCGTCCGGAGCATCCACAGGTAAATTTGAGGCTGTGGAGCTGCGAGACGGAAACCGTGAGGAATATCTGGGCCAGAGTGTAAAAAAAGCGGTGGAAAATATCAATACACGTCTGGCAGATGCCATTATCGGAGAGAATGCTCTGAACCAGGCATGGATCGACCATCTTCTGATCGAAACCGACGGAACGGAGAACAAAAGCAGTGCAGGAGCCAATGCCACACTGGCAGTATCTCTGGCAGCAGCCCGTGCAGCAGCCGGGGCCCTTCGGCTTCCTCTTTATCAGTATCTGGGCGGCTGCCATACCATGCAGCTTCCGGTACCGATGATGAATATTTTAAACGGGGGAAAGCATGCGGACAATACGGTGGATCTTCAGGAGTTTATGATCATGCCAACTGGAGCTGACTGCCTGGAAAAGGGTATCCGCATGTGTGTGGAAGTCTACCAGCACTTAAAGCTTCTTCTCCGGGAAAAAGGACTCTCCACAGCGGTTGGAGATGAAGGCGGCTTTGCTCCGGATCTTTCAGATTCGGAGGAAGTGCTTACCCTGATCGTTCACGCCATAGAAAAAGCAGGATATAAACCAGGAGAAGAGCTCACCATTGCCATTGATGCAGCCTCCAGCGAGCTTTATGATGAGGAAAAGGGCGTGTACTTTTTCCCTGGGGAGAGCCGCATGAAAGGAGAAAAGATCTACCGGGATGCTGGTGAGATGACAGAGTATTATGAAAAACTTGTGGAAAAATTTCCCATTGTTTCCATTGAAGACGGTCTCTGGGAGGATGACTGGGAAGGCTGGAAATATCTGACGGAACACCTGGGAAAAAAGATCCAGCTGGTAGGCGACGATCTGTTTGTCACCAATATCAAACGGCTGCACTGCGGCATCGGGCTTGATGTTGCCAATGCTATCCTTATTAAGGTAAACCAGATCGGAACTCTCACGGAAACTCTGGATGCGGTGGAGATGGCTCAGCATGCCGGGTATCGTGCAGTGATCTCTCACAGGTCCGGGGAAACAGAGGATTCCTTTATCGCAGATCTGGCAGTTGCCTGTGGGGCGGGACAGATCAAAACTGGCGCACCCTGCCGTTCGGACCGGAATGCCAAATATAATCAGCTTCTGCGGATCCATGAACAGCTAGGAACATCTTGGAAGATATACAGATACCTTTTGCAAAAAAATCTCGAAAAAAGCCCTGCATAAAATAAACGGAAAATGGTTGAAATCCCGGTTTAGCTATGGTAAAATAACCTCTAGTTGATTAGGAGGTGTAACCGCGTGAACATTTTGAAGATTATTCTGACTGTAATTTATGCAATAGATTGTATCGCTCTGACTGTTGTCGTACTGATGCAGGAGGGCAAGCAGCAGGGTCTTGGCTCTATCGCCGGAGTAGCTGATACTTACTGGGGTAAGAATAAGGGCCGTTCCATGGAAGGTGGTCTTGTAAGAGGTACCATTATCATGGGAGTTATTTTCTTTGTACTGTCAGTCGTACTGAACATTATCTGATCTGCCAGGGGCAGAACGGAAGTTGGTAACACTCTTGCTGCGTTAGCATGCAGAAGAAACTCGGATGGGGGACTTCTTTTGGTTAAATCAGCAGGAGTGTTTTTGCGTTGATACAGGGGCACGGGTGAAGCCTTCCATTCGGAATGAATAACAAGGGATAAAAATGAAATATAAATATGAAACAGGAGAAAATGTGAAAAGATCGAAAAATTTTGAAAAAGAAAAAATTTATAATGGAGCTTCTGGGAGATCCGCTGTATAAGCCCATGCGCCTGCGTGAGATCGCATCCCTCCTTCAACTGGATAAGAGTGAGAAAAAGAGCTTTTGACGTGCTGGACGAGCTTTGCGCCCAGGGCAAGGCTGAAGTAGATAATAAAGGAAGATACAGCAAGATTTCCGGCAAGCGCAGAGACAGACGAAAGAATAAAGAAGCTCTGAAGGCAGAAAAGCCGGAGCGTGACCGTAAGGGAAGAGAACGCAGAGAGAAGAATCATGAGGAATATCGTTTTTCTGAGAAGGACGGAACCCTCATGGAGGGAACTTTTATTGGCCATTACAAGGGATTTGGCTTTGTGGAAGTGGAGGATCAGGAACAGGATATTTTTATTCCGGAAAATGACACGGGAAGCGCCATGCATCAGGATAAGGTGCAGATCCTTGTACGGAACGGACATAAAGAGGGAAAACGTCAGGAAGGTGTTGTGCTGAAGGTTCTGGAAAGGGGAATGCCTTCGATCGTGGGAACATACCAGAGCAGTCGTGATTATGGCTTTGTGATCAGTGATAACCCCAAATTTTCCAAAGACATCTTTATTTCCAGAAAAAACTCCATGGGAGCAAAGGACGGAGACAAGGTAGTTGCAGAGATCACAGATTACGGCTCGAGAAACCGGAAGCCGGAAGGAAAGATCACAGAGGTGCTGGGAAACTTACGTTCACCTGGAACAGATATCCTTGCTATTGTGAAGAGCTTTAACATACCAAGTGTATTTCCTGACAAAGTACTTCGCCAGGCTGATCGTGTGCCGGATCATGTACAGGAAGCGGATCTGGATGGAAGACTGGATCTCAGAAATCTTGTTACAGTTACCATTGACGGTGAGGATGCAAAGGATCTGGATGATGCAATTTCCCTGACAAAGGAGGATGGAATCTACCATCTGGGTGTGCACATCGCAGACGTGAGCAACTATGTTCAGGGCGGCAGTGCCCTTGACAGAGAGGCACTGAAGCGAGGAACTTCCGTCTATCTTGCAGACCGTGTCATTCCCATGCTTCCGGAGCGACTTTCCAACGGTATCTGTTCTCTGAACCAGGGACAGGACCGTCTGACTTTAAGCTGTCTGATGGATGTTAATGAAAAAGGAAAGGTGATTTCCCATAAGATCGCAGAAACAGTGATCCGTGTAGATGAGCGTATGTGTTACACAGATGTGAAAAATATTCTGGAAGATACCGATGATGTGGCGAAGAAACGCTATGAAGCTCTGATCCCTATGTTTTTCCTGATGAAAGAGCTTTCCGGGATCCTGCGCAGTCGTCGACATACAAGAGGTTCCATTGATTTTGATTTTCCGGAGAGTAAGATCATCCTGAATGCTGCAGGAAGAGCTATTGATGTGCAGCCTTATGAGGCCAATGTGGCAACCAGGATCATTGAGGATTTTATGCTTCTTGCCAATGAAACAGTTGCACAGGAATACTGCACCGGAGATTATCCTTTTGTATACAGAACTCATGAAAATCCGGATCCGGAAAAGATTGAAAGTCTTCTGATGCTTCTTCATAATGAAGGAGTCAACATACAGAAATCCGGACAGGAGATCACGCCTGGTGAGATCCAGGAGATCCTGGAAAGTATTGAGGGAATGCCCAATGAGGCACAGATCAGCCGCCTGACCTTGCGTACCATGAAACAGGCAAAATATACTACGGAATGCAGCGGACATTTCGGACTTGCAGCGAAGTATTACTGCCACTTTACTTCTCCGATCCGAAGATATCCGGATCTTCAGATCCACAGGATCATCCATGACCGTCTGAGAGGCCGACTGGTAAGGGAAGGACGTACCGAGCATTACAAGGAAATCCTGGATGAAGTGGCACGCCAGTCCAGTGTGTGCGAACGGCGTGCAGACGAAGCGGAAAGAGAATCCGATAAGCTGAAGAAAGCAGAGTATATGTCCTATCATCTTGGAGAGGAGTATGAGGGGATCATCTCCGGCGTTACAGGATGGGGACTTTATGTGGAGCTTCCGAATACCGTGGAAGGACTGATCCATATCAATACATTACGAGATGACTATTATGTATTTGACCAGGATGCATATGAACTGCGGGGAGACATGACAGGAAGGATCTTCCGCCTTGGGCAGAAGGTCCGTGTCCGTGTGGCAGATGCGGATAAAATGCTGAAAACCGTGGATTTTGTCCTGGCTGAGGAAGACTGAGGGAGCGCGAAATGGCAAAAAAAACAGGAATGAAACTGATCGCAAATAATAAAAAGGCTTTTCATGATTATTTTATCGAGGATACTTATGAGGCCGGGATCGCACTTGCAGGAACCGAGGTGAAATCCTTACGTTCCGGTAAATGCAGCATCAAGGAGGCCTTTGTCCGTGTGGAAAACGGAGAAGTTTATGTATATGGAATGCATATCACTCCTTATGAGAAAGGAAATATTTTTAACAAAGATCCTCTTCGTGTGCGTAAGCTTCTGCTGCATCGCTACGAGATCAATAAGATCGAAGCTAAATTAAAGGAAAAAGGACTGACTTTGGTACCACTGAAGGTTTATTTCAAGGACAGTCTGGTAAAAATAGAGATTGGCATGGCACGTGGTAAAAAGCTTTACGACAAGCGCCAGGATATTGCAAAGAAGGATCAGAGAAGAGAAGCGGAGCGGGACTTTAAAGTAAAAAATCTTTATTGATCAGCTGATTTCAACCGAAAAAATAAAAGTATGATAAAATGCGGGGAATGAGAAATGACAGAGGTACAGGACAGACGTAAAAAAACGGTAGAAGCATCAATGACGGAGCAGGTTCATCTGATCATGCAGCAGCATCTGAACGGAGGCGGAAGACTTTTTGGCGGAGCACTGATGCAGTGGCTGGATGAGGTTGCCGGAGTGGTAGCTATGCGTCATGCGGAGACATATCGGGTAGTAACTGCGGCAGTGGACAATCTTCAGTTCAAGCATGCGATCTATGAGGGAGAGATCGTAGTACTTAAGGGATATGTGACTTATGTGGGAAGAACTTCCATGGAGGTTGAGATCGATACGTATGTGGAACAGCCGGATGGCATGCGTCATACTGTAAACCGGGCATTTTTTGTGATGGTGGCTGTAGATGAAGACCAGAAACCGATCCAGGTACCGGAACTGATCATTACCACAGAAGCGGAAAAAGCCCGGAATGAAGCTGCGAAAATGCGCCGTGATATGCGCAGGCAGCGAAGGGAAAACGGATTCTGACCTCAGCTGTTCCAATTAGAAACATCAAGACGTACCGCGCGAATTATGCGATCAGCATAAATTCTGTGCATCGCGAAGCGTGTTGCTGAAAACGGAATGAACAGTAACAAAATATCTAAAGATTCTGTGAAATTCAGAACGGTCAGGTTGACAAGAAAGTGATACTCTGTAATAATAGAAAAGGAAAACCTGACAGAGAATAGGACCATTTAATATGGAGGAGATATAATGAAAAAACGCTATTTGATTCTTGCCGGAATTCTTGCAGCGAGCATGCTTGCAGCCGGTTGCGGAAAGAAGAACTCTGTGGCACCGGAGCAAAAGGTGGAGGCAACGGCAACCCCGACGGTAACGGAAGCTGCAAAAACGGATGTGGTGGAGATGCAGACCTCTACTGATGAAACAGCAAATATCAAGAACGTAATGGGAACCAAGAGTGAGACCACTACCAGTATTGTATTTACTAACAAGATGAACTCCACGATTTCTGCAATTTATGTCCGTCCTACCAGAGATGATGGCGATGACAGTGATGAGACCTGGGGAAGTGATCTTGTAAATGGTAAGTTCACACTGGCTTCCAACGACAAGGCTGTTTATTATATGGAGAAGAGCCAGAAGGATGATAACGGGGATACAGCAACAAGTTTTGATGTAAGAATCACATTTTCTGACGAAGATCAGAATGAATGTTTCTTCCGCCAGCTGCCGCTTCTGACAATCTCACAGCTGAGTCTTTGTATGGATGGTGAGGGTGAAGACGGAATCCCATATGCTACATATCTGGCGAGCGGAAGCACCAAAGAGGTGTCTACCCTGAAGGATGTAAAGGCAAGGCTTGGCATTGAGGATGAAAGTGACAGTGACAGTACAGATTCTTCGGACAGTACGGTCGTGACTCCGACTCCGAAGAACTCTGATAATAATGGAGGCAGTACAGACAGCAGTTCGTCCGGCATTTCGGACTCCACATCCACACCGGATCATCCAACATCTGCACCGGCTTCCTCTGATTCTTCTGATGCACCGGATCCTACGGAAGCACCATCCGGCGAGGATGATCCGTCATCTGTAGCAGCAAGATATATTGGTCGGCCCATGTCTGAACTTGAGAATGCATGCGGCAGCCCAAATGGTAGTGATTATGAGGACGAGCCGGAGTCCGGTAAGACAGGTTATTATTATTATGATACGTTTACGGTATCCACAACTTTTGATGATGACGGCAATGAAGTTGTATCCGGCGTATGGTAAAGGAGAATAAACATATGAAAAGAGTGTTACTGAAATTAAGCGGAGAGGCTCTTGCAGGAGAGCAGAAGAGAGGCTTTGATGAAGCAACTGTTACAGAGGTTGCCAAACAGATCAAGACTATAGTGGATGAAGGACTTCAGGTTGGTATCGTGATCGGAGGCGGAAATTTCTGGAGAGGACGTACCAGCGGAGCCATGGACAGAAGCAAGGCAGATCAGATTGGCATGCTTGCTACTATCATGAACTGTATCTATGTGTCTGACATCTGCAGATATGTGGGACTTAAGACAGAGGTGTTCACCCCGTTTGTATGTGGCGCATTTACCACACTTTATTCCAAGGATGCGGTAGAGGAGAGCTTCGCAGAAGGAAAGGTTGTATTCTTTGCAGGTGGTACCGGCCATCCGTATTTCTCTACAGATACAGCTACTGTACTTCGTGCTGTTGAGATCGGCGCAGATGCCATTCTTCTTGCCAAGGCTGTTGACGGAATCTATGACAGTGATCCGAAGGTAAATCCGGATGCCAAGAAGTATGATGAGATTTCCATTGATGAAGTAGTTGCAAAGAAGCTGGCAGCTATGGATCTTACCGCTTCCATCATGTGTATGGAGCAGAAGATGCCGATGCTGGTATTCGGCCTTGATGAAAAGGACAGCATCGTCAATACCGTACATGGCAAGTTCTCCGGAACAAAGGTAACCGTGTGATCAAAAGGGAATAATAAAAAATAACCATACAGGGAGATATGTGAAATGGATGAGAGAATTCAGGCATACGAAACAAAAATGGGAAAAACACTGAATGCTTTGGAGAGTGAGCTGACAACCATCAGAGCCGGCCGTGCAAACCCGCATATTCTTGACAAACTTACCGTAGATTATTATGGAGCACCAACTCCGCTCCAGCAGGTTGCAAACATTTCTGTACCGGAGGCACGTATGATCCAGATCCAACCGTGGGAATCCAGCATGATCAAAGCGATTGAAAAAGCGATCCTTTGCTCTGATCTGGGATTAAACCCGAGCAACGATGGAAAAGTAATCCGTCTTGTTTTCCCGGAGCTTACCGAGGAGCGTCGTAAAGAGCTGGTGAAGGACGTTAAGAAAAAAGGTGAGGGTGCCAAGGTTGCAGTAAGAAATATCCGTCGTGATGCCAACGATGCATTTAAGAAGCTTGCAAAACAGGATGTTTCTGAGGATGAGATCAAAGAGCTTGAGGATCAGATTCAGAAACTTACAGATAAGTACATCAAGGAAGTTGACAAGGCGATCGAGAACAAGTCTAAAGAGATTCTGACTGTATAAGTGTAAGAAATACGAGGATAGAGAGGGCTTCTTTGAAGAAGCTCTCTTTCTGTATGGAGGAGATTTATGAACGTACCAAATCATATCGCGATCATTCTGGACGGAAACGGACGCTGGGCAAAGGAACGTGGAATGCCGAGAACCTACGGACATGTAAAGGGATGTGCCAATCTGGAAAACATTTGTTATGATATCAAAGACCTTGGTGTGAAATATCTTACGGTCTACGCTTTTTCCACAGAAAACTGGAAACGATCCAGAGAAGAAGTGGAGGCACTGATGAAACTGTTTCGTGGTTATCTTAAGAAATGTATCAAGATTTCCAAGAAAAATAATATGAAGATGAAAGTCATCGGAGATATTACTGCCTTTGCACCGGATATCCAGAAGAGTGTCCGGGAATTAGAGGAATATTCCAAAGATTTTGACGGTATTTATTTTCAGTTGGCATTAAATTACGGAAGCCGTGATGAGATCCGCCGTGGAATGCAGAGGATGGCACAGGATGTAAAAGACGGAAAAGTTGAGCCGGACAGCATTACAGAAGATACTATTGAGAGCTATCTGGATACTGCAGGTGTACCGGATCCGGATCTTTTGATCCGTACAAGCGGGGAGCAGCGGCTTTCCAATTTTCTGCTCTGGCAGCTTGCTTATTCCGAGTTTTATTTTACACCGGTTGCATGGCCGGATTTCAATAAAGAAGAGCTGATCAAAGCCATCGAGAAATACAATCAGAGAGACAGACGCTACGGTGGCGTCAAGGAGGAGTAGATCATGTTTAAGACAAGACTGATAAGTGGTATCGTCCTTGTCATTATTGCCCTGGCAACTATCATTTCCGGAAGCTGGATCTTATTTTTTACACTTCTGGCTGTTTCATTGATCGGAATGAGAGAACTTTACAAGGTAATGAAGGTAAGTGATGAGCATGTTACCGTGCTGGAACTTGTAGGATATCTTGGAGCAGTGCTTTATTATATTGCCATGAAAGCTGATTTCGGAAATTACGGAACTATGGCAATCATCATCAGTATGATTCTGATCCTGTTTGTTTACGTATTCGGTTATCCGAAATATCATGCGGAACAGGTGATGGCAGCATTCTTTGGAGTTGTATATGTTGCTGTGATGCTTTCCTTTATCTATCTTACCAGAAGCCTTCCGGATGGAAAATTCCTGGTCTGGCTGATATTCCTGTGTTCCTGGGGATGTGACACCTGTGCTTACTGTGTGGGAATGCTTATCGGAAAGCATAAAATGGCGCCGGTTTTAAGCCCGAAAAAATCCATCGAGGGAGCTGTAGGAGGCGTTGCGGGAGCGGCGCTTCTTGGAGTGATCTATGCAGCGGCAACACAGGGAAAAATGGCTGAGTATGCCTTGATCTGCGCAGTTGGAGCTCTGATCTCCATGGTGGGTGATCTGGCTGCATCTGCGATCAAAAGAAACCAGAACATCAAGGACTATGGAAAGCTGATCCCGGGCCATGGAGGAATCCTGGACCGTTTTGACAGTGTGATCATCACAGCCCCTGTTATTTACTATCTTGCAAAAACGATTCTTGGAATTTAGGAGACATTGAAATGAAGAATATTGCAATCTTAGGTTCTACCGGCTCCATCGGGACCCAGACACTGGATGTGGCAAGAAAAAACGAAGATATTCGTGTTGTTGCAGTCAGTGCAGGCAAAAGTGTGGAGAAACTGGAAGAGCAGATCCGGGAGATTTCATCCACTTCTGGCAGCAGTCTGGGATGAAAAATCAGCCCAGGATCTGAAAACGCGTATTGCGGACACGGATACGAAGGTAGTCAGCGGAATGGAGGGACTTCTGGAGCTTGCGTCCATGCCGGAATCAGAAATTCTTGTCACTGCGATCGTGGGAATGATCGGAATCCGTCCTACGATGGAGGGAATCCGTGCCGGAAAGGACATTGCCCTGGCAAATAAGGAAACCCTTGTCACAGCCGGTCATCTGATCATGCCGATGGCCAAAAAAGTATGGCGTATCTATCCTTCCGGTAGATAGTGAACACAGTGCTATTTTCCAGGCTATCCACGGAGAAGAAAACAAAGAGATCCACAAGCTTCTGATCACGGCATCCGGTGGCCCCTTCCGCGGACGTACCACAGAAGAGCTGCGAAAGGTCACTGTTGCAGATACTCTGAAGCATCCAAACTGGGTAATGGGACGAAAGATCACCGTAGATTCTGCAACCCTGGTAAACAAAGGGCTGGAAGTTATGGAAGCCAAATGGCTGTTTGACATGGATCTGGATCATATTCAGGTGGTGGTGCAGCCACAGAGTATCATCCATTCCATGGTGGAGTTTAAAGATGGTGCGATCATGGCACAGCTTGGAACTCCGGATATGAGACTCCCGATCCAGTACGCTTTGTACTATCCACACAGACGATATCTGGACGGAGATCGCCTTGACTTCACAAAGCTTCATGAGATCACATTTGAGGTTCCGGATATGGAGACATTCCGGGGACTGCCTATGGCGATCCAGGCGTCCCGGGAGGGCGGAAGTATGCCGACTGTCTTTAATGCAGCCAATGAGCTTGCAGTAAAGAAATTCCTTGAGGAAAAGATCGGTTTTCTGGATATTTATGAGATTATTGCACAGTCTATGGAAAGACATAAAAAAATCGCACATCCGGATCTGGATGAGATCCTTTCTGTAGAGCAGGATACTTATCAGTGGATCGAAAGCAGGTGGTAAATTGAGATTTGTGATTGCTGTAATTATTTTCAGCGTTGTGATACTGATCCATGAGCTGGGACATTTTCTTCTGGCAAAAAAGAATCACATCGAGGTATTGGAATTTTCTCTTGGTATGGGACCCAGGATTATAAGTACAGTAAAGGGTGGTACACGTTATTCTGTGAAATTGTTTCCTCTTGGAGGCTCCTGTGCCATGGCCGGAGAGGATGCGGAAGATGACAGTCCGGGAACCTTTAATTCTGCTCCTGTGTGGGGCAGGATCGCAGTGGTTGCTGCCGGTCCGGTATTTAATTTTCTTCTGGCATTTATTTTGTCTGTGATCATTGTGGGCTGTATGGGCTATGATCCGGCAACCGTATTAGAAGTAACCCAAAATTCTGCTGCGGATAAGGCAGGATTGAAAAAGGGTGATGTGATCACGGAATATCAGGGCTACCATATTGATCTGGGGAAAGATCTCTATGTATATTCGTATCTCAATGAACTGAAAGAGGGAGATACTATTCGGCTGAAAGTAAAACGTGATGAAAAGAAACTGGAGATTTCCTATAAACCAGATATAAATGTGCGGTATCTTCTTGGCTTTAATCGTTCTGATGTAAATTCCATGACTGTGGAATCACTGATCAAGGGAATGCCACTGGAAGAGGCAGGTCTGGAAGCCGGCGATGTGATCACGAAGATCAATGGTGTGGAGGTTCCGGATGGAAATGCGTATGAAAAATACATCGAGGAGCATCCATTGTCCAATGAACCGGTGACGATCACCTATGAGCGTGACGGATTGGAATATGAGGCAGAGATAACACCAAGAGAATACAGGACACCGGTTTCCGGTTTCGGATATAACACATACAGTGAAAAGACTTCCGGCTTTAATGTTCTGAAATATGGTGCTGTGGAAGTGAAATACATGATCCGTACTACGATCTTAAGCCTGAAAGAGCTTGTGACCGGTCACCTTGGAATGAAAGACTTAAGTGGTCCTGTGGGTGTTGTGGATGCCATTGGCGACACTTACGAACAGTCCAAGAGTGAGGGAACGCTGATGGTCTGGATGAATTTGTTGAATATGGCAGTCCTTCTTTCTGCAAACCTGGGGGTGATGAACCTTCTTCCTCTTCCTGCGCTGGATGGAGGAAGGCTGGTATTTCTGGTGACAGAAGCGATCCGGAGAAAACCGGTAAACCGTCAGGTAGAAGGCATGATCCATTTTGCGGGACTGATGCTTTTGATGGCGTTGATGGTTATAGTTATGTATAATGATATTCTGAAGATATTCTGATGAGGATTATGGAGTAAAGATATATAAAAGATGGAATGGTCAGGAAAATGTCCGGATTGTTCCATCATTTTTTTTAGTGAAACATATGAAACCAAGAATGAAACACATGAAACAAGATTGACATTTTATTTGGGACTTTGTACAATCAAAAATATAGATGACGGTATTAAATCGTGTAAAATACCAAAAGAAATAAAAAATAAATTTCAAATAATAAGAAAAATCACATAAGGAGATGAGACAATGGCAGGTACAATCAGAAAGATTGCACAAATGGCACATGTGTCTCCAGCAACTGTTTCAAGATATTTTTCAGGACAGAATGTGGTGAGTGATGAATTATCCAGAAGAATTGAGGAGGCAGCTAATACGGTTGGTTATGTGCCAAATCATCCAACGCGTAAGTCAGATGGTGTGATCGTAGTTCTGATTCCTAATCTGGAATTTGGATATTTCAGTGAATCCATAAAGGAGATTATCCGGCAGATGCCAAAATACAAATGTAGAGTGATATTTCTTCCTACATTTCCGGGAGATGACAGTTATAAGAGTATCCTGAAGGAATTGTATGTGATGGGAGTTATTTATCTGGAGGAGGAGATTGACCGTGAGGTGATACGATATATCCGGGCAAAGAATATCAAAGTGGTTATGCTGGGAGGCGCAGCTTTTGACAGCAGATGCGATATGGTACACATTAATGATATGATGGCTGCTTACGAGGGAATGAAATATCTTCTTGAAATGGGACACAGGAAGATACTGATTCTGACTGATCTTTCTACAAGCATCAGTTCAGGATTCCAGCGGTTAGTTGGCTGTAAGAAGGCAATGGAGGAATATGGACTTATGTTCAGTGATGACATGGCAGAATACGGTCAGCTTACCTTCGAAAAAGGCTATCGATCTATGAACAGTGCATTGCGAAAGAAAAAGAAGTTCACTGCAGTATTTGCTTTTTCCCGATGAGACTGCGGTAGGAGCAATTACAGCGTTAAATGAACATGGCCTGAAGGTTCCGGAAGATGTATCCGTTTTGGGATTCGATGGATTAAGTATATCAGAGCGGGTGGTTCCTAAACTTACTACGATTTATCAGCCCCTGGATAAGATGGTGGAATGGACTCTTGAGATTTTGTGTAACAAAAGTAGAAACAGAGAAGAAAATATAGAGTATACACTACCCTATAAATTATTGGAAAGAGGAACTGTACTCAGAAGGGAGGAAATATAAAATGGGGGAGAAGAGCTTTAAAGATATTCTTTGGAGAATATTTAGATTTGTTTTCCTGGGATTTATGGCACTGATCTCAGTAGGACCATTGGTATGGATCGTGATGTCATCCTTTAAATCCAATAAGGAGATCCTATCATCTGCATTTGCACTGCCTACATCATTAAGCTTTGATGGGTATAAGGCTGCATTGGACTTGGCTCCAATTTTTAAGTTTTATGGAAACAGTGTTGTGATTTCTTTTACAAGTACCCTGCTAAATATCCTGATTGTTTCCATGGCTGCCTATGTGTTGGCCAGATATACGTTTAAGGGAAGTACCTTTATCACACTGCTTTTATCTGCGTCTCTTCTTGTACCTACTTCGGCACTTCTGATGCCAATCTATAAGATCATGATGGGAATCGGATTGTTTTGATACAAGGTCAGGGCTTGTACTTGTGTATGCGGCACTGGGACTTCCTACTTCACTTTTTGTATTCAAAAGCTATTTTCAGGGCATCCCCAAGGAACTGGAAGAAGCTGCCTATATTGACGGAGCCGGGTTTTATCGGACATTCTTTGTAATTGTATTTCCGCTGGCTAAATCAGGACTTGCAACAGGGGCAATTTTACAGTTCCTGACGTCATGGAATGAGTTCATGTTCGGACTCGTTCTTACCAAGAGCACAGAAGTAAGAACCCTTCCTCTTGCTCTGAATTATTTTCACATCTCAGTTTTCGTTTAACTATACGGCGATGTTTGCGGCATTGACTATGGTAATTCTACCAAGCATTGTAATCTATGTATTGCTGCAGGAACAGGTTACTACCAGTATGGTAGCTGGATCTGTCAAAGGTTGAAGATGAAATTTTATAAATCAAATAAAAGGAGGCAATTAATATGAAAACAAAAAAAGGTGATGGCCACAGTATTGTCAGCAGTGACAGCATTATCCATGGCAGGAGGCATGGCCACAACAGTAAAAGCGGATGATGTGACAGAAATCACATTTCCTACATCCTGGGTTGGTGTCAGTGTTAATACAGAATGGTTCCAGGATCGTCTGGAAGCTTTTAATGAGGAGTACGGTGACAGTATCAAGGTCAATGTGGAAGAAATCGCAGGTGATCAGAACTATGTGGATAAGCTGAAAGTTCTGTATTCTTCCAATTCTCTTCCAGATACATTCAGCACAGGTGGATATAATCTGATTGATTCAATGAAGGATCAACTTGTCGACCTTACTGATTATGTAGATGATGACTGGAAAAAACTTGCAACTGATACATGTTGGGATGTAAACTCCCGCGATGGTAAGATTTATGGAATTCCTTATACCAGACAGGTAATAGGATACTTTTACAACAAAGATCTCTTTGCTCAGGCAGGAATTGAGAAACCGGCAAAGACATGGGACGAGTTCTTTGAGCAGTGTGACAAGCTTGTGGATGCAGGCATTACACCACTTTCCATGGATACCGCCGATTCCGGTTGGGTAACTTCACTGATGCTTGGTGCTATGATTGGTGAGAGCGATGAGGGAGAACAGTTTATGAATACAATGCTCCCGACAGATTATAATACAAAAGAATTTATCGATGCAGCAACCAGGATTCAGACCATGTTTCAGAAATATACAACTCCGGATGCAGTTGGTGGAAAATATGAGAATGCTGCAAGCAACTTCTTTATGGGACAGACAGCTATCATCGCAAATGGTCCTTGGATGATTAGCGATTTCTATGATACTTCTATGGTTGAAGATGGATTTGCAGATAAAGTCGGTACTGCAATGTATCCTGGTGATGTTATGTATAACAGTGGAAAAATTGGCTTTAATGTTGCTTCTAAGGACGAGAAAACACTGGATGCAACTCTTACATTTGTTAAATTCCTCACAAACGAGGAGAGCCAGCTTAAAATGCTTGAAATTACAGGCGATATTCCGGCTATGGAGGGTCTTACATCTGATAATGTAAAGCCACTTGTAAATGAAGTCATCGCAAACGGCGATAAAGCAGCGCACAGCATTAATGATTTCCAGAGCCTTTGGTATGCAAATGTAGTGGATGAGATCAGTATTCAGTATCCGCTCCTTGCGCAGGGAGAAATTACTCCGGAAGAGTTCGCACAGGCTCTTACAGACGCTGCACAGAAAAACTGATAATTATATGATTTCCGCGGCTTCGGCAGGACATACCTTCTTCTGAAGTCGCCGGAGGTTAAGAACAGACTGAAACAGGAGAGATGAGAAATGAAAGTTAAAAAATGGAAACTGGCAAGCTTTCTTTTGCCGTGTCTGCTCCTTTTTGCATTGATTTACCTGGCTCCGATGTGTATGGTGTTTGGAAGTTCATTTTTTGAATGGAAAGCAGGCGGTGTATTTAAATTTATTGGACTGGATAATTATATCAATGCTTTCCGGAACGACGCACGAATGCTTACAGCACTGAAGAATACGGGAATCTGGGTTGTGCTTCAGTCTGTTGTGCATGTGATGCTAGGAACTGTGATCGCGTTTATGCTTTCAAAAAGAAAAAAAGGTTGGAAAGTCCTCAGAACTATCTATATGATCCCGAATGTGGTATCTGCAGCGGCACTGGCTGTTATTTTCTTGAATGTATTTAATGCGCAGTATGGTATTATCAATTCTTTTGTAAAAACAGTAACCGGGAAACCATTTATGAAAAACTGGTTCTTTGATCAGAACAGTGCCTTTATCACAGTTACATGGAGCTGGCTTCTGTATACGGGAATGATCATCATTCTTGTGCTTGCAGGTGTTCTGTCCATTCCCGAGGATGTTGTGGAAGCGGCCAAGATCGATGGTGCTACAGACATGCAGATCAATATGAAGATTCGTCTCCCGCTGATCCGTACTATTATTGGAACCTGTGAGATTCTGGCGGCAACCAGTATGCTGAGAGAATTTGAACTCATTTATCTGACAACCAACGGAGGTCCGGGAGATACAACACTGAATCTTCCGCTATACCTGTACAAAACATCTATGACAGATAATAATTATGGTTATGCCAACATGATGGGAGTGATTCTTATTATTGCAGGGGTAATTGTAGTAAGTGCCATTAATCGGTTGTTTAAGATGAATGAGGCAGACTACTAAAAAGACAGAAAGAGGAGGAATTACAGATGAAAATAGCAGTAATCGGCGGTGGTGGAGTACGTTCTATGTTTTTGGCAAAAAGCCTTGCTCAGAGCAGTTTGGAATTGGGGATCAACCAAGTGATTTTTATGGATAATGATCCAAAGAAGCTTAATATCTATGGTAAAATGGCGCAGCAGGTTGCAAAGCGTCTGCAGCCAGCCTTGCAGCTGGAGCTTACAGGAGATCCTGTAGAAGCCATTAAAGATGCAGATTATATCATAACAACGATTCGTGTTGGAGAGGATGATATGCGTATCCAGGATGAACGAGTAGCTCTGAATCTGGGGGTTTTGGGACAGGAAACTACCGGTGCGGCAGGTTTTTCTTTTGCTATGCGTTCTGTGCCGGCTCTGGTAAAATATTGTGAGCTTGCAAAAAAATACGCTTCTCCGGATGTAAAGATCTTTAACTTTACCAACCCGGCGGGAGTAGTATCCCAGACTCTGCGTGATATGGGATATGATTTTACCTATGGTATCTGCGATGCTCCAAGCAGCCTTCTCCATTCCTTTGCAAAAATGTATAAGGTTCCGCAAAATTCTGTGACGGGAGACTGCTATGGATTGAATCATCTTTCTTTTTTTGACAGTATTAAGCTGGATGGAAAAGAGATTTTGCCGGAGCTTTTAAAAGATGAAAGATTGTATACGGATACGGATATGCGTTTCTTTAAAAAAGATCTGGTAGAGCATATGGGATGTATTCTTAATGAATATTTGTACTATTTTTATTACAGAGAAGAAGCAGTTCAGCATATTCTGGATGCGGGTATCACCAGAGGAGAAGTGATCCGTGATGTGAATATCCATATGACGGAGGAACTGTCACACATGGATGTTGAAAATGATTTTGAAAGTTGCCTGAAGGTTTATGATAAGTGGTATGGCAAACGTGAAGATGCTTATATGGCAAATGAGACTGGCGTATCCAGAGCAAAAGAACCCTATCATTTTGATATTTATGCAAAGGATGATGGAGGCTATGCAGGTGTTGCCCTGAAATATATCCGTTCCAAATTAAGTGGAAAAGACAGTGAGATGATCCTTTGTGTACCGAATAACGGAGCAATTCCGGGACTCCTTGATACAGACGTTGTGGAAGTTACATGTGATCTTAAAGATGGTGAGATGATTCCGCATAAAGTCCCAAATCCCGGGGAATTGCAGATGGAACTCATTCGCAGGGTGAAGAGTTACGAAAGGCTGGCTTCCGAAGCAATCCGTACAAGAAGCATTAGTAAAGCAATTGACTGCCTTATGGTGCATCCTCTTGTCAATTCCTACTCACTGGCCAAGAAACTGGTGGAAACATATTTAGCCACAAATAAAGACTATATGGAGGAATGGAACTGATATGAGTTTTGTAGGTGGCGTAGGCTATTCCAATATCGATCTGATTTATTTTTGGTCTTGATAGGCTTCCTGATAAGGGAGAGGAGATTTTCGCCAGAGGATTTTCCATGCAGTTTGGTGGTGGGATTCCGGCTACCATGATCAATCTTTCAAGGCTTGGAGTTGAGTCCAGAATTATTACTTTTGCGGGGCATGATCTTTTTTCGGAATTTGTGAAAAAAACACTGAATAGCTATCCGGTAAAAACTGTGAATCTTTATAAAGGAAACAAGATGCCGGTGGTGCTGTCTTCCAACCTTGCTGTATTGTGGTGACAGAAGTTTTATTTCCTATACAGATGGAATGGATCTTAATGATGCTGTTATGGTGAGTTTATGAAAATCTGAAAGGCGCATATGTGGTAGATATGCATGTTGGATTTTTAGATGTGTATAAAAGACTGAAAAAAGATGGTTGTATCCAGATTTTTGATACGGGATGGGAAGATGATCTGACATTGGAAAAATACAGGGATTATCTGGAAATCGCAGATTATTATATTCCCAATCAGAAAGAGGCCATGAAGATCACAGGAACGTCCAGTGTGGAAGCGGCTGCTGACGTTCTATCGGAATTTTTTTCTGACGTGACGATCAAAATTGGACAAGGAAGGGTGCCTACTTAAAAATAAGGATGGAATAAAAATCATATCTTCTGTACAAAATGTAAAAGCTATTGATGCAACAGGAGCAGGAGATGCATTTATGAGTGGCTTTATTTATGGACTTTATCATCATCATCCAACTGAACAGTGTATTAAGTTTGGAAATGTAACAGGAAGTGCGTGCGTTCAGGGAATGGGTTGTATCAGCAATTTTGTCAATGAAGAACAGCTCTTGGAAATTGCGGAAACGCTAGAAGTCAGGGAACTTTGAAGAGGTGGAAAAAATTTATAATTTGTAACTGAAGAAGATGTCTCTTATTTGTATATCAGGTAAGAGACATTTTTTTTCATGCAAACATATACTAGCAGAGAACTAGTGTGTTTTCAGGCACAAAAAGGAGCCTCTGTTTATGAAAAATCATTCTTATATTTCAATGCAGCATGATATGCCGGATCAGGGACAGCTGCAGGTGACGGTGCTAGACAGTGCCAGTAACCGTCCTGTGGAAAATGCTGCAGTGCGGATCTCGTACACAGGAGTCCCGGACAATGTGATCGAAGAAGTTCACACGGATTCCTCCGGAAGAACGCCGATGCTGGAACTGGCAGCTCCTCCGCTGGAATACAGCATGAAACCGGTGGAGCAGCAGCCCTATGCAGAATACACAGTTCAGATCAGTGCGGAGGGTTTTACACCAAAAGAAATAGCCGGGACAGAAGTTCTTCCCTATTCCATTGCTAGGCAGGGAGCATCCCTTAGCAGACAGCAGGGTAATGGAGTGGATTATCAGCGGATCGTCATCGGACCCCATACGCTTTTTTGGGGGAATATCCTCCCAAAAATCCAGAAGCAGAGATCAAGCCGATAATGAAACCGGCGAGATCGTATTAAACAAAGTGGTGATCCCCGGAATATATCGTAGTCCATGACGGACCGGTAGGGGATACTTCTGCACAGGATTATTAT
>ENA-OQDT01000860-OQDT01000860.1-human-gut-metagenome-genome-assembly--contig:-NODE-860-length-19200-cov-5.141194_pt1 | contig 19200 bp, 15 predicted proteins | sample MGYA00242786_ERZ504617 | MGnify/ENA primary metagenome ERZ504617 (study PRJEB26092, sample SAMD00036337) | human gut metagenome | host: Homo sapiens | study: EMG produced TPA metagenomics assembly of...
GTGAAGTTACAGCAAAAGAAATGTAAAATTCTAATGCATTTACACTGGTCAGTGCAAAAAGATGTGGATTTCCACAATTCCAGAGCCTGTCAGATGGAATGGCTGAAAGAGCAGGGGTTTGAAGTAGTAGAATACCACGAAGTAATAAGAGACACAGTAGAGGCGGAAGTTATTAAATTTTCAGAAAAAATTGCCGAGAACGATTTCCCGTCCGACGGACTTGTGTTAGTATATGATGATATAGCGTATGGAAGATCACTGGGGCGGACGTCTAAGTTTCCACGAGATTCATTTGCATTTAAATCGGCTGATGAGATCCGCCAGACAAAGCTTCTGGAGATTGAGTGGAGTCCATCTAGAACAGGACTCATCAATCCGGTCGCTATCTTTGAACCGGTGGAGCTGGAGGGAACGACAGTGAGCCGTGCTAGTGTCCACAACATCAGTATTATGGAAGAGCTGGAACTTGGTGTGGGGATGAGATTGAAGTTTATAAGGCCAATATGATCATTCCGCAGATTGCACAGAATCTGACAAGAAGTGGTGTGAAAGATATTCCAAAAGTCTGTCCGGTCTGTGGGGGCAAGACAGAGATTCGCCAGGTCAGCAATGCAAAAGCACTGTATTGTACCAATCCGGAATGTCAGGCAAAGCATGTCAAAGCATTTGCACTCTTTGCAAGCCGTGATGCTTTGAATATTGAGGGATTGTCAGAGGCAACGCTGGAGAAGTTCATTGACCGTGGATTTATAAAGGAATTCACAGACATTTTCCATTTGGATAAATGGCAGGAAGAGATTCAGACTATGGAAGGTTTTGGAGAAAAATCCTACAAGAACCTGATCGCAAATGTGGAGAAAGCAAAAGTGACGACACTTCCGAAAGTTATCTATGCACTTGGAATTCCGGGAATTGGTCTTGCAAATGCGAAGGTCATCTGCAGAGAATTTTCCGGTGATGTGGATCGTAGATTCATGCTACTGCAGAAGAACTTGCAGAGATTCAGGGAGTAGGCGAAGATACTTGCCGGCGCATTTGTAACTTATTTTCAGGATGAGAAGCATGTAGAAAGCTTAAAGCGACTGATTGCAGAGCTTGAGATTCCAAAGGAAGAAGAATCAGAGAGTCAACAGATATTTGCCGGAGTGAACTTTGTTATTACCGGAAGTGTGGAACACTTTGCAAACAGAGGAGAGGTCAAGGAACTGATTGAGAGCCTGGGAGGAAAAGTTACGGGATCTGTCACTTCCAAAACAAATTACCTAATCAATAATGATGTGACATCGACTTCATCAAAGAATAAAAAAGCAAACGAACTGGGAGTTCCGATTATTTCGGAGGAGCAGTTCATTAAGATGGTAGAGGAACAAAAGTAGGAAAGAAGGGAAGAACCATGTCTGAACAGGATTATGTAGATACAATTGATAACAACGATAATAATAGCAATGACAATCATAACGATGATGAATATGAGAAAGTCTGCTTTGTCTGCCACAGACCAGAGAGTGTGGCTGGAAAGATGATCAATCTTCCGAACAATATGTGTGTGTGCAATGACTGTATGCAAAAGAGTTTTGATGCTATGAATAATATGAACTTCGGTGGTGCGATTGATTATAGCCAGCTTATGAATATGCCGGGAGTTCAGTTCTTAAATATTGATGATATGAGCCAGCAGATTCCAAAGCAGCAGCGCGTGAAGAAGGAAAAAAAGAAGGCGAGGAGGCAACGCCGCTCGTTGACATTCATAACCTTCCGGCACCGCATAAGATCAAGGCGAGCCTGGACGAGTATGTAGTCGGACAGGAATATGCCAAGAAAGTGATGTCTGTTGCTGTATACAACCATTACAAGCGTGTGGCAACGGATTCCATGGACGACATTGAGATTGAGAAATCTAACATGCTGATGATCGGACCTACAGGTTCCGGTAAGACCTATCTTGTCAAGACGCTGGCAAGAATTCTGGATGTGCCGCTTGCGATTACAGATGCTACATCTCTGACGGAAGCAGGTTATATTGGAGATGATATCGAAAGCGTTGTATCCAAGCTTCTGGCAGCAGCGGATAACGATGTGGAAAAAGCAGAACAGGGAATCATTTTTATTGATGAGATTGATAAGATTGCAAAAAAGAAAAATGCGAGTCAGCGTGATGTCAGTGGAGAGTCCGTACAGCAGGGAATGCTGAAGCTTTTAGAAGGAAGCGAAGTGGAAGTTCCGGTTGGAGCTAACAGTAAAAATGCGATGGTTCCGCTCACAACAGTCAATACAAAGAACATTTTATTTATCTGTGGAGGAGCATTTCCGGATTTGGACGGCATCATCAAAGAGAGACTTACAAAGCAGTCTGCAATTGGATTTGGCGCAGATCTGAAAGATAAATATGATCATGATAAGAAGATTCTTGAGAAGGTAACAACAGAAGATCTTAGAAACTTTGGCATGATCCCGGAGTTCCTGGGACGACTTCCGGTAGTCTTTACATTACAGGGATTGACAGAAGATATGTATGTGAAGATTTTGGAGGAGCCAAAGAATGCAATTCTGAAGCAGTATCAGAAACTTCTTGCACTGGATGAAGTGAAACTGGAATTTGAAGACGGGGCGCTTCATGCAATTGCTGCGAAAGCACTGGAGAGAGATACAGGTGCCAGGGCACTTCGCGCGATACTGGAAGAGTATATGCTGGATATCATGTATGAGATTCCGAAAGATGACAGCATAGGAGAGGTTGTGATCACAAGAGAATACATAGAAGGAAACGGTGGTCCGAGGATTCTTCTTCGCGGACAGGAGCCGATCCTGCTGGAGGGTAGTCATTAATTAAAATAGTTTTGTTCTTGCATTATGAGGACAATAATGGAAGGGAGTAAATATTATGGGAACAGATTTTTTTGATGGATTAGTTAAGACATTTTCAAAAACAACGAAGGAACTGGGAAAGACAACAAGAGAATTAGGTGCCCGCGCAGAGCAGACGATCGAGGCGCAGAAGATAAGAAGTAAAATCACAGGAGAAGAGCGCATTATTGAGAAAATCAAAGTTGATATCGGTGATATTGTTTACAGACGACATTCTCAGGGTGATGGAATTGATAGTGAGTTAAGTGCTTTATGTCAGGAGATTGATCAGCATTATCTGAAAATCAGGGAGTATAAGGATAATGCGGCGAATCTGAAAGGAGAGAAAATCTGCCCGTCCTGCGAGCGGGAGGTAGATATTAATGTAAGTTTCTGTCCGTATTGCGGAACGCCATGCCCGACTCCGGAACCGGCGAAGAATGTGGAAAATGACATTGTGTCTTCAGATGAAGATGAAGATGGGAGTAATGAGCCGGAAGAAACACCGGCAGAAGAATTACAGCCGGAAGAACCAGAGACAGAGAAAACAGCAGAAACAGAACCAGCACAGGAACAGCCGGTGGAAGAAACACCAGTGGAAAAAGAAACAATGGAAGAGAAGTAAGTAACTGCAGGGTAAATTATTTTTACAGATTTACCAGATAATTACAGTATAATTAAAAATATGTTGCAAACTGATATGGAATATGATAATTTTATATCGTATCAAAAGGTATGAAAATTACGAACAGGAGAGGGAAAGATGAAAAACAGAAAATTAAATCAGTTATTAGTCGCAGGAATGATCAGTGCAGCTATGATGACTTCCGGTATCAGTGTTCAGGCTGCTGATTTTAGTGATGATACATCAACAGTAGAAGAACAGTCTGTTGGCTCAGCAGAAGAGGAAGCTCCGGAGGTAGAGGACGGATCTGAATTTCAGTCTGATGCTGCTGAAGCATCATCAGCAGTAGCAGTCAGTTCAGCGAACTTCCCGGATGCAAAGTTCCGCCAGTATGTTTTAGACAATATTGATACAGACAAGGATAAGAAACTTTCAGCGGCAGAGATCAAAGCAGCCAAGACGATTGATGTTTCAGGGCTTGGAATTTCCAACCTGAAAGGCATTGAACGTTTTACCTATGCGACAGATCTGTTTGCGGCAAATAACAAACTTACTTCTGTAAATATTACAAAGAATACAAAAGTTGCATATCTGAATCTGAGTAATAACAGTCTTGCAGGAACTCTGGATCTCAGCAAATGCACAAATCTTCGTGTAGTGAAGTATGGAAGCAATAAACTGACAAAGGTAGTAATGCCTTCCAAGAAATATCTGAAGAACTTGGATTTCGTAGATGCAAGCTCCAATAAATTTACCACACAGGCAAATGCAGGACTGAACATCGGAGATACTGATTATGTAAAGAGTCTTTCAGAAGTCAATGCCTCCAATAATGCCATCACTTCATTTAACTGTGCCGGATTTCAGGGAATCCTTGATCTTAGAAATAATAAGATCACAAATCTGAAACTGGAAAACAGCAAGGAAGGGTCTCAGGTAGTTTCCTTATACCTTGACGGAAACTCACTGAGTAAGACACCTTCTATTGACTTTACACCGGAATGGATTGCCGTACCTCAGCAGTTCAGCTGTGATGCAGGAGTTTCATCCAAGGTCAAAATGCTGAAGGCAACTGCATCCATCACATCTGCAACATGGGATCAGATCGTGGTAAACGTTGGTTCCAGTACAGATGATGCTTCTTACAAACTGGAGAAGAAAACAGGCAACGGTGCATATGAAACTGTTAAAACATGGGATAATGGTGATCTGGCTGACGCAGAGTTTGGAGAAGATTACACAGATAATGTGATTTCTACAGGAACAGCCTATACATACAGAGTTACAGCAACTGTACAGGTAAAAGATGCCAATAAGAACCTCAGATCCTGGTCAAATTCCGCAGAAGTGAAAGCTACAGCAACAGGTACAAAGCCGGCAATCTCTGTGAAGTCCACCAAAAAAGGTGTGGCAACCGTAAGCTGGAAGGCTGTTGCAGGTGCAGACGGATATGATGTTTACTGTGGATCATCCAAGAAATCCCAGAAGGGTACGGTTGTAAAAGGAACTACAAAGCTGACCGCAAATAAGACAAAACTGACAAGTGGTAAAACTTATTATTTCAGAGCACGCGCATATAAGATGGTAGGATCTGCCAAGGTATATACAGGTTACAGCGCAGTGAAGAGCGTGAAAGTCAAATAATACAAAAATAATTGAGAACAGTATAAAATCAAGCCGGCGATGTGAGAGCAGATATCTTTTACAGAGCCGGCTCTTTGATTATGGCAATTCCGTAAAATACTGTGGACAGTCCGGTATTGCTATAGATGAATTGTTATAGATGGGAGGAATGTCATGTGAAATATATCAGAAAGAGTTTCTCTTTATTTTGGTTGATAGCGGTAATGCTGTTTGGAACAGTATCGGCATCCGCAGCATCTGCAAAACCGGAAACACCGGTATTGTCCGGAACAGCAGCCGGAAACAGAGTGACTCTGAACTGGAATAAAGTAAAGAAGGCCTCCGGCTATCAGATTTTTCTGTATTATAAAGCCTACGGGAAATACAAATGCGTGGGAAGGATCAAGAACAGGAACATTACCAGTTTTACACTGACAGGTTCTGAAGATAAGCTCTACACTTATAAGATACGTTCTTATCTGAAACAGGGAAACAAAACTCTGTACAGCCCATCATCGAAAGCACTGGAGATAAAAACAGCTCCCGGAAAACCTGTGATCACCCGGATAAGAGTGAGAGAAGAAAGCGGAACCCTGATCAAATGGAAAAAAATCAAAACTGCAGAAGGATATCAGATATTCCGGTCAGAATCCGAGGACAGAGGATATAAAAGAATCAATATAGTTTCCGGCAATACAACATTCAGTTATACAGATACAGGTACTGTTTCAGGAAAGACTTATTATTACAGAATACGGGCATATGTACGAAATCAGGGAAACGTTGTATATTCTGAACTGAGTGATCCGTCAGAGGCGGTAATGCGAAAGACTATTATGATCGGAGATTCCAGAACAGATATGATGAAAGATGTTGTGGAGAACGATAACATCACATGGATATGTGAGGTTGGAATGGGGTATAAATGGCTTAGAGATACTGCCCTGAAGACCTTGCAGGAGCAGATGAAGGAAATGAAGATATTTTGTCGGCTTGGTGTTAATGATGTATACAATATTTCAAATTATATCAGTCTGCTGAATGAGGAGATTCCAAAATGGAAAGCGCAGGGAGCGGATGTCTATATTGTGGCAGTGGGACAGGTAACCAAAGATCCTTATGTAACAAATGAGGAAATCGAAGATTTCAATGCCAGAATGAAAAAAGAAGTTGCCGGTGCGAAATATGCAGATCTTTATTCTTATCTGAAAAAGCAGGGATATAAAACAACAGACGGAACTCATTACGATAATGAAACCACATGGAAGATTTACCGTTATCTGATGTCTTTTGTATCATAAGACAGAAAAAAAGGAAACTGTATCAGTTTCCTTTTTTTGAGTAAAAAAATAATGCAGAAGATGGGACTTGAACCCACACGATATTGCTACCACAGGCACCTGAAGCCTGCGCGTCTGCCAATTCCGCCACTTCTGCATTTCTTATTTATCAATCGCTCTCTCGCGACTGCTCATTTATAATAACCGATGTATGGATAAAAGTCAATAGCTTTTTTGAAAGTTTTTTTAACTTTTTTTTACAGTATCCTCAAAACGCACAATTTGTTACGTAGAAGTGTAAGCTTCTTCTGATAAACTGCGGAGCAGTTATCCGGTGTAGAGTTGCACAGAGAAGAGGATGATTTAAATTTTATAGAGGTATTTGGATGTGAGAAAGCAGTGAATGCATGTGATTGGATCTGCCTGAAATTACAAAAAGTTTTTAATATCAACTTAATTATTTTTAGTACCTTATAAGGTTGAAAAAAGCACTTTGCTGTGATACAATCTTGAAGATTTAGGAAAAAATAAGTGATAGACACAATATAAAGATAAGAAAGGGAGATTGTATGAAAGCATTTCTGATATTAGAAGATGGCCATGTGTTCAAAGGTACAAGCATTGGTTCAACGAGAGACGTTATCAGCGAAATCGTCTTTAATACTTCCATGACCGGTTATCTGGAAGTAATGACCGACCCTTCCTATGCAGGACAGGCAGTATGTATGACTTATCCCCTCATTGGGAATTACGGAATTTGTTATGATGACCAGGAGTCATCAAAGCCATGGGTGGACGGCTTTATTGTCCGCGAATTATCCCGTGTCCCAAGTAATTTCAGAAGCGTGGACACGATTCAGCATTTCTTAACAAAGCATGATATTCCAGGTATTGCCGGAATTGATACCAGAGCCTTAACGAAGATCCTTCGTGAGAAAGGTACCATGAACGGTATGATCACCGTCAATGAAAATTATGATTTAGATACAATTATCCCCCAGTTAAAAGCATATACAACAGGTAAGGTAGTAGAGAAGGTAACATGCCGCGAGAAAGAGATTTTAAAAGGCGACGGTCCGAAAGTAGCACTTCTTGACCTGGGAGCAAAGAGAAACATTGCACGTTCCCTGAATGAAAGAGGATGTGAGGTTACAATTTATCCGGCACTGACACCTGCGGAAGAGATTCTGGAGGCAAATCCGGATGGCATTATGTTAAGTAACGGCCCTGGAGATCCAAAGGAATGTACTTCTATTATAAAGGAAATAAAAAAATTATATGATTCTGAAGTTCCGATCTTTGCAATCTGTCTTGGACATCAGCTTATGGCTCTTGCAACAGGTGGAGATACTCATAAGATGAAATACGGACACAGAGGCGGAAATCATCCGGTCAAAGACCTTGCAACAGGACGTGTTTACATTTCTTCCCAGAACCATGGTTATGTAGTAGATGCTGAGGGACTTGAAGAGAAAAACATTGCAAAACCTGCATTCGTTAACGTCAATGACGGCACAAACGAAGGTATGGCATACGAAGGAAAGAATATCTTTACTGTACAGTTCCATCCTGAAGCATGCCCGGGACCGCAGGATTCCAGTTACCTGTTTGACAGATTTATGGATATGATGGGAGGAAATAAATAATGCCAAGAAATAAAGACATTAAAAAAGTACTTGTAATTGGTTCCGGCCCGATTATCATCGGCCAGGCAGCAGAGTTTGACTATGCAGGAACACAGGCATGCCGTTCCCTGAAAGAAGAAGGCATTGAGGTTGTTCTTCTTAACTCCAACCCTGCAACCATCATGACAGATAAAGATATCGCTGACAGAGTTTATATCGAGCCTCTGACAGTAGAAGTAGTAGAACAGCTTATCCTGAAAGAGAAACCGGACAGCGTCCTTCCTACACTGGGCGGCCAGGCGGGATTAAACCTTGCCATGGAGCTGGATGAGAAAGGTTTCCTCAAAGAACACAATATAAGACTGATCGGTACAACTGCCCAGACAATCAAGAAAGCGGAGGACCGTCAGGAATTTAAAGATACCATGGAGAAGATCGGTGAGCCGATCGCAGCATCCAAGGTTGTTACAACAGTAGAAGATGGTCTTGCATTTACAAACATCATTGGTTATCCGGTAGTTCTCCGTCCTGCTTACACACTCGGTGGAAGCGGCGGCGGTATCGCTCATAATGAATATGAACTTCGTGAAATCCTGGAGAATGGTCTTCGTCTTTCACGTGTAGGTGAAGTTCTGGTAGAGCGCTGCATCGCAGGATGGAAAGAGATTGAATATGAAGTAATGCGTGACAGTGCAGGAAACTGCATCACAGTCTGCAACATGGAGAACATTGATCCGGTTGGTGTCCACACAGGTGACTCTATCGTAGTTGCTCCATCTCAGACACTGGGAGATAAAGAATATCAGATGCTCCGTACTTCAGCCCTGAACATCATCACAGAACTTGGAATCACAGGTGGATGTAACGTTCAGTACGCTCTGAAACCGGACAGCTTTGAATACTGTGTAATCGAGGTAAACCCGCGTGTAAGCCGTTCCTCTGCACTTGCAAGTAAGGCAACAGGTTACCCGATCGCAAAGGTTGCAGCAAAGATTGCCCTGGGTTACACACTGGATGAGATTCCGAATGCGATCACAGGAAAAACATATGCAAGTTTCGAGCCAATGCTTGACTACTGCGTAGTTAAGATTCCGAGACTTCCATTTGATAAATTTATTACTGCAAAGAGAACCCTTACTACTCAGATGAAGGCAACAGGTGAGGTTATGAGTATCTGCCATAACTTCGAAGGTGCCCTGATGAAAGCCATCCGTTCTCTTGAACAGCACGTAGACAGCCTGATGTCCTATGATTTCACACAGCTTACAGACGAGGAACTCCTTGCAGAGCTGGAAATCGTAGATGACCGCAGAATCTGGAAGATTGCAGAAGCAATCCGTCGTGGTATGCCACAGTCCATGCTTCACGACATCACAAAGATTGATATCTGGTTCATCGATAAGATTGCAATCCTTGTAGGCATGGAAAATGCTCTTAAGACCAGAAAGCTCACAAAAGAGCTTCTCCTTGAAGCAAAACGCATGGAATTCCCGGACTACATCGTTGCACGTCTAACAGGCAAGACAGAAGAAGAGATTAAAGCTCTTCGTGAAGAATATCAGATTAAAGCGGCATATAAGATGGTTGATACCTGTGCTGCAGAGTTTGCGGCAGCAACACCATATTACTATTCTGTATACGGCGATGAAGGCACAGAGAATGAAGCAGTAGCAACACCGGATAAAAAGAAAATCCTGGTACTTGGTTCCGGTCCGATCCGTATCGGTCAGGGTATTGAGTTCGACTTCTGTTCCGTACACTGTACATGGGCATTTGCAAAAGAAGGCTATGAGACCATCATCATCAACAACAACCCGGAAACAGTAAGTACAGACTTTGATATTGCAGATAAACTGTATTTCGAGCCTCTGACACCGGAAGATGTTGAGAATGTAGTAAATATCGAGAAACCGGACGGAGCAGTTGTACAGTTCGGTGGTCAGACAGCTATCAAATTAACAGAAGCACTGACAAAGATGGGCGTTAAGATTCTCGGAACATCTGCTGAGAACGTAGATGCAGCAGAAGACCGTGAGCTCTTTGATGAGATTCTTGAAAAATGCGAGATTCCGAGACCAAAGGGACAGACAGTATTTACTGCTGAGGAAGCTAAGAAAGCAGCAAATGAGCTGGGTTATCCTGTTCTGGTTCGTCCTTCCTATGTACTTGGTGGTCAGGGCATGAGAATCGCTGTAAGCGATGAGGACGTAGAAGAGTATATCGGTGTGATCAACCAGATCGCACAGGAGCACCCGATCCTTGTTGATAAATACCTGATGGGTAAGGAAATCGAAGTAGATGCTGTATGCGATGGCGAGGATATCCTGATTCCTGGTATTATGGAACATATCGAGCGTGCAGGAATCCACTCCGGAGACAGTATTTCCGTATATCCGGCAAGAACCATCAGCGAGAAAGCCAAAGAGACTATTGCAGAGTACACCAGACGTCTTGCAAGAGCACTGCATGTTATCGGTATGATCAACATCCAGTTCATTGTTCTTGGAGATGATGTATATGTGATCGAGGTTAATCCTCGTTCCAGCCGTACTGTACCGTACATCAGCAAGGTAACAGGAATTCCGATCGTTCCTCTTGCAACGAAGGTAATCCTTGGATACAAGCTGAAAGACATGGGCTATGAACCGGGACTTCAGCCGGAAGCAAAACACTATGCGATCAAGATGCCTGTCTTCTCATTTGAGAAGATCCGCGGTGCTGATATCAGTCTTGGACCGGAATGAAGTCACAGGCTGAGTGCCTTGGTATTGCTGAGACATTCAATGAAGCGCTTTACAAAGCATTTATCGGAGCAGGTATCCGTCTTCCGAAACATAAAAACATGATCATCACTGTTAAAGACGAAGACAAACAGGATATCATCCCGATCGCAAGAAGATTCGAAGCACTTGGATACAGAATCTATGCTACACTGGGAACTGCAAAAGTCCTCAAAGAAAACGGAATCAAAGTTATCCGTACAAATAAGCTGGAGCAGCCTGCACCGAACCTTATGGACCTTATCCTTGGTCATAAGATCGACGTTGTCATTGATACTCCGCCACAGGGCGTAGAACATCAGAAAGATGGTTTCGTCATCAGACGTAACGCCATCGAGACAGGTGTCAATGTCCTTACTTCTCTGGATACAGCAGAAGCACTGGCAACCAGCCTTGAGAATACAGACCTGAACAATTTATCTCTTATTGATATTGCTACGATTGCAAGAAGATAAAGAACTGATAAATAATATGAAATGATGAAAAGCAGCCGTAATTTTCTCTGTCGGAGAAAAGGCGGCTGTTTTTATCTTATAGAATCAGCAGGAAAAATATAGATTACAGTTGTATCAGTGGCATGGTGTGTAATATAATCATATGAGTATTTACAGTGAGTCAGATAGATATATGTGGGTCTTTTGCATTACTTATTATCTGGCAGAAACCTGTCTGATCCGGTTGAAAATCGTTGTAAATAAGAATAACAACAAAAAAGAAAACAGGAAGGGAAAGATTATGGATTTTATTGAACTGTTAAAGGTCATTTTCCTTGGGATCGTAGAGGGAATCACAGAATGGCTCCCGATCAGCAGTACCGGACATATGATCCTGGTGGATGAGTTCCTGAAACTGAATGTGACAGAGGATTTTAAGAATCTGTTTTTCGTAGTGATTCAGCTTGGCGCGATCCTCGCGGTTGTAGTTCTCTACTGGAACAAATTGTGGCCGTTTTATATCAGACCAATTTCAAAGAAACAGCAGGCAGTGCTTAACAGGCATGGTGCAGTATCCAGAGGAATTCTTACTTTTGTGGAGAAGTTCTGTGATAAAGAGAAATGGGTACTCTGGTTTAAAATTATAGTAGCCTGTATACCGACGATTGTTATCGCGCTTCCGTTTAATGATGTCATTGAAGAGAAATTTAATAACTATGTAGTAGTTGCCATTGCACTGATTGTATATGGTATCCTCTTCATTGTCATTGAGAATTATAACAAGAGAAGAAGACCAACCTGTACAAATCTGGAAAATCTGTCATTTAAGACTGCATTCATCATCGGTCTGTTCCAGGTACTCTCCGTAGTTCCGGGTACATCCCGTTCAGGTTCCACCATTATCGGAGGTATTCTTGCAGGAACCTCCCGTACAGTAGCAGCAGAATTTACCTTTTTCCTGGGAATCCCGGTCATGTTCGGAGCCAGTCTTCTGAAAATCCTGAAATTCGGTTTTTCTTTCACAGGAACAGAGGTGATGATCCTGATCGTGGGAATGGTAGTGGCATTTGTAGTTTCCATTATCGCGATCAAGTTCCTGATGGGATACATAAAGAAACATGACTTTAAGGCATTCGGATGGTACAGAATCGCACTTGGTATTCTGGTGCTTGGATACTTTATCGGAAAAACACTTCTTGGTTGTAAATAATGTATAAGAAAAGCCCTGCTGTATAAGCGGCATGTACGTCATAAGCGTATATCCCGGACAGCAGGGCTTTTTATTATGTTACAGGTTTCTTATATGCAGATCATTTCGCCGGTATAAGAGGTATCATAACCTGTCAGATGATGAATCTCAGTTTTGAAATCTTCAGACTGTACAATTTCCACAAGAGCAGAGAACCCCGGCTTTCTCACAGATTCCGCAGGAATTGCCAGATACATCTGCATATCAGTCACAGGGACGAAATCAAGTCCCGGAAAGTAACGTGCGATCATTTCTTCTCCAAAAGCAACATTCGCTCTGTGCTCAAAAACAGCAGATGCAGATGACATATCAGAGACAGCTTCATTTCTGTATCCGCTGATTTTTTCAGAAGAGATTCCCTGTTCTTTTAACAGACGGTCCAGATAAACCCTGCGGGCACTTCCCTTTTCACGATTCATAAAAACAACTTTCGGATCCGTCAGGTCCTCCACAGAAGAAATCTTTTCAGGATTTCCGGCTGGTACATAGAAGCCGACAGAGTATTTATATAAAGAAAGAAGTATCAGCGGGATTCCGGGAACCAGGTGACGGATATCATCTATATCCAGACTGGTAGCAGCGATATGTGCCTTTTCGAAATACAGGGAATAAAGTCCGTTATAGTCATTCATATGAGACTGCAGGACAGGAAGGCCATCAGGATGAGCGGACATTTTGCCGAGAAGAAGCTCCAGGGCGGCAGAAGTCTGGCCGCCTAAAATGATACCACTGGAATGAAGCAGATAATCTCTCTTCAACAGAGAGCTCTCAGGTTCAAAATTAACAGAAGTGTATGGAATATCCTGCCCGCTTTCGGAATTGCCGGAACTGCTTCTGTTAAGATACTGTGTCAACTGCTCTTCGCTGACCCTGAGTTGTTTTCCGATTTTGGAAGATTCCAGCTCACCGCGCTTGATAAGTTCATAGACCGTTGTCTTTTTGATCTTCAGACGGTCTGCGACCTCCTGAGCTGTGTAAAGTTTATTCATCAATACCTACCATGACATTAGTAGCCTTGATCACTGCATAAGCATCAGAACCTACTTTCAGGTTTAATTCTTCAACTGCTGCACAGGAGATGGTTGCTGTGATAATGTTTCCACCGCCGATATCAATAGAAACGATGGAGTTTACAGCTCCGTTATTGATACTTACTACTTTCCCTTTTAACTGATTACGTGCACTTAATTTCATGATAATTACCTCACTGTTTATTATTTTTTTCTATAGATTTATCGTTACTGTTCACACTCACTATCCCGCGAGGTGTTTTGGCATGAATATGCCAAAATCCCGAGACATACAAGCCAAAATTCCATTGCCACAGGCAATCTGGAATGAATTTTGGCTACGTTACTGAGAACGGAGTGAACAGTAACGATTTATCTGATACCCGATCAAAGGCCGGAAAGTTGTTTTGCCGGTAAAAATAAGGCTTTCGACCTTTTATCATTTACATGATAACATATACAAATAAAATTGACAAGAATACAAAAGTTTTGTACAATAGATACAAAAGGAAACAAAACTGAATAAACAAAACGAAACTAAATGAAAGGCGGTAAAAATATGAGAAAGAAATTAATTGCAGCAATGATGGCAGGAGTACTGAGTGCAGGAATGTTCAGCACAGGAGTTTTCGCAGCAGATACAGACTTAAAAGGTGAAGTCAACACATTCATCGCAGCAAGCTTAAGCAATGCAATGGAAGAAATCCAGAAAGACTTCAATGAGACATATCCTGATGTTGAAATCCTCTACAATGCAGACAGCTCAGGCACATTACAGACACAGATCGAAGAAGGTGCACGCTGCGATATCTTCTTCTCAGCAGCTGACAAGCAGATGGACGCTCTGGTAGACGAAAATCTGGCTAAGAAAGATACGGTAGAAGATATCCTTGAGAACAAAGTCGTTCTGATCAAACCTAAGGATGGAGAAACAAAAGTTACAGGATTCGAGAACATCACAGATGCAGCCAACATCGCACTTGCAGGTGACAGCGTTCCTGTTGGACAGTATTCCAGAGAAATTTTCGACAATCTTGGAATTACAGATGAAGTAAATAAGATGGAAATCAATGAAGGTAAAAATGTATCTGAAGTTCTTGCTGCAGTAAGTGAAGGAAGTAATGAGATCGGTATCGTTTATGCTACAGATGCAGCTTCCGTTGCAGATAAAGTAGACGTTATCGCAGAAGCTCCGGCAGATGCACTGAAGACACCTGTTCTCTATCCGGTAGGCCTTATCGAAGACAAAGAGGCATCTGAAGATGATACAGCAGCTGCAGAAGCATTCCTTGAGTACATCAAATCTGACGACGCTATGAAAGTATTCGAGAAATACGGATTCACAGCATACAAAGCAGATGATGCTTCCGAAACAGATGATAAAGATGCAGAAGCAACAGAAGAAGCAGATGACACAGAAACAAATGCTGAGACAGAGACAACAGAGGAAGCTAAATAAGAATGAGTGAATTTCTGGCAGAAATAAACTGGAGTCCTTTATGGATTTCTCTGAAAACAGGTTTCGCGGCTACTGTGATCGCGTTCTTTCTGGGAATATTCTTTGCGAGACTGGTGATGAAGATGAAACCTGTTTCCAGAGGCATACTGGATGGTATCCTGACCATGCCTCTGGTACTTCCCCCAACAGTGGCCGGTTTCATTCTGCTTTTGCTGTTCAGTCTGAGACGTCCGTTTGGGGCATTTCTGCTGGATAATTTTGACATTAAGATCGTACAGACCTGGAAGGGCTGCGTGATCGCAGCATCTGTAATTGCGTTTCCACTGATGTATCGAAATGCACGCGCTGCATTTGAACAGGTGGATGTGAATCTGATCGCAGCAGGCAAGACACTTGGCATGAGTGACAGAAGAATCTTCTGGACAGTTGTCATGCCGACAGCAGGACCCGGAATCGCATCCGGTACAGTCCTTGCCTTTGCCAGAGCAATCGGAGAATACGGTGCTACATCCATGCTCGCAGGAAACATTCTTGGCAAGACCAGAACCGTTTCCGTTGCCATTGCTTCGGAGACTGCGGCAGGAAATTATGGCATGGCCGGTTTCTGGGTAGTTGTGATCTTGATCATTTCATTTGTGATCGTTGCGGCGATCAATATCGTTTCCGGTAAGGGAATGAAGATGGGCAGGTGGATGTAATGGCAATCAGTGTGGATATTGAGAAGAAACTTCATGGCTTCACTCTGAAAGTAAAGCTGGAGAGTGATGGTTCTCCAATGGGGATCCTTGGAGCATCCGGAAGCGGAAAAAGTATGACTCTGCGCTGTATTGCAGGAATCCAGACACCGGACTCAGGAAGAATTGTTGTAAATGATAAAGTTCTTTTTGATTCAGAAAAGAAAATCAATCTTAAACCGCAGGAGAGGAAGGTCGGCTATCTTTTTCAGAACTATGCACTTTTTCCTACCATGACTGTAGAGAAGAATATCGCATGCGGATACAGAGGGGATAAGAAACAGCTTAAGGCAAAAGTGGCAGATTACATAGAGCGTTATCAGCTTAACGGGCTGGAGAAGCGTTATCCGGGCCAGCTTTCCGGAGGTCAGCAGCAGCGTGTCGCACTGGCACGAATGATGATCGGAGAACCGGAAGTCATCCTTCTGGATGAACCGTTCTCAGCACTGGATGGATATCTGAAAGATATCATGCAGCGTGATATGCAGAACTTTCTTAATGAGTACACAGGTGATATGATTCTGGTCACTCACAGCCGTGATGAGGCTTACAAGTTCTGCGGACATCTGACAATTCTGGACAGCGGTCAGGCACTTACTACAGGAGAAACCAAGAAACTCTTTGAACGACCTGGTATTCTGCAGGCAGCCAGACTGACAGGGTGTAAAAATTTCTCAACTGTACAGAAAATGGGAAAACACAGTATTTATGCAGTGGACTGGGATCTGATGCTGCAGACCAAAGATGTGGTGCCGGATGATGTTACGCATGTGGGAATCCGCGGTCACTGGATGAAAGGTGCATCTGAAGGCGGAGAGAACCACATGGAAGTGGAAGTTGTGGAATATATTGAAACGACCTTTGAACATCAGTATTTACTGAAGAACAAGAAAGGCGGAGACTGTCAGCCGGTCTGGTGGATGTGTCCGAAAGGAGACTTCGAAGAAGACCCGCAGGCAAAAGTCCCGAAATATATCTGCTTTCCGGCAGAGCATCTGATGTTGCTGAAAGATGTAAAATAAGAACTATAAAAGTCAGTGGAGACTCGTAAGCATCGCAGAGGACTTGCCTGATTTGGTTAAAAATGAAAAGTGCTGTATCTTCATTTCCAGGAAAGAAGATACAGCACTTTTTGCAATCTGAATTATGACAGATTACTGTTGAAAAGATAATCAATATAAGACACAGCTTCTGATAAATGAGGGGAGTTGGAAATCACTCCCAGATAAACAGTGCCGTTCATGCCTGCATTGACGACCGATCGACAGGAGATCGGGCAGATCTTCGGCATGTGCGACGGCCTTGTGATGACTGGTGGGCATGACGTGAATCCGGCATGCTACGGTGAATCGGACCGATACGGCAATCTGCACTGCTGCGATGCGCGGGATGAGATGGAACTCGCGTTGCTTGAACGTGCCGTTGCAAGCGACAAACCGGTGCTCGGCATATGCCGTGGTCTGCAGATCATGAACATCTTCTGCGGAGGGACGCTGTATCAGGATCTGCCGAGCGAACATCCCAGCGACGTCGATCATCATCAGCACCCACCCTATGGTCGGCCGGCCCACCATGTGCACATTCTAAGCAGGACGCCCCTGCGAGAAGATTTACACGACACCGACCTTGCGGTCAACAGCCGGCATCATCAGGCCATCTGCAAGCTGGGCGAGGGGTTGGATCCGATGGCGATCAGCGAGGATGGTCTCGTGGAAGCGATCTACAGGCCTCGAAGTGCATTCTATCGTGCTGTGCAATGGCATCCTGAACATCTATATAAAGTAGACGAACCAAACAGGTGCATATTCCGCTCCTTCGTGAACGCCTGCACACTCCGAGATTGAATGTGGCAGTGCGCGGGCCAATCCAATATGCCACAAGCTACGGGCGTATTGGATGTAAATGTCGTTAGCATGGAGGCAACAGGACACGGCAACTGACGACACCTACGGACGCGAACGGATATGGCGATAGACAAACCAAACCATGAGACCATGTTGCAATGCTTCGAATGGTACCTGCCCGAAAGCCACAACCTATGGAGATGGCTCTCATCGCAGGCGCCGAGCGTGGCCCATGCCGGATTCACCACAGCTTGGCTTCCACCTGCGTACAAGGGGCAGGCCGGCGATTCAGACGTGGGATATGGCGTCTATGACATGTACGATCTTGGAGAGTTCGATGCCAAAGGCTCTGTTCCCACCAAATACGGCTCCCGCATGGAGTACCTTCAGGCGATTCGCGCGATGCAGGGCAATGGTGTTCGTGTATTCGCGGACATCGTGTTCAACCACCGCATGGGTGCCGATGGAACGGAACCCGTGCGCACACATGAAGTGAATGTGGACGACCGCACGAGAAGCGACTCCACCGTGGTCGAACGCACCTTGAACACCGTATACGATTTCCCCGAACGCGGCGGCGTGTATTCGACATTCAAATGGAACTGGAGCGATTTCACCGGCACCGATTACACGACCGATGATGGCACGACGGGCATCATGCGTTTCGACGGCAAGCAGTGGAGCGACAATGTGAGCCATGAACGCGGCAACTTCGATTACATCATGGGAGATGACGTCGATGTCAACGAACCTGAGGTCGCCAGAGAGCTTACGGATTGGGGCATATGGTATACGACGACCACAGGAGTGGACGGCTTCCGGCTCGATGCGGTGAAAAGCATCGACGCCGGATTCTTCGCGCCATGGTTGCGCACGATGCAACGATACGGCAATCATCCCGGCATTGCCGTGGGTGAGTACTGGTCGGGTGACGCGAGCGAGCTGACCTCGTACCTGCATGATTGCAACCATTGCATGATGCTGTTCGATGTCGCGCTCCATTTCCGCTTCGAACAGGCCTCAAAGAACCCAGAGGGATTCGATCTGCGGGGACTTGCCGCAGACACGCTGTATGAGCGTGAACCGACGTATGCATGCACCTTCGTGGACAACCATGACACACAACCCGGTCAGGCGCTCGAATCCTGGGTGCAACCATGGTTCAAACCGTTGGCGTACGCATGCATTCTGCTACGCGACAACGTGTTGCCTTGCGTGTTCTTCGGCGATTACTACGGCGTACCCCACGATCTCATCCCGCCAATGAGGTTCCTGCCGCACATGGTGTGGATCCGCGCGCATCTGCTGGGGGATCAGGTGGAGGCGCAGCCAGGCGATACCGCCCATTCGCTGTGCTGGGTGGTGGAAGGAAATCACCCGGTGTGCGTGGTGCTCAACACCGGGAGCAGCGAGGTCCATCGACAGGTTCGCAATGCGGCGCTCGCCTCGCACACGCTTATCGACGTATGCCATCCTGATGCCCCGGCGACGACTGACACGCAGGGGCAGGGCATGATGCGATGCCCTCCGCGGTCATGCGCCATCTATATTGATGGCGGACGATTATGGGGTGATGTTGGAAGCGTTGTCCGGCACGCCCGCAGCTGGGACTGTATGCGCCTGAGAGCATAGGTGCGCCACAAGCGGAGTCTATGCCTCTAGACTAAGAATAACCGGCCAGCTATGCGCTAAT
>ENA-OQDT01000863-OQDT01000863.1-human-gut-metagenome-genome-assembly--contig:-NODE-863-length-19170-cov-2.972746_pt1 | contig 19170 bp, 16 predicted proteins | sample MGYA00242786_ERZ504617 | MGnify/ENA primary metagenome ERZ504617 (study PRJEB26092, sample SAMD00036337) | human gut metagenome | host: Homo sapiens | study: EMG produced TPA metagenomics assembly of...
CGATGTAACCGGGGAGTCGCTTATCTTTCTGGCTACAGGCATCGATGATAAGCTGAATGCTTTTGTCGACGTGATGCGTCCCTACGGTATCCTGGAAATGGTACAGACCGGCCTTGTGGCGCTGGAACGGGGCGATGCGCTATGGATGTCAGCAAATCGCGTTATTCCTGGCCTGAAAGCAGTTGTAAACCTTCAGCTAATTTAGTAATTGTCAGTTCTCAAAATTAATAAATCTGGTAAACAAAAAAGGAGTGTAGACACAATGGTAAAAATGTATTATGACAAAGACGCAAACTGGGAAATGCTTAATGGTAAAACTATTGCCATTATCGGCTATGGTTCTCAAGGCCATGCACATGCCCTTAACTTAAAAGAAAGCGGCGCTAAAGTTATCGTAGGTCTTTATGAAGGCTCCAAATCCTGGGCCAAGGCAGAAGCGGCAGGTCTGACTGTTATGACTGCGGCTGATGCAGCTAAAGCAGCCGACGTAGTCATGATGCTGATTCCTGACGAAAAACAGGCTGCCACTTATAAAAAAGATATCGCGCCTAATCTGAAAGCCGGTGCTGCTCTTGCTTTTGCGCATGGTTTCAATATCCATTTTGGGCAAATCGTACCTCCTGCTGACATCGACGTGTTCATGGTCGCTCCTAAAGGACCAGGTCATCTCGTACGCCGCGTCTTTACTGAAGGCGCAGGCGTGCCCTGTCTCGTAGCTGTGCATCAGGATGCCAGCGGCAAAGCTTACGACATTGCGCTTGCCTATGCCAAAGGCATTGGCGGTACACGTGCCGGCGTGCTCGATACTACCTTCCGCGAAGAAACTGAAACAGATCTTTTCGGCGAACAGGCTGTGCTTTGCGGCGGTGTTACCGCTCTGATCACTGCAGGCTATGAAACTCTGGTAGAAGCAGGCTATAAACCTGAAAGCGCATATTTTGAATGTATGCATGAAATGAAACTTATCGTTGACCTGATGTATGAAGGCGGTATGGCTAAAATGCGCCACTCCATCTCTGATACTGCCGAATACGGCGACTATGTGACCGGCAAACGTATCATCACCGACGAAACTAAAGCTGCTATGAAACAGGTTCTGACCGAGATCCAGGACGGTACCTTTGCTAAGAACTGGATCCTTGAAAACCAGGCTAACCGTCCGGCGTTCAATGCTATGCGCCGCAAAGGCGCCGAGCATCCGATCGAAGAAGTCGGCAAAAATCTGCGCGGCATGATGAGCTGGATGAAAAAATAATCAGTATACACCTTAGGCAGAGCGGGGCTGAGGCCCCGCGATCTGCTTCGTATAAACTTAGGAGGGTTATAGTTATGGGTATGACAATGACGGAAAAAATCCTGGCCCAACATGCAGGCCGCGATGCGGTCCAGGCAGGCGATCTGCTGGTTGCCCAGGTGGATTTGGTTTTAGCTAACGACATCACCGGACCGCCGGCGATAGCTGAATTTGAAAAAATCGGACGTCCTGTTTTTGATAAGGATAAGATCGCGTTAGTTCCGGACCATTTTTCTCCGTGTAAGGATATTAAGTCGGCAACTATGTGTAAACGCATGCGCGATTTTGCACGTCAGCATGAAATCACCAATTATTTTGAAGTTGGCCGCATGGGTATCGAGCATGCGCTTTTACCTGACAGCGGTCTTGTTGCTCCCGGTGAGATCATTATTGGCGCCGATTCTCATACTTGTACTTATGGCGCTCTGAACGCGCTCAGCACCGGCATGGGTCAAACCGATATTGGTGCGGCTATGGCCAGCGGCACTACCTGGTTCAAGGTGCCTGCCACGATCAAAGTCGAGCTGACCGGTAAACTGCCTAAATATGTCAAGGGCAAAGATATCATTCTTACGCTTATCGGTATGATCGGTGTCGATGGTGCCCGTTATCAATCGTTGGAATTCTGCGGCGACGGCGTTGCCGAACTGGCAATGTCCGACCGTTTTACTATCTGCAATATGGCGATCGAAGCCGGCGGCAAAAATGGTATTTTCCCGGTCGACGAAAAAACTATTGCCTATCTCAATGGTCGTGTCAGCCGTCAGTGGACAGCGGTTACTGCCGATGCTGACGCAGTATATGACCGTGTGATCACTATCAAATTAGATGATCTGGTGCCGGTCGTTTCGTATCCGCATCTGCCTGAAAATACACATCCGGCGTCTGAATCCGGCCATATCAAGATCGATCAGGTCGTTGTCGGTTCCTGCACTAACGGTCGTCTGGAAGACCTGCAGCAGGCTGCTGAGGTGATGCAGGGGCGTAAGGTACATCCGCATGTCCGCGCTATTATTATTCCTGCTACTCAGGAAATTTATAAAGAAGCTATGCGTTTAGGCTATATTGATACCTTTATCGATGCCGGTGCGGCAGTTTCCACCCCTACCTGCGGACCGTGCCTGGGTGGTTATATGGGTATTCTGGCCGCTGGCGAACGTGCTGTTTCGACTACCAACCGTAATTTCCGCGGACGTATGGGGCATGTCGACAGCGAGGTCTATCTGGCCAGCCCCTATGTGGCGGCTGCCAGTGCGATCACAGGCTATATCGCAAGCCCTGAGGAGGTAATGAAATGAGTAAAGTATGGCGTTACGGCGACCACGTCGATACCGACGTTATCATACCCGCCCGTTATTTGAATATTGCTGATTTTGACGAATTGGCCGAGCACGCTATGGAAGATATCGATACTACTTTTGCTTCTAACGTGCAGCCGGGCGACTATGTTGTTGCCGGCAAAAACTTCGGCTGTGGTTCTTCGCGCGAGCATGCTCCTGTCGTTATCAAAGTCAAAGGCGTAAAATGCATTATTGCCGACAGTTTTGCCCGTATTTTTACCGCAATGCAATCAACATCGGGCTGCCGGTGCTGGAAATTGGCAAGGATGTTGAAAAAATTGCAGCCGGTGATGAATTGGATGTAAATATGGCTGCTGGCGAGATCAAAATCGTTAACAAAGGCATTACTATCCAAACCAAACCATTGCCGGAATTTATTCAAAAGATCGCTGACTGCGGCGGCCTTATCAACTATGTCAAAGGAGAACACCAAGAATGAAGATCACTTTACTGCCGGGCGACGGCATTGGCGTCGAGATTGTTGACGCCGCTGTGGAAGTACTTGATGCTGCTGCCAAAAAAATTCGGTATGACTATAGAATATGATAAACAGCTGATCGGCGGCGCCGCTATCGACGCTACAGGAGTACCGCTGCCGGAAGCTACTATTGCATCTGCAAAAACTGCTGATGCCGTGCTTCTAGGTGCTGTGGGCGGACCCAAATGGGATAATGTTGCTCCCGAGATCCGTCCTGAAAAGGGGCTGCTTGGAATTCGTAAAGCGTTGGGTCTGTACTGTAACCTGCGTCCGATCAAGGTTTCCCGTTTTGTCGCACATTTATCACCGCTTAAAAATGAACGCGTCAGCGGCACTGATCTTTTGATCGTACGCGAACTGACCGGCGGCATTTATTTCGGCGCTAAAAATGAAGCTGCTCCTGATGCTGATGGCGTAGAGACGGCTTCTGACGTTGAAATCTATACCCGCCCGGAAGTAGAACGCATTGCCAGATTTGCTTTTGAAGCTGCTAAAAAGCGCCGCGGTAAAGTAACTTCCGTCGATAAAGCTAACGTATTGGCTTCATCCAGGATGTGGCGCCGTATAGTTGGCGAAATGCAGGCGCAGGATTACAGCGGGATCGAACTGAATAATTTCTATGTAGATAACTGTGCTATGCAGCTGGTGCTCAATCCGGGCCAGTTCGATGTAGTGCTTACCAATAACATTTTCGGCGATATCCTTTCGGATGAAGTGTCAGTGATTGCCGGGAGTATCGGAATGCTCCCTTCTGCAAGCCTTGGTGACAGCACCGGTATGTATGAGCCTATTCACGGCAGTGCTCCTGATATTGCAGGGCAGGGCATCGCTAACCCCTTGGGAACTATTTATTCCGTAGCTATGATGCTGCGTTATTCCTTGGATCAGGATGCTGCTGCCGAGGCTATCGAAGCGGCAATTGACAGAGTTTTGGAAAAAGGTTATCGCACTCCTGATCTCTGCGGTGAAGGTCTGACTAAAGTTTCGACCTCGCAGATGGGGCAGCTGATCGCCGCAGAACTGGCCTGATGTATTTTTGAGTATTGGAAGGAAGTGAGTTTATGCAGATGACCGGCGCAGAAGTAATGGTCAAATGTTTGGCAGAGCAAGGAGTTACTACGGTTTTTGGTTACCCCGGCGGGGCGATCCTGCCTTTTTATGACGCTTTGCGTGAAGCGGCTGACATTCGGCATATCCTGACGGCACATGAACAGGGTGCTGCCCATGCTGCTGACGGTTATGCCCGTGCAGGCGGTCAGGTCGGCGTCTGTATAGCGACTTCCGGCCCCGGAGCGACCAATCTGGTTACGGGGCTCGCCAATGCTTTTTTAGATTCGATACCTGTCGTAGCGATTACCGGCCAGGTGCCGGTGGCAATGATCGGACGCGACGCATTTCAGGAAGTAGATATCACCGGGATCACCATGCCGATCACCAAACATAATTTCCTGGTCAAGCGTCCTGAACATTTAGCGCAGACGATCCGGCTGGCCTTCCAGCTGGCGAAAACAGGCCGTCCCGGCCCGGTGCTGGTAGATGTGCCGCGCGATGTGCAGACCGCTTTGCTTGATTATGAGCCGGGCGAGCTGGAACCGCTGGCGAAAGAGCTGCCGGAAGAAAAACAGATCGCTGCCGCAGTGGCGGCAATCAATGCTTCGCAGCGCCCGGTCATGCTTGTAGGCGGCGGTGTTATCAATGCCGATGCGGAATATGATGCCATGCATTTATGCGAAAAGCTGCGTATCCCGGTTGTCAGCACCCTGATGGGATTAGGCGCTATCAGTGCCTACCGCAGTCTGTTTTTAGGGATGACGGGACTGCACGGACACGAACGCGCCAACAACGCCGTTAAGGAAGCCGATCTTATCCTGGCTGTTGGCAGCCGGTTTAACGATCGTGTTACCGGTGAACGCAGCAGTTATAGCGCGAATAAAACTGTTATCCATTTAGATATCGACCCGGCGGAGCTGGATAAAAATATTTATTCCAGTATCGGTATTTCCGGTCATATGAACACAACTTTGCAAATGCTGGAGGCAGGCAGCGTCAAGCATGATCTTGATGCCTGGTGGCAGCTGATCGAAAGCTGGCCCAGTATGGACGAGGACTTCGGCGGCGAAGCTGCACCGCAGTTTTTCAAGGCCCTGAACCCGGTTATCAAAGATAAGGATTATATTATCACTACGGACGTCGGGCAGCATCAGATGTGGGCTGCTCAGCATATCAAGATCCAGTTTGCCCGCCAGTGGATTTCTTCAGGCGGATTGGGAACGATGGGCTTTGGCTTGCCGGCGGCTATGGGCGCACAGCTGGCCCGCCCCAAAAGCAGGGTGATCAGTATCAGCGGTGACGGCGGATTCAAAATGACCGGCTCGGAGTTGTTTACGATCGCCAGCTATAAATTGCCGGTGACGGCGATAGTCTTTAATAACAGCGGCTTAGGCATGATTCGTCAGTTGCAGACCGTGCAGTTCAATAAACGGTTTACTTCCTGCGAAATGCCCGGCTATGTCGATTTTGTCAAATACGGCGAAGCCTTTGGCGTAGCCGGAGAGCATGTCGATACGCCTGAAGCCCTGGCAGCAGCAGTTGAAAAAGCTATGCAGCTGGACGCGCCTTATATCATCGAAGTTGCTCTTGACCCTAAAAATATGGTACAGCCGATGGTCACTCCCGGTTTGGGAATCGGTGACTTTGTAAAATTTAAAGAGCAATAAAAAACCAGCGTGTACTTTATAGTACACGCTGGTTTCTTTTTATTGTCGGTCATTTACGGTTGATAATATTACCGGCACAGTTTTCAGCGTCTGCGCTTGTCGTTGTCATGCAGAAATTTGCGAGCTTTTTTCATACCGCCAATATCTTTGAACATGGTACTGAATTTTTTCCAGTTCGATCTGTTTGGAATCAAGGCCTTCATAGCGTACTTCCTTCTGCAGCTTTTGATAGCTGGCCAGTCTGTCCGCGGCAAGTATTCCGTCTGTGATAGCTTGCTGAACGGCACAGCCTGTTTCGTGGGTATGGGTACAATCACGAAACGGCATTGCTGGGACAGTTCGTCGATATCAGCAAAGCTTTTGGATAATCAGCCGTTTCTAAACCCAGTTCCGCATTCCGGAGTATCGATGACTAAAGCCCGTTTGTAAGGGTGATGAGTTCGCGTCTGGTTGTTGTATGTCGACCCTTATCATCGTTTCGCAAACCATTGGTAGCAAATTCGGTGCCGGCCAAACGGTTGATAAGAGTTGATTTACCTACGCCTGAGGAACCGATGAAGGCAGCCGTACTGCCGCACTTCAAGTAGGGAAGTATTTGCTCGTGACCGGCATCGGCCAGTGAAGAAGTGACAAGTATTTCAGCGCCGATGGCAATGGACTCAGCCGCTGCTGTTTTAGCAGCTACGTCATCACATAAATCAGCTTTGGTTAAAGTAACTATCGGCAGTGCGCCGCTGCTCCAGGAAATGGCTAAATACCGTTCCAGACGCCGCAGATTAAAATCGCTGTTCAATGACATACAGATGAATACCGTATCGATATTGCTGGCGACTACCTGCTCAGAGTTACCTGTACCGGCAGCTTTGCGGATAAACGCGCTTTTGCGGCGCAGTACATGATGGATGATCGCCCTTCCTTCAACAGTATCTGTGCGGTCAAGCAGAACAAAATCACCGACGGCAGGGAAATCTGAAAGTGCGGCGGCATTAAAGCGCAGCTTGCCTGAAACCTCTGCCAATACTTCTCCGGTCGTTCGGTTATGACAACCGTTAAAGATCCTTATAGCTGGGACTGAACGCTGTCCGACAGGGAAACAGCCAAAACTGGCTGCTTCTTCAGCGAATTTCGCGGAAAAATCCTAATGTTTGTAAATTTATTTTAGACAATTTTTTTATCCTCCTAAAGGTTATATCAAAGCCTTTTGGGAGGTTCGGCAAAATATTAGATTATGCAAACCTCCCGGTTTGCTGCAATATCCGATGTACCATATGTAAACATAAAAAATTCCTCTTTTCTTAATAGATTTATCTGCAGGACATACCTGTATTTTACAGGCTGAACTTTCAGTATGGTTTCATCGTATTCTATAAGTGAAAATTTGTCAATAGCGGTATTATATAATTAAATATATTAGAAATATTTAATGTTAAACAGTACTTAAACTGGAGTTTGGATAAGAACTGGTTTTCAAAAAAACAAGTTATTGAGTTCGCCATGAGGATTTGTTATACTGAAAGAAAGAGGCGAGAATAATGTTATTAACAGAAAATATATCAGCATTGCATGGATGTGCTGATTGCCCGGAAATTGGCATAATAAAAGCAGTACACGTTTGAAAATGTGTACTGCTTTTTAGCTGTTGTTTATTTACGATGTTTCCAGCGGCAGATGAGCTGCGTTATCGTGCCCATAGGGCAATAAACGCACCAGGAACGCGGCTTGAACAGCAGCAGCGTGATGATACCGAGAATGCTGGAGGTCAGCATGATGCTGTAAAATCCAAAAGCAAATTGCGCGACCCATGGCTGCGCACCGCCGCTGTAAGCCCAGTGCCATGGTACGTCAAAAGTCCACAGCAGGCTGACTGTCTTATGAAAATAGATAGCATGGGTAAAGACCAGGTAGGTAGAAACCAGCATATTGACAAACATCGTTGTAAAAAACAGCAAGAAGCCATAACGGAAGGTATGTGAGCGCATCCAGGAGGGGATATCGCGTTTTGGTGAAAGCTTCCAACTGTTGCCGATCAGCTCGAATAGCTGCCCGCGGCCGCAGTATTTATTGCAATATGATTTAGTGCCGAATGTAGAAGCCATGATAAGCGGAATGAAAAAGCACAGCAGTCCCAGCCAGGCGAAAAGAATATTAAAAAAACCCAGAGCCAGATACAGCGCCGTCAGGACCCAAAGATAATCATACCAGTGATTGCGTTTAGACATCAGCAGTCACCACCTTGATCACAGATGCCGGACATTCACGGGCGCACAGACCGCAGCCGATGCAGCGAGCCAGTTCTACAACTGCGCTGATACCATCGGGCACGCTGATCGCCTGAAGCGGACAGGCCTTAGTGCAGGTGCCGCAGGATACACAATATTCCTTATCAACTTGCGCATAACGCTTGCTACTCATTTTATCGCCTCACCGACAAGATTTATTCTAACTTTATTGTAACCTATTTATGATCTTTTAGCCATATTTTATTAACTTCAGGTTAAGGCGCAGCGTTGTAAAATTTTCTGCAGGAACACATATTTTTGCGGTACAATAAAAGAAAGAGAATAATTGCGGATGGAGTGATGGGAATGAAAAAGCAAACCGCATTGATGAACCATTGGCAATTATGTCAATATCTGCGTAAACTGCATCTGCCGCAGGTCGTACCGCCGCCTGACCTGGCGACGCTGAAGCTGCTGCAGGACGCGCATTTGAAATATGTGCCCTATGAGAATCTGGATATTTTGAGCGGCAGGCTGACTTCGCTCGAGCATGATGATATGTTTGCCAAAATCATTATGAAAAACCGCGGCGGCATTTGCTTTGAGCTGAACGGCCTGTATAATTGGCTGCTGGAATCCCTGGGCTATAAAGTCACAAGTTATGCTGCCCGTTTTATCGACCGGCTGGAGGAATACCAGATCCGCCGGCATCGGGTAATGTGCATCGAACTGGAAGATAAACGTTATCTGACTGATGTTGGCGTCAACAGTGAAAGTCCGCGCTGTCCGCTCGAAATGGCAGAGGGCAAAGTGCAGAGTGACGGTATCTGCGAATATAAATTCAGCCGCGATCCGTTCTTTGGCTGGCTGCTGTGGCAGAAGGAACGGCGTAAACCATGGAAAAGGCTGTTTGGCTTTACAGAAGAACAGCAGCTGGATATGGATTTTATTCCCGCCTGCATTTATACAGACCTTCATCCGGATTCGCCGCTCAATAAAGGTAAAGCGATCTCTGTTTTTCGCGAAGACTGCAATATCACGATACGGGGAAATCTTTTAAAGTTTTATCTGGGTGGACGTGTCAAATACCGCTATACCATCAATACTGAATACGACTTAAAGGGAGTGCTGTGGGAGTATTTTGGTATTGCCGTCGATTATCCGCTGCCTAATGGCGGTATTGACCAGAATGATTAAATTTTGGCTTGGAAAAAGTTGCTATGATTTGAAACTTTATGATAGAATAAATTAACTAAAAAAAGTGAGATTATGACTGCTGAAAACAGGCGATTTTTATTGCCGCCCATTATCAACAGAATATTGACGCTGCTTACAGAGCAGGGCTTTGCAGCCTATGTTGTAGGCGGTGCCGTACGCGATCTGCTACTGGGAAAGACACCCGGCGATTTTGACGTTGCAACATCGGCCCGCCCCGAGTCTGTTATCAGCATTTTAGAACCGGCCGGGTTTACTGTTGTTGGCGAACTGGGGCAGAACTTCGGTGTCGTTGTTGTGCATCGGGACTCCCAAACGGTAGAAATTGCTACCTTCCGTGGCGAAGCCTACGGCGGGGATGCGCATAAACCGGAGCAGGTCTGGTATTGTGACGACCTGGAGGCTGATTTGTCGCGGCGCGATTTTACCGTCAATGCCATGGCTTTGGATCAGTCCGGTAATGTATACGATTATCACGGCGGCAGGCAGGACCTGCAGCAGAAAATACTGCGTACTGTCGGTGATGCGCCAGCCCGTTATCAGGAAGATGCTTTGCGTATGTACAGAGCCTGCCGCTTTGTAGGTCAGCTGGGCTTTGATTATGTACAGCGGCAGGGCGCCGGCCCGGCATTTGGACAGCCGCAGACGCCGTATTACCTGCCGCAGAGCTACAGCTTTCCTGTTAGCCGCAGTGCCGGGCTATCATTGGAACGTGTGCGGACAGAGCTGGATAAGCTGCTGCTCGGCAAATGGGCCGGCAAGGGACTGATGCTGATGATGGCGACAGGGCTGGCGGCCGGACGCTGCCGTGTGCGTGAACAGGGAACTTATCGGGAAATAGATGTTTTGCCGGAGCTGGAGCATTTGGCGGGATTGCCGCAGAACCAGCGTTTTCACTGCTACGATGTATGGGAGCATACTCTGGCTGCTGTTGATAACAGTCCGCGTCAGCTGGCAATACGCTGGGCCCTGCTTTTGCACGATGTAGCCAAAGGGCTTCCTGGTATCCGCAGGCTTAATAAAGAAGGTCAGCCCAGTGATCATGGTCACGAAGCTGAAAGCGCCGTTATGGCAGAAGTTATTTTAAGTCGGCTGCGTTATCCGGCTCCTTTTTGTGCAAAGAGTAGTATGGCTGGTGTCAAGGCATATGCGCTTCGCACCGATGCTGGTGACAGGTGAGCGCAAATTGTTGCGTTGGCTGCGCAGCGAGGCGGCCGGCGGTAATTTTAAAGATAGTCATGAAATGACTGCTGCTTTTGAACAGCTGGTAGCAGTATTTTTAGCAGATATGGGTGCGACTCACGCTGGTAAGAATACCGAACTGATGGCGGAAGGACGCGCTTTGGGAACGGCGGTGCTGGAACTGTCCCGCAGTAAAATGCCTGTTCATACTAAGGATCTGGCGATCAGCGGCCATGATGTGCTTGTGCTGTTAGAAGATAAAAGCAAGATCAGGGACGCTATGCGATATTTATTACAGAGAGTGCAAAGCACCAATCTGCCTAACGAAAGGTCTGCTTTAGAGGAAGCAGTCAGAGGCTGGCAGAAACGTCACTAGAAAGAAGGGAAGCTAATGCCACAAAAGAAATTGTTTGCCGCACTGCTTGTTGCAGCATCAGCGTTGCTGATGCTGGGTATGAGTAATGAAAATCAGATACCATATCCGTCAAATTATGATACCAAAAGTGCCGGGGCGTCGTCCTACAATGGACTGGCCAATGTGCCGAAATCGCCTTATTTTCAGCAGCTCGATTTTTATAATATGCAGCCTACTGATTCGCTTGTGCTGCTGCCTAAGTTCCGTACCTATCAGCAAACTACCGAATATACCTGCGGCCCTGCCGCTGCATTGATGGTGGTCGAACATTTTCAGGGACGCAGCGAGGAAGATGAACTGGCGATCGGCAAGATTATGGGGACAAAGTCCTATACCGGGACTAATACTAAAGGTATGGTCAAATATTTTAAGAAAAAAGGCTGGCAGGTAACTTCGTCAGCTGATAAAGATAAAACACCGCAGAATACACAGGAATTCAAAGCATTTGTAGTCGAGCATCTTAAACGCAATGTACCTATTATGGTAGAAAATGTAGACTGGGGCGGGCATTGGCGTGTTATTATCGGCTATGACACAATGGGCACGGATGACATAACCAGCAGTGACGTACTGATTATGGCTGATCCTTATGATACGGCTGATCATTTACAGGATGGCTACGTTGTTGTGCCGGCTGAAAAATTCTTCTATATGTGGTTTGATTCGCATCTGTTTGCAGCCGGTGACCGTAAGCAGCAGTGGCTGGCAGCAGAGCCGCCGGTCGGATATGAACCTCTGATAGATATGAAAACACAGGACGGTACCGCACAATAAAACAATGAAAAGTGAAAAATTGAACCGCAGACTTGCTTATGCAAGTCTGCGGTTTTATTTTTTGATCAAAAATACAGTGCTGATGATATTTGCATAGTGATGCTCCTTTCAAAAGTGGTTGGCATAGAGTGTTTTACCCCTGCACTATACATATGGCATTGAGAAGGGTGAAAGTTTACGTGGTCTGTAAAAAATTTTAAAAGTTTTCCGCAGGTGGTTTTTATAACTGCCATGAGTTTTTTAGCAGCAGTTGCCAGCATTTACATGATATTTGTGAAAAATATGTGAAATAATATTTTGACACGTAAACTTTGGTCTTGTTCATTGCCATATGTATTATGAGACAGTATTACTATTCAATGACGTTAGCAGAGTCTTTTAAAAGCATTTAGGTTTTTACTTCTCTCGCAGGTTGTTTTTAAGTAAAACCAAGAAGTGTTAACAAAAGAGTAACTCAATACTAACGTTGTAAGCAGAAGATACTGCCTGTAAATTTTTTAGGACAGAAGGAAGTTGTGCAAGTTTTCATTTATGCAAAAAATCTTGCGCTCAGATAATGATTATGGTAATATATTAAAAATATTGTAAATAAATATAAAATATTTGCAAAAGGAATAATAACTTGTACTGCATAAATTTCAATCAGCAAATACAAAATTTGTTGGGAAAATATGGAAGGAAAGAGAAAAATGAGAAAACAGAAGTTGGAACAGGCGGTTGTATTAAGTTTGATGCTGGCAGCGCTGCAGCAGAACAGTGTTTTGGCCGGCGATGCTATTTCCAAAGAAGAATATATCGGTGATAAAGATAAATATTATTCGTATCAAGACGCGGTATCAATAGATAAATTTGTTGAGAGTCAGTTTAGTTATAAAGCGGCTTCGGCTGTTTCCGCAGGTTCCACTGGTGGAAACGGTTTTAGGATCGAACTGTCCTTTGATAAAAATCTTACTGTTGACCTTGACGATCCGACAGCAGCAACAGATAAGGATGTTTATGCCGTTCGTGCCGGTAATTATGCCACCATAAACATTGGCGGCGAGCTGTTATCGATCACGAATAACGCGATACACAGTGATCCAAATGACTATACTGTTAATTACGGTATTTACGGTTCCCAAACTTCTAAGATCAATATTACAGCGCAGAATACAGAAATAAATTTGGGCGGCAACAGCCAAGGCAAGGATGAGACCTACAATGCAACAGGTATCTATAATGCGGGCATTGAAAATTACGGCGGAGATTTTTTGGCTAAAAATCTCAAAATAATCGGTATGATGCAGGGCAATTTTATCGGTATAAATAATTCAGGAAAATTTGCAGCTGATAATATCGATATTCAGGCTGTCAGCGAAAGCGGTAGTATGTACGGTATCAAGAATACCGGAACGGGCGGGTTGGATTTTAAAGATGTCAATATTGAGCTTGAACTGAAAAGTGGTTATGCGCTGACAGGCATCAAAAGTAAGAGTAATTTGACTGCGGACAATATCAATATAAAATTACAGAATGGAAACACAGGACTGTATGTGACAGATACTGCGTCTGCTCCTGATCTACTTGTCAAGGGTGCTTTGAATATTGATATTGTTACGAATTCTGAGAGTGCCATAGGTGCTTATGCCAAGGGCAAGCTTACTGTAGGCAAGGAATTGAACGTTTTCATTGACGGCAGCAAGTCTTTTAATGTCAACGGTATTGTTTCTGATATAGATGACGGGATGACTGATGCTAAAGATAACGTCAAAATGGTTTTGATAGGGCCGAGGGTATTTTATACAACGTATGTTGTCGGCTTTACAGGCAATACGCTTTTGGAGGGACGGAAGAATGACCTGCTGATCACTTTGGACCAAAAGGAAGGAGCAGCGGCGCAGGGACGGGCTGCTATTATGGGGGACAGGATAACCGGTTCTATGGGCAGCCTGGAAACAGGAAATGGTTCAGAAACAAATATTATGATCAATGCCAAGCCTGCGGGTGGTGTAAATCGTTCGAAACTGATCCAGGGGGTCTGGAATTATAGCACCGCTAGAGAGAGCAAACATGCGGCTGGTTCTGTTGTGAATATTGCTATTGACGCGACCGGAATGCAAACAGGTACGGCAAATAAGGATGCTGAATATGGAGTTTTAGGTGTTTTAAGTACGGCAAAAACTGTTTTCGAATCTGGTTCGCAGACTAATGTCAGCCTGCTTGGCAATGCGGTAGATGCCGCGGGACAGAATGGTACTGTAGGGCTCAGCGGCAAAATAACGGCAGCCGGAGATGTAAGTGTCGTTATAGCCAGTGAAGGCGGTATTGGGATCAGAACTGTTGCAACGGTAGCCGGAGAAGCTGCTGAGTATAGCGGTGATGTCATTGTACAGACAAACAAAGGTCTGGCCGTTGGCGTGACTGATTGTTATAGGGATGCGCCAGTACCGGTTACAGGAGGAACTACAGCCAGCGTTACTATTGATCCAGCGGCCGGGAAAACCATACAGCTGACGGGTGATGTGAAGCATTTAACTACGGATGCGGTTAATGGTTCGCTTATTGATATCAGCATGAAAAATGGGCAGTCATTCTTACGTGGAGCCAGCTTGGGGGTCAGCAATGATAAAAACAGGACTACTGATCTGAGTTTTGATAATTCTTCGCAGTGGTTTATGACTGCCGACAGTGAAGCAACCACCTTGGAAAATAAAAATAATGCTGTGGTCGATATGCGGGCTGGGGCAGATAAGTTGGAAGTACGGGATTATAAGGGCACCGGCGGCAGTTTTATTTTAGATACTGATCTAGCAAGCGAGGTCAATGGCGATAAAGTACATATCAAAAATGCTGATGCAGGCACTACTTACGTCAGCGTTAAAGATGTCAGCCTTGCCAATAACATACAGGTAACGGGTATAAAAAACCTGCTATTGATCACTGATGACAGTAAAAATGCTGTTTTCACAGGCAAAGAGTTGAATAACGGCGGTTTGTGGGATGTAACGCCAACAATAAAAAAGGGACTGAGGCGTTTGATGCTGCGGGTAATGCTGTCGGCACTGAAGAGCAATGGTATCTGACTAAAATAGAAAAAACTGTCAATGACGATACGGAAGTACTGCTGGATGGTGCCGATAACAGCTATGCTTTGTGGCGTAGTAGCAATGATACACTGCGCAAACGGTTGGGCGACTTGCGTTACCGTACGAATGAGCAGGATGGTGACGATTTGTGGGCCCGTTACGTAGGCGGAAAATTTGGCAGCGGCAGTTTTGACGGCAACTATAACCTGTTCCAGCTGGGCTACGATAAAGCCGATAACGAAAAAAGCACTTATGGTTTTGCCATAGACCGCGGAACAGGTAAGGCTGGCTACAGCAGTGGCAGCAGTAAGGATAAGCTGCTGTCAGGCAGCCTGTACGGTACCTGGTATGGAGAAAAGGGCAATTATACTGACGTTGTGGCACGGATAGGTCAGTTTAGTACGGATATCAAATCCTATGGAGAATATGCGGATAAGGCAGATTATAAAGCTCATGCGTACAGCCTGAGCGTGGAATATGGCAAAACGATCAAGGTGAACCGGGAACAGGGCACGTTTATCGAACCGCAGGTGCAGTTTACAGCAGGACGTTTAGGAAGCGCACACTATACTACTGACCGCGGAACGGAAGTGTATGCTGGCGGAATGAACAGTTTCATCGGCCGGGTAGGCTTGGTAGCAGGTCAAAAGGCCAAAGACGGCAGGAGTGATTTTTATATCAAGGGTTCGCTGCTGCACGAGTTCGGCGGTGAACGGGATATCACGATGCAGGCTGCTAACGGAGAAACTCTGGCGACTTCCAAAGATTATGGTGATACCTGGTTTGAGCTGGGTCTTGGGACTAATATCAAACTCAGTAAAACCAGTCAGTTCTACGGCGATATCGAACGCAGCTTCGGGGCCGAGATCCAAAAGAAATGGCAGATCAATGCCGGGGTGAGATTCGAATTTTAAAACTTTAAAATTGTCGGATGTGGCGGATATCACGCGCTATATTTATAGATGCCGCCTGCATCAGCAGGCGGCATTTGTTTTGCAGGAGAAAAGAGGGAACAGGGGTGTCGAAATGAGCGGGCAGAGAATAAAAAAAAGTTGATACCAGTGAAAAAGATTTTGAGGTTTATACTCAGGTCAAAGACGCTGTCTGCATGATAGATATTGAAAAAAATGAGCTTATCTATATGAATGAGGAAGCCAAAAATATTTCCAGGAAATTTTTGGCTGATGGGAATTATGTTGGCAAAAAGTGTTATGAAGTTTTGCATGGACAAAAAACAGTATGTTCTTTTTGCCAGAATAAGCTGCTTTCCCAGGAGGGTTTCTTATTAGAAGAGGTTTATCAGCCGTTTTTGAAGCGATATTTGCAATTAAAAAGTATTTTGGTTTGTACGAATAATAAAAAAGTGCGTTTTCAGGTTTTATCTGTTATTAATTCAGAAACCATAAAACTGGAAGAAAAACGTATTTATGAAAAACTGGAAGAAATGCGTCGGACGGATATGCTGACAGGAGTTTTTAACCGCTCATACTATGAAGAAGTTGCTGAAAGCATTGCAAATGACCTGCCGGAGACTTTAGGTGTAACTGTTATCAACATCAACGAGATGAAAAGGATCAACGATCAGTATGGTTCTGTTTTTGGCGACGCTATCTTAAAAGAGGTCGGTAAAAGTCTGCTTGAAGTATTTGAGGGCCATTGCTTTCGTATTGACGGCGACGAGTTTGTCGTTTTGAGCATAAACCAGACTAAAGCTGAATTTGAACAAGCTCTGAAAACTTTTAAGGAAAAGATAAAAGTTATTAAAAATGTCAGCACCGCCGTAGGCAGCAGCTGGAAAAATACTGGTCTGGATATGCAAAAACAGTTTGTGACTGCAAATAAAAAAATGAAAGAAGTCAAAGATACATATCATACACATCTGCACAGCATAGACAGAAAATATTTTAAAACAGCTAAAAAACTGCTGCAGGAAATTCACAAGCGGATGTTTACCGTTTATTTGCAGCCCAAAATAAATTTAAGTGATGAAAAATTAAATGGAGCGGAAGCTTTGGTGCGAAAGCTGAACGGTAAAGGCAACCTTGTTCCGCCAATTGATTTTATACCGGAATTGGAACAGAATGGACTGATCAGCTTTGTCGATTTTTTCGTTCTGGAAACTGTTTGCGAATATATACATAACTGGCAGAAACAGGGCAAAAAATTTATCAAGGTATCTGTTAATATGTCGCGTACGACTTTACGGAAAAAGAATGTCGTGCAGAAGGCGGTGGCTATTTGCAGCAAGTATCAGATCGGGCCGCAGCTGATCGAGATCGAAATTACAGAAAGTATCGGCGGCCTGGAGAAAAAATTAATTACCAGGCTGATGGATGATTTTCATGCTGCTGGCTTCAGTATTGCTTTGGACGATTTTGGCAGCGGGTTTTCCAATATTGCCGCTTTGGCAGAAAATGATTTTGATGTGGTAAAATTTGATAAAAGTTTGATCGATACCATTTTTGAAAATGATAAGTCGCGTACGGTCATTCAGCAGGCGATCAATCTTTGCAACGCGGTAAATAAAAATATTGAAACTGTGGGTGAAGGGGTTGAAACAGAGCAGCAGCTGCAGATTTTAAAGGAGTATGGCTGCGATATTGGTCAGGGTTATCTGTTTTCACGGCCAATACCGGAAGAAAAGTTTTTTGAAAGATTTTTTGACAGGAGAAAATGGAGAAAAATGTGATTAACAGGTTGGCGATTGCAGTATAAAACAGCGTTATTCAATAAAAATCCGATGTGGAGCGTGCTTCACATCGGGATTTTTATTAACAGTTCAGTGATTTGTAGAGCTGCAAAATCAATTACAATAATGAATATTAATTTCAAATAAATTTCCCTTGCGTTTTTAAATGACATATGTTATATTAAAAGTGCGTTAGCGAGGGCTAACTAAAACGACTGAATTTATGTTTATATAAGGAGGCAGTTATTATGTCATTGATCAACAAGGAAGTTAACGATTTAAGGTTCAGGCCTATGTAGGCAACGATTTTAAAGAGGTTACCAAAAAAGATATTTTAGGGAAATGGTCGGTGTTCTTTTTCTATCCGGCTGATTTTACCTTTGTGTGCCCGACTGAGTTAGAGGATCTGGCGAATAAATACGAAGAATTCAAAAAAAATCGGCTGCGAGATTTATTCCGTATCCTGCGATACTCATTTTGTCCATAAAGCATGGCATGATGCTTCGGCTACAATCAAAAAGATCCAGTATCCGATGTTGGCTGACCCGACCGGAGCTTTGGCAAGAGATTTCGATGTGATGATCGAAGCTGACGGCCTGGCCGAAAGAGGCAGCTTTATCGTTAATCCGGAAGGTAAGATCGTAGCTTATGAAGTTATTGCCGGCAATGTCGGACGTAATGCTGACGAGCTGCTGCGCCGTGTGCAGGCTTCGCAGTTTGTTGCCGAGCATGGCGATCAGGTCTGCCCTGCCAAATGGCAGCCTGGCGCAAGCACTTTGAAACCCAGTCTTGATCTGGTAGGGATTATCTGATCATGGAACGGATGTATGATGTCATCATCATCGGCGGCGGGCCTGCGGGCCTTGCCGCTGCCGTTTATATGGCCCGGGCCAAGTATAAGACGCTGGTTATTGAAAAAGAGAAGATCGGCGGTCTGATCACGATTACTTCCGAGGTGGTAAATTATCCGGGCGTTTTAAAAACTACGGGTAAAGAGCTTACTGAGCAGATGCGTCTGCAGGCAGAAAGCTTCGGGGCGGAGTTTTTACTGGCGGAGGCCTTGGAAAGCAAGCTGGACTGCGATATCAAAGAGGTGCGTACCGATAAGGGGACTTTTAAGTCGCTGGGTGTGATCATGGCTATGGGAGCCGTACCGCGGCAGGTGGGCTTTACAGGCGAGTCGGAATACCGCGGGCGCGGCGTTGCATATTGTGCTACCTGTGACGGCGAATTTTTTACTGGTCTGGATGTATTTGTTGTGGGCGGTGGTTTTGCTGCTGCCGAAGAAGCGATTTTTCTGACCCGTTATGCGCGGCATGTGACAGTGCTGGTGCGCGGTGATGATTTTACCTGTGCCGGGTCGATCGCCGATGAAGTGAAGCGGCATGAGCAGATAACAGTGCTGTATAATACTGCCATGCTGGAAGTCGGCGGAGGAGACGTACTGCGTTATGCTGTTTATGAAAACTGCAAGACCGGTGAACGTACACGTTATGAGACCGGTGACGCGACCTTCGGCGTATTTGTTTTTGCCGGGTATGTTCCTGTAGGCGGCCCGCTGTTGAACGGTCTGGAAACTGACTGTGAAGGTTATCTGGTCACCGATATGGATCAAAAGACTAATCTGGACGGCGTTTATGGCGCCGGTGACTTATGCATCAAAAATCTGCGGCAGGTGGTCACAGCGGTGTCTGACGGCGCTAAAGCGGCTACTTCGCTGGAGAAATATGCTGCACAGCTGCACGATAAGCTGAAGCTGCCGCGTTTTGCAGTAACTAAAAA
>ENA-OQDT01000864-OQDT01000864.1-human-gut-metagenome-genome-assembly--contig:-NODE-864-length-19168-cov-9.522924_pt1 | contig 19168 bp, 15 predicted proteins | sample MGYA00242786_ERZ504617 | MGnify/ENA primary metagenome ERZ504617 (study PRJEB26092, sample SAMD00036337) | human gut metagenome | host: Homo sapiens | study: EMG produced TPA metagenomics assembly of...
CAGAAAGATAAGTTGGAAAGTCTGATTGCAGAGTTCCGTCTGCAAAAGGTCCGTAAGAATAAAGGCAACCAGTTTATCCGGTGGCGAGCGCCGTCGTACGGAGATTGCCCGTTGCTTGGCCATCGATCCGAAGTTCATTATGCTGGACGAGCCGTTTGCCGGAGTAGACCCTATTGCGGTGGAAGATATTCAGCAGATTGTCTGGAAGTTGAAAGACCGGAATATCGGTATTCTGATAACCGACCACAATGTGCAGGAAACCTTGAGCATTACCGACCGTGCTTATCTGCTGTTTGAAGGAAAATCCTGTTTCAAGGTACGCCCGAAGAGCTTGCCGAGAATAAGATTGTACGCGAAAAGTATTTGAGTAACAGTTTTGTGCTTCGCCGCAAGGACTTTATGGTGTAGACGTTCCGGTTTTGCAGCAGCATATAAACAATAAAAAAGACCGTCCGAGACGGTCTTTTTTTATTTTCTCCTTTAATCTATATGATTAGTATTTCGGAGGTCTTGCTTCTTTTACCACCATCTGGCGACCGAAAAATTCGGCGCCGTCCAGTTCGGAGATAGCTTTTGGCGGCAGCTGCGCTGTCTTCCATTTCTACGAATGCAATGCCTCTGAAACGTCCGGTTGCGCGGTCCATGATAAATTTTAACAGAAGATACTGTGCCGTAGTTCCTCCATAACCTTTTGCAGGTCATCTTCCTTAACTCGGTAGTTAAGGTTTCCAACATAAATGATTCATAACGAAAAATGTAAATAATATAAAAATGAATAAAACTCTCTTAGAAAGACAGCCGAATAATAAAAGGATTGCAACGACAGAGAGTTTACAAAAACGTTTTTTCAACGGAAGTAAAAACCATGTAATGGAAATCGAGAAACTAATATGCCATCATTCTGCGACAAAGGAACACATTAATTTCGGATATACAATACTTTTTCTCAATTATTTTTATTTCTCTTGCCATAAGACGGAAAGAATGCCCCGCTCATCTATATATTTCTTTGATTTTAATGGATTTGTTGTATTTACCTGCCGGCAATATGTTTTCCTGATATAGGTTTATTCCCTTGTTCAGGGGTGTCCGCTGATTTATGACATGTGTACCAAATAATTTCTTCCTTTGGTACACGTTGTACCTTACTAAGGTACGGCGGCTACCACTCTTTGGTACGGCGGCTACCACTCTTTGGTACGACGGCTACCACCCTTTGGTACGACAGCTACCACAGTGTGGTATTCCTGCTATCAAGCGGTGGTATTGGGAAGATTGCCCGGAGGTACTGCATTAAAGAAACGGGATGGAAAAGTTTTGGCGGTAGGGGAGGCAAAGGAAATAATTGCTTGTGATTTTTTGATAATTAAAAGATTAACGTTAATTTTGCACGCTCAAATTGGAGAATGAAATAAAGTATAAATCAAATAAATAATTGTCAGAATGAACGTTTCATTGCAAAACATTGACAAAGTAAGCGCACTGCTTACTGTAAAGCTTGAGAAAGCAGACTATCAGGAAAAGGTAGACAAATCATTGAAGAACTTCCGTCAGAAAGCTCAAATCCCCGGTTTCCGTAAAGGCATGGTTCCGATGAGCCTGGTGAAGAAAATGTATGGTAAGTCGGTATTGGCTGAAGAGGTTAATAAGCTTCTTTCTGATTCTGTATATAAGTATATCCAAGATAATAAGGTGAATATTTTGGGCGAGCCTCTGCCTAATGAAGACAAGCAGAAAGCTATCGACTTCGATACAATGGAAGAATTTGAATTCCTGTTCGATATTGCTTTGGCTCCGGAATTCAAAGCTGAGATTACTGCAGACGATAAAGTAGATTACTATACGATCGATGTAACCGAAGAAATGGTTGACAACCAGGTGAAGGCTTATACGCAGCGTAACGGTAAGTACGAAAAGGTAGACGCCTATGCCGACAACGATATGTTGAAGGGTCTGCTCGCCGAACTGGACGCAGAAGGCAACACCAAAGAAGGCGGCATTCAGGTGGAAGGTGCCGTTATGATGCCGGCATATATGAAGAACGATGACCAGAAAGCTATCTTTGCCAATGCAAAGGTAAACGATGTACTCGTATTCAATCCTTATACAGCATGGGATGGCAATGCAGCCGAACTCTCTTCGCTGTTGAAGGTAGACAAAGAAGCTGCTGCCGAAATGAAATCCAACTTCAGCTTCCAGGTAGAGGAAATTACCCGTTTCGTGGCAGGTGAGCTGAATCAGGAGATTTTCGATCAGGTATTTGGCGAAGGCGTTGTCAAGACCGAAGAAGAATTCCGTGCTAAAGTGAAAGAGGTTATCGCCAACCAGTTTGTAGCTGACAGCGATTATAAATTCCTGTTGGATGCTCGTAAGATGCTGATGGAAAAAGTCGGTAAATTGGAATTCCCGGATGCGTTGCTCAAACGTATCATGCGTCTGAACAATCAGGACAAGGACGAAAAATTCGTAGAAGACAATTACGACAAGAGCATCGAAGAACTGACTTGGCATCTGATTAAAGAGCAACTGGTGAAAATCAACGATATTAAAGTTGAACAGGATGACATCCTCAATATGGCAAAGGAAACTACCCGTGCACAGTTTGCACAGTACGGTATGCTGAGCGTGCCCGAAGAAATCCTCGACAACTATGCAAAAGAAATGTTGAAGAAGAAAGAAAGCATCGAAGGCCTGGTGAACCGCGTTGTCGAAACGAAATTGGCTTCAGCCTTGAAAACGCAGGTAACGTTGGAGAACAAGAGCATCTCGGCTGCGGATTTCAACAAGATGTTTGAATAAGATTTTGGCGGGAAGCCGCTGATTTTTATAAAGAAACACAGAGTTTGACAAACTATAACTCTGTGTTTTTTTGTGTCTCTGTGTTCTTTTTCGTTTCTTTGCATTCACATTAAAAAATTAAAAAGAGAAAGACAATGGATGATTTTAGAAAATACGCTACCAAGCATTTGGGAATGAACAGCTTGGTGCTGGATGATGTGATTAAATCACAAGCCGGGTATTTAAATCCCTATATCCTGGAAGAGCGTCAGTTGAATGTAACTCAATTGGACGTATTCTCCCGCCTGATGATGGACCGCATCATTTTCCTCGGTACGCAGATAGATGACTATACCGCCAATACCCTGCAGGCTCAATTACTGTATCTGGATTCTGTAGACCCGGGCAAGGACATCTCTATCTATATCAACTCGCCGGGTGGTTCGGTATATGCCGGACTGGGCATTTACGACACCATGCAGTTCATTAGCAGCGATGTAGCCACCATCTGCACCGGTATGGCTGCCAGTATGGCGGCAGTATTGCTGGTGGCCGGAGCGGAAGGCAAGCGTTCTGCACTGACGCACTCGCGCGTAATGATTCACCAGCCGATGGGCGGCGCACAAGGACAAGCCTCGGACATTGAAATCACGGCACGCGAAATCCAAAAATTGAAGAAAGAACTTTATACTATCATAGCCGACCATTCGCATACATCTTTCGATAAGGTGTGGGCCGACTCCGATCGCGACTATTGGATGACGGCGCAGGAAGCCAAAGAGTATGGTATGATAGACCAAGTCTATACAAAGAAATAAATATGGCAGACTCTAAACGAAACAAGAACAGATGCAGTTTCTGCGGACGCTCGGAAGATGAGGTCGGCTTCCTTATAACGGGGATGAACGGCTACATCTGCGATAGTTGTGCTGTCCAGGCCTATGAGATTACTCAAGAGGCTTTGGATGCCCAAAAAGGCGGTGGCGCTATGAAACTGAATCTGAAAGAACTTCCTAAACCTGTAGAGATTAAGAATTTTCTCGATCAGTATGTTATCGGGCAGGATGATGCGAAACGTTTCCTGTCGGTATCTGTGTACAATCATTATAAGCGCCTGCTGCAGAAAGCGGGGGATGATGATGTGGAGATTGAAAAGTCCAATATCATCATGGTGGGCAGTACCGGAACCGGTAAGACTTTGCTTGCCCGTACCATTGCCAAATTGTTGCATGTACCTTTTACTATCGTGGATGCAACCGTGCTGACGGAAGCCGGTTACGTAGGCGAGGATATTGAAAGTATCCTTACCCGTCTGTTGCAGGTGGCGGACTATAACGTGGCGCAAGCGGAGCAAGGCATTGTGTTTATAGATGAAATAGACAAGATAGCCCGTAAAAGCGACAATCCTTCCATTACCCGTGATGTAAGCGGTGAGGGCGTACAACAGGGATTGTTGAAGCTGCTGGAAGGCTCGGTCGTGAATGTTCCGCCTCAGGGAGGACGTAAGCATCCTGACCAGAAGATGATCCCGGTGAACACCAAGAATATATTGTTTATTTGCGGCGGTGCATTCGACGGCATCGAGAAGAAAATAGCGCAACGCCTCAATACTAATGTCGTGGGTTATGGAGCGGTGCGCAATACGGCATCCATCGACAAGAATAATATGATGCAGTACATTGCTCCGCAGGATTTGAAATCGTTCGGCCTGATTCCCGAAATCATCGGTCGTCTGCCGGTATTGACCTATTTGAATCCTTTGGACCGTACGGCATTGCGTGCCATTCTGACGGAACCGAAAAATTCCATAATCAAGCAATACGTCAAGTTGTTTGAAATGGATGGTGTGAAGCTGACTTTTGAAGATGCGGTGTTTGAGTATATTGTAGACAAAGCTATTGAATACAAGCTGGGAGCTCGCGGTTTGCGTTCCATCGTAGAAACCATTATGATGGATGCGATGTTTGAAATCCCTTCCGAACACAAAGATGGTTTTACAGTAACTTTGGACTATGCCCGTGCCCAGTTGGAAAAAGCGAATATGGCAAGACTTCAAAATGCTTAAAATCAAAAGGTAATACAAATAAAGCAGACTTTTTTGTGTTTTATTGAAAAATATTCGGCGGATTATGCTTGAAATTTAAGAAGTTGTTTATAACTTTGTTAGAGTTCTTGAAAATAAGAAACGTCATGTAGCGGCGTTATTAATAGCTTAACTCAATAAACAACCTAATGAATCATGGCAGGGAAGAAGATTAATTTGACAGACCAGCTGAAGAACTACTTCGGGTTCGACACTTTTAAAGGAAATCAGGAAGCAATCATACAGAATCTGTTGGCGGGTAACGATACTTTCGTGTTGATGCCCACCGGCGGTGGAAAGTCTTTGTGCTATCAGTTACCCTCTTTGTTGATGGACGGCACGGCCATTGTGATTTCTCCTCTGATTGCCCTGATGAAGAATCAGGTCGATGCGATGCGTAATTTCAGCGAGGAGGATGGAATAGCTCATTTCATCAATTCTTCCCTAAACAAGAGTGCGATAGACCAGGTGAAGTCCGATATCCTTGCCGGGCGGACGAAACTGCTGTATGTAGCTCCGGAGTCTTTGACAAAAGAAGAGAACGTGGAGTTCCTGAAAACGGTTAAGATTTCTTTCTATGCCGTAGATGAGGCCCATTGTATTTCTGAATGGGGACATGACTTCCGACCGGAATATCGTCGTATCCGTCCTATTATCAATGAAATCGGGAAAGCTCCGCTCATTGCATTGACTGCAACCGCCACACCGAAGGTGCAGCACGATATCCAAAAGAATCTGGGTATGGTGGAAGCGCAGGTGTTCAAGTCGTCTTTCAATCGTCCGAACCTTTATTATGAGGTACGTCCCAAGACTGCAAACGTAGATAAGGATATTATCAAGTTCATCAAGAACAATCCGGAAAAGTCGGGTATCATTTATTGCCTGAGCCGGAAGAAAGTAGAGGAACTTGCCGAGATACTTCAGGCAAACGGGATTAATGCCCGTGCCTATCATGCCGGAATGGATTCGGCCACACGAACACAGAATCAGGATGATTTCCTTATGGAAAAAATCGATGTGATCGTGGCCACGATTGCTTTCGGTATGGGTATTGACAAACCGGATGTGCGTTATGTGATTCACTATGATATTCCGAAAAGCCTGGAGGGGTATTATCAGGAAACCGGACGTGCCGGAAGAGATGGAGGCGAAGGACAGTGTATTACTTTTTATACCAATAAAGACCTGCAGAAACTGGAAAAGTTTATGCAAGGCAAGCCTGTTGCAGAGCAGGAAATAGGCAAGCAGCTTCTGCTGGAAACCGCTGCGTATGCCGAATCGTCCGTTTGCCGCCGAAAAACGTTGCTACACTATTTCGGTGAGGAATATACGGAAGAAAATTGTGGAAATTGTGACAACTGTTTAAATCCGAAAAAACAAGTGGAAGCTCAAGAATTATTGTGTACCGTGATTGAAGCTATTCTCGCGGTGAAAGAAAATTTTAAAGCGGACTATATTATAGACATAATACAAGGTAAGGAAACTTCAGAAGTGCAGGCGCATCTGCACGAAGATCTTGAAGTGTTCGGCTCTGGTATGGGCGAAGAAGACAAAACGTGGAATGCTGTGATCCGTCAGGCACTTATTGCCGGTTACCTGAGTAAGGATGTCGAAAACTATGGCTTGCTGAAAGTGACAGATGACGGTAAGAAGTTCCTTAAACATCCCAAATCATTCAAAATAGTGGAAGACAATGACTTTGAGGATGTGGAAGAGGAAGCACCTGCACGTGGAGGCGGTGCGTGTGCGGTAGACCCGGCATTGTACTCCATGTTGAAGGACTTACGAAAGAAGTTGTCCAAGAAGTTGGAAGTGCCTCCTTATGTCATTTTCCAAGACCCATCTTTGGAAGCGATGGCGACCATATATCCGGTGACTTTGGACGAGTTGCAGAACATACCGGGTGTAGGAGCCGGAAAGGCAAAACGCTACGGCGAGGAATTCTGTAAACTCATTAAGCGGCACTGTGAGGAGAATGAGATTGAACGTCCCGAGGACTTGCGTGTGCGTACTGTGGCCAATAAGTCAAAAATGAAGGTGGCCATCATTCAGGCCATTGACCGTAAGGTGGCATTGGATGACATTGCCATGTCAAAGGGCATTGAGTTTGAAGAGCTGCTGGATGAGATAGAAGCTATCGTCTACTCCGGAACGAAATTGAATATCGACTATTTCTTGGAGGATATTATGGATGAAGACCACTTGCTGGATATCTATGATTATTTCAAGGAATCTACCACTGATAAGATTGACGATGCTCTGGATGAGTTGGGCGATGACTTTACAGAAGAAGAGGTACGTTTGGTACGCATCAAGTTTATTTCAGAGATGGCAAACTGATTGGTTTTAGTTGATAAAAAAGAAAAAAATGTTGCGTGCAAGTATACGGAATGGAATAAAAACCGTATATTTGCACGCAATAAATTTTAAACGCATAGCCCTATGTCATTTATTGCTGATAAGATTGTAATGGATGGATTAACTTATGACGACGTACTGTTAATCCCCGCTTATTCTGAAGTCTTGCCTAAAACAGTCGAACTCTCGACTAAGTTTTCACGAAACATTGAGTTAAAAATCCCGTTTGTAACTGCTGCCATGGATACGGTTACCGAAGCGAAGATGGCTATTGCCATTGCCCGCGAAGGTGGTATCGGAGTTATTCATAAGAATATGTCCATTGAGGAGCAGGCACGTCAGGTAGCTATTGTGAAGCGTGCTGAAAACGGTATGATTTATGACCCGGTGACTATCAAGAGAGGTTCTACGGTAGCTGATGCGCTGGCTTTGATGGCTGAATACAAGATTGGTGGTATTCCGGTGGTAGATGATGAGAGATATTTGGTAGGCATTGTTACCAATCGTGACCTTCGTTTTGAGAAAGATATGAATAAGCGTATCGATGAGGTAATGACTAAGGAGAACATCATTACTACCAATCCTACGACGGATATGGAGGCTGTTTCTCAAATTCTGCAAGAACATAGAATCGAGAAGTTGCCGGTAGTAGATAAAGACAATAAATTGGTAGGTCTGATTACCTATAAGGATATTACCAAGGCAAAGGATAAACCTATGGCGTGCAAGGATAGCAAAGGTCGTCTGCGCGTTGCTGCCGGAGTGGGAGTGACGAATGACACTTTGGAGCGCATGCGGGCTTTGGTGGATGCAGGGGCGGATGCCATTGTCATTGATACGGCTCACGGACATTCCAAGGGGGTTATTGAAAAATTGAAAGAAGCCAAGGCTAACTTCCCTCATATTGATATTGTTGTTGGTAATATTGCTACCGGTGAAGCTGCGAAGGCATTGGTCGAGGCTGGTGCTGATGGAGTAAAGGTGGGCATCGGTCCGGGTTCCATCTGCACTACCCGTGTAGTTGCCGGTGTGGGTGTTCCTCAGTTGTCTGCGGTTTATGATGTGGCAAAGGCACTGAAGGGCACGGGTATTCCTTTGATTGCCGATGGCGGTTTGCGTTACTCGGGCGACGTAGTGAAGGCGTTGGCTGCCGGTGGTTACAGCGTGATGATCGGTTCGCTGGTTGCCGGAACGGAAGAGTCTCCGGGCGATACGATTATTTTCAACGGTCGTAAGTTCAAGTCCTATCGGGGTATGGGGTCGCTGGAAGCTATGGAAAATGGTTCCAAGGACCGCTACTTCCAAAGCGGTACCAGTGACGTGAAGAAATTGGTTCCAGAGGGCATTGCTGCCCGCGTTCCTTATAAAGGTACTTTGTATGAAGTGATTTATCAGTTGGTTGGCGGTCTGCGTGCCGGTATGGGCTATTGCGGTGCAGCCAATATAGAGAAACTGCACGATGCCAAGTTTACCCGCATTACTAATGCAGGTGTACTGGAAAGTCATCCGCACGATGTATCTATAACCAGTGAGGCACCGAACTATAGCCGTCCAGAGTAAGATAATAACAAAATAATAGTGAATGCCCGGAGAGAGATTGCCGCTTTCCGGGCATTTTGTTTATATTTGCAGCCGTATAAAAAGAACGGATGGTGCTTATGGTTAGATTGTTTTGGGTGTTTTTCTTCCTCGGGTTCGGATTGGCTGTTTCGGCCCAGGACGATCCGGTACTGATGCGTATCAATGGAAAGGAGGTCCTCCGTTCTGAATTCGAACGTAGCTATAATAAGGGCGGTACCTCTGTCGGTGCAGGCCGGAAGGCATTGGATGCATATGTGAATAAGTTTATAGACTTCAGGCTGAAAATAGAGGCTGCCGAAGTTGCGGGATTGGATACTTCCCGTGTCTTCCAGAAGGAGCAGGATGAGTATCGCCGCTGTCTGATTAAATCATACTTGACAGATGAGGAGACGGCAGAGCAGGAGGCACGGCAGTATTATGACAAGATGAAATCCGGCCGGCGTGCGGGCCGGGTATATGTGAAGCATATTTTTAAATATCTCCCCCAGAATATTTCCGGTCATACCTTGCGTGAGATGGAGTCCAGGATGGATTCTATCTACAGGGCTCTTGCAAAGGAAGGGGGAGCTGTGCCGTCTTTCGATGCTTGCGTCGAGCAATTTTCCGATGAGAAGAAAGCGTTTTGGGTGGGTTGGCTGCAGATGCCGGTGGAGTTTGAGGATATTGTATTCGGGTTGAATGCCGGAGAGATTTCCCGTCCGTTCCTCACTCCTCAAGGCATTCATATCGTGAAAGTACTCGAACAGCAGGAAATCCTTCCTTTTGAGAGGATGAAGGACAAGATAATCCGTTGTCAAACCCGTCGTCATGGAATGGATAAAGGAACGCGGGCTTTTGTGGATAAACTGAAGAAAGAATATCACTATATGCCGGATAAAGCCGGTATCGACGAACTGCTGGCCAAAGGAAGCACTTCCCGTGTATTGTTTACACTGGATGGCAAGGCATACGGTGGAAAAGAGTTTGCCGGATTTGCCGCTGTTTATCCGGCAGGGACGCACAGACAGTTGGAGGCTTTTACAGTAAAAACGATTCTGGACTATGAAAACTCCCGTCTGGAATTGAAGCATCCCGAATTCTGTGCGTTGGTGCAGGGGCATCGTGACAGCATGTTGCTTGCCGAAATCACTGACCGTGAAGTGGGAAAGAGGAGTGTGGTGGATGAAGCGGGATTGAAAGCATATTTTGAGGCGCACCGTTCGGACTTCCATTGGGACGAACCGCGTTATAAGGGTATTGTGCTGCATTGTACTACCAAGCGGGTGGCGAAGCAAGTACGGAAATTTCTGAAACAGATTCCGGAAGAGGAGTGGATGGATGCCATCCGTCTCACCTTCAATGCCGGCGATACTCCCAAGGTGCAGGCAGAGCAAGGATTATTTGCCCCTGGTGATAATGCATATGTGGATGATTTTGTGTTCAAAGGGAAGGATGCAACCCCGGTTTTGTCATTTCCCTTTACTGCTGTACAAGGTCGTAAGCAGAAGGGACCGGATAGTTGGCAAGAGGTGCGAGAGCCGCTCATAACCGCTTATCGGAACTATTTGGAAATGCATTGGGTGGCAAAGTTGCGTGCTGCCGGTAAGGTTGAAATTGACCAAGAGGTTTTAAAAACCGTTAATAATCACTGATGCAACCGATTAAAACACTATCTTCGTACCTCAAAACGAAGTAAATATCAGTTGGTGATGCGAACAACCTGCTTTGGGCTTTTAATTTTCCTTCTCTGTGCGGCGTGCAGCGAGCAGCACGACCATAAAGGGCGGACACCGTTAGTGGAGTTGGACGGCAATTTCCTTTACCGGGAAGATTTGCAATCGGTACTTCCTGCCGGTTTGTCCAAAGACGACAGTCTGTTGTTTGCAGAACATTATATCCGTAATTGGGTGGAAGATATTTTGCTGTACGATAAAGCGCAGAGCAATATTCCCAATAATGGTGAGATTGATAAACTTGTGGAGAATTATCGCAAAGCATTGATAATGCATACCTATCAGCAGGCTTTAATACATCAGCGGCTATCAGAGGAGATTTCAGAACAAGACTTGACGGAGTATTACGAGAAGAACCAGGCGCTCTTCAAGGTGGAACGTCCGTTGATGAAAGGCTTGTTCATCAAAGTTCCTTTGACAGCCCCGCAGCTGGGCAATGTTCGTCGCTGGTACAAGACGGAAACCCGTGAGGCGGTGGAACATCTGGAAAAGTACAGTCTGCAGAATGCTGTGAAGTATGAGTATTTTTATGATAAATGGGTGCCGGTATCGGAAGTGCTGGATATGCTGCCCTTGAAGGTTCCTGATGTGGACGAGTATCTGGACAAGAATCGCCATGTAGAGCTGAAGGATACGGCTTTCCATTATTTCCTGAATGTGAGCGATTATCGCCCGGTGGGAGAGCAGGAACCCTATGAGTTTGCCCGTAGGCAAGTGAAGGATATGCTGCTGAACGTGAAGCAGGTGGAATTCATGAAGCAAGTGAAGGATGATTTGTACCAACGGGCGGTGAAAAGAGACAAGATTAAATATTATTTAGAATAAGACACCAAGAATGAAACAGTGTATGAACTTTAAGTTTGTAATTTTATTTGCCTTGACGCTATTAGTCGGTTCTACCGTTTATGGACAAGACAACGTAATTGACGAGGTAGTGTGGGTAGTAGGTGACGAGGCTATACTGAAGTCCGAAGTGGAAGAAGCACGCATGAGTGCATTGTATGAAGGACGCAAATTTGACCGTGACCCTTATTGCGTGATACCGGAGGAGATAGCCGTGCAGAAGCTGTATCTTCACCAGGCTGCCCTCGACAGTATCGAAGTATCCGAGAGTGAGGTTATCCAGCGTGTGGACTATATGACGAACATGTACATCGCCAACATCGGTTCGCGCGAGAAAATGGAGGAATACTTCAACAAGACTTCCAGTCAGATTCGTGAAACGCTGCGCGAGAATGCCCGTGAAGGATTGAAGGTTCAGAAGATGCAGCAGAAACTGGTGGGTGAGATTAAGATAACTCCGGCTGAGGTGCGCCGTTACTTCAAGGATTTGCCGCAGGACAGCATTCCTTATATCCCTACCCAGGTGGAGGTGCAGATTATCACTCAGCAGCCTAAGGTCCCTTTGGAGGAAATAGAAGATGTAAAGAGGCGTCTGCGTGAGTATACCGACCGTGTCAATAAGGGCGAAAGCTTTTCCATGTTGGCTCGTCTGTACTCCGAGGACCGTGGCTCGGCCATGCGTGGCGGTGAAATAGAGTTTTCGGGACGTGGTATGCTGGACCCCGCTTATGCCAATGTAGCTTTCAACTTGCAAGACCCCAGCAAGGTTTCCAAGATTGTAGAGTCTGAATATGGTTTCCATATCATTCAGTTGATAGAGAAGCGCGGTGACCGTATTAAAACACGCCACATTCTGTTGAAACCGCATATTCCGGAAGAAGCTCTGGCTGCCGGTTGTGCCCGTTTGGATTCTATTGCCGATGATATCCGCAATAACAAGTTCTCTTTTGAAGAGGCTGCCTCAGTGCTTTCGCAGGATAAGGATACGCGTAACAATCATGGTTTGTTGCCGAATCCCAATACGAACACTTCCCGTTTTGAGATGCAGGAACTTCCCCCTGAAATAGCCAAGGTGGTGGATAAGATGAAAGTGGGCGAAATCTCTGAAGCCTTCACTATGATTCCGCAAAAGACCGGAAAAGAAGAGTGTGTGATTGTGAAACTGAAGAGCCGTACGACGGGACACAAGGCTACCATTGCCGATGACTATCAGAACTTGAAAGAGATTGTGTTGGAGAAACGCCGCGACGAAGTGCTAGACAAGTGGATTCGTGAGAAGCAGAAGCACACGTATGTCCGTATCAAGGATAATTGGAAGAATAACTGTACGTTCAAGTATCCGGGCTGGATCAAAGAATAATCCGGAAGGATTTACATGGATTTGTATGCAAAAGAAGAATACAAAAAATCATTTCCTGAACAAGCATAGATACCTCCTGGTAGGCATTCTATGCTTGTTTGGCATCTGTCTGCTGAGTGCGCAGGACAAAAAGAAGAGTACTGGTGCACCGGAGAAGAGGAAAGTGGACTCGATTGAACAGAAAAAGACGGAGACGTCGGAAAAGAAGAAGACGCGCGTCGATTTGTTGTACGCAGATGAGGCGCAGGCAGACAAACAGTTGCGTCCTGATGTGCAGGTACTCATCGGTTCGGTGAGGATGAAGCATGACAGTATGTACATGTTCTGTGATAGTGCGCTGATATTCGAAAAGATAAATTCTGTGGAGGCATTCGGCAATGTGCGTATGGAGCAGGGTGACACCTTGTTTATCTATGGAGACTATCTGTATTATGACGGCATGTCGCAGCTGGCCATGCTGCGTGAGAATGTACGTATGATAAATCGTAATACGGTGCTGACAACCGACAGTTTGAACTATGACCGTCTGTACGATTTGGGTTATTACTTCGAAGGCGGTACGCTGACCGACGAGGATAATGTGCTGACTTCCGAGTGGGGAGAATATAGCCCTGCCACCAAGTTGGCTGTCTTCAACCACGACGTGAAGCTGGTCAACCCGAAGTTTGTCTTGACTTCGGATACCTTGAAGTATAGTACAGCTACCAAGATTGCTACCATTCTAGGTCCCTCCGACATTGTGAGTGATCAAAATCATATTTATTCCGAACGTGGCGTGTATAATACGACTACTGAGCAGGCAGAACTGCTCGACCGTTCCGTACTGACCAACGACGGCAAGAAATTGACCGGTGACAGCCTTTTCTACGACCGCATCTTGGGATACGGTGAGGCTTTTGACAATGTACAGATGAATGATACGGTCAACCGGAACATGTTGACTGGCGACTACTGTTTCTACAACGAACTGACCGGAAGCGCCGTTGCCACCAAACGTGCCGTAGCTATCGACTATTCGCAGGGCGACAGTCTGTTTATGCACGGTGATACTTTGCGGCTGATTACCTACCATATGAATACCGATTCCATGTACCGGGAGATGCGTGCCTATCATAAGGTGCGTGCTTATCGCACGGATGTGCAGGCCGTATGCGATTCGTTGGTGTATAATTCCAAGGACTCTTGCATGACGATGTACACCGACCCTATCTTGTGGCACGGGGAACAACAGTTGTTGGGCGAGGAAATTAAAATTTACATGAACGATAGTACCATCGACTGGGCACATATCATCAATCAGGCCCTGACGGTAGAGAAAAAGGACAGTATTCACTATAACCAAGTTTCCGGTAAGGAGATGAAAGCTTTCTTCATAGATGGAGACATGCGTCTGGTGGAGGTAAACGGCAATGTACTGGTGGTGTATTATCCGGTAGAGGAGAAGGACAGTTCGCTGATTATGATGAACTATTCGGAAGGTGGACTTTTGAAAATGTACTTGAAGGAGAGAAGAATGGAGCGCGGAGTCTTTGTTGGAAAGACTACCGGTACAGCCTATCCTTTGGACCAGATTCCACCAGATAAGAGATTTTCCTTTACTGTTGACTATGGTTCCTGTCCCATTTCCGAGTAAATATCGAATTTAATTTTTTTCCGGACTCTTCATCACTTCTGCTGTAATACTCACCATAGTGTTTGTAATAAGAAGAGTAATATTTGTCATCACTGGTATCTACTTTACTCATAACAGCACCTAAAACCCGGCATCCACTTCTCTCCAGCTGTTTGAATGCTTTCTGTGCATCCCGGTATCTGACATTGCCAGGCTGGACCAGGAAGATTGCACCATCACAGCACCTTCCGATTACTGCTGCATCAATGACTGTTCCGATGGGTGGTGTATCAATCAGTATGTAATTATAATATTCTCTGATTTCCTTCAGAAATACTCTGAAAATATTCTCGCTGAGAAGTCCCGACGGGTTCGGTGCACTGGGACCTCCGAATATAATATCCATATTCGGGAAATTCGTAGAATAGATAATATCCTGTAATGCCACCTGACCACTCAGAAGCTGTGAAAGACCTTTTATTTCTTCTTCCACACCCAGTCGACCGGCATATGCCGTTTTTCTGATATCTGCATCAAGAAGGAGAACTTTCTTACCGATGCTTCCAAGCTCCTGGGCAAGGCTGAGCACTACATCGCTCTTTCCTTCGTTTGGGAAACAGCTTGTGATCAGAATTGTTTTTATGCTCTGACCTGACAGTTGGATATTGGTACGCAGAGTTTTAATCGCTTCGCTGTAAAAATAATCCGATTTTCTTTTATCTGTTAAATTGAGTTTCTTCATTGCTCAGATTCCTCCATTGGTCTAACGGTGCTTCTTATTCTTCTTATTGCTCTTTGGTTTCCTGTTCTTCATATGTACATAGTCTTTTCTGTCAGGAACCTTGGCAAGAACGGAAACGCCCAGATATTTTTCAATATCTTCTTCCGTCTTAATGGTATCATCCATTACTGCATATACAACTACGATTGCCGCACATGCAAGGAAACCAAGCAGGAAACCAAGTACTGCATTCTTCTTCACACTTGGGGATGTTCTCTCTGTAGCAATCTTACCGACTTCAATGATCTTAGGTGGAATAACTTCCATCTTATCTCCAATAAAGGATGAGGAAACATTTGCAAGCTCATCTACAATTTTCTTTGCCATTGCGGAATCTGCATTTTCAACAGTGATCTCGAGAATACGGGTATCTGTCGGATTGTTGATCGTTATATCTTTTTTCAGATCTTCCGCTTTCATATCCAGATCCAGATTTGAAATTACCTGTTCCAGTACAGGAGTACTTGTAATCAATACCGTATAATCACTTGTCAGACTGGCACCTAACTGCAAATCCGCCAATGATGTCAGTGTAGTTTCCTTTGAAAGTACAAGAATGCTGGATGTAGAACTATAGATTGGTGTCATCAAAAACTGTGTACACGCCCCTCCGATACAGCCGCCTGCAAGAGCAACCATCAGTACCAGCAGGATTTTCTTTTTAAGCGCATAAAATATTTCCAGTAAGTCAATTTCAACTTCATCATCATTGACATCCAGTCCCTGCGCCCTGCTGTTCTCAACATTATTATTCAAATTGTCTAACATCTGATAATTTCCTTTTCCTTTTTCTTATAGTTATAGTTCTTGTTGGTTACTGTCCGCATATAATATTACACGATATATTACCCAGAATAAAACAAACAGTAACTATGATATAAATCTAGCTTATTGTATATCAGCAGGCAAAAAAGTCAACCTGTCGTCTTATTTTTCTTTCCAAAATTCGCTCAGGATTACGAATAAACAATTCATCTGCATAGTCCTGACCGAATTTCGCAGTAACCACACGGTATGCCTCACCAATCCTGCTGATTCTCTTTGTACTGTTATGGCAGTCTGAACCGACGAAATGCAAAAGATCCTGTTTCATTACTCTATTACAATATCGTTTGGTAAAAAATCCGTCTTTTCCTGTGATGCTGTCTGCATTGATCTGCATACAGACACCCATATCTACCAGTTCTTCCACAAAATCCATACTGGTGCGTGTGGCCTCATAACGTTCTATATGCGCCACGATTGGCTTATATCCCCCTGACAGCAGTGTGCTGAGACGTTCGCGTATATAATTCTCTTCTGAATTATGAGAAAATTCTGTGAGAACATATCGGGAGCCTGCCATTGTCATGACCTTATTTTCTCTGAGCATGGAGATCATCTCCATGTTTGTGTGAAATTCACACCCCAGATATACATGAAGATCCGAAGCGACTTCTGCTGCTGCTTTCTCCACCAGTTTAAACTGCTCTTTTACCTTCTCTGCTGATGTTTCAAACATTCGAAAGCGAAAATGAGGGGTTGCAATAATTGTCCTTACACCCTGTTCATATTCCATTCGGAGCAATTTTCCTGTTTCTTCTATGTCTATGGCTCCATCGTCTACCCCGGGTACAATATGGCAATGTATATCATAAATTCCTTTTCCGGACATTCTATTACTCCTTCCTGATCACCTGTAAACGAATATATTTTCTGTCGGCAATGTTATTTATAATTTCCCTGTAACTGCTGACCGTATTTATAATCCGAAAAATCAACCGGCTCCGTATGATCAATCTCATACAAAGCCGGTTGATAAATATTCATGAGTATTCTTTTATGAGTAATCTCTTATTATTCTTCTGCAGCTTCCTCAGCCGATGCCTCAAGAGCTTTCATGCTCAGGCTGATCTTCTTGTCTTCGCCGTTGAAGTCAACAACCTTAGCTTCGATCTCCTGTCCGATGGAAAGTACGTCTGCTGGTTTGGCAACGTGCTCTCTGGAAATCTGGGATACATGAAGAAGTGCATCTACACCAGGTGCAAGCTCTACGAATGCACCGAAGTCTGTCATACGTGCAACTTTACCTTTAACTACATTTCCTACAGCGAAGTCCTCAGCTGCTGTGAGCCATGGATTTGCTTCCGGGAATTTAAGGGAAAGTGCGATCTTCTCTCCGTTGATCTCCTTGATAAGAACTTTGACTTTATCGCCAACAGTGAATACTTTCTTCGGGTTCTCTACTCTGCCCCAGGACATTTCGGAGATGTGAAGAAGTCCGTCTGCTCCGCCAAGATCGATGAATGCACCGAAATCTGTAACGTTCTTAACTGTTCCTTCAACTGTGTCGCCAACATGGATCTTCTCCATTAATTCTTTCTGTTTCTCTGCTTTCTCAGCAAGAAGAAGCTGCTTACGGTTACCGATGATGCGGCGTCTTCTCGGGTTGAATTCTGTGATAACGAATTCTATCTCCTGATCTGCATATTTGGAAAGGTCTTTCTCGTATGTGTCGGAAACGAGGCTTGCAGGAATGAATACTCTTGCTTCGTCTACGTTTACACAGAGTCCGCCGTCAAGTACCTGAGTTACAGGAGCTTTTAATACTTCCTGATTCTCAAATGCTTCTTCAAGACGTTTGTTGCCTTTCTCTGCTGCCAGTCTCTTATAAGTAAGAGTAACCTGACCTTCTCCATCGTTTACTTTGAGAACTTTTGCTTCCATTGTGTCTCCAACGTGAACAGCATCTGTGAGTACAAGGCTTGCATCGTTAGAGTATTCGTTCTTTGTGATAATACCGTCTGCTTTATAACCGATATTCAGAATAATCTCATCTTCTTTAACATCGATGACAGTACCCTGTACAATCTCTCCATTTCTGATAGTCTTTACGGAATCTTCCAGCATTTGTTCAAAACTTAATTCTGACATGTTCTTGAACCTCCTCAATAATTTTGTTTGGGGTGGAAGCCCCTGCTGTAATACCTACATAACTACTGCATTGGAACATTTCAGAATCCAAGTCTACAGGTGTTTGTATATAGTAAGTATTTCCACATTCCTTTTTACATATTTCAAACAGCTTTTGAGTATTGGAACTGTGCCGGCCGCCTACGACCAGCATAGTGTCTACCTCTCCGGCTATGTTTTTTGCTTCTCTCTGCCGTTCTTCGGTAGCATTACAAATAGTGTTTAAAATATTGAGAATATTTAAAACATTATTATCATACCTCTTTTTGCAAAGAATTTCAACTAAATCTTTAAATTTGTTGTAATTAAATGTCGTCTGGGACACAATACTTATTTTTTTGCCTTTTGGGAGTACAAATGCTTCGGCTTCTTCTTTGTTTCCGATCACCGTGTACGGTCCCTGACACCAACCGCAGATGCCCTGTACTTCGGGGTGGTCTTTGTCACCGATGATGATGATGTGGTTTCCTGCAAGGCTTTCTTTTTCCACGATCCTGTGGATTTTCAGAACGAAGGGGCAGGTCACATCTACATAAGAGATGTTTTTTTCTTTCAGCTTATCGTAGATGGCTTTGCCTACACCGTGAGAGCGGATGACTACTGTTCCGTTCTGCAGGGTATCATCCGGAAAATCCAGGTCTGCTTCTGTGATAACATGGACGCCACGGGCTTCCAGATCCGCTACTACGCCTTCATTGTGGATGATCGGACCCAGAGTGAAGATTGGTTTCTGTTCTGTGTCGATCAGCTCGTAGACTTTGTCTACTGCCCGTTTGACGCCGAAGCAGAAGCCTGCTGTTTCTGCTACTTTTACTTTCATTACTAATCCTCTTAATTTATATTCATTGCCATTCTTCTGGAATTTATAGCAATCCTCTGAAATAATGTATCTTAATCCAACTCATCAGAGCGTGAAATCCTGTGTCAGATATCTTTGCGTGTGTCATCTTCTGATGAACTACAGGCAGTTATCTGATCATTTCTGCACCTTTTCTTTATATACATTAAGAATTGCATTGACAACATCATCAATTCCCATTTTCCGAGGAATCTACAAGCACTGCGTCGTATGCCTGTTTCAGAGGGGAGATTTCGCGGTTCATGTCGC